>VAOX01040906.1_pt1 | contig 42470 bp, 36 predicted proteins | sample 3393891 | NCBI WGS metagenome assembly VAOX01 (sample SAMN08290429, study PRJNA428436) | hydrothermal vent metagenome | isolation source: Deep-sea hydrothermal vent chimney | place: Indian Ocean: Southwest Indian Ridge | depth 2822 m m
GTGTTCATCACCAATAAGGTGACCTCACATTTTTTCATTACGCTATCCAAATCAATAACTTGCACATCTTTTTCGCGCCCAACTGATTAATCTAGGATTAATAATGATTCAGAACAGGAGGGGGCGAGTGGCAGTTGCGCAGGTGCTGTTTATCTGCAATTGCAGATAAAGGCGGAGTGCGCAGGAGCCACCAGCACCCCTCAAAAGCGCCGGAGCACACAGGTTTATTTTAGAAATGCCCTGGAGTCAATACACCGACTTGCAGAGGCGCTTAGCCCGATGCTTTGCCCTGGCTGCGGCGAATGCCAAAAAGTGAAAGGCCGGCAATCATTAATCCGATGGGAGCCGGTAGTGGGACGGTGGTCACAGTGCTGGAGGTGTAATTAAGAGGGATATTTGCACCTCCAACAGTTTGGGAAAAGCCTCCCCATTTAATACTGTCAGCAAGTGAAATGCGGGTGGTGCCAGCGCCTACAACAGTAAAATCCAGCAGACCCAGTAACCCCGCGGGGCTCATTCCACTAAAATTACCCAGGCCAATTGACAGCAGGCCGGGTTGTTGAAAGTCGATAACATCAAAGCCGCTATCGCGGATAGTTGAATCAATTGTGCCGGTGTCGAAGGAAAAATTATTACGGAATTGCAGGATGGATGTATCCCATGAAATATCAATTGCACCACCCGTGGTATTCGTATCACTGAGATCAAGTGAGAAATTCAGTGAGAAGGTGTCGTTAATATTCAAAGGTGAGGGAGCAGCGCTGAGGCTTGCAGAGGATGCATGAATTGCAGATGCAGATAGCATCAGGCAAAGCCCCGTTAATGTGCACTGAATTTTTTTTGAGCGAGTCTGGAGTGTTGTTTTCATTTTGTAGTCTCTCTTTTATCATTTGGTTTTTTTATCATTTAAGCAATATCAGGACAGGCGCTAATTCTGTTAATTAGCAGCACGCCTTTATCGCGATTTAATATTAAGCAATATTTGCGCCTATAATATTTTTTGTTGATTAAACAGGCACGTACTTCTATTTTTGTATATTATTAAATATTAAAGTGTAAAGTTGTCCAGAAAAAATGCGTTGTTAAAGGGGGCAGATCAGGCATTTCTTTACAGTATTGAACTGCCGGGGTTAAAACAGGGGTTAAGCCAGGGCCAGGGAGGGGATGTTTTTACCCGCAGTTGATGAAGTTTATGAGCTACTAGATACTTCGCACTCAAATATCCGGGTGATTTTTCCGTGCATATCAATCGATTCAAGTTGAACATTAAAGCCCCATAAGCGCGCCACATGTTTAAGTACTTCGTCGGTAGATTTATCCAGGGGTTTTCTCTGAAATTGCGTATGTCTGAGTAATAGCGATCTGTCACCTTTTGCATCAACATTATAAACCTGAATGTCAGGCTCAATACTTCCCAGGTTGTATTGTTCGGACAGGGTGCTGCGCACGGTCTGATAGCCCGGGTTATCATGTATGGCTTCAACCGAGATCTGTCGATGCCTGTCATCATCGGTAATGGCGAAGAGCTTAAAGTCACGAATTAACTTTGGAGACAGATACTGCCCAATAAAGCTTTCATCCTTAAAGTTGCGCATGGCAAAATTCATGGTTTCTACCCAGTCGCTGCCGGCAATTTCGGGAAACCACTCACGGTCTTCATCGGTGGGTTTCTCACAGATACGTCGAATATCGCACATCATATTAAAGCCCAGTGCGTAGGGATTAATGCCTGAGTAATACGGGCTGTCAAAATCAGGTTGCGCGACCACATTTGTGTGTGATTGCAGAAACTCAATCATAAAAGCGTCATTGCAGAAGCCCTCGTCATATAGCTGGTTTAAAATGGTGTAATGCCAGAAGGTGGCCCATCCCTCATTCATGACCTGGGTCTGGCGCTGTGGGTAAAAATACTGAGCTATTTTTCGCACAATGCGCACTATTTCGCGCTGCCAGGGTTCAAGTAGAGGGGCATTTTTTTCAATAAAATAAAGTATGTTTTCCTGTGGCTCGGCAGGGAATCTCATCTGTGTTTCAGATTGTGAATCCGGGTTTTTTTCCGGGATGGTTTTCCAGATCTCGTTTATCTGGGATTGCAAATACTCTTCGCGTTCTTTTTGCCGGTCCTTCTCTTCCTGTATGGAGAGAGTAGGTGGGCGTTTATAGCGGTCAACACCAAAATTTTTTAATGCATGGCAGGAATCGAGAAGATTCTCTACGGCCTCTTCTCCATAGCGTTGCTCACATTGTGCAATGTAGTTTTTGGCGAACAGCAAATAATCAATAATAGAGTCGGCCTGAGTCCAGGTGGTGAACAGGTAGTTATTTTTAAAAAATGAATTGTGACCATAGGCAGCATGAGCAATAACCAGTGCCTGCATTGTCATGGAGTTCTCTTCCATTAAATAAGCAATGCAGGGATCAGAGTTAATGACTATTTCATAGGCCAGGCCCATTTGCCCTCGTTTGTAATTTTTTTCAGTGGCTAAAAATTCCTTTCCGAATGTCCAGTGACTGTAACCTACGGGCATACCAACCGATGAATAGGCATCCATCATCTGCTCGGCGGTAATGATTTCCAGCTGTACAGGGTATGTGCTTAAGCCAAAGTTTTTCGCAATACGTTCTATCTCTGCATGGTATTTTTCAATGAGCTCGAAAGTCCACTCAGATGTGTCTGATATTAGTTTATTTTTCATAACCTGTCTTTTATGAGATGTCTGATATATATAGCGTTTATAGTATCTTCAATATTGTATTTTAGTGATTTTTTTTCTCAAACAATTTTCTGAATACGGGGTAAATATCAGCGATTTTTTCAATGCGCTTCATGGCAAAGTTATCCCACGAAGACTGAATGCCGAGATACTCCTCCCATAGATTCTGGTGCCTGTCTGCGGTGATTTCAATGTAGGAAAAATACTGCAAAAAAGGCATTATTTTAGTGTTTAGCAAGTCGGAGCATATTTTTGAGTCGTTATGCCAGTTATCACCATCGGAGGCCTGGGCGGCATAAATATTCCAGTCGTCTGTGGGGTAGCGTTCCTGAATAATAGAGGCCATAAGTTTTAAGGAACTGGATACGACTGTGCCACCGGTTTCGCGGGAGTAGAAAAAAGTCTCTTCATCAACCTCTGTTGCAATGGTGTGATGAGAGATAAATACAACCTGTATTTTTTCATAGGTACGTGTAAGAAACAGGTACAACAGCATGAAAAAACGTTTGGAAATGTCTTTTTCTTTCTGCCCCATCGAGCCAGATACATCCATAATGCAGAACATGACGGCTCGGGTAGTGGGTACGGGTTCATCTATTCGATTGTCGTATCGCAGGTCAAATGTGTCAATAAAAGGAATTCTTTTTATCTTTTTTTCCAGAATCTCAATATTTTCACGTAATTTAAGGATAACAGGATCTGTTTCATTGCGCCTTTTCAGCAAGTTTTCCAGCATTTTAAGTTTTTCTTCGATTTCTTTTTTATAGGGTGATCGTAGTGCAATACGCCGTCCCATAGCGCCAGTAAGTGAGCGAATGATATTGATGTTGGCAGGAATGCCTTCTGAAGTATGCCCGGCACGTACTTTTTTTGTTTCCTGGATGGTCGATAATCTGGTTTTTACCAGGTTGGGTAGTTCAAGGTCTTCAAAGAAAAATTGCAGGAACTCTTCCCGAGAAAGTTCAAATACAAAATCATCTTCGCCTTCACCACTATCGGATGCCTCGCCGCCCTGTCCGGAGCCTCCTTCAGGGCGAGGAATTTTATCACCTGCCTGAAACTCCTTATTACCTGGATGCACCATCTCACGGTGTCCTCCTTTACCGTGGCGAAAGAAGGGTTCGTTAGTGTCTTTTCTGGGGATGGATATTTTGTCACCTTTATCCAGATCGGTTACGCTGCGCTCAGAAATTACATTTTCAATCGATTTCTTTATCTGCTTTCGAAATCGCCGAATGAATTTCTGCCGATTTACAGCACTTTTGTTTTTTCCATTAAGTCGTCTATCAACAATTTGTGCCATAAGTTCACCTCGTTATCAAGATGACTTACGGACACGTAAATACCATTCGCTGAGCAGGCGCACCTGTTTCTCGGTGTAGCCTTTTTCAACCATGCGAGAAACAAAGTCCTGATGCTTTTTCAGGTCATCAGGTGATGCCTTGGCGTTAAATGAGATAACGGGCAGCAGATCTTCGGTATTGGAAAACATTTTTTTCTCAATCACGGTGCGTAATTTTTCGTAGCTTGTCCATGCGGGGTTTTTGCCTTCGTTATTAGCACGAGCACGCAGCACAAAATTTACAATTTCATTTCGAAAATCTTTTGGATTACTAATACCGGCTGGTTTTTCAATTTTTTCAAGCTCGTCATTGAGCGCCCCTCGGTCAAACATCTCGCCGGTTTCCGGGTCACGAAAATCAGTGTCCTGAATCCAGTAGTCGGCATAGGTAACGTAGCGGTCAAAAATATTCTGACCATATTCAGAGTAGGATTGCAGGTAGGCGGTCTGAATTTCCTTGCCAATGAACTCAATGTATTTCTGTGTCAGGTAGCCCTTGAGAAATGACAGGTATTTCTCTTCGGTATCAGAAGGAAACTGCTCGCGTTCGATCTGTTGCTCCAGTACATACAGAAGGTGTACCGGGTTGGCTGCTATCTCGCTGTTATCAAAATTAAACACACGGGATATTATTTTGAAGGCAAAGCGGGTGGACAGGCCGGTCATACCCTCGTCAACCCCGGCATAATCACGATACTCCTGGTATGATTTGGCATGGGGGTCGGTATCTTTGAGGTTCTCCCCGTCATAGACTCGCATTTTTGAAAACAGGTTGGAATTTTCCGGTTCTTTCAGGCGCGATAGCACGGCGAACTGAGACATCATTTCCAGTGTGCCCGGGGCGCAGGGGGCATGGTTAAGAGAGCTATGTTCAAGCAGTTTGTCATAGATTTTCAGTTCCTGTGAAACGCGCAGGCAATAAGGAACTTTTACAATGTTAATGCGGTCAAGAAAAGCCTCGTTATTTTTATTGTTTTTAAAGGTTGTCCATTCAGACTCGTTTGAATGTGCGAGAATAATGCCATCGAATGGAATGGCTGGAAAACCCTCAGTGCCCTTGTAGTTGCCTTCCTGGGTTGCCGTGAGCAGTGGGTGCAGCACCTTAATAGGCGCTTTAAACATTTCAACAAACTCCATCAGTCCCTGGTTGGCTCTACAGAGCCCACCGGAATAGCTGTAGGCATCCGGGTCATCCTGGGAGTATTGCTCAAGCATGCGAATATCCACTTTTCCGACAAGGGAGGAGATATCCTGATTATTTTCATCCCCGGGTTCTGTTTTGGTGATTGCAATTTGTCGGAGTATGGAGGGGCGCAGTTTAACGACTTTGAACTGACTGATATCGCCATTGTATTCATATAGTCGTTTGGTGGCCCAGGGCGACATGATGGTGCCAACATAGCGTTTTGGTATATTGAATTCAGATTCTAAAATATCGCCATCTTCATCGACATCAAACAGTGAGAGGGGTGATTCAAAGACAGGGGAGCCTTTGATGGCATAAAAAGGCACTTTCTCCATCAGTGCTTTTAAACGCTCTGCAAGGGATGATTTGCCACCACCCACGGGGCCAAGCAGGTAGAGTACCTGTTTTTTCTCTTCCAGACCCTGAGCCGCGTGGCGTAAAAAAGATACGATTTGCTCAATGACATCTTCCATGCCATAAAACTCTCGAAATGCCGGGTAAATTTTGATGACCTTGTTCTGGAACAGGCGGCTCAACTGTGGATCGTTGTGCGTATCGATGAGTTCTGGCTCACCAATGGCTTTTAGCATGCGTTCTGCAGGACTGGCAAAGGTGAGAGGGTCTTTTTTACACAGATCCAGATATTCCTGCAAGCTGTATTCTTCTTCTTTTGCGCTCTCAAAGCGTTGCGTGTAGTGATCAAAAATACTCATATCCATTATCCCCTTAATGTATTATCCAGAGCCGGTTTGAAAAGCACCCTGCAAACCGGGTGGAAACCTGTATATATGCAGGCGTAATAAAAATACTACTAAAACTATAGACCAGAATAAACCTAAATATACTCATTGAACAGAGACTTTATCCACAATTTGTTACTATTGCATGGTATTTAATTATTTCATAATATTAGATTTATCAGGCCGATTCAGGCCAGGCCTGATTGTCAGTGCTTTATGTAATGATGCAATAAACGGGCCTAAAATCATATCTGGAGCGATAGCTGAAAATAGTTATGGGCAGCTATATGGACTCGTGCTGTTGTGTCTTATAATACGGTTTAATAAAATATTTGATGAGTGTGTTGTTTCTTGTTAAACAAAAATACAATTGCGGCTATTGATCTTGGTTCGAACAGTTTTCATATGGTTGTTGCTGAAGAAAATCAGGGGCAGCTGGTTATACTTGATCGCCTGCGTGAAATGGTTCGCCTGGCCGAAGGTCTGGACAGTAAGGGGTATCTGGATGTTGAGGTCGAGCAGCGGGCGCTGGAGTGTCTGGGGCGACTGGGGCAAAGAATACGCTCGCTGGATGCAAGCTGTGTGAGTACTGTTGGTACCAATACGCTTCGACGTATTAAAAATGTGGATGACTTTATTTTTCAGGCGGAGCAGGTTCTGGGCTTTCCAATTGAGATTATTTCGGGCATTGAAGAGGCGCGGCTTATTTATCAGGGGGTCTCGCATACTCTGGAACAGGATCAGCAGTCAAGGCTAATTATTGACATTGGTGGTGGCAGCACCGAGCTGATTATTGGCGAAGGTTATTCCCCGCAATTGATGAACAGTCTTGAAATGGGCTGTGTCATGATGACAAAAGCGTTTTTTGATGACGGTAAAATAAAATCGAAACGTATTCAGGAGGCCCGCATTTTCGTGTTGCAGAAAATGAAAGACACCCACTATGCCTACACATTAGCTGGCTGGGATGTGGTGATTGGAGCATCGGGTTCGGTTAAGTCGATTGCCAGTGTGATATATGAAATGGAGCTGGCTCCACGGGGCACTATTACACGCAGGTCATTAAGCCGGTTGCTGGCTATTTGCAGTGATTATAAAAAGATAAAAAAACTCGACTTTCCGGGCCTGAGCGAGCGCCGGAGGGCTGTTTTTCTCGGCGGGCTGATTATTTTATCGGGGGTGTTTGAAGCGCTGAATATAGAAACAATGCAGGTTTCCCAGGGAGCGTTAAGAGAAGGGCTGCTGTACGATATAATGGGGCGGCGGCATAATGATGATATTCGTGATAAGAGCATTGTTTCACTGGCGAGGCGTTTTCACAGTGATCTGGAGCATACTCAGCGGGTTGAGAAAACCGCTTTTGAGTTGTTCAGCCAACTCCAGCCGAGCTGGTTCACGGATACGCAGCATGCAACCAATCTGTTGAAATGGGCGTGCCAGGTGCATGAAATAGGTCGTAATATTTCTCATTCGTCTTTCCAGAAACACGGTGCCTATATAATAGAAAATGCGGATCTTGCGGGTTTTTCAAAGCAGGAGCAGCGCCGCCTGGCGACCATCGTGCGTGTGCATCGGGGTAAGTTTACAGCGGATATATTTAAGGAAAGCCATAAAGACATGCATCTGTTGCTTGCTCAGTTATCGGTTGTATTGCGCCTGTCAGTTATTTTCCACCGCAGCCGAACGAATAACCCTCTGCCCGAGCTTTTGATATCGGTGGACAGACATGAGCTGTACCTGAAATTGCCTGATCGATGGTTAAACGAGCACCCGCTCACTATTAATGATTTGCAACAGGAAGCGGACTATCTGACGACGATTGACCTGAAATTAAAAACTGAGCGAATGCTCTGATTAATTTTGCATAACAGATGAGCCTGGATTATTAGCGCAAAACTAGCTGCTCTCCGCCAGGTCTTCCAGAAATTTTTCCTGCGCACTAAATGCTTCTTTGCCATTTTCAGGTGAGGCCTGAGTGTACTTTCCTTCGTTGTTCATTATCCATGCGTGCGTATTATCCATTAGATAGTATTCAAGCTCGTTAATAATACGCTCCTGAAGTCCTCTGTTTTCAATGGGGATGGCAATTTCTACGCGATGGTACAGATTGCGTTCCATCCAGTCGGCGCTGGAAATAAAAACTTCTGCCTGCTCATCATTTTTAAAATAAACCACTCGGTCATGTTCAAGAAAACGCCCGATGACTGAGCGCACCTGAATGTTTTCGGATATATCTGGAATACCGGGGCGCAAACAGCACATGCCGCGAATAATCAGGTCAATTTTGACACCATCGGCGGATGCGCGATACAGGGCACGGATCATTTCTGCATCGACCAGTGAGTTTAATTTCACAATAATACGCGCTTCGATACCCTGTAAAGCAAACTGGCGTTCGCGCTCAATTTTTGCTTCCAGGCTCTCCTGAAGTGTAAAAGGCGACTGTAGTAGTTTGTTTAAATTCCTGGTTTGCCCCATACTTGTTAACTGCTGGAATACGCGGCTTGCATCCTCGCATATTTTTTTATTTGAAGTAAAAAACCCATAGTCGGTATACAGTCGAGCGGTGCGGGCGTGGTAGTTGCCAGTGCCCAGGTGGGCGTACTGGCGCAGATGTTGTGATTCTCGGCGTATTACCAGCAGCATTTTTGCATGGGTTTTAAAGCCTACTACGCCATAAACCACATGTGCCCCCGCTTCCTGTAGTTTTGTAGCCATTGAGATATTGGCCTCTTCATCAAAGCGTGCTCGAAGTTCAATGACTACGGTGACTTCCTTGCCCATTTTAGCGGCCTTGACCAGTGCATTCACCACAGATGAGCTGGGCCCGGTTCTATAAAGCGTCTGCTTAATGGCCAGTACATTGGGATCAATTGAAGACTGGCGAATAAAATCGACCACCGGCGCAAAAGACTGGTAGGGGTGATGCAGTAATATATCCTGCTTACGGATGGTTTCAAAAATATCCGATTTGAGGGTGATTTTAGTGGGTATAGACGGTGAAAATGGTTTGTATTTTAACTCGGGCCGGTTGATCAGGTCATATACTTCATTCAGGCGGTTTACATTGACCGGGCCATCTACCTGGTACAGATCCTGTTCGCTTAGCTTGAACTTATCAAGCAGGTAGTTGCAAACATTTTCAGGGCAATCGTGAGCCGCTTCAAGGCGTACCGCATCACCATAGCGGCGTGAACCCAGCTCACCCTCTACGGCGCGTAATAAATCGTCAATTTCTTCCTCATCTACATACAGGTCGCTATTGCGTGTAACTCGAAACTGGTAACAGCCTTTTACGCTCATTCCGGGAAAAAGCGATTCTACGTAGGCGTGAACTACGGAAGAGAGAAAGACAAAATTTGCGGGGCCGCAGTCGCATTCTTCGAATGGTAGCTGAATAATGCGCGGCAGTGCCCGTGGTATTTGTACAATGGCCAGCCCGCTGTTTCGACCAAATGCATCCTTGCCTTTTAGAGACACTATAAAATGCAGGCTTTTATTGAGTATGCGTGGGAACGGGTGTGATGGATCAAGCGCCAGTGGGCTGATAATGGGCAGTAGCTCATCTTCAAAATACTTGCGCAGCCAGCCATCCATGCAGGTGTTCCATTCATTGCGCCGTACAAAGTGTACGTCTTCATCCGCAAGGTGTTTATCCAGAATTAAATTCAGTAATTCATACTGTTCATTCACCAGATCGCGCGCGCGTTGGCTAATCAGGTGCAGTGTCTGCTTTGCTGTGGTGTTGTCGGCTTCATTGTGTAGCGAGCCAACTTCGACTTTCTGTTGTAATCCAGCTACCCTTATTTCAAAAAACTCATCCATATTGGTGCTAAAAATACACAGAAAGCGCAGCCGCTCCAGTAATGGAATGCTCTCATCCCTGGCCTGTTGAAGAACTCGCCAGTTGAATTCGAGCAGGCTGAGCTGTCGATTCAGGTAATATTCCGGCTTTTTTAGATCAATCACGGCGTTTTTGTCAGGTGCTTTGTTTTTTTCAGCCCTGCGGGGCGGTGCTGTGCTCAACGTACGGGTTCCAGGTTGCTAGCTCGAGTTTATGTGAGTGTATGCCTAATACTAGACTATATTTGTGCTGTATGCCACAATCCTGTATTAAATTTATTAAGTCTTTCAAGTGTTTAGGGACTATAGCTAAACTTGAACTAAGGGTTCTGACAGTGTGTTTTCGTCTGATTTATGGATAAAACTCCGTTTATGTGTGGTTTTGGGTGAGAGTACCGGCGAAATTCTAGTGAATAGTGTATCCTCATTAATAAAAATCAGTCTGGGTGGTTGCAGCTGCCCGGGTGGTTGACCTGTGTTTGTATTTATAGAGTGGTACTTTTGCATGACATTAGAGTTCTGGACTAAGTTGATAGAGGGCCAGCCAGCATTATCGGTGCTGATCTGGCTGGGTATTCTGGTGGTGTTGATGTATGTTGCCAGGCAGCCAGCACACCAGATTATACGTATGGTGGCACTGAGTGTTCGTAATACGCTCAGGCTGATGGCGCATTCCGTGATGCTGGCTGAGCGTCTGCTGCGAACACGTAATCGTGAAGTGCTGATGGCTCAGGGAAGAGAGCATTCCGAGCATTTTATTGAAAGAGAGTTCCAGCGGGTAGAAACCCTGGTGAATCGAGATCTCAGTGGTTACCCTTCATTACAGCGGGATTTGAAGGAGCAAATCACCCAGATTGACGAGGATTATGTGCAATCCGGTGAAGTGCCGCCAAAGCCGCCTGAATGGTTGAAAGCGGTGGAGACGGTTGCTGAGATTCCTGATAATGGCTCATCTGTGGTGGCAAAAATTCTTAATGATATACACGCTACATTGAAAAAATCCCTTGATAAAGACATGAATGAATATCGTAGAGCTAACAGGGAGCGCCACGCTCGGCTTAAACAGATGATGCCTTACTGGCGTAACCTGACCCGTAGTCTGGATTCTGTTGAGAAAAAAATTACCGGACTGGAGCAGCGATCGATTATTATTGATGGTCAGATGCAGGTTTATGAGGATATTCGCAATCAGACAGATCATGCTGAGCGTATGCTGTCTTCTTCGTCTATTACACAGTTTTTTATTTCCGGGCTTGCGCTATGTCTGGCCATTGTGGGTATGTATGTTAACTTCCAGCTGGTGGCACTGCCCATGGAAGAAATGGTGGGGGCATCGAGCTATTTAGGTTCAAGTTCAATTAGAGCATCGGATGTAGCCGCATTATTTATTATTAGTATCGAAGTTATTCTGGGGCTTTTTTTGATGGAGTCCGTGGGGATTACCCGGCTATTTCCTGTAATTAATTTACTTGAGGATCACAAGCGTAAAATAATATTCTGGGTGATGCTCAGCTTTCTGTTTATTTTTGCGGGCATAGAAGCGTCACTGGCCTATATGCGCGATATGCTGGCGGCTGATCGTGAAGCGCTTTCTCAGCTGCTTTCCGGTGTGGAGGTGGCGGAGCCGCCATTGCGCTGGATTCCGGCACTGGGTCAAATGGTGATGGGGTTTATTTTGCCCTTTGTACTGACGTTTGTGGCGATACCACTGGAATCGTTTATACACTCGTTTCGTACCGTGGGAGGCTTGTTTACAGTCTGGTTTTTACATGTATTGGCATCAGGCATTCGTTTTATTGCGAGTATCGTAAAGGGCGGGGGAAGTGTGCTGGTGAGTGCATATGATCTGATTATATTTATTCCCCTTAAAGTTGAGAGTAGCCTGATTGGTCAGAAGTCGGGTAATAAAAAAGAGTCTACTTCGAAAGAGCAGGTGCAGGACATATGAGCAGGGTTAGAAAAAGTTGTACAACATGGTTGAGCGCACTCCTGATAAGCAGTGTTCTTGTTCTGTCGGGGTGCTCGGAGCCGCGAAGTAAAAAAGCGGTTTATGTGCTGGTTGATATCTCTGGAACCTACAGCAAACAGTTTGATAAAGTGCAGGCGGTTTTGCGTTATCTACTGGGGACATTACAGTCAGGCGAATCCCTTGGGCTGGCAAGAATTGACAGTGGGAGTTTTAGTGAAAAAGACATTGTGGCACGCATGACATTTGATCAGCAGCCTTCAATGGCTAATTCGCAAAAACGCGCGTTTCTTGAATCGGTAGAGAAGTTTAGCGAAAATATTCGTTCCAGCCAGTATACGGATATTACCGGGGGAATTTTGCAGGCCCTTGAATATGTAAACGAAACACGGGCCAACAAAAAATACATTCTGATATTTTCGGACTTAAAGGAAGAGATTAAAAAGGGCCATATACGCGATTTCCCCATTAACTTTAGCGATACCCATGTTGTAGCCATTAATGTTACCAAGCTGCTCAGTGACAATGTTGATCCCAGAGAATACCAGAAGCGTCTGGATAGCTGGGAAAAACGGGTAGAGCAGGGTGGAGGGCACTGGAAAGTGATTAATGACCTGAACCGGCTCGACACGATTCTTGACTGATGACGATTCTATGCATACGCTCATCGTTCTTTTGCTTATGCAACTGCGGCATGGCTATTCTCCGGTCTTGTGTATACACTCATCTGGTATGGATGTCCCGTTAAGATGGAGGTGGGGCTTCAGCCCCGCTCTTAATACAGCCGTGGCTAAAGCCACGGTTCCATGTAACAACGCAAGGTATTCTGACACATAGGGCTTTCGCGCGTTCAACTGATTCATCCAGGGTAGCTAAAAGCGTAGCAAACAAAAAAGCCCGAGGCATATTATGCCTCGAGCTTCTTTCAGAAATGCTGGTGATGCACTGGCATCATCAGTCTGTTTTTACCAGACGTTAATAACCATTAAGTCCTTCGCAGGTATTATCTTGCCCAGGTAACCAGCGGCTTTAATGGTTTGCTTAATAGCGCGCAGGTTGTCTTTAGTTTCAGTTACACCAGACAGGTGGGAAAGAACTAGTTTGCCAGGCTGTGTAATGGCGGCAACTTCACCCAGACGAGAAGGTGTAGTGTGGAACATTAGCAGGAATTCAGGTGTAGGTGTTTCAAGGATAGCGGTATCATAAATCAGCACATCAGTATCATATGAAAGCTTTACGATGTTATCTGTGCTTGAATTCGTGTCGCCTGTCCATACAATGCTTTTGCCTTTGTATTCAATGCGCAAAGCAATGGAGGGAGTACCACCATGAAATACAGGGATAGATTTGATCGTCAGGCCGCCGTGCTCATTGAGTACAGTAGTGATGTCAGATGAAGTTGTATCAGATGGCAGATTGTTGCCAACAGGGTTAAATGGAGACTGTCCAGCAAAGAAGGCATTTGCAAAACCGTTCAGGTAACGCTCTACACCTGTTTCAGGGTTGTAGTGTTTGTCAACGTAAGTCGCCATTGGGTCGTAAGCAGGTACATTTGAATCAGGGCCGTAGAAATTCAGTGCAGGGGGGAGTAACTGGCCGGCACCCAGATTATGGAAAAAGAGTGTTTTTACCATGGCTGACATATCAGCTGTGTGATCTAAATGCAGGTGGGTATACATAAAGTGGTGTACTTCATTGAGTTTTGCACCGCTTAATCCCAGAGATTTAAATGATCCGCTGCCTGAGTCTATTAGAACTGCGGGTACACCATCGGTGAAAATTAACAGGCTTGACGCTGCACGACCACTTTCTCTTGCTACAGGGTCGCCAGAACCGAGTACCATTACAGCAAGATCAGCTTTTACCAGGTCAACAGGTAATATGGCTTTTTTTTCTTCTTTTTTCTCTTTTTTGATTTCTTTTTTAAATTCTTTTTTGAAATTTTTTCCAGCAGTGGCAGATTGTGAGAATCCTGCCAGGCTAATCAGAAGTGCCAGGGCACTAATAAAGTATTTCATTTTTGTAAACCTCATTTATATTTACATTTTTAAATATGGAATAAACGTTCCAGTAAAACGTTACACCGAGCCAGGCGCACCTATAGTATTAAAATTCTATGGCTTGTCTGTACTAAGGGTTAGTATCTATGAGTATAGGTGGTCTGTCTGTGATGAAGCGTACACTAATATAGATAAAAAGGCGAGTCTTCGGTTTGTGTGACGCTGTTCCGATTAGAGACTGTACCTGCTTACCGAGGCTAATCTACGGGTAGTTATGTACTGTGCTAACCTCCGGTCATTGACATAAACCGCAGGGTTTTTTCAGGGTTTTCTGTAAAGAAGTGTCGTTCAGGTTTCATATCTACGGCCTGTCCAGGGCACATGTAAAGTGTTCCATCGACAGAGAGGCGTACGCGGTTGCAGGTTTCGCAAAAGTGCCGAGATATGGGGGATGATAAAACCAATGTGAAAATCGCTGTCTCTGAGCTTCATATACCGTGCGGGGCCACCGCCGTCAACAACGGAGTCGATCAGGTCAAATTCCTCCTGTAGCTGTTTTCTAACAGGGGCCAGGTCGAGGGGTGTTGCTGTGCTGCTAACTGAAACTACAGGTTAAAAAAATAACACTCGGAATTAAAAAACCTCCTGCCATATTGGCCAGGAGGCTCTCAGCTATGCTTTATAAGAACGTGGGGTTCCTAGAAAGTATATTGAAGCTGAACACCTGCAATGGTGTTGGTTTTGTCAACCCTGTTTGTGCCGCTGTCTGTATCTTCAAACACAAACAGTTCAGGACGGATACGGAAACCACGGGCAATGTAAGGCAGGTCGATAGGGACACTTATACCTATCATTGTGCTCTCGGCATCAATTGTAGTGGTGCCACCGGATGCTTTACTGGTCATCGCACCATATACCAGGTGAACAACGCCTCGGGTTTCATCGCCGGTGAAGCGGTAGCCCACATCGATAAAGTAGCTGGTGTTGTCGCTGTCATCGACTTTAACACCATTGGTGTACAGTGCGCTGGCATTGTTGCCAGCAGTAGAGCCACTGTATGAGCCTGCGGTGTTACCCCAGTTGGAACCTGTGCCAAATTCGGCGGTGAATGTGACAGGGCCGGTGCCTGTTTTAAGGCCCAGGGCAATGCCTGATGCTGTCAATGAGTCAACACCACCGGTGTAATCGATGTCATGGTAGAAAAAACTGGGGAAGATCTGCCAGTTAAATGTCTGGTAGGCCATGCCGACATCAATTCGAGGTAATGCCTGATCTCTTTTTGTGCCTGTGGGGCCAGCAGTATCACCTTTATTGGGGTCAACCAGAGCAATGGCAATTGCACCATCACGGTTAAGGAATTTATAGGTGTAACGGACCTGTGACTGACGGCCCGGATATACTCGACCATAGCCCTGGCCGGAGTTATTGACCATGGCAACTTCTGCATTGAGTGGTGCAAAAGGAGTGGATGTCTGACCTGCAAGAATTTGTCCGGTTTCGCTGAAATCCCACTTACCATAGGCGTGGCGAACCCTGTTGTTACTGCCAATGGCGAATTCATAATACATGCTGACGCGATCTTCATTGGTCCACTTTATACGCAGACGTGAATTGCCTGCATTGGCTAATGTTAAGTTGTTAACATCTTCAGCTGGATTAAGTTTGTTTTCTTCCGAGCCAGAATAAGTATTTATAAATACAATGCCGCCAATAGTTGATTTGGCCATTACCGACGTTGTAGAAATGCCCAGAGCGACTCCAAGTGCTAACGGAGCAGCCAGTGGGATTGCAAGCTTTTTCATATTTTCACCTTTTTCTATAATTACTACTAGTTTGATTTTATTTTTAGAGACACGCTATTAATCCTGCTTATGCAGCATTAATAGCGTGTCTCTTTATAAATAAAAAATTATATTTATAAAAAATGCTCACGAATCATTAATCCACTAACTTTATCCGTGCGCAATATTTAGTTCATGTTATCCAATAGTGGATCAGATGTTTCCAGGTCGTTGTTTCTTACCGATGAGCTGCTGTCTTTCTGCCGAGTCTTTTTCTTTGGCCGAGTAGTTTTAAGCAGCGGATCAGGCGATTCAATGGCCTTGTCATCTTCTGTTATTTCTCGCGCCTGTAGTTTGGTGCTTTTTGCATGGGCTTTATCATCATGCCTTTTATTCAGACTGCTCTCCAGTGGGTCTGGTGTTACAATTTCATTGTGTTTGTCACCATCACCAGAAACAACGATATTACTTTCTCCATAACGAGCATTTTTCTCCTTTGGATCTACTATTTTCTGTAGCGGATCTGGATTTTCCAGATCATCAACCAGATGCTCTTCACCTGCAAATACAGATGTTGAGTTTATTGCCACAGGTATTGCAAAGAGCAGAGCAATGGTGGTATACAGTGATTTACGATTTTTCATATTTTTCTCCAGACATTGTTAGTAATGCACATTGTATTGTTTGACCACAATATTACCATTATATGAAAACTATCAATTATATTCACCATTACTCTTATAAAACTTTGCAAAAATTACACGATTGCTCGTGATTTAAAGGTCATTGAGCTGAAGGAGTGTTTAAACTCCGACTCGCCAATTTTCTTTATCGTGCCTCGGGCCAGTTTGTAACGTGGACGCTGGCTGATTGGGTCCAGAATGCGACCCGCCAGTGAGTTTACAGAGCCTTTGCCTGTGGGCGTAACAAAGTAGCTACAGGTAACACCTTTTTTAATAGCATCGGTTACGATAGCAACCGCTTCAAAGCTGGCACTCACGTACTCGACATAACCATTTTTCTGCATTTCTGCAAAAGTCATTGGTTTTACTGTTTCCCAGTTCAGGCCAATGGCTGAATCAAGGCCCTGCATAATAGGATCTTTTTCTTCCAGTTCCGGGCTCATGTACTTACTCGCTTTGACTACAGGCTCTTCCTTGCGGCCAAACTGCATTAGCTCGTCATCCATTTCAATAGCTGTGTCGCCCATGGTGCGGGCATTAATGCCATGATTGCCGGCGAAGTCTTTATCTACAGCCTGTTGCAGTAAATCAGAAGTTTCCAGATCCGCATCTGCATCTAAAGGAATAATGCCTCGCACTGCCAGGTCTTTCGGTGAATTGGTGTATCCGCCCTTTTCAACTGGAATGTTGTCATTGGATATTTGCACCATATCGCCGCTTTCAATGCCGCGTGCTCTGGCATCATCCGGGTGAATTTCCAGGAAGTTTTCAGGCCAGCGTTGTTTGATGTATTTACGACGTTTCTGATCGTCAAAACCTGACTGCCAGTACTCGTTAATACGTGCGCTGGTGACCCATAGCTCCTTGCCTTTAGGTTCCATGAACTCAAAGTAATCAGCAAATAATTCCCAGGGTGCTTTGAGCAGATTTGCACGGCCGCTGGCAGTCTTGAATTTGCGTAAGAAACGGGGATCAATCGCGGTTAAGCCGTTTGAAGTGCCGGTTTTCAGCGTGGTGTCGTGCAGGCGTTTGGTGCCAACAAGCTTGCCGTCTTCCCAGCGAACGGGTGCCTGAATACCGGTGGTACCCATTTCGCGTAAAATATCGTGGCCTTTACGATCATGTGCGCGAGCGTATTCAACCAGTGCTACGTAGCTGGTGCGACGGCCTTTGTTGATGAATGCGGCATCTTCAAATACCGCATTGCTGTCTTCCCAGTCAAAGCCTGAGTAACCCATGCCCTGCGCGAACATCTGCGCAACCTTCCAGTCCGGTAATGCTTCGCCCGGGGAGTCGTAGAATTTTTCGTATAAACGAATACGCCGCTCACCATTGGCTCGAGTGAAGTTTTCCTCCCCCCATGTCGCTGCAGGTAGCACCATGTCAGCCAGTTCTGTGCCGATGGTTTCAACGGGGTAAATGTCCTGGTCAACCAGCACCATGCCGTCGTTATCTGCGCGTTTGATGAAGGTGTCGATAATGTGTTGCCTGTCATTACGCGTAGGTTGGTGTGGATTGCCACGGGTTAATTTATGCAATACGCCTTTCATGTGCTTTGAAGCCAGGCCTGCCTGCATCCAGGTGGTGCCGATTATCCATGTGAATTTAGCGCGACCATCTTCAACCCAGCGATCCAGGTCGATGCCCTGCTTTTTCCAGCCAGGGAATTTTTCAGGTGTTTCGTTTTCGGGGTATTTACCACCAGGCATCATGCCACGCTGGTGACCACCAAAGCGCCCAATAACCTGGCCTGGGCGATTGCCTGCACCAACGATTAAGCCTAGTGCAGTAATGGCTGCGGTATTCAGGTAGTTATTAGACCAGTACAGGCCTTTCTCGAAACCTACAGATGTCTTTTTGCGTGTACCGTCTTCGTTTGGCTTTGCCATCCACTCGGCAGCCAGTTGTATTTTTTCTTTGGGGATACCGGTTTTTTCAGCGGCATAATCCAGGTCGGCGTACTTGTAGCTCAGAATCCATTCTTTGTAGTCATCATAACCATCGGCCTGAAACACTTCATTTTCTACTTCGGTGCGGTTGTTAATCCATTTATCAACAAACACTTTATCCTGCCATTCGTTCTCAACAATAATGCGAGACATGGCGTGCAGCAGTAATGTGTCTGTGCCCGGGTTGATTTCCAGATACAGTCCACCATTTTTTTCAACGTAGGCAACGCCCGTTGTCTTGCGGGGCACAACAGAGATCACTTTCATGCCGCTACGTATTGCTGGCAGAATATATTCGTTGAAGATAATGGTTTTTGATTCGAACGGGTCGGTGCCTGAAATAAGCAGGACATCAGCCAGACCCCAGTCTTCATAGGCAGGGCTGAAGTTATCAATACCGGCATCTGCCATGCCCGGTGTGTCCGGGCCGTGACCCGTTGGCTGGTCATGTACTGCCCATGCGGGTGTTTCAACGCCCTGAAAAGCCAGTTTGGTGAGGGCATGGGTGTTTTCCCAGAACTGGTAAGAGTACATTTTCATTGCCCAGGCGCTCTTACCGTGCTTGTCGATAACATGCTTTGATACAGCGGTCATGATGTCGATAGCATCATCCCATGACAGGCGCTCAAGTTTGCCATTAATACGTACCTGTGGGTACATCAGGCGATCCCTGGTGAGTGAATCAGGGTTGTAGCATTTTTTGGCAATGGTGCCGCCACGAATACTGTGGTCGCCGCCCAGATTGGGGCCCATATTGTCTTTGTCGCCAATGATCGTAATATGGTGTGGTTTACCGTTATGTGAAACGATATTGTGCTGGTTAGGACTTGCCCATGTGCCTGACATGATGCCAACCGGGAAGTCTGCATTGTATGCGTTCTGGTCTGCCGCGGCCTGACCGTCTTTGCCTACAGGCCAACGGTATACTTTGTAACCACAGCCGGTAATACAGTAATCACAGACGGTTGTAAATGTGTCTGCATCCTTTGGGGGGAGAGGGACTTTGTCTTCAGGGACGTAATAGGGTTTACTTTTGTTGCTCATATTTATTTACCTTTATTACCTGCTTGCTATGCCAGGTTATCATGTTGGCCATAGATTAAACCCATGACACCGACTGCATAAATATTACCGTGTGAGATTTCAAGCTGTGCCTGTGGCAGACTTTCTGTTGCGTGGCCAGAAATAACCATGCCATGGCGGGTTAAATCAAATGTTGTCAGGTGCAGTGGGCAGGGCCCCATTGCTTTATGTTCTGCTTTATAAGTGCCGTTCAGGGGGCCGCCCATATGACTGCACATGTTGCTGAAAGCCACGATGTCTTTTTTGCGGCCTACGCCCATACCCGCTTCTTCGCCCAGCTTAACAATGAAAAATGTTGATATGGGGTTATTGGGTGGGTATGAAAAATCGATGGGCTGATCGTTTTTCAGGTCTTTAAGTGATGCTATTTTTACTCGAGGGTACTCTTTGGCGACTAGTTTTACTGCTGATGCCATACCCGGAAGAGTAGATAGCACAACAGCGCCACCGCCTGCGAGTAAGAAACTTCTGCGAGACATGCAAAGGTGCTCAGCCTCTGAAGCTTCCGATTCAGATTCAGATTCGATTTTTATATCCATCATGTATCCTTCTAACGCGTTATTAATGTCATTTGAGTCATTGTATATATGATCTCAGTTGAAAATTACGGGGTTGGCCGTAGTGTGGTACAGGATTATATGTATTGTTATTGGACAAATATGTGACAAATGCTACATTTGATCTAAAAAGTTCATTTTTTATTATATTTGGGATGAACGGTAGTTTTTCTATGAGGTGAGGTGCGTGTGCGGGTGGTTGTCTGGTTATGCCAGGGTCTATGTCTGTTTTTTCTCCTGTATAAAAAATATTTAAAAATATCTGCCATCTGATTAAGTAACTTGTCCCGGAGCGCATATCCAGACATGCGAGTATCTATTACAGGCTGCTGTATCGATGTTTTGTTGCAGTGTAACCAGTGAGATGCATCAGTATAGAAGAGCATTTCTGGTTAAATTTACATGCCAGGCATATATTTGTTTCCGGCGTGCATATATAAAATCTGTTAAATGACTCTGATAAAGAAACCCGGATAAAGTAAGGGTATTCACGAGTACATGTTAACTAATTTATCATTCCACGGTGGATACATATGTAATAAATATCACATATGTAAATTATTACATATTTTTTATCTGTCTGGTTCAGAGGTTTACTCAGGGCCGGGCGTTGCGCCTTTGAGTTCCAGCACCATATGAATAAGTTCTGGAAATGAGTTGGCTTTCATTTTATCCATGATTCTGGCTCTGTGTACTTCTACTGTTTTCACGCTGATATTACACTGGTTTGCCACTTCCCGGTTAGGGTTGCCCTGGATGAGTAGCTCCATGACTTCTTTTTCACGGGGTGTTAGTGTATTTACACAGATTTGTATTTCTGCAGATTCTGCGTTTTTGCTGCGATTGGTTGCATCTACTTCAAGCGCATTCTGTATGCTGTCGAGCAGTTCCTGGTCACGAAATGGCTTCTCGTGAAACTCCAGTGCACCCTGTTGCATGGCTTTAACGGCCATGGGAACATCACCGTGGCCACTAATAATAATAACCGGCAGGGCAATGTTGTCTGCTTTCATTTTCTGCTGGAGTTGCAGGCCACTCATGCCTGGCAGGCGAACATCAAGAACCAGGCAGCCCGGTGAGCCAGGGTCAAAGTTATCCAGAAATTCCTGTGCATTCTCATATGTTTTCACTGGATGCCCAATGGTTTCTAGTAACCAGCTTAAAGAATCCCGCATTGCAGGGTCATCGTCAACAATAAATATAGTGGGTTCGGTCATGTTTTTTAACTTTTGTTATTAAGCCGCTTCATTATTCAATAAAGTGGTGTGGCTGTATACTAGATTGTAGTATATTTATGTGATTTTAAGCTCGTTCTGGGGCTGTTTATGTATCCTCGGGCGACTTTAGCGTGAAATTTGTACAAAAATCCAGGGTTTCTACCGAGATTTGTCTGGATTGTGCTTAAAGTAACACAGGCCATGGCCTGTGCGGCTGGGTTAAGCCTGTGCTGTGTTTTTAGATTTAGTGTCTCCCGTGGGAGGCAGTTTGAAGCAAAATTCGGCACCCTGCCGTATCGTTGTATCGCACCAGAGCTCACCGTTGTGCTCTTCTATGATTGAGCGGCAAATCGACAGCCCCATACCCAGTCCTTCAGTTTTGGTGGTAAAGTAGGTGTCGAATATTTTGTCCTTGATCTCATAGGGAATGCCCTCGCCAGAATCAACAATACTGACGGTGGCATAACCCTGTGTATCCACACTGGTTGAAATTTTCAGTATCTGGTGTACTGAGTCCTGATCGAGTATGGCTTCAATGGCATTTCGAATGAGGTTTACAAGTACCTGCTCTATCTGGAGGCTATCAACGTCTATTAAAACAGTTTCCTTTGTGAGGAGTAGCTCAGGCTGAATATAGGCGTATTGTTTGTCTATAAAAATAAATTCTATAGATTTTCGCACCAGTTTATTTAAATCGACGGTCTCGATGCTCTCATTGGGGCCCTCTTTGCGTACAAAGCGTTTTATTCTGCGTATGATACCCGCCGCACGAGTGGCCTGCTCGTCGGCGGATTTTAATACTTTATATATTTCCCTGATTTTTTTGTTTTCGTCGAGTTCCGGCTGGCATATTCGTATGCTACCCTGAAGGTATAAACTGATGGCTGCCAGCGGCTGGTTCAATTCGTGGGCGATGCCTGCTGCCATCTCACCCATAATGCCGAGCCGTCCTGCATGGGTCATTTCGGTGTAGTGCTGATGGCGTTCAAGCTCGTTCTGTCGTCGCTCACTGATGTCTCGCATGAGCACAAGGACGATGGTTTTATTGCCCTGAAAGAGCCCGCTCATGAGAATTTCTATGGGTATTTCTGTGCCGTCTTTATTGACCGCATTGGTTTCAAATATTTTTTCAAAAACAGGCCAGCTCATGCTGTCTTTGACAGAGTCGTAGTTAATAATCTGGTTGAAATTGATTTTTAGAAGATTTTTGGTGCTGTAGCCCAGAATGCGTGTGGCGGCCTGATTTGCAGATTCAATATTGCCCTTATGATCGCAGAAAAGTACCGCATCGGAAATGTTGTTGAGTAATGCTCTAATGCGTTTTTCTCTATCGGATAGTTGTTTGCCCCGGTTAACCAGTTCTTTGCGCATGGACTCCAGACTTTCTGCCAGTAGCTTTACTTCATAGGTTGAGGTGTAGCTATAGAGTTTTTCGTTGTATTTGCCTGAGGCGATGCGAAAGGCCGACATGGTCAGCTCGCGCAGAGACTGGGTGATGTAGGTATCCATGATACCGACGAATACCAGCACAATGAGCAGGTAGCTTACAGCAATGAAAATACCATTCTGGTACAAATCGGCTAGCTCATGTTTGGTGGGCGATTCATCATAAAAAATTTGCATGCTGCCGAGCAGTTCACCGTCGTCGGAGACCAGTATGTTTTTGATGCAATATAAGCTGTCGTTATTGTCGCCAAAGAAAAAATCTTCTTTAAAAGGGGCTTCTTTGCTTAAGTCGAGGTTTTGAGGGTAGAGCAGATTGCCAAAATCATCTTTTATAATGATTTTTACGGGTTGCCCGTCCAGTAGTAAGTTATCTGAAAATTCGTTGATCTGCTGCTGGTTGCCAAAGCTTAATTCGTGCTTTATAAGCTTGCTAACTCTGAGGTTGTCTGTGCGCACATAGTCAACAAACTGTTCGGTGTAGTTGTTTTCAACCAGCTTAACCAGAAAATAAAAAGCAATTGTTAATATGACCAGGTGGATGCCCAGTACGGTGATAAGAATTCTACCTGCAAGACTGTTCGTCCACCGCGCTAGGGCGTTCTTGATACCCATATTTCCTGGACAACATTGAGGTTATTAAATTTAGACAGATTGTGTTTAAAAATATAGGTTACCGAGTAAGGTTCTGTATGTATATGCTCTATTATTTTCTCGGGAGAGGTGAATATAGGGGGTGTTTTTATGCCATTACGGTACAGGCTGGACACCATGGTGTGTACGTATCGCTTGTGTGACATTCCCAGTATATACTGTAGAAATATCTGGTAGCACATTTCATCACTACGGTTGATAGCGGCCTTTAGTTTGTTGCCATTTCTGTAAACCGGCATGCCCAGAAACAGGCGGCGCATCTCATCCTTGCTAAGGGGCTGTATTTTGTTGCTTTTATCCGTTATCAACAGTAAGTGCAAGTCGTTGGCCTGTGCGCTGTTGAAACCACCTGTTATAAAAAGGCAGATCATGAGAGCGATGATATAAAGCGGCTTTATCAAGGGTAAACAAGGCTCCATTGCACGGTTAACTGATTATAGGTATCGTCGGACAGGCGCTCTGTACGATCTATTTCCAGTTTTATTGTCTGGTTTCGGGTTAAATTGTAATTAATACCCGTCATATACCTTTTCTTTACAAAATTAGGGAAATTAATCAGATAGGTGCTGTCGCTAATACCGGATGTGTCCTCAGCTCGCGCATATAAATTCCACTTTGTTGTGAGGGCGTATACGCCCTGAATGTATATGTTGTGAAAATGGTCGTCGGCAATCGCTACGCCATCGCTGTCTATGGTATCGCTATCAAGCTCTGAAAACTCCGAGATAATCCCAAGGTCGCCAAAATGCCAGTTTATATAAGCGCCGGCTAGCCATTGCTCTACTTCTGTAAAGGTTTGCTGCTCTGCGGCAATGTGGCTGAGTGAGCCGGAAAGTCCGATTTCGTTGCCGTGTGCGGAGCCATCAAACTTATAAAAGGTACGAAAGGCATAGGATGCATTGTGGCTGCCGCGATCGCGGATAGAAAGCTCCGGCACTTCAAGACCGGTCTCATCCAGTACCGGGCCGTAACCCGCCGTGATAATATAACCAAAATTCTGGTTGTTGAGCAATGCGCTACCGCCTTCGAGCATAATGCCTGTCGTGTGGGAGGGAACAATGCCGCCCGATACTTCAAACTCGGATATGCCCGGCCGTGTAATGGTGGGTTGTAACCAGCCGCCATGATGGTACTGGTCACGCCAGTAGCTTGCCGGGTTGTCGGTGCGCCCAAGCCATATATTGTGGGAGGGACTCAGGGAAAAACCGATCTGGAGCCTGCCAAACTGGCTTTTGATGTCGTTGGCCAGATACTCGACCAGTAGTTTTACGCCGTTGATTTCGCCGGTGTAGAAAAGTGTTGCCTGGGGGACAAAGTCATTTTCAGGTAAATTCGATGTTGCTTTGAGGCCGTCACGCTGGAAACCGATAAAATCAAGGAATACAAGGCCCTGGTGGGGGGATGCTGTAGAGGGTAATGCGTATAAAAAGAGGGCGAGTAGTAGCCCCCAGTGTTTTTTACTGACTAATATGGAAGGGCGATGATTAATCACGAAAAATCTATAAAAATTCCGTTTTTGTATGGATCGTTTTTTCTGAATCACGGGTTTTCCTGCTTATTTCCGGAACTTTTCAATGTAAACCCATAATACATGTAGTTAATACTCAATAGCAATCCCAGGGTTAATGCTTATACTCTCAAGTGGACTTTCACCTGGTTTCAGTGTTCGGTGTTTAAAACAGTAGAAAAATGTCTGGTTATTTTAGTTTAAATGGCCTTTTAAGCCATTTGCCTTTTTGCGGTGTGAACTTAATATAATGAATGAATTTTGAACACGTGTCTGTGATAATTGTTACAAAATTGAGTTTGTGCGCCATTTCGTATCAGGAAATACTGTTTTTCCTGTATGGGGTGAGTGAACGCACGGGTTCAGGGCTGTAGAAAACAATACGGGCGTGATGTCAGGAGGTTGTAATATGTCGGGACAGAAACCAGTAATGTTGGCCAACAGGGTGCCATACAGGATGGCAGCCCTCTTTTGTGTGGCTTATCAGTTGGAAAGGCTTAAGGCGTTATTAAGGCCAGATTGTCTGTCGGCAATCTGCTCTACAGGAAAGCCATTACCGCGACGGGTCGATTTTCTGTAACTATAAACAATGACCGGGCCACCGTGTTTTTTCAGGCAGTTTAAATTAATGGCTTCATTTTTAAAATGTGTTGCTATTCTTTTTTCGGCACAGTCTCTGGCATCTGTGCATGAAAGCGTGCGTGTGATTACAATACTTTTTATGCATTGAGTATATGCGAGGTTAGTATTTTCTACATTGAGTTGCACTGTGGAGGTTTCTACGGCGGCTGCCGTGTTTATAGCAAGTAATGTAACAATATAAGGAAGGGCTTTTATGGATGCTTTTAACATGCGGGTAACTCCGTTCTTATTGTATGTAACAGGAGCCTGGTTTAAAAACAGACGAATACTATACGTGTGATTGTGTATTTTAGTGAAGGCTCCCCTTGCATATATGCGGGGTTTCCCGATATAAATAATGAGAGGGGGTAAAAAAAGTCTGTTTTGTTAACCCTGAAAAAAATCAGTTGAACTGGGGGAAACCACGTAAACCCTGTAGGCCACCGCCATGAATGGCCAGAATGCGCGTGGCGTGGCTGAAATAGTCCTGTTCAATCAGGTCCATAATGCCATATAACATTTTTGCGCTATAAACAGGTTCTAGTTGTATATTGAACTGATCTTTGAAATGTCTGATAAATGCATCCAGCTGAGGGGTGGTTTTTGCAAAGCCATTAAAATGATAGTTATGGATAATGCGCCAGTCTGTTTTGCAATAGGCGTTACCGTATACATTGCCGGGTGTGTTTATAAGTATCTGTGAGAGGCTGTTTTTTATCTGTTGATCGAGTTGCGGATTTTTCATGACAGCAAAACCCAGAAGCTGTGTCTGAGGTTTTTTATTATGTTGAATAAGCGCGGAGAACAGGGTAGCGCTGCCAACTTCACAGCAAATGTAGTCATAGTCTGCACTTAGCTCATCAAGTAGTTCTGCACAGCCTTTTTTGCCCGCTGTATTATTGCCGCCTTCAGGAATCAGATAAAATGAACCAAACTGCCGCTTTAGATTTTTAATAAAGTCTGCGGAGGTTTTCTGTCGGTAGTCTTTTCGTTGAATAAACGACAGATGCATTCCCCAGTTCTGCATGTCCTGCAGGCAGGGATTTAATGGCTGCGGGGCTTCGCCGCGAATAATACCGATGGTTTTAAAATTGAGAAGCTGACCTGCTTTGGCCAGGGCGTGCAAGTGATTGGAGTATGCGCCACCAAAGCTTAGCAGGGTGTGGTGATGTTGCTGGCGGGCCTCAATCAGATTGTATTTAAGCTTGCGCCACTTGTTACCCTGAATAACCGGATGAATGAGCTCATCGCGTTTAATAAATAGCTCAATGCTTCTGTCGATCAAACCTGGCGGGTGAATTTGCGTAATGGGCGAGGGGAGTTCAAGCTGTGCGGTGAGGTGTTCGAAAGGATTCTGAGTGGTCATATCTGTGCGTTGTTATTTCCCCTGTTGAGCGAGGGCAGGGTGGGGTAAAGACAGGATTATCATTTCGTGTTAAAGAGCTGCGATCCTGTTATTGATAACGGGTTACAACTAATTGGCAACCACATGAACCACGGCGGAGTATTCAAAATAAACCGTGCGGTCATTGTAAAGCCATCGGGTGATGGGTGGCTGGCCTACTGCGGGTAGAATTTCAGTTGGGGTACCCAGTTCGTTTTTTACCTTATCGGTGCTCATGCCTCGTACCGGAAAGTTGAGCAGGTGAACGGCACTGCTCAGGTTAGCACTCAGGTCCCGGCGGGCATTCTGGTCGTAGTCAGGGCTGTTGTTCTGTGGTGGTGCTACCGAAGTGTCAGGCACATCACCTCGTTGCTCAGTGACTTCTGTCTGTGAGTATTCAGGCCGAGTGTCTTCTGCTGGCTGTTCGATCTCTTCAACGGTTGAGTATGAGTTATCTGTTTCTACGGCTGCCGAGGGGGTGTCCTGCTGTTGCTCAGCGCCTGTATCTGTTGAGGGGGTGTCTTCCTCAACAACTGTTTTTTTAACGGCCCACGGGCTTTGTGCCAGTGTGGACGTGCTGAATGCAGCAATTATGAGTAACAGTCCTGTTGTTTTTAGTGTGAGCTTAATCATCGCGCTATGCCATTTCATCTATTTCTTACGATTTTAGCCTTTTTTTATAAAAAATACAGGTGCTTAGCGTGATTTTTTAAGAAATAACTCAAATATGCGCTGTTAAAAATAAAAAGCCAGGTGTAATCGGACGGTTCTAGAGATGCAGGGTCTCGTTTTCCTGTAACAGTGAGAATTGCTCGCGCAGCTCAAGAACATGCTGTTCCCAGTAGTTTGTGGTGTTAAACCAGGGGAAATTAAGTGGAAAGGCTGGATCACTCCAGCGTCGTGCCAGCCAGCTTGCATAGTGCATCAGGCGCAGGCAACGCAGCGGTTCAACGAGCTGTAGTTCTGCGGAACTGAGCTCGGCGAATTCAAAATAACCCTCCAGTACATGATTGAGCTGTTGCTGCTGTTCTAATAAGTCTCCAGAGAGGAGCATCCAGATGTCCTGTATGGCAGGGCCGGTTCTGCAATCGTCAAAGTCAACAAAGTGCGGGCCTCCATCGGTCCACAAAATATTGCCTCGGTGGACATCACCGTGTAGCCTTATCTGCCTGCAGGTGCTTTCATCAAAGCGCTGTTTGAGTATTTTAATTAAATCGGTAGACAGGCTCTGCCAGGCATCCAGCAGGTAGTCAGGGATAAAATCATGTGTGAGCAAATACTCCATGCTATTTATAGCAAAGTCCTGCACTGTTATTTGCGGGCGGTGTTTAAAGGGCTTACTGGCAGCAGCAAGGTGTATACGGCCTAAAAATCGGCCGATCCACTCAAGATGTTGCGGGTTATCCAGCTCGGCTGTGCGCCCCCCCTTTTGAGGGTACAGTGCAAAGCGAAAGTTATTGTGCTGGTGCAGGGTCTGATGGTTGAGCTGTAAGGGCGCGACCACGGGTATTTCAAGCTGTGCAAGCTCTTCGGTAAACTGATGTTCTTCGAGTATCTGTTCATTAGACCAGCGTTCGGGCCGATAGTACTTGCCGATGATTTTCTGGCCGATGATTTTCGGGTTCCTGGCTTCTGGATCCAGGCCAGACGGCTCTTCCATACCGATCTGATATACCCGATTCTCATATGAGTTAAGGGGGAAAATTCGAGCATCACTGGGCAGACCAAGGGACTCTACTGAATCGATGATCAGTGTCGGGTCAAGTGCTGCAAATGCGTGTGGTAAATCGGGTGTTTCCATGGAGTCTACCTACCGTATCTGTAAAAAATCAGGCTCGTCAGGCCGAGAAGGCCCGCTTCTGTCCCCTGCATCGAGAGTTGATTGAAAACTGAGGCTAAATCTTGCGCAGCACCAGACTGGCATTAGTGCCGCCAAAACCAAAGTTATTACTCATTACAGTGTTTAGTTCAACATTGTCTCTGCGCTCTGTGACCAGTGGCATGCCAACGACCTGTTCATCGAGTGTATCAACGTTAGCGGAGGCCTGAATAAAGCGGTTTTGCATCATGATCAGGCAATAGATCGTTTCCTGCGCGCCAGATGCGCCTAACGAGTGCCCTGCCAGTGATTTGCTGGAGCTGAAAGGCGGGATACTCTTGCCGAAAACTTTTTTAATAGCGCTTGTTTCGGCGATATCGCCAACGGGGGTGCTGGTGCCATGGGTGTTGATGTAGTCAAGCGGGGTATCAACACCGGACAGGGCCTGTTGCATGCATCGAATCGCGCCTTCGCCAGATGGAGCCACCATATCCACGCCATCAGAGGTCGCACCGTAACCCACTAGCTCGGCATATATTCTGGCTCCACGGGCTTTGGCATGTTCGAGCTCTTCGAGTACAACAACGCCGCCGCCACCTGAAATAACAAAGCCGTCGCGGTCTGCATCGTAGGGTCGAGAGGCTTTTTCTGGTGTCTCATTGTATTTGCTTGAAAGTGCGCCCATGCCATCAAATAACATGCTCATGCCCCAGTGCTCTTCTTCGCCTCCACCGGCAAATACAATATCCTGTTTACCAAGCTGTATCTGTTCCATGGCATTACCTATGCAGTGAGTGCTAGTGGCGCAGGCAGAGCTTATAGAGTAGTTTACACCTTTAATTTTAAAGGGAGTTGCCAGACAGGCAGAAACGGTGCTGGACATGGTGCGAGTAACCATATAAGGCCCAACACGGCGAATGCCTTTTTCGCGTAGAATATCCGCCGCCTGTATCTGGTATTCAGGCGAGCCGCCGCCAGAGCCCATAATCATTCCGGTGCGTGGGCTGCTAACCCGTGTTTCGTCAAGTCCGGCATCGTCTATGGCCTGTTGCATGGAAATATAGGCATAGGCCGCGGCACCCCCCATAAAGCGTTTTACCTTGCGATCGATGTGTGCATCGAGATCAATGTCGATGGAGCCAGCGACCTGACTGCGCAGCCCCATTTTTTTGTATTCTTCCTGAAACTTGATACCTGAACAGCCCTCGTGCAGCGATTCGGTTACCGATTGTTTGTCATTGCCCAGGCAGGAGACGATTCCAATACCTGTAATTACAACTCGTTTCATTTTTTCAAGTACCTGAATGTCGGTGATTTAAAAGTCATCTGTAGAGCTAAACAGGCCTACTCTAAGCCCGCTGGCTGAATAAATATCTCGGCCATCCACTCTTACTATACCATCTGCGATGCCCATTATCAGGCCACGTGCAATGACCCGTTTAATATTAATCTGGTAAGTGACCTGTTTTGCTGTTGGCAGTACCTGGCCGGTAAACTTAACATCGCCAACGCCGAGGGCGCGGCCTTTGCCAGGGTGGCCTTTCCAGCCAAGATAGAAGCCAAGGAGCTGCCACATGGCATCCAGACCGAGGCAGCCGGGCATCACCGGATCACCCGGGAAATGGCAATTAAAAAACCATAAATCGGGCTTAATATCCAGCTCTGCACGGATTTCGCCCTTGTCGTAGCTTCCGCCCTGTTCTGAAATCAGCGCAATACGGTCGATCATTAGCATATCAGGCATAGGAAGCTGGGCATTTCCTGGCCCAAAAAGCTCCCCGCGGCCACATTTTAATAGCTCTTCATAGCTAAACGAGCTTTGTTTCGTCATAGGTTCAGGTGTGCCTTGCATTCTTGTTCGATTAATGTGGGTACGAATTGTAACGGAAATTATGCTTTGATGGTAATGGAGATATCGATTCATCTGCATTAGAGGGGATAAATCAGGGGAAACCTCAGGCAAAGCCTCTGTAAAAGGCTCTGCCTGAGGTGGTTTACTCAGCTGTTAATCGGTGTAGAACTGTTGTTTAAATTTGATCTGAGCAACCAGTTTTTCTCCGGATGGCGTAGCTTTAATCTCGAATTTCAGTGTTTCCCGGTTGGAAACCTGTGATTGAGCGAGGTAGTAGATGGCTTTTCCATCGAGTATTTCCTTAAACTCAAGGTTTTTGATCTGCCCCGTCAGGTTGCTGGCAAAACCGCTAATATTCGCTTTGACGGGTGTCGTAGTGTTGCCAGTTTTCTTCTGAACAGTGATATTGACGACCATGCGATTGTTGCGCCGTGTAAGCGAGTAGGCCCTGGCAATTTCAGGTGTCAGAGTGTCGCTACGAAAGGCATTGAAATGAATGATGTAATCGCCAAACGTTTTTGAGTGTTCGGCAAATGCAGTGCCTGAGAATACACTAAAAAGTAATGCGAAAATGCTGAGGATACTGGTTTTATGTTGTCTCATTTTTACTCTCCCCCCGGTGGTTTTATCGTGCCCTGTACACCACGACTATAGCCCAAATAAAGGTGCGTTGCCATAATTGCTAAAATTTTGCATAGCTGTGTTGATCCAGGTCAGGTTGAAAGGGCTATTTCGGCTGGTTATTTCAAGTTTTTTGAGAAATAGTTTTAGAAATTACGAATGACTCCGGAAACAATGCCCAGTACCTGGACTTCTTCGTTCTTAAGAATAATCGGTTTCATGTTTTTGTTGGCTGGTTGTAAGCGTATGCCATCGGCTTCAATATAGAATTTTTTTAAAGTAACCTGTTCGTTATTAATCAGAGCAACAACCGACTGGCCATTTTCTGCTGTGAGGCGTTTTTCTACAACGATAATGTCTCCGTCCTGGATATTATCGTCAACCATGGAATGCCCCTGTACTTTCAGCGCGTAGGTGTTCTTGCGCACCATATTTGCGGGCACTTTTACCCGATCTGCGTTTTCTATTCTTTCAATGGGCTGACCAGCGGTGATATTGCCAAGCAGGGGGATTTCTACCATGTCAGTTGATTCAAGGTCGGACTCATGCAGTGGCGTTGACCATACCGAGTGCTCATGCTTTGGAAGTAACATACTGATATTGCTCATTATTATGTCTCTTTACTGTATTTATTATCATGATAATAGTGTAAAAATACCTGAACATCAAGCAATTGGCGTGTATTCCTTATGCAGTAGCTTAAGTAAAGGTTTTAAATAGCTCGCCGATAGATCTGGACAGACTGTCTGAACGCTCGGGGGATTTAACCGCTTTTAATATGCTTTCCTGCATACCAGGAACATTAATTAAATCCACAACGACCAGATTGAAAAAATCCTGCCCTTCAGTACATCGAGAGAGCGCTTCAAGATAAAGTGCGAGGGTGCTTTCATTGCGAAGGGTTAGCCAGCAACGCCCTGAGATGGAGGCCAGTATTTCAGGGTGAGAGCCGTGTTGGGTGCTTAAAATATGTTTAATTTGTGTATTCAGCTGTGCCTGATCCTTAGTGTTAGAGAGTGCACGGATACACAGTGATATAAAATTAGCATCGATATCTTTCTCGCTATTCTCCTCGGCGCTGTTATCGCGGTTACTTTTATTCGGGCTGTTATCACAGGCATCCAGTTTTTTCTGTAAAACGCCTGTAATGGTCTGGCTGAGCTGAAGGTCGATCTTCTGGTGCTCCAGGCATTGAGCCAGTGCCTCAAAAGGTTGGGCAGGTATTTCGGGTATGGCATTGCACAGCAGTGCTGCATTGTTATTTTCATCAAGCCTGACAGCAATGTCGGCAATGCCCTGGAAGCCAACAAAGGCCCATTGGTCATATCCCGGTTTGCCTGCAAAATAGTCTCGAGCGTGTTCATAATAGCTGGAAGCTGGCTGGTTGAGGAGTCGGGCTGCCTGTGCGTGAAAGTAAGCCATATGCTCCTGTTTTGGTTTAAAGCCGTAAGGGTTGTCTTTATCCTGTGCGGGCCTGCCTTCAGTGTTGATCAGGCGCAGTACGAAGTCATCGCGAATGTCTGAGGTGAGTTTGCCAGCAGCGTCCAGTGGAAAACGCAAAAACCAGATAACCAGTTCGTTGTTCTGATCTGCCGAGCTCTGTTCATCTGTCCATACTATGATGCCCAGCCAGGCCTGTTGTTGCAGGGCAAAGGGCCAGGGGGTCTCGCTCATTTCAAATGCGAGAAAAGTTGCGGGGGGGATTTCTTCAATGCGTCGGCCCATGTCGAATACCCTGAATCGGGTTCCAGCCTGGGTGAGAAAGTCGGTGATGCCGTTGATTTGTGTCATGAGTTTACGTTTCTGTTCTTTAAAATGTTTTTGCTGATTATTACCAGGTTAAGACTGTGTGCTGGTGAGTTCGTTGTTCTGAATCTGTAGTGTGCTTTTGCCGTTAAGAAAGGTTTCAATCGCCTCTCCTGCATGAGTGTAGCGCCAGCCCTGCATCAGGGGAATTCCGGTTTCGCCCTGGAGTAAGGCTTCCAGCTCCTTGCGTGTGGCAAAGTTCAGAGGTGTAATTCTGTGTACGGCGGCCTGTAATTTTAGTATGGCGGATAATGCATCGATTACAGCATCTTCTTTTGCACTGAGTTTGTGACGTTTTACATGTTTTGGCCAGTTTTCCGCGGGCAGATTCATTGCATTTTTCATACAGTGTAGTAATTGCAGTGCATCTTCACCGCCGAGCCGTGTTTTATTAAGGGACCTGAGCTGAAGCAGTTTTTCAACGCTGCCTGGTTTTAATCGGGCCATGTCAATTAATGCATCATCGGGTAGCAGGCGTCTGCGTGGCCGATTGCGCAACTGTGCTTTTCCCTCACGCCAGGCCGCAAGTTGTTGCAGGATGGCTAACTGCTGGCCGTTAAGCTTCTGGTTGCCCTTTACTTTTTTCCACATGCTTTGAGGGTCAACGCTGTAGTGGGCGGGTTGGCATAATGAAGAAAAGTCGCTCTTTAACCATTCCAGTCGGTTAAGCGAAGTGAGCTCTTTTATGATTTTGGGGTAGGCTTTTGCAAGGTAGTAGACATCGCTGGCGGCATACAGTAGTTGTTCTTTGCCTAATGGGCGTCTCATCCAGTCGGTGCGTGTCTGCGATTTGTCGATATCGACATCGAGTTCTTTTTTAATTAGCGCGGCATAGCCAATTTGATCGCCATAACCCAGTAGGCCGGCTGCAATTTGTGTATCAACAACGGGTGAGGGCAGGGTGTTAAACAGGTGATTAAAAATTTCCAGATCCTGGTGGCTGGCATGGAATACTTTTGTAATGCTCGGGTTAGTCAGTAATGCCAGAAATGGAGTGAAATCCGTGATGCTTAATGGGTCAATGCAGCAGGTTGTTTCGCCATTAGATACCTGAATTAAAGCAAGTTCAGGGTAGTATGTGGTTTCGCGGTGAAACTCAGTATCAATGCACAATACTTTGCTGAAACGAATTGTGTCGCAGGTTAACGCCAGTGACTGGTCGTTGTCTATGTAGACTATATCCATGGAAGGCTTACTTATTGGCTAAAAAAAGGTTATATTGTACAGATATTTTAGAGCAATTAGCGTTTTTTCATTCAGTTACCTGCTCTAAATGTTTCGTTCATCCCTGCTCTATGCCTCCATGGTTGTCTCTTAATGGTAGCACTGAAAAGATCACATTTGTATTTGCTGGCTCAGACTTTAGCCATGTCCGATGGGCTTAATAGATAATATGGATAGGGACTCAGGTTTGTTGAATAAAATTATAATTGCGCAAATTTTAAATGAAATCAATACCCAGATCTATTAGCGGCCCGATGAGTATTCATTCTTCACTGACGGGCTTTAAGGCTGTTTTGCTGTTCTGTATTGTAGTCGTTGTTATTTTACTTGTATTGATAGATTCGTGGAGTCGGTCGGGTTTTGATCGCATTAAAAACAATACCCGGCAGGTTAGACTAATGCTGACGATGCAGAGCATCGTACAGCAGCGTGAGCTGGTGATGCAGCGGATGTTGCATATGAAATCAGCTACTGAGCGTGAGCAACAGTCCCGATTATTTGATGAGCTTGCACCAGCATATCTGGATGCACGCCAGAAGCTTTCCATCACAGTTCGAGGGCAGGTGCTGGATGCTTATCTAAGCCAGCTAGATTCGGTGGTGGGTGCAGCACAACCTTTTTATGAAGACCTGAATAAGCTGCTGGTTACCGAGCAGGCAGACAGAGCGGAGATGGATGCGCTGTTTTTACAGGGCTGTGAAGCGGCAGACCGAATTTATGAACTGTTGGGTCTGATGATAGAGACCCAGCATCGTTCCTACAGTGAAGTTGTAGCGGATTATGAGCAGTCTCGACTGTCAGCATTACTGAGTGTCGGCGGGGTGTTTGTGATTATATCGCTGATCGTTGTTATTACGGTGCGTGCTTCAAATAAACAGCTTCATTATGTCTCTCGCCTGTCAATAATTGATGATGTTTCCGGAATTTACAATCGGCGTTACTTCGATATGGTACTTGAAGAAGAGTGGAAGCGCAGTATGCGGGAGTATACGCCACTTAGTTTATTGATGCTGGATATCGATTTTTTTAAAGCGTATAACGACAGTTATGGGCATCAGATAGGGGATGTTTGCCTGTATTCAGTGGGTAAAATTTTATCTGCACAGTTGCAGCGTGCCTCTGATTTTACTGCACGCTATGGTGGTGAGGAGTTTGCGATTGTTCTGCCTAACACAACGCTTGAGCATGCACGTATGCTGGCTGAGAGAATACGCCGTGCGGTAGAAGAAGCTCGCATTCAGTCAGGCGATGACACGGTGAGCCCATGGCTCACCGTGAGTGTTGGGGTGGCGACAGCGATGGCTGAGTTTGGTCAGTTGAGCTCAAGCCTGGTGAGGGCCGCAGATAACTGTCTGTATGAAAGTAAACGCAGTGGTCGTAACAGGGTGTGTGATCGATCGGTTGAGGGGCTTGAATAATCCTGTTGCTTAATTCCATTGGCTTTATCAGGTCTTTGGTGCTAGCAGTTCTATCTGATAACCGTCAGGGTCTTCGACAAATGCAATAATGGTTGCCCCCGCGTTCATTGGGCCGGCTTCTCGAATGATTTTTCCACCATGTTGTCTTATGGTGTCTACGGCTTTGTATACATCATCGACTTCAATGGCCAGGTGCCCGAAGCCATCGCCAGTATTGTAGTTTTGTGTGTCCCAGTTATGGGTGAGCTCAATTGCGGTATTGTTTGCCTCATCTGCGTAGCCTACAAAGGCCAGGGTGAATTTACCTTCGGGGTAGTCTTTTTTTCGTAGAAGATTCATGCCCAGCACGTCAGTATAAAAGCGGATGGATGTATCCAGGTTGCCCACGCGGAGCATGGTGTGTAAGAAGCGCATGATAATTTGCCTTAAAATTAATTCAGGTTTTAAAGAGTAACTTATTCAGGGTTAGTGACAATATTTTGCAGAGATATTGTACAGGGTTAATATACAGTGTTGAATCGAATAGTTATAATTCAGTAACAAATTAATTATTAAAGATTACCCTGGGAAGCCATGAAATGTTAGAGACGGGCATTACAGATTTAAATGAGCAATTTGAATCCATTGTTGAGGCGTTAAGCCTGAGTTTGAAAGCAGCTGCAAATGACGAATCTGATAAGATGTTGCAGGTAATGCAGGCATTGAGGCAGAATATTCAAATTATGCTGCGTCTTGATTCCGATGTGAGGAATGCGGGGCATCTTGAAATAACGGCGCAGGAGGTGAGTAAAATTGGCGACTATGCGCTAAATTTACTCGATGAAATTTCTGCCAGCTGCGGTTCAAGGGGGATGCAGGAGCAGATGTTGCAATTGCACCGTTTGTCATTACCCGTGGTTGCCTGGTTAAATTTTCACCATGCTAAAGTGACAAAGCTTGATATTGTTGTGAATGCGGTAGCCAGCTATGCAAACACGTTGCAGGATGAAAAGCAGTTAGAAGCGTTGTGTTCATTGATTAATCAGGTTGTTCAGGCCACTGACCCATCGATAAAAAAGGATCTGGAAGTGACTAACCCGATGCGGCCCTGGCGAATTTTAAACCTGAACTGGGGTATTGTAGCGACACGTTCACATAAGCCTGAGCTGATGGTAGAGGTGTTTGAGCAGCTTATGGTAAATATTCCTGCCGATGTGCATCAGTTTTTTAATGAGGGGCTACAACAGATGGATACCATTGGTTACCCTGAGCCGGTACGTGTTGTTATGCGAGAGTATGCCAGTCGTGCAGGAGCGGGTAGTAGTGGGGGTGTTTTGCATTAGAGAGTGGCGTATAGCCGTTTTCGGCCAGACAGGATAATCCCTTCACTCACATTCCCATAGAGCGTGTGGGAATGTGAGTGAAGTCGTGTTTTTTTAAATGCTATTTTGTCATCATTATTTCTTAACCATTCTGGGGTAGTTAAGATTTAGAAGATCAATCAGTATGTTGCCGGTTTCAGTTAGCAAGGGCGTTGGCCCTTCGTCTTTTTTGTCTTCTTTCTCCTCAGCACTCTCTTCCTCATCAGTTTCACTAATGGGGTCATCGAGTTCATCAAGGCTGCTGATTAGCTCAAGCCCTAATGCTTTACGGCGATCATTTTCCAGTGCGATCTGTGTGTTTTCCAGTTCTTTTTTCTCGCTGCGCCTTTTGGCTTCATTGAGTGTCAGTTCCTGAATTTGACGGCGCTGTTCAATCAGGTCACTGGTTTTTCTGAGATGGATGAAGTCAGGGTCTTTACTGACGCGTTTTTCATGCATGGCCTGTAGCCCAGAAAGTTGTTGAGAGAAATCCTGGTAGCTATCGAACCTGGCTGCATCAATTTTATCCCAGGGAAGTGCGGCTTCTAATGCATTTTCACCCACCTCTGTAATATTATACAGAGAAGGCAAATCGATATCGGGGATTACGCCGCGATTTTGCGTGCTATCTCCAGTGACGCGGTAGAATTTTTGCTGAGTGAGTGTTATCTGTCCATGAGACAGGGGCAGCATTGCCTGTACAGTGCCCTTGCCGTAGGTTTGGGTGCCCACTATAATGCCGCGGTGGTAATCCTGTATTGCACCGGCAAAGATTTCAGATGCGGATGCACTTAGTCGGTTGACCAGTACTGCGAGAGGCCCACTGTAGGTGACTTCTTCATCTTTAACTGAGTCTATGATAACTCGGCCTGAGATGTCCTTTATCTGCACTGCCGGGCCGGATTTAATAAACAGGCGGGTTAAGGTTTTAACCTCGCGTAATGATCCGCCGCCATTATCACGCAGATCGATAATAATGCCATCTACTTTTTCTGCAATTAATTCCTTAAGCAGTTTTTTCACATCCCGTGTAGTGCTTTTGTAATCAGGGTCGCCTCTGTTTGCCGCTTCAAAGTCAATATAAAACTTGGGCAGATCGATAACCCCCAGACGATATGACTTACCATGGTTTTTCAGTTCGATAATTTCTTTACTGGCATCCTGTTCATCGAGTTTTACCTTGTCGCGGGTAATGGAGAGAATTTTTGTTTTGGAGGAGTCCACCGCATTGGCTTTTAAAATAGCCAGGCGAACTACCGTGCCTTTTTTGCCACGGATCAGGTCAACTACATCATCCAGACGCCAGCCAATTACGTCAACTATTTCGCCCTTCGCACCCTGGCCTACGCCGGTAATTCTGTCTGTGGCTTTTAGCTCGCCTGCCTTGTCAGCGGGGCCTGCTGGAATCAGACGGGTCACTTCGGTGTATTCATCTTTTGCCTGCAACATGGCACCAATGCCCTGTAATGAGAGGCTCATACGAATGTTGAAGTTTTCTGTACCACGGGGTGAAAAGTACTGGGTGTGCGGGTCGTAGCTCAGGGTGAGTGTGTTCATATAGATGCGGTAGGCATCTTCAGCATTATTTTGCTGGATACGCTTTATCTGGTTGCTGTAACGCTTTGACAGTAGCTCGGTTATTTTATCGTCTTTCTTGCCCGATAACCTGAGGTTTAAAGCATCGTTTATCAGGCGTTTATGCCACAGTACATCGAGTTCTTTTTCACTTTGTGGCCACGCATGGTTTTCTCTATTAATGTAGATTGAGTCATTTGTTTTAAAGTCTAACTTGTCAATTCCCCTGTTGATGGTTTTTTTCAGGTATTGCAGTCGCTCGCTTACGCGCTGCTGATAGCGGTTGAAAATAATGAATCCGGGGTCAACCCGGCGTGCGCGAAAGGCATCATCCAGGCGGTAGCGGTATTGTTCAAAGTCGTTGATGTCGCTTTGCAGGAAATAGCTGCGGTTGCCATCCAGCTCTTTCAGGTAGCGGTCAAAGACAGTGGATGAAAGGTCGTTATCGAGGCGAATCTGGGTGCGCTGGTAATGTTGCTGGGCCAGGCGGGCGATAATTTCAGCGGTGGTACGGCTATGTTCGTCCAGTGGTTCCAGCGGCGTTAGCTTTGTGCGAACTCCTGCCTGTAGGGTGGTAGCTGTTAGAATCAGGAATAAAGTGAGTGTTCTAGTTATAAAGTTCATATAAATCAACGAGTTGGTTTTGGTTGGTTGAGTTTGGCGTTTATCTGGATGAGCCGTAAAAACGCTTGCATGTCGATTGTATCAAACTACACGCAGTTGTGCCTTGATCCCGTGGGTATCAAAGCTTAAGATACTGCTGATTATTAATAAGTTCAATTACAGGGTTATACAAATGGTTCATCTTACACGTAAAACTATAGCACTTTTAGCAACGACATGGTTAGCTACAGCGACGCTAACTTCTGCTATTGCTGATGAAAAGCCGCCTTTGCTGGACAAAAGCAAGTTTTCTATTGGTGCGGGCCTGTCAAATAACTCGCTAAGTGGGCCGTTTGCTGATGAAACCGGTTTTCAGTTTTTTGGTGCCTATAATTTAACTGCGATCAATATTATGGAAGGTGTGCGTACTTCGGTTGAAGTCGGCTATATGGATTATGGCTTTGATGGTGCTGATACTAATGGTCTCTGGTCAACGGCGGTTGTTGATGGCCCGATAGGTAAGAATTTTGGATGGTTAGCCAGACTGGGTTTCGATTTTGGTGATGATAGCGGGCTGATGCTGGGTGGCGGTGTCAGTTATAGCATTAACAGCAAATTTGAGTTGCGGGGCGAATACGTGATACGCGATCAAATCGATTCCTTCCAGTTCAATGTGCTGTATCGTATGTAGGCGGTGCCAGGGCAGCTGCATCAGGCCAGTATCTATCAATTCAATGTTGATAGAATACTAGTCAATTACTAGCTCTACTGTTTCAACCGTGTTCTTTTTATAGAAGTACCCCCGTATCTCAAGTACACCTCGGGTGGCAGATGAAATAATAATGTTCAATGCTTCGTTGTAGGCGGCATCATTAAGGTCTTTTTCTGAGGGGATAGCAGCGCTGTGCGGGTGGCTGTGATAAATAGCAAACAGTGTTTCATGTCTTTCGCGTATTGATTTAAAAGCCTTAATTTGTTGCTGAGGCTGCATTTCAAAGAGGCTGGCTGTGTCTGTAGCAACATTATCAACAGGATATACATGGTATTGTCGTTTACTGCGCAGTGGTGATACTGATTCGGAGATCAGGCCACATATTTCAGCGTCAGGTGTGTTTTGTGCCAGTGTGAGTAGCCGGTTTGCCAGTGTGCGGGGTATTGAAAGTATTTTATTCATAGTTTCGCTGTTAGATGATTACAGGGAGTGTTTTTTTGAGCATACAGGGCAGTTCGGGTCTTTTTTGAATCTCATCGTGCGCCAGTCCTGGACCATGGCATCGGTAATGAGCAGTTTGCCGGTTAAAACTTCGCCATAGTCCGTTAATAGCTTAATGGCTTCCATCGCCTGCAAAGAGCCGATAATACCCACCATGGGGGCCATTACTCCATTTTCACTACAACTGCTGTCTTCCTCACCTGCCTGTTCCTCGTACAGGCATCGGTAGCAGGGGCTGTCAGGGTTTTTAAAATTAAATACACTGAGCTGACCTTCCATGCGGATGGCAGCGCCCGACACCAGTGGTGTATGGGTGTTATAACAGGCCCGATTAATCATAAAACGGCTGCTAAAATTATCCGTTGCATCGACCAGCAGATCGACACTGGAGAGTCGGTTCTGTAGTGCCTGCTGGTCAGGCTTCTGATTGACGCAAATTGTCTCAACCTGGGGGTTAAGTTGTTTGATGGCATCGGCGGCGGATTCGACTTTGGGGTGTCTGATACTTTTTGTGCGGTGGATAATCTGGCGTTGTAAATTGGATAGATCTACATCGTCAAAATCCACCAGTGTCAGTTTACCCACACCGGCTGCGGCCAGGTACATCGCTACAGGTGAACCCAGCCCCCCCAGGCCCATAATGAGTACATGGGCATCAAGCAGCTTTTGCTGGCCCTCATGATCGAATCCCGGCAGGAGAATTTGCCGACTGTAACGTAATAATTGATCGTCATTCATGGTGCAATGTTAGCAGGTTTTCTGCATCTGCTCATTAAATCTATCTATAAAACATCTACCAGGGATGGGGTGATGAGTTAAGTGGCAGAATATTATAAATGTGTGCAGTAGTGGTTTAGCTCGGCCACCCTGTGTGCCAGAGTAGATTGCGTTGTCATATGGAACCGTGGCTTTAGCCACGGCTGTATTAAGCGGGGCTGAAGCCCCACCTCCGTTGTGCGCAAAGAGCAAAGCCAGGGGGCACAGGCAATTAATAGAGGAGCCCTTACATAAAAAACATATTTCCTCGAACTGTGCTGCTCTTCACTCGAACCAGGCGCTAGAGGGGGGTATTGTGTTGACACCTGCCGATAGTAGCGGAATAATGATAATGAGCAGCCTTCTAAGGCAGCGGCTTTTCATCCCTCTTCAAGGGGGGCACCTTTCTGGAAGGTGGTTGTTTTTTATCGAAAAAAATAAAGGGAATAATATGTGGTTTTGGCGTTATCTGAATTCTTTAATTCTGGAAACGTTAAAACAGGGCGGCCACTTATCCTCTTAAATCTGGAGAAATCAGCTGGATCACGCATTTTTTCATTACGCCATCCAGACCCAACTGCTTACTCATCTTTTTTGCGCCCCGCTGGTTTTTTAGCGTTAAATCGTCTACCAGCAACGAGCAGGCCAGGTATTGCGAGCAACCACCAGCTCATGGAGCCTGCGCTGGTAATGATAATATCTGTTTCTATACCGTGTGTGTCCTCAACTGTACTGCCATCGTTATAGCTATCTTCAAGTGGCAGAGCACTCAGTGAACTGTTTTCATAAGGGCCGTAGCTGAGTAGCCATTCATCGGTGATGGCATCATAGAGTTCGATACGGATATCGTAGTAACCCGCAGGGTAGCCATCGACCAGCTCGGTTTCAATAACAAAGCCATCGAGGGAGCTGTCGCCGTTAATGAGCCAGGCATCACTGCTGGCATACTCATTCCAGGGGCCACCTTCGTAACTCAGGTAAAGTATGGCGTATATAGAGGCATCGCTGTAAACCGTATCGACATCAATATTAAGACTGAACTGATGATAAAAACCATCGAAGTCCAGATCGGTTATCAAATCTGTTGATACGCTGTAAACTGTAAAATCCCCGGTTGCGCTAAAGCGAGCACTGGTAAGTGATTTTTCAGCTGAACCGGTTTCATTTCGAAAGCCCTGCTTTTGCAGTGCCGGAAAATTTTTCACTTCGGTTTGTCTGAGCAGTGTCTGCTTTGCTGGTAGAGTTAGCTCACTGCTCAACATATAGTTGATTGATCGGCTGCGGGTCGGGTCTTCATTCTCAGCGGCTGTAGTGGTTGTGGGGAGCAGTAGCAGTGCAAAAATGAGCGCTGATATTTTTCGGCTAATTTGTTTTGTGGTGAAAAGTGACATTGAAGTTCTCCGTCCAGGTATTTAAAGTACGGTTCCATTTCAACATGCGCTGGCTGAACAGTAGCTGAACAGCGTTCAGAGTGTTTATCCTAGATTAATCAGTTGACTCACGAAAGTCTGCACAACTTCTTGATTCGTATAGCTATATGAAAAAAGTATTCATCACCAATGAGGTGATTTCA
>VAOX01014199.1_pt1 | contig 41837 bp, 30 predicted proteins | sample 3393891 | NCBI WGS metagenome assembly VAOX01 (sample SAMN08290429, study PRJNA428436) | hydrothermal vent metagenome | isolation source: Deep-sea hydrothermal vent chimney | place: Indian Ocean: Southwest Indian Ridge | depth 2822 m m
AAAAATGTGACATCACCTCATTGGTGATGAATACTTTTTTCATATAGCTATACGAATCAAGAAGTTGTGCAGACTTTCGTGAGTCAACTGATTAATCTAGGTTTACGGTTAATGATTATAAATAATTAACTTATTGTATAACCAAATTTCCCATTCTCATCAACGGAAATATGAATTTTGGTGATTTCCTCATCTTTAGCCATTCTGGATAAGCATTCTGATGCCAGTTCCGGGAGCATGGTGCGGGTGAGAATATTCTCAATATTTCTGGCGCCGGTGTCTACTTCCTGGCTTCTGGCAACAATGTGTAGCATCAGCTCTTCGTCATAACTAAACGCTGCGTTATAGTGTCTCTTCACACGTTTCTCTATACGATTCATACTCAGCTTGCAAATTTTGAGTAAATCTTCATCGCTAAGTGGGTAGTATGGAATAACGGTGGTTCTGCCAAGAAAGGCCGGTTTAAAATATTGCAGTAGCTGGGGGCGGAAATTATCCAGCAGAACATCCGGTGCTGGAAGCTCTTCACTGGCAGCACACATGGCTCGAATATGCTCTTCTCCCGCATTTGATGTCATGATAATAACGGTATTTCTAAAGTCAATATCGCGGCCTTCACCATCTTTAATGGTGCCTTTGTCCAGCAGGTTGTAGAAAATATCCTGCACGCCACTGTGGGCCTTTTCCATTTCATCGAGCAATATAACGCTGTAGGGCTTGCGTCTGACTGCTTCAGTTAATACGCCGCCTTCACCAAAACCGACATAACCCGGGGGTGAGCCGAGCAGCATAGACACTTTGTGCTCTTCTTTGAATTCAGACATATTAATGGTGGTGATATTCTGCTCGCCACCAAACAGTAAATCCGCCAGTGCTAGTGCCGTTTCTGTTTTACCTACGCCACTTGAACCCACGAGGAAGAAAACGCCAACGGGTTTTCTAATATCGGTTAATCCGGCTCTTGATGTACGAATGGCCTGTGCAATGGACTCAAGTGCGTGGTTCTGACCAATAATGCGTTTGCCCAGTATGTCTCTCAGATTAAGGATTGTGTTGATTTCATCTGAGACCATTTTCCCAACGGGTATGCCGGTCCAGTTGGCGACAACTTCTGCTATGGCCTGGCCATCGACATTCACCTGAATTAAGGGGTTTTCACCTTGTAGTTCCGTGAGTTCATCCATCAGCTCATGGAGTTCAGTCTTTATCGTTTGGCGTTCTTTTTCATCTAATTTCTGTGGTGCGTCGTCTTTTGTCGCGGCTTTTTCAGAGAGTTTTTGCGCGTGGAAATCATCTTCGATTTTTCCCTGAAGCAAATGAATCTGTTTAACTTTTTCTTTTTCCTGATCCCATTGTGACTGCTGTATTTCCAGCTCAGCCTGTAACGTAGATTTTCTGTTACCTAGTTCAGTTATGCGCTCATCACAGTTACCCAGGGTGGCGTTTTCACGTTCAAGTGAGGTGATGTTAACTTCGCATTGCGTGATGCGGCGGCGGGTGTCTTCTACCGCAGCGGGTGTTGCGCTCTGGCTAAGGGAAACTCTGGCACAGGCTGTGTCGAGCAAACTAACGGACTTGTCTGGAAGTTGTCGCCCGGTGATATAACGGCTGGAGAGTTTAACCGACTCAACAATCGCTTCATCCATAATACGAACACCATGGTGGCTGGCAAGCATAATGGAGATGGCGCGCATCATATCGATGGCTTTTGATTCGTCCGGCTCTTCTATCTTTACAACCTGGAAACGACGTGTGAGGGCCGGGTCTCTTTCAAAGTACTTTTTGTACTCCGCCCAGGTGGTTGCGGCGATGGTACGTAATTCGCCTCGGGCAAGTGCGGGTTTTAGCAGGTTGGCTGCATCACCCTGGCCTTCTTTTCCGCCTGCACCAATTAAGGTGTGGGCTTCATCAATAAACATAATGATGGGTTCAGGAGAGGCTTTTACTTCTGAAATAACCGATTTCAGGCGGTTTTCAAATTCACCTTTTACGCTGGCACCTGCCTGTAACAGGCCAAGGTCAAGGCTGCGTACAGTGACATTTTTTAATATATCGGGTACATCACCAGAGGCAATGCGCATCGCAAAGCCTTCGACTACGGCGGTTTTACCAACGCCCGCTTCACCGGTGAGTATGGGGTTGTTCTGGCGGCGGCGAATCAGGATATCAATAATTTGGCGGATTTCCTCATCGCGACCCAGCACCGCGTCAATTTTGCCTTTTTGGGCTTCCGCTGTCAGGTTGATTGTAAATTTGTCCAGTGAGGGGGTGCTGGAAGGCCCTGCGGGCGCACCACCTTCTGAGATAGATGTGTCTCCTACACCAATGCTGGAAGATTCGGTGGTGCTACCAACAATACCGGGTAATAAGGCACGCAATGATTCAGGTGCAATTTTCTTTAATTCGCCCGCCGATATTTCTGTTGAATTACGCAGATTGTCATCCAGTAATAATGCAGCAAGAATATGTGCTGAGGTTGCCTGAGGATGGCTGTACTCAATGGAGGCCAGCATCCAGGCGTTTCTGGCCAGATCAACTATCGAGGGTGAGAGTGCAGGGGGGCGGGTGTTGCCCGATTTTATTCGATCCAGTTCCCTGTTCAGGTCGGCAACCAGTTTACCGGGGTCAATTTCAAATTTTTCAAGCAGGGCTGCGATATCACTGTCGGGTATTTCCAGTAGTTTTAATAACCAGTGTTCAATTTCAACATTATAGTGTGTACGCGACATGCAGATACCGGCGGCACCTTCCAGTGCCGTTCTGCACGGATCATTGAGTTTTCCAACCAGTGATTTTAGATCAATTGTAATCATCCTGCTTTCCTTTTAGTGCTCTTTGCTGTTTTGTTAATATTCAATAAATATTTTTACTTAATGTTTTATAGCATATGTTATAAAGCTACCGCTAATAATATATATTATTTGACTTATTGTAGTCTGCTTGCAGATACTGATATATCCACTGTTTCATTCCTGTCTGCAAAGTCTAGCGATTTGCTGGATAACCATGTATTCCAGCTAACAATCGGTGGGGCTTTTCTGTTGAGCTGAATTTGATGTGGAATGTCACTTTTTCTGACGCGAATAATAAAGTCATAATCATTCTCCATACCCACATACATTCTAACCAGTTCGTTAAGTGCTTTGAGCGACTGTGTGCCGGGAGAAAACTTACTCAGCTGCTGCTTATTCAGGGGGCCTAGTATAATATGTATTTTGCCCTGTGCAAACCAGCCTCTTTTACCCAGCATTGCTGAGCGGCCCAGGCAGACATTTCTGCCCAGTGGATTGTTCTGATCAGGTAAGCGGCTGCGCACATCTTCTATCAGATCCTGCCATTGCCCAACGAACTGATCTATTTTAACCGGTATCTGAAAGTGCGAATGAAGTATCTGCTTTAACCCGGATGAGGTTCTTACCTTCTGACTGAGCAGGCCGCTGTAAAAAATAAGCGATTCGTCTTTTGTATACAGGCGGTTATCAAGGCCTGAGGTACCCATGCCAATAAGCGAGAGCAGTGCGCGAGTCTGAGGATCCTTCTTTTTCCGGTGTGAATTGTGTAAATGATTTCTCTCATATTGCAGGGGTAAATTATATTTTACTGAGGCCTGGAAAAATAAAGACAGCGTCCGATGATTGAACAGGTCGAAGAAGCGGGTTATTGTATCGTCTTTGAGTTTATGGCGCTTGAGAATGAGTTCTGTGTAGTGAAACGGCAATACACCAACAGCTCCCGTGAGGCCCATTAAATTAACAACCATAACCCATTGGGTACTGCCAGAGCTTTTTTCAATGCGCTCTATGCTGTTAATTTCAGATGAGGCAAAGGCCAGTGACTGGTTTGTTCTGAAACGTAGTGCTTCTGTAGTGGGTGGCGTAAATCTGGCGACCGGGTTGCTGCTAATACTGGATGGGTGGCTTTCTTTTTCATACAGCGTCGAGCGTTCCAGCAGGCGGATTGCCTGCAGAAAATGAAATTCGTGTGGAGCCTCTGTAAGCTTGCGCGTTATAGAAGTATTTTTTCGCCAGCCCTTGGTGGACATTTTTTCAGGTAACCTTCTTTGTTTTTGAGTTTAACCAGAACACGGGTAAATGAATTCAATGAACAATAAAGTGCAAAGAAGTGTTCCAGTACGGTAGCGAACAGATAACTACTACTGCCAGCGAGTTGAGAGCCATCCAGCTCAATTTCTACTTCTATTCCGCGGCATAATGTTGCCCGGCCATCTATCGTTAAAGGTGCACTGATAGCGCGTGTGCTGACTCGGCTAATTGATTCAATTTGTGCTCGATTTATTGAAGACTCCTTGAAGTCATACAGACGTAGAATTTCTTTTAAAGCATGTGTGGCATTATCCCCGCCTGTTATTGACAGGTGATTAAGGCTCAGATGAGAAATAAATCGCCAGCGTGCATCGTTGCGCATAGATGGGCGGACGGTGGCACTGGGCTGTGTTACACAGCGGATGCGAGTGCAGGGCGGTGCGCTGTCCAGACATTTCAGATTAGGTTGTTTAGATGAGTAGGGTAATTTTGATGGCTGGTCGCGATTACTGCAGGTGGTTTCAATATTCAGGGTACGATCATCAGGATTATTCGGGTTGAAATATAAATCAACCAGGCTTAGAAATACATCGGTGCCATCATCCCGCAGGTAGGTGCCCATTTTGGCACTTCGTCTGGATGAAAACCAGTAAGCATGATTCTCTCGACCCTGGTTTTCATGGTTTGTACCATATAGAGGCAGGTATAATTCTCTGTCACCACCTGATGTGGATGCCATCACTCGATCAATTGAGTAAAGCTCATAGCCCACGGGGCGTCTGGCATCTGGAATGATCTGATATTCAGTTGAGGTGTGGTTGATCTTTACTGGATCTGCGAGGTGTTCAAACAGATTGACCGCAGGTGAACAGTTTAGCTGGAACATATCCGCATTGATGTTGTGCTCAAGTTCAATGTCGGATGAACTAAGGTAGATATAAAACTCCAGTGTTTCGAGTGCGCCCTCGGGTATTTTATCGGCAAAATCCTCTATGTCGATAAACATAAATTTTTCCGGAAAAGTAAAATACTCTGTCAGTAATCGATACCCCATAAATGATGCATCAGGGTAGGGAAGTAAACCTTCATCGGTCGAAAATCCGGCTGCTTTGATAATGCTGCAAGGCAGGCGAATCGGATTGCTATCGGTTTCAGACAGGGTCATGTATATTGCTTTGCAGTTGTTCAGCAACAATTCATAAAGTGGGTTTATATGCTGAGGCTGGCCTTTGAGATAAAGGCGGATACGCCCCGGTTTTATTTTTGCAAAGCTGATACTCTCATTGAACGTTTTTAATGAAAGTTTTAATACACCCGCAGCACCTTTTACACTTTTTGAACCGGGCGTGGTAAATGGCCGACCGAGCATGTTAGCTTCAGTAATTTTAAAAGGATGTAAATCCGTGGCATATACCGCTGTGAAACGGCAGGTTTCTCCATTATACTGCTCTGTTTCCAGCAGTGAATTTTTGGGTACATGGTAGCTCGCTTCGAGCTTTTCTTCATCAACAACAAACTGCACAATACTCATTGAAGGAACAGGGCGTTGGTAATGTGGGAATAGCACATTTAAAAGCGCATCGCTAAGCTCCGGGAAATCATCATCGAGCTTGTGTTGAATGCGTGCATTTAGATACGCAAAACCTTCGATTAAGCGTGAAACATGTGGGTCTTCAATGGTTTCTGAATTTATGCTCAGGCGACCGGCAATTTTAGGGTGCTCATCGGCAAACTCAGCGCCCATCTGGCGTATGAAAGCCAGCTCTTTTTCATAATAAGGCAGTAATTCATCAGCCATGACTGGTTTCTTCTACATTAACGTTGCGAGTTACAGGTTCCAGTACTGAGTCGAAAACTACGATTTCAGGCGATGGGTCTGCGTAAAGTGTTGCGTCAATTCTAAAGCGCAGTGTTCGATCAAGCGAATTGGGGTTTTCTATATAGGTGACCTTAACATTTTTAAATCGAGGCTCGTATTCGATTAATATAGTTTCAAGGTGCTGGATAAACCGATTGCGTTTATCAGTATTTGTTATATTAACCGTAGCCAGATCGGGCAGGCCATAGTTGAGTAATGATTTTTTTAACTCAGTATATCCCTCGGCAGGTCCAATAACTCGAAACCGGGTGTTGAGCAGGCTTTCCAGATCCCGCCTGACGCTTTCGCGTAGCTGCCTGAGCTTCTGGTGCTGATCCAGGTCAACTTCTATATTGTTATCCAGGTCATTATCAAATAATCGATCCAGTATGGAAGGACGTAGTTTTTTCTTTTTATTAACACGTGACATGATTTTTATCCCGCCTGTGTCAGTTCGGTTACAAGCTCAAGCTCTGAACTCATGTTGTCCAGCTGGTAATGTGGACGTAAATGTATTACGCAAAGGAATTCACCCGGTTTTCCAGGGTGGTCTTTTACTTTTACCCTTGCTTCGCGTAATGGAAAACGTGCCTGTTCACTCCAGTCAAGGTCTTCGTGTCCAGTGGTGTATTTTGCGAGCCAGTCCCCGAGATAGGCTTCGCATTCTTCTGCGGTGACAAAAGAGCCAATTTTGTCTCGAACCATGACCTTTATGTAATGTGCAATACGACCGGCACACAGTACATGCTGAAGCATAGCGGATAAGCGCGCATTGACCTTTGCTTCCTGGTTGGCCTGGCGTTTTGGCTTACGCACAGACTGGTTTCCATAGAATGCTGCAAATGGTGTGTCATAGCACTGGCATAAAGGAATAAGTCCAAGGTCACTGAGTTCACGCTCCTTAACATCTGTGATGATAACATCGGTAACAGGTTTAAGCGCTACGTCATTTGAATCGGTGCTAAAAGAATCATAGACCAGACTTGTGAGCAGGCCACCACCAATCTGGTCACGGGGAACCCCGCGAATGTGCCCAAACCAGCCTACACTGGAAAATTCTCTGATTAGAATAACACCAAAAGCGAAAGCTGCATTGCCCCAGCAATAATTTTCACAGCCCTCAGTTGAGCTATGTTCATAAAAAAACATGCCATTATAAGTGCCGGGTGTTTTGCGGTAAGGCAGGCGCATCAGGATACGGGGCAGTGTCAGGCCGACAAACTGAGAATCAGACTTGTCTCTGAAAGCACGCCACTTAATATACTCTTTCTGTGCAAATATATTGTGCAAATTAAGAGGCTGTCCAAGGTTCTCATAGTCATCCAGACCAAATAGCTCAGGTGAGGCGGCGCAGATAAAAGGAGCGAAAGCCGCAGCGGACACCTGTGCAGCACGGTTGAGTGTTGCTATGTCATCATGTCGGTGAGTTTGCGAAGGCTTGTGGCTGATTTCGTAGTTGCCAATGATGGCACCATAGGGTTCCCCGCCGGGGGCACCGTATTCTTCGCTGTAAACTCGCTGGAATAGCAGACTCTGGTCAAACTCAAGTGCGCGGGACATGTCGCTGGAGAGCTCTTCCCAGCTTAAATCCATGACTTTAATTTTTAAATTTTTTGTACCATCTGCCTGTACTGCCAGGTGCTGGAGGCCTAGCCAGCCTGCTTCAAGCGACTGGAATGTTTTGTGATGAATAATAACATTTAGCTGGTCATTGATCAGATAATCTATGTCTGCAATAGCGCGTTGAAGTGCGTTAATCAGATCATCCCTGTCTTGCAGATTATTATAAGGAGCCAGGTGACTAAACCAGTAGGTCAACGCTTCTACAGGATTAGTTTCATTTAAAAAAACCTGAATCATGTTGATAAAACCAGGCTGGCTGCATTGAGCATTAAAATGGGTGGTGTCTTTCGTCATATCCCTGAGTATCAACCTGAGTATCAAATAGAGGGTGGTCTTCTGTTGCTGTTCAGGTAGCCACAGCTGAAACCTGAAAACCACCTCAATTATGCAAGTACCGTTTTAGTTGTGATGGAGATATTTACATCGTTTCTCTCATCAGGTGTGCGCTTCAGCCCATCAGCGAAACCTGTCAGTATAGATTCTGGAATTGTGAGTACACATATGTATACCTGTGTTTCCCTGAACCCTGATGACGTGTTTAGGTGGTGAGCTGAAGAGTCACATCAGGCTAACCACCGCCTGCCTTGGGTATGCTGGCTACCATACGCATTGATGCGGTAAGCTCTTCCATTTGCAGCCACGGTCGCATCCAGGCAACGGCACTGTATACACCAGGCTGGCCGGGTACATCCTTAACTTCAATTCTCGCTTCTCGCAGGGGAAACTTGGCTTTTGATTCAGCGTCAGCCTGTTCACTGCCATTGACATAGGTAGATATCCAGTCGTTTAACCAGCTTTCCGCATCGCTGGCCTCCATGAATGAGCCGATTTTGTCTCTTGCCATGACCTTGAGAAAATGGGCAATGCGTGAAGTGGCCATAATGTAGGGCAGGCGAGCTGAAATTTCAGCATTTTCAGAGGCTTCAGGGTTGTCGTACTTTTTAGGACGTTGTGTGGTTTGCGCACCGAAAAACACAGCATAGTCTGTGTTTTTGTAATGGCAAAGCGGTAAAAAGCCCAAATTGCTTAATTCTGCTTCACGTCGATCAGTAATGCCAATTTCTGTTGGGCATTTTGCATCTGCATCACCGTCATCACTGATAAATGTGTGAGTTGGCAAACCTTCTACTTTACCGCCGCCTTCTGCACCTCGAATACTGGTGCACCAGCCATACTCTGAATGCGCGCTTGTGAGCGTTGTTCCCATAGCATAGGCTGCGTTCATCCAGCAGTACTGGTCGTGTTCACTTTCAAGTTGACGGCCTTCTGAATCAAGCTGCGCTTCTTCATAATTAAAGGCTTCAACAGGTTTGGTTGCCTCACCATAGGGCAGGCGTGCCAGCACGCGGGGCATGGTCAGTGTTACAAAGCGTGAATCTTCACTGTCACGGAAGCTACGCCATTTTGTGTACTCTGCCGAATCAAAGATTTTTTCAAGATCACGGGGTTTGGATAATTCTGTGTAGCTGTCAAAGCCAAACATTTTGGGGTCTGCGGCAGAAATAAACGGGCAAAATCCTGCTGCTGCAACATTTGACATGCTGCTTAGCATATCAATGTCTTCAGGATGTGAGGTGAACTCATAGTCGCCAATCAGTGCGGAGTAGGGCTGACCACCCGCCATGCCAAATTCAGATTCATATATTTTCTTGAAAATCTGACTCTGATCGAATTCAACTGCTCTTTCAAGGTCTTTGCCCAATTCCTTTTTGTTAATATCCATCATGCGAATTTTTAATCCGCTGCCTGTTTCAGAGTTCATGACCAGATGGTTAAGCCCGCGCCAGGAACCTTCCAGTTTCTGGAATTTGGCGTTCTGCATAATGGCAGCCAGTTGTCTGGATAATACCTTGTCTATCGCCCTGATTGCATTATTGATAGTGACAGGCAGGTTTTTGTCCCATTTAACCGTGCCACTCATCGCTTCTCTGGTGAGTGTTTTCAGAAGTGCTTCGGTCTGATCTCTGGGGGTCTGTCTTGTGGCCGTAATCGCCTGCTCAAGAATACTGACCTGAGCTTCCTGCGCTTCAGCTTCCTGGCCTTCTGCCTGTAGTTCGTTATCAGCCATTATTCATCATCCTTTTTTTCGTCGTCGTTTGTCAGTTCGCTATTTAGCGCGTTGAGAGCGTCTGTGCTATTTAGCACTTCTTCAAGCAGATTTTCCAGGTCTTCAGATCGATCTGCCTTGGTCAGCAGGTCGCGTAGTTTGTTGCGCGTTTCCATGAGCTTGTTTAATGGATCGATATGTTTCACAATATTCTGTGGTTCAAAATCCGTCATTCTATTAAAGTCAAGATCTACCGACATTTCACTGCCATCGCCTTCCAGTGTGTTTTCAACTTTCATGCGCACCGAGGGAGATATTTTGCCCATGACTCCATCGAAATTATCGCGGTCTATCTGGGTAAAACTGCGGTCTTTAAGAGATTTCTTATCTTCTACGTTATCGCCGGAATAATCCCCCATTACACCCATTACAAATGGGAGTTCTTTGGTTTGTACAGCGCCATTGGATTCAACATCGTACGTAATATGAACTCGGGGTTTCCTTACGCGTCTCAGTTTGTCATGAATGCTTTCTGACATAGCTTTGGTCCTCTTTTTTGTGTTTAAATATTGGTAAAGTCATTTTGTGTTCAGTAATTTATAGTGCAGGTTCTGCACAGACTGAAAATTTGCATTATTTCTCTTCGCCCCGGGTATTGATACCCGTTAAGGAGCCATAAACATCCCTTGCCGATTCATCTGTTATTAACTCCTGCATCAGTTCTTCCAGTGACATCTCACCCCAGACAACAGCCCGCTCAAGTATATATGAAATTGGCGAGTGAGGTTCTGTTTTGCGAAAAAAAGTTGCTATTTCAGTTATTTTTGTAAAAGCATCGTTTCTGGACTGCACGGGGCCTGTTATCTGAGCGGCATTGCTAGTAGAAGTCCGAGGGGGCTGAGCCGAATTATCAGAGGTGCTTTCAGGTTCTATAGCAACTTCTGCGGGGAATTTTTTAGCCTCTGTTCCAACATACTTGATAGCGCCAAGGCATTCCTCAAGGATATTGATGATATTGCTGGTGGGTGGTGAATCGGCTGTACCACAATACTCGTCAAGCAGGATTGCGATTTTTTTGTATATGATGATGGCATCGCTAACATTGTCGCGCGTATAAACAAAGAACTCAGAGGTACTGCTAGTTACAGACTTATCAAATCCTTCACTGTTAAAGCCCAGCTTGTCGGCTTTTGCTGATCTTTCTTCTTCATCAGTTATGTGCTTGAGTTCAGCTGCCTGCTGGTATTGCCAGAAACTGAAGGGGCCCGGATATTCGCCTTCGGTGATGTTGATATTTCTGATGGGGGCGATTAATACGCCGTCAGCACCCTGGCCATTTAAGCCTGCAAGGGGTGAGACGCGTGTTTCGATGCCATATTCATCAGGCAGGGGGTAGAGATTGTCCCAGTATTTTTCTATCAGGCCGTGTATGAGTTTAAAACTGCAGAGAAGTCCGGTGAATCCGTTGATGCGAGCTCTTGCTTCTAGGTACCAGCTGGCAACCTCAAGGTCTTTTGCGTTGTTCTGTAGAATTTCCGGTGCGAGGCTGGCGACCTTTCTCCAGTGTATATCGGCTTCAGTGCTGTCACCATCAAACACATTTTTGCGCTCAGCGCCTCTTGCGAGGTTACGTGCATCTTTTATTGAATAGTAGGGGGATGAGGGGGAAGGATCATTTCGTATGTCCTCACCAACAGGATTTTCTTCTGAAACAGGGTTTAACATGCTTTCTAGCAGTGCGTTTTCCCTTTTAATTTCATTTTCAATTTCTTCTGGTGTCATGAGTGCTATTCCTTGAATTCTCAGTTTTTATTAAGATATTTTCTATCAGCAAACCCTAATATGCTGATGGAGAAACTCCTGAAGCATGTATTTATAAAGTATTGTCCCTCGGATGTAAAGTAAAGTTATCATTTATGAGCGTTAGTTAAATAAATTTGTTAAGATTTATGTCGTATGTGAGCAATATTTGTAATCAGTGTGGTCGGTGGTAATATCAACAGTAAATATTGTTCGGAAATATAATGTAGTCCCAGATGTTTGTTTCAGGTTACTATCCTGGATGTTCTCCATGCTTTACTCAATATCCGCGGGCTTTAATCTGGATCTGGCGTTGTTGACAAGTTTACTGAAGGCGGGTATTAATAAGTTTCTTTAGTCAGGCAGTTATGCTTTGCTCAATGAAAAGTATGTTTACCTGTGGGGGTAAACATACTGCCATGTAATCCCGAGGTGGGCGGCTATGTGTAATATTTTTTTAATGCAAGTACCTGATTTCAGGTATAATATATGGTTTATGCACAGGCCACACAGGCATAAGAGTGATTAAGCGTTTATTTATACGCCAAATTTATACTGGGCATAAAGACTAGTCTTCACTGAAAGACTAAATCAGAGATTAAATATAGAGACGACTGTCAGGACGATAAATAGATGCCATTGTTAGTAACTGTACGTAAATCACCTGAAGCTATCGCTATCACCGGTTCGAGTAAAACTTTTGAAGCTCAGGGTGGAACGATGGGGAGAGGGGCTGCAAACACCTGGATACTCGACGATCCGGAGCGATATCTGTCTTCAACACACTGTCAGTTCAGCTCAGAGGGTGGCCAGTTTTATATATCTGATTTAAGTACGAACGGTACTTTTTTAAATGGTTCAACCAGTGCAATGGGCAAGGGCACTCGGCAGCCTTTAAATGAAGGCGACATATTTGCTCTGGGTGATTATGAGTTCTCTGTTAGCCTGAGCGATCAACCATCTGCAGGCGAAGCCCCATATTCCGGGCCATTTGTCGATTCCCAGCCAGAAGATTATCCCCCATCAGGTGGTGGCACGCCTTTTGTTAAGTCGTTGCCGGATGAGGGGCCTGTACAGGATCCCAATAAGGCGTCCGGTCTATACCCCGGTTTCGGAGAGAACTCGTCCGGTGGTTTTCCGAGAGCGCAGAGTGGCCAGAGTATTCCAGATGGAGGTGACTGGGGCTGGGGCGATGACACGCCCGGTGGCTTAGGCGGTGGAGCAGATAATGATGGTGTGCTTGGCCATAATATAGATCTGCCGGGTGTTAAGCTGGATGAGACACCCTTTGCAGGAGGTGGTAGCACTATTCCAGAAAACTGGGATAGTGATCTGCCGGAGAGTCAGCCATCCATGTTACCTGCTGGGGATCCCTCCTCCGGCTTCTATACACCACCCATTGAGGATCCATGGAAAACACCGGATGTCCAGCCCGAAATCTCTCCCGGGGGGCGAAAAACAGGTCAGATACCAGCCACATTTACTGAGCCTGATAAGGGTGTTGATATTGGCCCTGATATTGGTCCCGATATTGGCAAGGTGCCGGATGGCAGCGTTTCCGCCACTGAATACCAGGCACTTGTAGATTTAAATGCTCAACTACAGACTGAGCTGGATATGCTCAAACGCACGCAGAGTAGCCCCGGTTCTGATGGTTACTCGGTGGCAGGTGTATCTGATACAGGTTTGCTTGAGGCGATGGGGTTCCAGATTGATGAGCTTTCGGAAGAGGAAAAGACAAGAATTAGCTCGCAGGTGGGTGCAGTGGTTCGAGAAATGATCATTGGTTTGATGAAAGTGCTTGGGGCTCGCAGTACCATAAAAAATGAATTCCGCATGAATGTAACTACTATTCAGCCGGTAGAAAACAATCCATTAAAATTCTCAGCTAATATCAATGATGCTCTGGAAAATATGTTTATCAAGCAGGGCAATGCTTATATTCAGCCACTTGAGGCCGTACGCGAGGGTTTTAATGGTATTGCGGAACATCAGGTGGCGATACTTGCGGGGATGAGAGCGGCATTTAAGGGTGTAATCGAACGGTTTGATCCTGAAATGTTAAGTGAGCGGTTTTCCAGACAGCAAAAAGGCAGTATATTTACAATTAGCCAGGATGCAAAAAATTGGGATGCTTATCTGGAATATTATAAAAATCTGGCGGGTGATACGGATAATTCATTCCAGTCACTTTTTGGGGATGAGTTTGTGAGTGCCTACGAAGAGCAGTTGCAGAAGCTATCCTTTGCAAGGAAGAGTCTGGGGTAATGGGTGTTTGGCTATCAAAGCCAGTTCCTGTGCCGTGAGGGAGTGGTTAAAGTGTGTGTGCAAATAGTTTCTATCTGGAACTAATTGTTAACATTAAAAGAGAGTATCGTGAATGGATACTAAATTAGATAATTGCAAAGTGGGTTTTTTTACTTATGAAGTTGTGTAGATATTTTAAATGGGTGTTTTTTGTGAGTCTTTTGCTTTCTCTGACAGCCTGTCAGTCAATGAATGGTGCTGTGGGAAGCTATCTGGGGCTTGACACAGATCTGCGTATAGACTTTAAAGTCGATGCCGACATAAATCCAGATGAATTTGGTAAGGCTTCGCCGTTGTTTATACGAATGTATGAGTTGCAGTCTAGAAAAATGATCAGAAAAGCTGATTTTATAGAAATGTACGACCGTGATAAGGAAATGCTGGGCGCAGATCTGGTAGTAAGCCACAGGCTAAAGCGTTTTAAGCCGGGTGAGAGCCGTGCAGAGCCTTTTGTTCTGGATAAGAAAACACGCTATGTTGCCTTGTATGCAGAGTTCTTTAACTTTAAGGAATCAAAGTATCAACTGATTATTCCAGTCGTTGCTAATAATGTTGTGCGCAACTCCGTGACTATCCGCGTGTCAGGTAATAAGCTGATTTTTGATGAGCCGATTGAAGAGGAGCTTAACGATGGCAGCGGGTTTAAGGGTGATTTTGAGAAGGCACAGAAAGGAGCCGGCAAGGCACAGGGAGCCGCTGAAGATGCGAGCGGTGCGGCGGATTCATTACAGGAGATGTTTTAGTGGCATCGGTTCTGTTTCTCAATTTTGAATTAACGCGATTCTTAAATTAGCACGGCCTGAACAGAGTGTACAGGTAACTGTTCTCATTCAGTATTTTCAGGATAATAGAGTACGGGGCAGAGGCAGGTATTGCTAATGTCTGGAAAAATAGCGCTATTGAAGTGGTCTGGATTGATAGCACCCATATAAATGGATATAAAAATTGGTGAAAAAAAGATATGTCATTAGATAGTAAAGTTGTATGGTCAGAAGGTATGTTTCTGAATCCTCAGCATTTTCAGCAGCAGGAGCGATATTTTGAGCGACTGGTTAACGGAAAATGCTCTGCATATGGGGCATATGGGTGGGGCATACACGATTTTGAAGTTGATCAGCAGTTATTAACACTGGGGAAGATCTCGGTTGTTAATGCCAGCGGTGTGTTTCCTGATGGCACGCCATTTAATTTTCCGGATGTGGATGAGCCGCCTCCCGTTTTTGAGGTGCCGGAAAATACGCACAATGCAATTGCCTTTATATGTGTGCCGGTAAGACGCCCGGGAGCGATTGATGTTATTGCCGAAGAAAATACCCAGGGGTTAGCGCGTTACTATAGCTATGACCAGCAAACCCGTGATGTTGTAAGTGACTCTGGCGAAAACCTTAAAATGGAAGTAGGCAAGTTGCGGATTCGGATTATGCTGGAAACAGATGATCTGAGTGGTTACGCCTGTATTGGTCTGATACGCATTTCTGAGTCCAGAGATGATAAAAACGTGCTGCTGGACGATAGCTACATCGCGACCTGCCTTGACTGTAAAGCATCACCTAAACTGAGTGGTTTTTTAAGTGAGTTAACGGGTTTACTGCATCATCGAGGCGAAGATATAGCGGGTCGTCTGTCTGATATTAATCGAGGTGGTACAGCTGAAATCTCTCAATATCTCCTGTTGCAGGTGATTAATCGTCTGGAGCCTCTGTCCAGCCATCTATTTAATATGAATGGTCTGCACCCCGTGGATTTATTTGCTGAGGCTGTTCAGATGGTCGGTGAACTTTCAACATTTTCCAGTAAAAACAAGCGTGCTCCTGCTTTTCCTGCCTACTTACATGATGATTTGCAGGCCAGTTTTTCCCCGGTTTTTGCTAATTTACGTGGCTTCCTGAACATGGTAACAGAGCATTCCGCTGTTTCTCTCAAGCTGGTAGAGAAAAAGCACGGTATTCGAGTTGCAAATATCGAAGACAGGTCGCTCATCGGTAATGCGATGTTTGTATTGGCTGCGCGTGCGGATGTGGCTGAAAACACGCTTCGTAACAGCCTCCCTGCGCAGATAAAAATCGGCCCTGTGGAGCGTATTCGAGATCTGGTTAATGCCGGTGTACCGGGTATCAGGATAAGAGCTTTGTCTGTTGCACCTCGGCAGATTCCACTGCATTCCGGGTTTAGTTTTTTTGAGCTGGATCCAGGGAGTGAGTACTGGAATGAGCTTAAACATTCCGGGGGCTTTGCCATTCACCCCGGTGGAGATTTTCCGGGACTTGAGTTTGAGTTCTGGGCAGTACGTAAATAAACCATTGGGTTTTATAATCTAACAGTTATTACGCGCATTGCAGTTAACCAGTGTTAGTTGCCTGCAAGGTCGTAAAACACGTTTTTAACGGAGTAACATATGTCATCAGGTGATTCTGACAAGACAGTATTCAGGCAGCCATCGGTTGATGGGGATCGTACCGTTATCAGGCCGATGCCCGGGGGGCGAGGTGCTCAGGCACCACAAAATCAGCCGCCAGCGCAGCAACCTGCGCAGCAGCCTCCACCACAGCAGCCGCAATATAACCAGTATCAGCCATCTCAGTCAGCACCGCAGATGCAAGGTGCAAGCGCATATTTTAGTACCAGTAGTGGTTTAAACCCACTGGTTAATGCGGCGTCTATTTTAATTGCGGTATTTGAAACGACGCGCGCTTCGCTTTCTCACCCCGATGTTGGCGGCTTGCATCAACGGCTGGTCAGTGAAATTAAATCCTTCGAGTCATCGTCAAGGCAGATTGGAATCAGTGAGGAAATTGTTCTGGCTGCAAGATATATCTCCTGTGTTGCACTGGATGAAGCGGTACTGAATACGCCCTGGGGGGCGCAAAGTGGCTGGTCGCAAAACTCACTGCTTAGCCTTTTTCATAAGGAAACATTTGGTGGTGAGAGTTTTTTTGATATTCTGGAAACTATGAAACAACGCCCTGCAGAAAACCTGCATTTGCTTGAGTTGATTTATATATTTATAAGCCTGGGCGTTGAAGGCAAATATCGTCTGCAACAACGCGGTCGTGAGGGAATAGACCAGATTCGTGATGAACTTTTTTCAACGATTCGTCGCCAGCGGGGCGAGTATGAGCGCTCACTCTCCCCAACCTGGCATGGGCTCGGCCGAACACGTAAATCTCTCGCACAATTTATACCCATGTGGGTTGTTGCCAGCATTATTGGAGCGGTACTGTTTTTGAGCTATTCAGGCTTTAGATTCTGGCTCTATGAATCTTCATCACCGGTGGTTACTCAACTGGATGAAATAACCGACATGCGCACCATTGCACGCAAAACACCTGAAAGCTGATTTTTTGCATTATCCATGGAAGCATATACCTTAAATTTATAATAATAGTTAAATTATCTGATGAAAAAAATTATAGCATTCTTTACAAATAAAATTGTTATTTCACTTATTGGCTTAATCGCACTTTCTATTGTCGTCTGGTTTGTAGGCCCGATGATCAAGTTTGGTGAGGATAACTCGGCACCACTCGGTTCAGCGGTGTCTCGCCTTATCGCTATCATTGTTCTTGTTGTTCTCTGGGGGCTGAATAATTTACGTATTCAGATGATGAACAAAAAAAATAATGATGATTTTGTAGGGGAACTTGAAGAAAATCAGACGGCTATGGCCCCGGAGGCTTCAGGTGAGCAGTCCGTCGAGGAAATGCACCAGATTAATCAACGATTCATTGAAGCACTTAATACCCTGAAAAAATTAAAATTTAAAAATAAGGGGGCAAATGGTAGTAAAGCATTATATGAGCTTCCCTGGTATATTATTATAGGGCCTCCAGGTTCAGGTAAAACAACTGCGCTGGTTAACTCCAGCCTGGATTTTCCACTGGCTGAACAGTTTGGTAAAGGTGCGTTGCAGGGCGTGGGGGGTACACGTAACTGTGACTGGTGGTTCACCAATGAGGCCGTGCTTATAGACACAGCCGGACGATATACCACTCAGGATAGCCATAAAGTTATCGATAGTAGTGCATGGGAAGGTTTTCTTGGCCTGCTTAAGAAAAATCGCCGCCGCAGGCCTGTTAATGGTGCCATTGTATCTATCAGTATTCATGATCTTTTATTACAGACTGATGAGGAACGTGTTCAACATGCAAAGGTTATTAGAACACGTATAGATGAATTGATGCAGAAGCTGGAAATTCGTTTTCCTGTTTATCTGATGTTTACCAAGTCGGATCTTGTTGCCGGTTTTACTGAATATTTTGAAGATCTTGGTAAAGAAGAGCGGGAGCAGGTTTGGGGTATTTCCCTGCCCGATGCGCCTAAGCCTTCTCAGAGTCCGGATTTCGAGTTTCTCAATGTTGAGTATAACAAGCTACTGGAGAGGCTTTATTCCCGCGAACTCTCACGTATCCATTCTGAATATGATGTAAAACGACGAGCTGCGATTCAGGGTTTTCCACAGCAGATTGAAAACCTTAAATCCGTTATTGACAGTTTTGTGCAACAGACGTTTATTAAAAACCGTTTTCAGTTTCAGCCATATTTAAGAGGGATTTATTTTACCAGTGGCACCCAGGATGGCACTCCCATTGATAGAATGATGTCATCGGTTTCATCAAATTTCGGCTTTGCACGAGAAAATGTTCAGTTGCAAAGCGCACAGGGCAAAAGCTATTTTCTGGGTAATTTATTCAGGGAAGTTATATTTCCTGAAGCTGAGCTAGTTGGCTCCAATCGAAAGTATGAATCAGGGATAAGATGGGCGCAACGTTCGGCTTATGCTTTAATGGCACTTGCCGGGATTGGTCTGATTAGTGTCTGGGCTGGCAGTATTACTCAGCATAATACTTACATGTCTGAAGTTGAGACATATGTTGCTGATTTTAAATCGGAAAACAAACGACTCAGTTTATGGAATAAAGATCTGAGAGTCGTATTGCCGACACTAAACGCCCTTGCTAAGGCCAGTATTGTTTATGATCAGGCGGATCACCCCTGGCTGAACAGCATGGGATTATATGATGGTAATGTTGATACCTCGGCAGATGAAGCCTATAAAGCACAGCTAAAAGAGCTGTATTTGCCGAGAATTGTTAATTATCTGGAAAGGCAGGTTCAAAAAGGTCACCAGGGCGGTGATCTGTACCATACCTTCAGAACTTATCTGATGTTTCGCAAAACCGAATATATGGATAAGCAGTTAATTATGGACTGGTTTATTGCTGACTGGGAAAACAATATGAAGGGTGAAGCTTCATATCGTAAAGAAATGGAGGCACACCTTAAAGCATTGTTAGATCTTGAAATGGAACCCTATCAGCTCAATGCACAGCTGGTGCAGCAAACGCGCATGCTGTTACTTCGGGTGCCAGTACACAAGCGTATATACAGCCGTATCAAAACCAATCCTCAATATTATCAAAAGGTTGATGTACTTAATTTGTTTGGTGAGACAGTAAGAGAAGCCTATAAAATTACACCGAGTGTGCAAAGAACGTTATTGATACCTTATATGTTTACCAAACAGGGTTATGAAGCAATTGATTTATCTACAGATTCGCCTGTGATTTCTGATATTGTGAATGAGCGATGGGTGCTGTCAGATGATAAAAATGCCAGAGTTGATTTTATAAAAGCGGATCTGAAAGACATTAGTGAGAAAGTGAAGGGGCTATATATGGCCGATTATATCTCTCACTGGCAAAGAATTTTTGAAGTGTTAGTTGTCTCAGAGTTTAGTAGCACCAAGCAGGCAGGCGAAGTACTCGCCAACTTTACCGATCCTGTATATTCTCCGATGCTGTCCATATTACAGGTTAGTGCAGAAAATACTCAACTTTCTTCTCAGCTGTTACAGAATTTAAATGATGATAACAGTGATGGCAAGGCTGGCGGTGCTACGGGTTTTCTGGCAAACAAGTTTAAAGGTACAAAGGTTGATCAGCAGTTTAGAGATTTGAATATACTGTTGCGTGAGAGTAAGAAAAGACCCGCGCCTATTACCCTGGTAATTAACAAGCTACAGGCGTTGCAGGATTTTCTGGCTGAAATTTCAGTTTCCACAGATCCGGGCAAAAAAGCTTATGAAGTGGCTAAAGCGCGTTATCAGGGGGGGGGGGGCAATGCAATTACTTCGCTACGGACTTTTTCAAAAAATACACCCGAGCCTGTTAAACGCTGGTTAAATACAATATCGGATGAGACATGGAAAATCATTCTTTCTTCAGCACGACAATATGTTAATACAGAATGGAAAAGCAGGGTGCATAGCGTGTATGCTCAGGGGCTTGCCGGACGTTATCCGCTTAAGCGGTCTTCCAGTGATGAGCTGGCATTGTATGATTTTAGTGAGTTCTTTAAGCCTAAGGGAACAATTGATGCGTTTTTCAATGAATTTGTGAAACCATTTGTAAATACCCGCAAGGGCTGGACTAACCGCGTGGTGGACAACTACTCCCTTGGTCTAAGCAGTAAAACGCTTAAGCAGATTCGCCGTGCTCAATCGATAAGAAATGTATTCTTTAGAAAAAATGCAGAATCACCGAGCATTTCCTTTCAGCTCAAGCCTTATAAACTGAATAAAAAAGATGCTCGATTCCAGATGGATGTAGGCGATCAACATATTAGCTATAGCCATGGCCCCAGGTTCTGGAAGGATATTACCTGGGCGGGTGAGGATGAAAACAAGCGCGTGCGTATTGTTTTTGTGGGGCTTGATGACAGGCGCCATGACCAGTCCTTTGATGGTCCCTGGGCCTGGTTCAAGTTGCAGGATCGTTCCAGATTGAAAAAAACTACGAAGTCTAATGTGTATATGGTTACGTATACTGTTGTTGAGAAAATCAGACGAGGAGGCAATAGCGTTATTAAAGTGGAACATGATATGAAATACCTGATAAAAGCCAGAAGTGTTAACAATTTGTTTAGCAAAAATCTGTTAGCTCAGTTTAAATGCCCCAGCTCTATATGAGCCAGCTGGATACGTCTGGTCAGAAAATTATGGGGTTGCTTTTAAAATGAGTTCAGACATGAAACCAGGTTTGTATGGTAAGTTGCCGGCCTATGGAGATTTTATTTTCAGAAATTTAAATTCCACTTTTATTAATCCATGGGATGAGTGGTTGCAGCATTTTATTTCTGGCTCACAGGAGCAAATAGGTGAGGACTGGTTAAATATCTATCTCACCAGTCCAATCTGGCGTTTTGTTTTTTCACCGGGTGTGATTGATGATAAAGTCTGGGCCGGGTTGTTGATGCCAAGCGTTGACAGGGTTGGTCGGTATTTTCCAGTTAGCCTCGTGGTGCCATTCCAGGCAAACGTATGCCCTGTTAATTTTCTGATAAACCAGAGTGAGTGGTTTAAAGAACTTGAGAGCCACTGTCTTAGTGCGCTTGACGGCAGCATTGACGCGGATGAACTGGTTGAAATACTGTCCGGTGTTATTGCTCAGCCACAGGAAATTTTTCAGCCTACAGCCAACCTGGGTGAGACAGGGCCAATGATTTTTGGACTGCCTGCTGGGGATAAAGAGCAGGTTAGTTCAACCATACCCTATCTGTTAAACGCAGCTTTAACCACAGGTTTATCCAGCTTCAGTTTATGGCAGACAGAGGGTTCAGAGTTGATTAGTCCATCGTTATTTAGTTGCCAGGGCCTGCCGCCTATTGGAAATATTGGCTCAATGCTTGATGGGCAGTGGCAGGCGCGTAACTGGAAAATCCCCTACAACATACAACTCGTATAACGATCGGAAATCTTGATTTATGAGTGATACAACGATCAGACGTCCAATACGCTGGTCTTCAGCTGAAAATACCAATGTGGGCATGGTCAGAGAAGTTAACGAAGATTCGATTCTCTCTGCGCCAGAATTACAACTCTGGGTTGTTGCAGACGGTATGGGAGGCTATGAAGCAGGAAATGTCGCCAGCAATATGATTGTGCAGGCGTTGGGTGAATTAAACAGCCTGGCCTGCATAAACGACATGGTAGATAGTGTTGAGGATTGTCTTATAGATGCTAACCATCGAATTCTTGAGTATGCAGATATTATGCTCGATGGGCGCACCCTGGGCAGTACTGTTGTAACATTGCTTATTAAGGGGCATGTCGGTGTTTGCCTGTGGGCGGGCGATTCACGCTTATATCGTTATCGGAATATGCAGCTTGTACCGCTATCAAGAGACCATAGTCAGGTTGAAGAAATGCTGCAACAGGGTTTTCTGACACCTGAGGAGGCAGAAAATCATCCTGATTCAAATGTAATTACACGAGCTATAGGTGCTAACCAGGAAGTATATATTGATATAGATGTTTTCAGTGTACAACTGGGAGATATCTTTTTTTTATGCAGTGATGGTCTATATAATATGGTTTCTGATGATGAAATAAGCGAAGTGATCAGTCGATTACCTGTTGATGAAGCGGTTGAAACATTAGTTCAGATGGCGCTTGATGAGGGTGCAAATGACAATGTTTCTGTGATATTAGTGAAAGGTGAACCAGATGCTGCATTTTCAACTCAGGTTAGTTTACAGGAATAATGTGAATTTCAATGAGTGAAAATGACTCAGACAAGACGAGGGTAAAAGAAATTTGTCCAGGTGCTTCGCCTGCTGAAGATGTAACACGGATAGCTCAGAGTGCCCCCTCGGTGCCCTCCGAACAAACAGATGATATAACGCGGGTGCCGGCCCATGCAACACCCGAGGTTGCATCAACGTTAGACAAAACGAGAATAGCGCCTGACTCCGCTAATACAACTGACAATGCAGAAAACCTGAAACAACAGCAGCTCAGGCAACAAATTCAGCAAAAACAGCTTAGAAAGCTCAGGCAGGAAAAACTGGCGCAGGAGATGATAAGGCAGGGCAAGCTGCGCCCACAGGAACAAAAATCCTCTGCACATTCTCAGACTCCACAGTCAGATCAGCGACCTGATGTCACTCAGTTTAACCCGGATGTTTCTTACCTGAGCCATAAAGATCGAACTAATGTTTCACCGGCTCAGTCAGGCGAAGTTAGTGACGGGCTCTTAAATTCATCAGCCAGGCTTGCCAGTAGTGGGCAGATTGTTTTAAAAGAGCGTTTCGTTCTGGAAAAAGTGCTTGGCTCGGGGGGTATGGGGGTTGTTTATAAGGCTAAAGATCTATTAAAAGTTGAAGCCCAGGATCGAGACCCTTATGTTGCGATTAAGGTATTAAGTGAAGAATTTAAATCGCACCCAAAAGCATTTATTTCATTACAGAGGGAGTCGAGAAAGTCTCAGCGTATAGCGCACCCAAACATTGTGAATGTATACGACTTTGATCGTGATGGCGACACGGTGTTTATGACGATGGAGTTCCTCGATGGGAACTCACTGGATCAGCTGATCAGGCAGTACAGGGCAACAGGGCTTCCTACTGATGATGCATGGGATATCATTAAAGGTCTTACAGCTGCGCTCACTCATGCGCATGCTGAAAAAATTATTCATTCTGATTTTAAACCCGGTAATATTTTTGTAACCAGAAAAGGCGCGACCAAGGTGTTTGACTTTGGTATTGCGCGTGCGGTGGCAAAAGTTGAGCAACACGATGAAAGCCCTGAAGATAAGACAGTTTTTGATGCAGGTAATCTGGGAGCATTAACACCGGCTTACGCCAGTCTGGAAATGCTGGAAGGCAAAGAACCGGATATACGAGATGACCTCTATGCATTAGGCTGTGTTGCATATGAGCTTTTTACCGGTGAACACCCATATAACAAGCTACCCGCAAATGAAGCTGAAAAGCAGGGTTTAACGCCAAAGCGCATAAACAATATTAGCAAATTTCAATGGTTGGCAATAAAAAAAGCCATTTCATTCAGGCGAGAAGATCGCTTTGAGAGTGTGGAGCGTTTTGCTGCTGCCCTGGTGCCTAAAATAAGATCTTCCAACTCGTTTCTGTTGGCAATTGTTATTCTGTTATCCGTTTCAATTGCGGGTTATTTCGTGTTTTTTAATGAAAGTCCTGATGCTTTTTCTGAATATGATATTAGAAATGAGCTTGAACTGAAGATTAAGATTGACTATCTCAAAGACGATCTGATTGCACTGGTTAAATCGGCGACGTTCACTAATCCATGGCAGGACGCAGTCTGGAAAGATGTGTCTGATTTAAAAACGCTAATGAAAGGTGAAAATACGTGGCTAAGTCAACAAAAGGAGCGGGTTTATCAGTTGTATTTAAAACAGATATCTACGGCTATAACAGCCACTAAATATGACAGGGCAAAAGCACTCATTGAAAATGCGCAGCGTTATTCTGAGGACATTACACGCCTTGATACGCAGTTAGATGAGATTGCCCTTGCAATTGAAGATGGGCGGCGAAGAAAAGAGCAGCAGAAGAAAAAAATAGACACCAGTAAACGATCTCAGCAGGAAAAAAAGAGGCTTGTTCAGCAGAAAAAGCAGACACTGGTAAAACGTGTTGAGTTGTTTGATGTTGCGCTTGAAAATGTTAATACCCAGACCCGATGTCAGGGACGGCTGAAGATGCGTAATGTTGAAACTGCGGTTAATAAATTGCGAGATCTTGATCCGAGGCGCTATAATGGACTCGAATCTCAAATTGTTAATTCTCTTGCAAGTTGTATTGCTCAAACCGGTAAAGCCTTTCCTGAACGGGCGATTGAGGCCAGAAAGCATGCTTTAAGGGTTTTTAAATCGAATAAGGTGCTGCTGGGGATTAAAATTAAGAAAAGAGATCCCTGTGACATATCCCTTGCCGGACTAGGTTCGAGCAAGCGTGCTTCATGTAAAGATAAAATTAAGGCGACAGGTACGGGGCCTGTACTGGTTGTTATTCCGGGTAATTCGAAATTTAAAGCATTTGCGATTGGCAAGTATGAAGTGTCCGTGCGTGAACTGAATAAATTTTGCAAAGTCTCAACTGCATGCGATCAGATAAAAGGTGATGCTGACCTGCCAGCATCAAATATAACTTTTAAAGTGGCAAAAATGTATATGAAGTGGCTAAGCCGACAGTCTAAACAGAAATATCGCCTGCCGACTAAAAATGAGTGGCTTTATGCGGCCAGATCACGGCGCAAAAAACTCGATGCCAATCGAAACTGCAGGCTGAGTACGCGAGGTATAGAAAAAGGCGGTAAGCTGGTTCGAATCAGCATAGGTAAACAAAATAGCTGGGGGCTGGTCAATTACGTAGGTAATGTGCAGGAGTGGGCATATGACAAGGGGCGTCAACTGGTGGCGGTGGGTGGTTCATTCACCCGGACAATGGATAATTGCAGCATTTCAACCTCGAGTATACACAGCGGTTCGGCTGATGTATCTACGGGGCTGAGAGTGGTACGAGAATTGAGAACGGGATTATGATAAACAACGATTACATTATAAAAATACGTGAGTTATCCAGCGATTACTATCAGAACCACATTGGTTTTGAAACATATCGCTCTGAGCGTAAAGTGCTACTTGATAAAATAGATGAAGAGTGTAATGGGCGTAAATCCGTTGAAGATACTGCTGGCAGTTGCGCAAATGAAGCAACAGAGGCGGAAAAGGAATCATCTATTTTGATGAAAACGATTGCATTTTTTAAAAATAACGAAGCAGAGAAGTGACCAGACTGTTTCAGTTCTGCTCAGTTGATCTTTTCAGGTTAGTTCGTTTATCGACTGAGTTTGCATTTTCTCAGGCGCAAAAAATGTAGAATAGCGCCAGGTTGTGCAATTAGTAGTATGCTGAAGCCTTAAATTTCTATAGAATTAGCCAAAAACCTACATATCTGAGAGGAAACTCCATGGAGTTAGTTAAATTTTTTCAAACAGGGGGCTATTTTATGTACCCTATTTTACTGGTATTTGCCCTTGGTCTTGCTATTGCAATAGAGCGGTTTCTCTACATCTCCCGTACACAGGGGCGAACCAGAAAACTCTGGGCTCAACTCTCACCTACATTGAAAGCGCAGGATCTGGCACAGGCTATGCAAAAAACAGGCAGGGATAAAACGCCGCTGGCTATCATGCTCAATTATGGTTTCGCACGCAAACAGGCTAACTCTACCCGTAGCGGTATTGAATCGGCAATGGAAGAGGGGATGATGGAAATTATGCCGGAGCTGGAGCAGCGCACCCATTATCTGGCAACATTTGCAAATATTGCCACACTGCTGGGCCTGCTGGGCACTATTATCGGTCTTATTCAGGCGTTTACGGCTGTTGCGGGAGCTGATCCGGCGGATAAGGCAGATCTGCTTTCTGCCAGTATCTCTGTAGCTATGAATACCACAGCATTCGGCCTTATTGCGGCAATACCTCTGATCCTGATACATTCATACCTGAATACTAAAACGGCGCGTCTAATTGATACGATCGAGATGGCAGCGGTTAAGTGTTTAAATCTGATTGCTAACGATTAGCTGCCTGGTATAAGAAGCCTCTGCTAATCTTTAGAACCATAAATCCCAGGAATATAACCACAGTATGAAACTGGCCAGACGTAAATATAAACGAGAAGATGCTGAGCTTAACATCACCGCTTTTCTTAATTTAATGGTGATACTTGTTCCGTTTCTTCTTATTACGGCGGTATTTTCCCGGGTGACAGTGCTTGAGCTAAACCTTCCCTCAAAAAATGCACGCTCCAAACAGTCAGAAGTTATAAAATTACAGCTTGAACTGGTGGTAAGAAAAGACGGCTTTGAAATTAGAGACTCTAATCTGGGGCGCATTAAATATTTTCCACGCAGTGAAACAGAAACTAACTGGCAGAAGTTTACGGATATTCTGGTAGAAATTAAAACACGCTTTCCCGATGAGCAGAGCATTACATTGTTACTGGAGCCTAAAATCAATTATAAAACGCTGATTAAGGTGATGGATCGCGTGCGCTTTGCAGATGTGCTTGAATTTACTGATGTTGTTACAGTTGAGCTATTTCCTGATGTGTCCATTGGAGATGCGCCTGAACTGATAGCTACTCCAGCCAGCACTCCTGTGGCCAGTGCCGATTCAACAGGAGGGCAGAACAGATGATGAATATGTCTCGGCGGGCCAAACGCATGGAAAAACATCATACAAGACGTAAGCAGCCTGCTCTGAACCTTGTGTCACTGATGGATATTTTTACTATACTGGTTTTCTTTTTGCTGGTGAGTTCCTCCAGCGTACAGCAATTGCCGAAGAAAAAAGACATTCGATTGCCAACATCGGTAGCTACCAAAGCGCCCAGAGAAACACTGATAATTTCCATTACGCAGAAAAATATTATTGTACAGGGCAGAGAGATTGTTGCTATTGAGCAAGTAATGAGGAATGAATCACCACGCATTAAAAGTCTTGAAAAAGAACTGCTGTTTCAATCCTCAAAAAGTGCCATTGTTAAAACTGCTGATGGAAAAATCAAAGGCAGAGCAGTTACTATTATGGGTGATGAGAGCATTCATTATGAACTCCTGAGAAAAATTCTTGCTACCTGCCGTGAGGCTAATTATACCAATATTGCCTTTGCGGCGATGCAGAAATCCCCTGTAGGGGACAATTCATAGTGTCTTCTGCGTATTATCAGTATCTGGCTTTGCGCTGGAAGCCGGAGGGTGAGAGCGATTTTCAGTTTAAAATAATCGTGGCGGCGGTTGTGGGTGTGATGTTTTTTCTGGCGGTTATTATATCATCGATTAATGTGCCTGAAAAAAAACGCCTGGCGCGCCAGCCAGTACCAGAGCGCATTGCTAATTTTATTCTTGAGAAAAAACAGAAGCCTCAACCGATTGTAAAAAACCCTGAACCGAAGCCGAAACCGAAACCGAAACCAAAGCCGAAACCAAAGCCAGAACCTGTGAAAAAACAGATTGTTAAAAAAAATCCACCGAAGAAAGTGGACATAAAACCATTAACAAAAAAAGAAAAAATTAATCGTGACAGGGCTGCCGAAAGTGGTTTGTTAGCCCTGAGCAATGAACTGGCTGATTTAATGGATACTTCTGATTTAAGTACGATGGTGGGAGGTAAGGTTAATTCCAGCTCGGCATCAGCTACCCGGGTAACCAGCAATAATAAGCAGTTATTGCTGGCCGGTGCCTCTGCTGGCAGTGGTGGCGTTGACTCCAGTAAATACAATACAACCCGTGTTTCTCAGACGAGTTTATCAAAGCGGGAGCTCACACAGGTACAACAGTCGCTGATATCCCCGCAAGCAGCGTTGAATGCTAAAAAGGATTCAAAACGTAAAAAGAAATCTCGTACAGGGGGAATTCGTGAAGAAGAAAGTATCACAATAGTATTTGATCAGAATAAGAGCAAACTTTACTCAATTTACAATCGAGCCAGACGTAAAGACCCATCTATTAAAGGCAAGATTGTGTTAAAAATTACAATTCTGCCCTCTGGCAGGGTCAGTAAAATTAAAGTGTTATCCAGTGAGCTGAATAACACTAAACTTGAATCGCGTCTTGTAAATAGAATTAAGCTGTTTAGCTTTGGTGCGATGAAAGTGGAAACAGTAACGGTTACCTACCCTATTGAATTCCTGCCTTCCTAGGTGAGGCTTGCTACCTGAGAAGAGCGGTGACTCCATTGTTCTGGATTTGTGTTAAAATCCCGCCGCATGTTGACCACCGATTTTAATTTTCACCTGCCAGAAGCGCTGATTGCCCAGTATCCGCTTAAGCAACGTACGGCCAGTCGTTTGCTGCACCTTTGTAATAGCAATATTGTTGATCGGCAATTTACGGATTTGCCTGACCTGTTAAATCCCCGGGATTTACTGGTGTTTAACAATACTAAAGTTATTCCGGCACGTCTGTCTGGTCAAAAATCCACGGGTGGCAAGGTTGAAGTACTGGTGGAGCGTGTGCTTGATGAAAACCATATCCTGGCACATGTCAGAGCCAGTAAATCACCCGGGGCAGGTGTCACAATGCTGCTTGAACAGACCGTTCAGGCGACAATGCTTGAACGTGATGGTGATCTGTTTAAATTACATTTAGAAGGTTTGAATCAGAGCAAAGACTGTAATGTACTGGCGTTACTCGAAAAATATGGCCATATGCCTTTGCCGCCTTACATTGCAAGGGCTGATGAAGCGCAGGATCAGCAACGCTATCAGACGGTTTATGCGAAACACGCAGGTGCGGTCGCTGCTCCCACGGCAGGCCTGCACTTCGACCAGCAAATGCTGGATGGGCTAAAGCGTAGAGGTTTTCAGTCTGCTTTTGTTACCCTGCATGTTGGTGCAGGCACCTTTCAGCCTGTGCGAGTTGAGAATATTGAAGACCATCATATGCATTCTGAATATATCGATGTTGAGCTTTCTGTGGTTAATCAGATAAAAAAGACTAAAGCTGAAGGAGGGCGTGTTATTGCAGTGGGCACAACGGCTGTGAGGAGCCTGGAGTCGGCTGCGATGAAAAGTGCGCTGAGTGAATTTCATGGCGAGAGTCGAATTTTTATCTACCCCGGTTATGAGTTTCAGGTTGTGGATGCTATGGTGACAAATTTTCATTTACCCCAGTCAACGCTACTGATGCTGGTGAGTGCTTTTTCCGGTGCTGATATTATTAAACAGGCCTACGAGCATGCAGTTTGTCAGCAATATCGCTTTTTCAGTTATGGTGATGCGATGTTTCTGGAAAAGTCACCAGTTGTTCGCCCTTAGTCGGGATTATTCTTTAAGAAGATTAGCTATGTCATTGATGCAATTCAAATTAATTAAAACCAGCTCCGGCTCTCAGCAGAGGCCAAGACGGGGGCAGATGCGTTTTCCACGGGGAACAATTGAGACCCCGGCGTTTATGCCTGTGGGAACTTACGGTACGGTTAAGGCAATGACGCCTGAGGAGCTAGAAACCCTCGGCGCTGAAATTATTCTGGGTAATACCTTTCATCTGATGCAGCGCCCCGGGACTGACATCATTAAAAAACATGGCGACCTGCATGATTTTATGCATTGGGATAAACCCATACTCACGGATTCTGGTGGCTTTCAGGTTTTTAGTCTGGCCAAAATGCGAAAAATTACCGAAGAAGGAGTGAGTTTTAATTCGCCGGTAGATGGCGCTAAAATCATGCTGACACCCGAGAGTTCAATGCAGGTGCAGCGAGATCTGGGTTCGGATATTGTGATGATTTTTGATGAATGCACACCGTATCCAGCAACTCACGAGCAGGCTCAGGCATCTATGGAACTGTCTCTACGCTGGGCAGAGCGCAGTAAAAAAGCACATGAAGGTAATCCATCGGCTCTGTTTGCTATTGTGCAGGGTGGAATGCATGAGGATTTACGGGAACAATCTGCTCTTGCACTTGTCAATACAGGCTTTGACGGTTATGCCATTGGCGGCCTGTCGGTGGGGGAACCCAAAGAAGAGCGTAATAAGGTGCTTGAGGTAACTACCCCATTGCTACCAGAGGATCGCCCCAGATATTTAATGGGCGTGGGTACACCAGAGGATATAGTGGAATCGGTTCGCAGAGGCATCGATATGTTTGATTGCGTGATGCCAACTCGTAATGCCCGTACTGGTTTTCTGTTTACTTCCCGTGGCATTCTTAAAATTCGTAATAGCCGATACAAAGATGATTTACGCCCGATTGATGAACAATGCAATTGCTACACCTGTCAGCACTATAGCCGCAGCTACCTTCGCCATCTTGACAAGTGTAAGGAGATATTAAGTTCTCGACTTAATACCATTCATAATTTGCATTATTATCAGCAATTAATGAAAGATATTCGACTGGCCATTGAAGAAGACCGATTTGATGACTATGTAGTGGGCTTCTATGCAAAACGTCAGGCAGGTGAAACAGAGTAAGCGTGCATCTGTGACGGGTAGCCAGGTGACTGCGGTGTCTGGTCTGGACAGAAAACGTAAGTTTATATGTGTAAATGCCCATTTTTGAGTAAAGAGCTGATGTTCTGGCGGCCAGACGGAGAAGTTACACTGAAATTTTGCTTTAAAAATGGCATAATACGCCAGTTTTTTCATGCGGAGAGTTCCGCAAATACTAGATACAACCTATCAGGGTGGAGAGATTTATGAGTTTTTTTATATCCGATGCGATGGCTGAGGGTGCAATAGCGCCGGGGCAGGGCGATTTTATCAGCATGCTGTTACCAATTGGTTTACTGGTGTTGTTTTATTTCTTTCTTATACGCCCACAGAGCAAACGTGCCAAAGAAGCCAAAGCAATGGTCGATGCCCTGAGCAAGGGTGATGAGGTGTTAACTCAGGGGGGTATTCTGGGTAAGATTACTAAAGTGTCTGATACCTTTGTTGCCCTTGAAATTAGCAATAATGTGACCATAAATGTTCAGAAATCTGCGGTTGGTACCTTAATGCCCAAAGGCACAGTTAAGACCCAGAATAGTTAATAACATGGATAGTTTTAGCATGAGCATGAGCAGTTGATTAGAGTAATACCTGCATGACCCATGACACTGTATAAAATAATGATTAAATATTAATGTTTTCGGACAACTAGAATGATTAACCAGTATCCCTTATGGAAATATATACTACTTGTTGTAGTGCTTGTTGCCAGCAGTATATATGCCTTGCCAAATTTATATGATGAAGACCCTTCTGTACTCGTGTCTTTGCGTAATCAGCAAATCGATGAATCTACTCAGAAAAAACTGAGTGAGTTACTCGTACAATCCTCAATAAAGATCAAATCCAGCGAACTCACGGGTGATCAGTTACTGATTCGCCTGTTTTCAGTTGATGAGCAGTTTGAAGCGGTGAAGGTGATAAAATCCTCGGAGCTGATTCGGCGTAATAACAAGTACACGGTTGCGTTGAATATTGCACCGGACACACCCGAATGGTTACAGTCACTTAATGCTTTGCCAATGTATCTTGGTCTTGATTTACGGGGTGGCGTGCACTTTTTGCTGGAAGTCGATATGAAGTCTGTTATGGATAATATGACATCTAATTATATTTCTGAAATGAAAGTTTATCTGAGAGAGCAGAAAATTCGCTACCGCAGTATAAAGCAGGCTGGCCCGGATATCGTGATTCAGTTTCGGGATGCCGCGATGATGGAGCAGGGTGCCTCAGAGCTGAGCTCGGAGTTTGAAGATCTGGACTACAGAACGAAAGAAGCGGAGCTTAGTGTTATTGCCAGCCTGACTGAAGATGCCATGCGTACTGAGCGCCGCTCGGCTATTCAGCAAAATGTTACCACATTAAGAAATAGAGTGAATGAACTGGGTGTTTCAGAACCGGTTATTCAGCAGCAGGGTGAAGAGCGCATCGTTGTGCAACTGCCAGGTATCCAGGATACAGCACGGGCCAAGCGAATTATAGGGCGCATTGCGACACTGGAATTTCGTTTAACAGAGGGGACTCGGGCTGAGTGGGCATCAGCAGGTTCAGGTGGCCCGATACCGCTGAGTGCCAAACTGTATCGCCAGCGCAATGGTGATCCGGTGTTACTCAAGCGCCGTGTGATTGTAAAGGGCGATCAGATTATCCGCGCTTCATCTACCATTGATACTCAGTCGGGCACACCTGCTGTTAGTGTGACACTTGACAGCAAGGGTGCTAAAAAAATGGGTGAAACCACCCGAGATAACATTAAAGAGCCCATGGCGGTTGTTTTTATAGAAAACAAAATAGAAACAAAAGAGATTAATGGCAAAAAAGAAAAAATACGGACCCGTAAAGAAGAGGTTATTAATATAGCCACTATCCAGGGTGTGTTTAGCAAGCAGTTCCAGATTACGGGGCTGGAATCATTTGAAGCAAGAGATCTGGCGCTGTTGCTCAGGGCCGGTGCATTAAAAGCACCACTTGAAATTGTCGAAGAGCGTACCGTAGGCCCAAGTCTGGGTGAAGATAATATTAAACAGGGTAAAAACTCTGTGATGATTGGCTTTGCCCTGGTGCTGGTGTTTATGGTTATTTATTATCGGACATTTGGCCTGATTGCAAATATTGCACTGACCGCCAATCTGGTATTGATACTGGCGGCACTTTCATTAATGCAGGCAACACTCACGCTACCCGGTATTGCAGGGATCGTGTTAACAGTGGGTATGGCGGTGGATGCCAATGTGCTTATTTTCGAGCGTATCAGGGAGGAGCTTCGAAATGGTAACTCACCACAGGCCAGCATTCACGCCGGATACGAAAAAGCCTTTAGCACCATAGCGGATGCCAATGTGACGACATTAATTGCCGCCATTGTGTTACTTAGTCTGGGCACAGGCCCGATTCAGGGTTTTGCGGTTACATTGTCAATCGGTATTATAACCTCTATGTTCACGGCTATTATGGGAACGCGAGCGCTGGTAAATCTGCTCTACGGTGGCCGTAGTAACCTCAAGAAACTTTCTATATAGGAAATCGTTATGCAATTTTTACATGGTAAATCAAATATAGATTTCCTGGGTAAACGCAATATTGCGCTGAGTTTTTCTCTGCTACTTATTGCTGTGACAGTGATTAGCCTGTTTACCCGAGGCCTGAACCTGGGTGTCGATTTTACAGGCGGCTACTTAATAGAAGTGGGCCATACTGAATCGATTGATCTTGAGCCTGTGCGCAAATCGCTGGCAGCCAGTGCATATTCAGATGCACTGGTACAGCATTTTGGTACCTCACAGGATATTCTGGTACGTATTGCACCCAGAGAAGGTGTTAATAGCGCAAATATATCAGATGAGGTTCTGAAGATATTAAAAAGTGGCTCAAACCAGGACTTACAGATGCGGCGCATTGAGTTTGTCGGCCCGCAGGTTGGGGATGAGCTTCGCGAAAAGGGCGGCCTGGCCATGCTTGTTGCATTATTCTGCATCATGATTTATGTGGGTTTGCGCTTTCAGCTGAAATCAGCCTTTGGTGCTATTCTCGCACTGGTTCATGATGTTATTATTACGGTAGGGGTGTTTTCCATTACGCAAATATCTTTTGACCTGACGGTGCTGGCCGCCATTCTCGCGGTGATTGGTTATTCACTCAACGATACGGTTGTTGTTTTAGACCGCATACGCGAAACCTTTCGTGAGCAACGAAAGGGCAGTGCAACTGAAATTTTGAATTTATCCATTAATGGCACATTATCCAGAACCTTAATGACCTCTTTAACAACACTGCTCGTTCTTGGTGCGCTGTTCGTACTCGGTGGCGAGGTTATACATGGATTTGCATTTGCATTAATTATAGGTGTTTTTGTAGGTACATATTCCTCTATTTATGTGGCCAGTAATAGTCTGATTTTAATGGGAGTAACAAAACAGGACTTTCTTGAAGCGGTTAAAGAAGAGGAAGAGGTGGATGACATGCCCTGAGGAGTCTGTCCTGATAGAATAGACTGTCTCTCAAATTTCAGGCTATGCCTTAAGTAACTGAAGGTTCCTGAAATGACTGGTTTGGCTACTAAACAATAACTACGTTGAACTATCCTGTGCCTCTCTGCGCTTCACTCCACAGTTAGTCAATCAGGGCGTGTAATTTTACATGGCTATATACAATCAGGCATCTGAACACTGGCGTATTGTTGTTGGGCCCTGCCGTGGGCCTGGCTCGGCTTTATAGCATGGATTCGTAATAAGCCTGGCTTTTTATAATGCTTTCAATAATGACGCCGGGTGTATGAGGTGCTGTTAGTACGGACTGTAAATTGCCATCAGGGTTAATAAGCATCAGAGCAGAACTGTGATCCATTAAATAATTGTCCGCTGTTATTTTTCCATCGGTGCCTGCCGACTTTCTAAATACAACATTTAACTGCCGACCCAGTCGGGTGATTTCATCCAGTGATCCTGTTAAGCCAATGAAGTTTTTATCAAAATATTCAACATAGGGTTTTAGTACACTGGCGGTATCACGTTCAGGGTCAACCGATAGAAAGACAACTCGGGGTGGCTGTATGTTCTGCTTTTGCATAATGCCTGTAATTTCTCCCATGACGGCTAATGTAGTTGGGCAAACATCTGGACAATTTGTATAGCCAATAAACACCAGGCTCCAGTGATTTTTGAAACTGGATTTTGTAACTTTTTCGGCATTCTGGTTTTGCAATACAAAGTCATTAATGACTTTGGCCTGCGGATAGATAGCACCCTGGATTTTAACGGTTGTTAATGGGCTGTTTGTATCTCTGGTTGTTTGAGCCAACCACACACCGCCTGTCATTGCAGCCAGAACGAGTATAATAATGGGGAGTTTATTCATACAATATCTTACCTGAGTGTTTTAGCCTGGACTCTGCTTAATCGATTATTAAAAAAATACAAGATAGATTAAACCACCTAATGCCAACAGCTTACTGGCAACATAAACGGGTTTGTTCCATCGCTTAAATCGTTTCATAAAAGCTTTGTACTTATTAAGGTATCGTCCAAATTTATTACCGATACCTGTGTTGTTTGCATCAATATTATCAATAGTAAATAAGCCATTAAAAAAACTACCAAAAAGATAATAAATTTTTTGTAGAAACACTAGCTTAAGCGGCCTTTCTATATCGGTCATTAGTATAATGCGCGGTTTATCGCTGTTATTATAGGCGCTGTGTAAATAAGTTTCATCAAACAGGATGCTTTGGCCGTCTGCCCATTTGTAATCTTCCCCATTAACAATGAGGCCGGAATCATCAGAATTAGGCGTGCTCAGGCCCAGCGAATAGCGTAAAGTGAAAGCAAACGGGTCATGGTGGTTGTTGATTTTTTTGCCCGGGTTCAGACAGGCAAATAATGCCAGGCGCATTGAAGGTACCTGCTCTATTAAAGCCATGGTTTTAGGTGCGAGATCATAAGCCGAGGGAATATTGTGATTATATGATTTCAGGTAAAAGCTTGTCCAGCGATTGTTTTTATAGAAGCTGCTCGCGGGCAGGTCATCTTTTGCGGCAATGTGACCACTCTCATATAAGGCCAGTGCCTCTTCGCGTATTATCTCCCAGTTATCTTCAATAATTTTTAGCTCTGGAAATCGCTCGGTTTCAACAAAATGCCCCAGGGGTATTTTGGAAAACAGATAGGCAGGGATATTAACCGGTACCATAAATGTAGAAAAATCGCTCAGTTGGCGCATTAACGGGAATGTTGTTCTGTTTCGAATGCGAATAAAAATAATACAGGATATGTATATCGTAGCCAGTATCGTCAGTGCGGTCATAACGCTCCCCTGATCAGGTGAAAACAGTGTGAGATTGAAGGTCGGTTAAAAAATACTTGCATTTAAGATGCATCATGGGTTAGTGGCCTGTCGGTTGCGTCAGGCACAGTGTTTGGCATATGCTCTGCCATGTGTCTTAACTGGGTATCATAACCGTATGTTTTAACTGGGGAGGCGATGTATTATACCCAATGTGCAGTAATTTAGTAACTACTCATTAACCTGGATAAATTAACTGGGCGCGAGAAAGATGTGTAAGCAATTGATCTGGATGGTGTAATGAAAAAATGCGCGGTTATCGCCATGGGCCAGAGGGCATGAGGAATCTTAACGGGACAGCCATGCCGAATGGGTGTATACACAAAACCATTGGAGCAATATTTTCGTGAATCGCCTGCGCTATCAACCTTCGGGTTGACAAGTTAGTTAATCAGCTCCAGTTGTCTATTCCTGCTATCTCCTCTTTAAAACCGAAAGTGAGTTCCAGGGGCTTTGTTTGTGTGTTTAATGATGTTTTCATTTTGTGTATCCCGCGCTTTACCTCTCATTATATCCAGGGGGAGGGGGCATTAATTCGGGCAGGTTTGTGGGTGTTCAATTCATTCATTTAGGTTTAAAATCCACGCCTTATATAACCCACCTACACCCTAATCTGCTTTATTGAGGCTACTGATGCAATATTTTCGTGGATCGCCCGCGCTATCAACCTTTCGGGTTGATAAGTTAGTTAATCAACTCCAGTTGTCTATTCCTGCTATTTCTTCTATACAAACCGAATATGTGCATTTTGCAGATATTCAGGGCGAGTTGAGTGTGGATCAGTCTGAGACGCTGGATAAATTGCTGCATTATGGCCCTGCCTATGAGCCATTTGAGCCTGTGGGGCAGCTGTTTCTGGTGATGCCGCGCTTTGGGACGATTTCGCCCTGGTCTTCAAAGGCAACGGATATTGCAATACATTGTGGCTTGCAGGCGGTTAAGCGTCTGGAACGGGGGGTGGCTTATTATGTTGATAGCACTTCAGAGCCGTTGAGTGAGCAGGATGCGCAGCTTGTTAAATCCCATATTCATGATCGTATGATTGAGCAGGTGCTGACGGATTTTAATGCGGCGCCACCTATGTTTGATCAGGCTGAGCCTGTTGCAGGCAATCATGTCGATATTCTACAGGGCGGGCGTGATGCATTGGTGAGTGCGAATGCCGAGCTGGGGCTTGCTTTGTCTGGTGATGAAATCGATTATCTGGTGGCGCATTTTACTTCGATAAAACGCAACCCCGGGGATGCGGAGCTGATGATGTTTGCCCAGGCTAACTCTGAGCATTGCCGACATAAGATTTTTAATGCAGACTGGATCATTGATGGCGAAACACAGGATATTTCGCTGTTTGGCATGATCCGCAATACTTATAATCAGTCGCCGGAGCATATTTTAAGCGCATATCACGATAATTCTGCGGTAATTGATGGCAATACGGCGGGGCGCTTTTTTGCGGATTCTGAAACAGCAGAATACTCTGCGCATCAGGAAGCCATGCCAATTTTAATGAAGGTGGAAACCCATAATCACCCTACGGCGATTTCGCCTTTTCCGGGAGCCGCCACCGGCTCAGGCGGTGAAATTCGAGATGAGGGTGCAACGGGCCGAGGCTCTAAACCGAAGGCGGGCTTATGTGGTTTTTCGGTGTCTAATTTAAAAATTCCCGGCTTTGATCAACCCTGGGAAACCGACCACGGCAAACCGGAGCGTATTGTTTCTGCACTGGATATTATGCTGGAAGGCCCCCTGGGTGCAGCGGCGTTTAATAATGAGTTTGGTCGGCCAAATATTAATGGTTATTTTCGCACCTTTGAGGAAGTGACTCCAGGCACAGAGGGTGATGAAATTCGCGGTTATCACAAGCCGATTATGCTGGCGGGTGGCTATGGCAATATGCGTAAAGAGCATATTGAAATGATTGAGATGCCGGTGGGTACGCCGATTGTTTTACTCGGTGGCCCGGCGATGTTAATTGGTCTGGGGGGCGGTGCGGCATCGTCTATGGCTTCGGGCGAGAGCACGGAGAACCTGGATTTTGCCTCGGTTCAACGGGGTAACCCTGAAATGGAACGGCGTTGTCAGGAGGTGATCGACCGCTGCTGGGCCATGCAAACCGGGCAGGGGATGGATAATAATCCGATTATCTGGATCCACGATGTGGGTGCCGGGGGGATTTCCAATGCACTGCCGGAGCTGGTAAATGATGGCGGGCGAGGGGCTGAGTTCGAGTTGCGTGAGGTGCATATCGATGAACCGGGCATGTCGCCGATGGAAATCTGGAGTAATGAATCTCAGGAACGCTATGTAATGGCGATAGCAGATGATCAGCTGGATGATTTTAAGGCGCTGTGTGAGCGTGAGCGTTGTCCCTGTGCAGTGCTGGGGATAACTACCGAGGCGATGGATTTAAAAGTACATGATCGGCATTTCGATAATTATCCGGTGGATATGCCACTGGATGTGTTGCTGGGCAAGCCGCCTAAAATGACACGGGATGTAAAGCATGAAACAATTGAGCATAAGGCGTTCGATACATCCGGTATTGCGTTAAAAGAAGCGGTGAGGCGTGTGTTGCGTTTACCTGCTGTGGCGAATAAAACCTTTTTAATCAGCATAGGGGATCGCAGTGTTACCGGGCAGATTAGTCGGGATCAGATGGTGGGGCCCTGGCAGGTGCCGGTGTCCGATGTGGCGGTGAGCACGACATCTTTTAATGTACACACGGGTGAAGCCATGGCAATGGGTGAGCGCACGCCCGTTGCATTGTTGAGTGGCCCGGCTTCGGGGCGCATGGCGGTGGGCGAGGCGATTACCAATATTGCCGCCAGTGCCATTAATAAAATCAGTGATATTAAACTCTCTGCCAACTGGATGGCTCCGGCGGGGCACCCGGGGGAAGATGCCATTTTATTTGATACGGTGAAAGCGGTGGGCATGGAACTGTGCCCTGAGCTGGGCATTGCCATACCGGTGGGCAAGGATTCGATGTCGATGAAAACCGTATGGCAACAGGCAGGGGAGGAGCGTTCTGTTACCGCCCCCTTATCGCTGGTGATTACGGCGTTTGCGCCGGTCAGTGATGTGCGCAGCACGCTAACACCGCAGTTAAATACCGAGCCGGGCAGCCTGCTGGTGTTGATTGACCTGGGCAATGGGCTGAACCGCCTGGGCGGCTCTGCGCTGGCTCAGGTGTATAAGCAGCTAGGAGATACACCGCCCGATCTGGATAAACCCGAACAGCTAAAAACGTTTTTCGCGATGATTCAGGATTTAAACCATCAGGGCAAATTGCTGGCTTACCATGACCGCTCCGATGGTGGTTTATTTGTTACTTTATGCGAAATGGCGTTTGCCGGGCATTGTGGTGTGAGTATTGATGTGGCGGGCATGGGGGCGGATAAAACAGCGACCCTGTTTAATGAAGAACTGGGGGCGGTGATTCAGATTCGCTCCACCGATGTCGAATTTGTAATGAATGATTTGCGCGCGATGGGCCTGGGTGATTGTAGCTATGTGATTGGTACAACAAACACTAAAGACAGAATAAAAATATTTGATGATGTGGCACCAATATTCGAAGATAGCCGGGTTAATTTACAGCGCATCTGGTCTGAAACCACCTTTCGGATGCAGGCATTGCGAGATAACCCCGTCTGTGCGACAGAAGAGTTTGATTTAATTCTGGATGCAAAAGATCCGGGGATCTCACCGCAGTTAAGTTTTGATTTAAATGAAAATACAGCGGCTGCGTTTATTGCCAGTAATATTCGGCCTAAAATGGCGATACTGCGAGAGCAGGGCGTGAATGGGCAGATAGAAATGGCCGCTGCATTTGACCATGCGGGTTTTAGTAGCGTGGACGTGCATATGAGTGATATTCTCTCGGGGCGCGTTTCGCTCAAAGACTTTAAAGGTCTGGTTGCCTGTGGCGGGTTCTCTTATGGGGATGTGCTGGGTGCGGGGGAAGGCTGGGCCAAAACGATTCTGTTTAATTCTAAAGCGCGGGATGAGTTCAGTGCGTTTTTTGCGCGAGATGACAGTTTGGCACTGGGTGTGTGTAATGGTTGTCAGATGATGTCGAATATTAAACGTCTGATTCCAGGGGCTGAACACTGGCCGCATTTTGTGCGTAATTTATCTGAACAGTTTGAGGCGCGTTTTAGCAGTGTTGAAGTATTAGAATCGCCTTCGTTGTTTTTGCAGGGCATGGCGGGTTCGAGAATGCCTGTTGCGGTGGCGCATGGCGAGGGCCGAGCCGAGTTTAAGGACGGGGCAACATTGACAGACAGCCATCAGACGCTACGCTTTGTAGATCATTATGGCAAAGCAACAGAAACCTATCCGCTGAATCCGAATGGTTCGGCCCGGGGGGCCACGGGTTTTACCACTGATGATGGGCGGGTAACGATTATGATGCCACACCCGGAGCGGGTGTTTAGAACCGTGCAGCATTCCTGGTATCCGCAGGGCTGGGATGAAGATAGCCCATGGATGCGCATGTTTCGAAATGCTCGGGTGTGGGTGGAGTAGTCGGATGTCCTGCGCCTTCCCGGTTTTTCGGTCTGCGATGAATGGTAAATGAATAACAGCTTGTCTTAAAACTGAAAAGCGAAATGGTTTTGCTTTTGACATATGATATACCACATATGACTTCTTTAAAAAAAGGTTTATTATGCAAAAAGTTTTAATTGCCGGGGGTGCCGGCTTTATTGGTTCACACACCGCAGACCTGCTAATGGAGCAAGGCGTTCATGTGCGGGTGCTGGATAACCTGACTTCTGGCCATCGTTCAAACCTGCCCGCAGAGCATCCTTTGCTGGAATTTATTGAAGGCGATATTCGTGATGCGGATGCGGTGAAAGAAGCAATGAAAGGCGTCTCTCATGTGGTGCATCTGGCGGCGCAGGTATCGGTGGTGGCTTCATTAGAAGACCCGGAGTTTTCCGCACAGCAAAATATTATCGGTTTTTTAAATGTGCTGGATGCGGCAAAAAATGTCGGGGTTAAACGCATGGTATATGCCTCTTCTGCGGCGATTTATGGCGAGCCGCATGTGTTGCCGCTTACTGAAGATGTGCCAATGAAGCAGCTCTCGCCCTATGGGCTTGAAAAGAAATTTAATGAGGATTATGCCGATTTATATTATCGGTTATATGGGGTTACTTCGGTGGGTATGCGCTTTTTCAATGTGTATGGCCCCAGGCAGGATCCGAAATCGCCTTATGCGGGTGTGATTGCGTTATTTATGGATCGCATTAAAGATCAGCAGCCACTGGTGGTCAATGGCGATGGCCTGCATACTCGCGACTTTATTTATATACGGGATGTTGCCAGAACCAATGTGTCGGCTCTTGGACTGATTTATCAGGGAGCCTGCAATGTGGCTACCGGAAAGAAGACCTCGTTGCTGGATTTAATCGAGGTGCTCTCTGAAGTGACCGGTAATAAGGCGAACTTTACCCACGGTGAATTTAGGGAAGGCGATATTGTGCATTCACTGGCGGATACTTCGCGGATGAATAATGAATTGAAAGTGGTGGCTGAAACAGGTTTGAAAGAAGGCCTGGGTTTATTACTGGAGTCTGTTCGGTAGTACTGGAGGTTTCTCGTCCCCACGCTCCTGTACGGGAATGCATAGCGGTGTTAAGTAATGGTCAGAAGCCGCTATATAAAAACTCGGAATGGCCTCATTTTATAGTACTCACGTATTACACAGGATAGTCGTTTTTACACGGCTAGCCACAGTAAATATTTTACCGGGTTGCCTGCGTTATTTAATGAGGGAAGGGCTTATCCTAAATTCATCAGTTGACCACGCAATAGTGCGGTAAGTTATTGAGAGTATTGAATATTCTATAGTTTCGTTATTCACCTGTTCGGTGATGGCGTTACACCTCAAGTTGCACATCTGAGAGCACGTTTAGCTATGTCAAAAAACGCGCGAAGGACTGGGCCATTCACTCCCTTTTTGACTACGCCAAACAAGCTCTCAGAAGCACAC
>VAOX01030128.1_pt1 | contig 41790 bp, 36 predicted proteins | sample 3393891 | NCBI WGS metagenome assembly VAOX01 (sample SAMN08290429, study PRJNA428436) | hydrothermal vent metagenome | isolation source: Deep-sea hydrothermal vent chimney | place: Indian Ocean: Southwest Indian Ridge | depth 2822 m m
AAAAAAACGCGCGAAGGACTGGGCCATTCACTTGCTTTTTTATTACGCCAGCCACCCTCCCGGAAGCACACTTTAAGGCATCCAACCGATTAATTTAGGATTAAGCGGGGCTGAAGCCCCACCTCTATTGTGTGCAGGTCGGAGAAGAGCCAAAAAACGTCTCAGTTATTTATTTAAACTGGAATGTGACAGGGTTTTGCTTTTGACATAAGATATATTTTTATGATGCTATTAAGGTCAATAGCGTGAATGTCTTTATTGCGGCGATGCTGTTGATAGATGAGCGTTAACTTAATCCAGGATAATAGAAAATGGATTCAGGAATAATCTGTCCGAGCACCTTTGAGGCCCAGTTTTTTATTGATAATTACACGTCGTTCCCAGGTATCGGGCGCAGCAACAAACATAAGAGCAGCGGTGATAAGGCGGTAGCAGGCGCACCAGGTGTCTGTAAAACCCCGATAGGCTCGGCCGTTGTACCGATACCCTGCCCGAATATCAACCAGTCCTCCACGCTTAAAAAAGGTACTAAGAGCGTTAAAATTAACGGCAAATCGGCCTGTCTGGAAAGCTCCATATCTGATAGCAGCTCAGGGGATCAGGCGGGACGTTCAGGTAGGATTATCTCAGGCACTACGGGCAAAGAGATACGATTCATTAGCTGTTCATTTGATGTAAAGATAGAAGGCAAGGCCGCGGTTCTGAACAGAGGCTCAGTAGACGTTTCCTAAGGTATACACCAGAACTTAACGCCCTGTGCCTTTAAAAAATCTGTAGCACCGCGACCCTGTAGCATTGCAAAGGTGGATAGCATGCCCGCTTCAACACAGTTGTTTGCGATGACGCTAACAGAGCGCGGGGCATCTGGCACGGGGTAGCCTGTCCGAGGGTCGAGAATATGACTGTAACGAATACCGTCTTTGAGTAAAAAACGCCGAGCATCGCCACTGGTTGCCAGTGCGCCATGAAAGAGTGTTATTCTGCCGGCAGCGTTTTCGCCAGTATGGGCAGGGTCGTCTACGCCAACTGTCCAGGGGGTATTACTCTGCCGGGGGCGGGGGCAGGCAATATCGCCACCATAGTTAACCAGAAAACTTTTGTCGGTGTGTGCACTGAGAATTTTTGCTGTTGAGTCTACAGCGTATTCTTTTCCAATACCTCCAAGGTCAATTTCCATATTGGCTGGCATACGAATGCAGGGAGATTCCCATTTGATTTTGCTCCAGCCAATCTGTTGTATTAGCTGCTCTACCTGTTGTTGTTTGGGTATATTGTCGCTGCCGTCAAATTTCCAGATTTTTCTTAACACGCCGGATGTGATGTCGAATTTTCCCTCACTCAGCTGGTAGCATTGCTGTGCGAAATCCAGCATTAGAGCGGTTTCTTCATCAACCCTGGTGGCTTTGCCAGCAGAGGTATTGATCTGGTGAATGATATTGTCATCACGGTAGCGACTGAATTTTTGCTCAATCCGCCTGGCTTCGTGAAATGCTCTCTCGGTGAGTGATGTAGCGTGTTGTCTGTCAGTGGTCTCAATTAAAATCTCACAGGGACAGGCCATCGCGGAAAAATACCCAATACTGTAAGTGTCTTTAATATCTATTGAGGTGTCGTTCATTGCTCAGTTACTTGCCAGGTGAAAGAAAGCGGCTTTATGGGTGCAGGATAGCAGGATCAGGCAAATAAAAAAAGCTGAGCAGGCTCAGCTTTTTTTATTTGCGGGCTTATTGCGCAAAACGCATTACTTTTTATTGAGCGCCTGAACAATAAGCTTTTCGAGCTTAGCGGTCTGGCTATCCTTAAAGCCTTTGTGTTCGTTGATAATATTGCCTTTTCCATCAATGAGGTAGGATGTTGGCATGACTCTTAACTTGAAAGCATTGGCTGTTTTGCCATCAGGGTCATAGGCAATAGTGAATTTAGCCGGGGTTTTCTGTAAAAATTTGACCGCGGCAGATTTATCGCTATCCATATTGATAGCGATAACTTTAAGGCCTCTTTTCCCATATTTCTTATTCATACTGTTCATAAATGGAAATGATTTGCGGCAGGGTTTACACCATGAGGCCCAGAAATCAACATAGACAACCTGGCCTTTATAGTCTGACAGGCTCACCTGTCCGCTGTCTCCCTTAAGTGAGAATGAAGGGGCTTCCCGGGCAAAAGAGGGCGCTGAAAATGCGATAGCCAGCAGAATTAAGGCTGTTGAGAGTTTTTTGTAGTGTTTTAGCACGGCGGTGAAATCTCCAGATTTAATAAGAGTGAGAAGCAGAACCCGGCGAACCTTATGAAAGCCTGTTCTGATTCAGATTATAGAATACTAGTGAATATTACGTCACTTTACCTTAAGATTAGATTAAACGATGCGAATTATTGCTGTTTTTTTTGATATACTCGGCATATTTCCGTGAGGGAGCATTTCTGAAAAAGCTGTCAGACGGTATTAATATGTTGCAAGTAATTGAAAATAAACAGTTTTCAGGTTTCTGGAGGGTTCTTCTCCGGTTTTTGTGTATACAGCCATTCGGTATGGCTATCCCGTTAACCTGGATTAATCAGTTGAGCGCGAAAAAGATGTGCAAGTTATTGATTTGGATGGCGTAATGAAAAAATGTGAAATCACCTCATTGGTGACGAATGCTTTTTTCATATAGCTATATGAATCAAGAAGTTGTGCAGACTTTCGTGAGTCAACTGATTAATCCAGGATTATCCGCACTGTGATGCTGAGTATGTTCTGCTGGACATTGCGCAACGGTGAACTCTGGGCGTTTGGTGGGTTTCATGTCAGTTATCGGGGTACATTGTACTTAAGAGTTATGGCTTACTGTGTTACTATCTGGCGTTAATTAAATCATCCGGACATTAGAGCTACTTCACTTAATAAATGACTCAGGCAACAATTATTCCACGCTCTGAACACTCCGTCTCACGGGATAATATCGATGATATTGCTTTAAAGGTACTCTATCGGCTGCATAAAGCGGGTTATCGCGCGATGCTGGTGGGGGGTGGTGTGCGTGATTTGTTACTGGGGCACTCGCCCAAGGATTTTGATGTGGCAACGGATGCGCACCCCGAAGAAGTTAAAAAAATATTCAGCAATAGCCGTATTATCGGCCGTCGTTTTCGTCTGGCACATGTTTTTTTTGGGCGGGAAATTATCGAAGTTGCAACTTTTCGAGCTTCTCAGCAGGATGAGGCGAATGCTCAGCAGCTTGAGCATGACCGGGAACATGACCGAGAGCACGACGAGAGTGGACGCATTTTGCGGGACAATGTTTATGGACAGCTTGAAGATGATGTCTGGCGTCGTGATTTTACCGTTAATGCGCTTTATTATGATATAGCTGATTTTTCGATTGTTGATTACACATCCGCAATGGACGACATTAATAATAAGGTGCTCAGGCTCATTGGCGACCCGCAAACTCGCTATCGTGAAGATCCGGTACGTATGCTGAGGGCGATTCGTTTTGCAGCAAAGCTGGGTTTTTCCATACACCCTGATACGGAGCAGCCCATATACAGTCTGGGGCATCTGCTTGAGGATATTCCTCCGGCACGATTATATGAAGAGACGTTAAAATTATTTCACTCAGGCTATGCCAATACCTGCCTCCAGCTGTTGCGAAAATATGGCCTGTTTCAGTATTTGTTTAAACAGGCAGATGACCTGCTAAACCAGGGAGATGAGACATTTGAAGCGCTTGTTCACCTGTCCCTGCAAAGCACAGATGAGCGTATTCGTCAGTCCAGGCCTGTGACACCGGCTTTTTTGTTTGCCGCGATGCTCTGGGGTGCAGTTGATAATACGTTCAGGGAGCTGGAAGCATCTGGAGAGCCGGACTCTATAACAATGCAGAGTGCCAGTTCAATAGTGTTATCTCAGCAGGTGAAGTCCATCTCTATTCCAAAGCGCTTTAGTCTGGTTGTGCGCGATATATGGCAGTTACAGCGACGTTTTAAGTTCAGGCATGGCCGTAAAGCCAGGATGCTGCTGGCACATAAAAAATTTCGGGCGGCGTATGATTTTATGTGCATTAGAGGCCAGGCGGGTGAAGATACAGGAGACAGTTGTGAATGGTGGACACGCATTCAAACTATGGACTCAGCTGAGCAGGAAAAGATGATTGCGCCGGCAAAAGCTCAGCCGCGTAAGAAAGATGCTCGGAAAAAGGTAAAGAAAAAGAGTACATGACAACGTGCTATATCGGGATGGGGAGCAATCTGGCTCTACCATTACAGCAACTGACTGAGGCGAAACTGGCTCTCCAGGAAATGCAACAGATTGATGTTGTGAGTTGTTCTTCTCTGTATCAGAGTGAGGCGTTTGTGCTGGATCAGCAACCTCAGGACGATTATCTTAATGCGGTGCTAAAGATAGAAACACAGCTGTCTGCACAGGATCTGCTTGATGTTTTGCAAAGCATAGAAAACAGGCAGGGGCGTACTCGGGAAAAGCGCTGGGCTGCTCGCACTCTGGATCTGGATATTCTTCTATACGGTGATCAGCGAATAAAAACGCAGCGTTTAACCATCCCACATGCTGAAATGTTAAAAAGAAATTTTGTACTAACACCCCTGATGCAGATTGCGGAGGACTTAAATGTGAGTGTGCTTGTGCAAACCAGAAAAAACAGATCTTCTAAAAAAACGCTGAAAGATTTGCTTAAAAAAGTAGAAAATCAGCGTGTGGTTTGTGTGGGTGAGATGTTTGAATAAGCTGGATTTTATTGTTGTTGAGGGGCCGATTGGTGTGGGTAAAACAACGCTGGCGGAAAAGCTGGCGGCGAGTTTTGGCAGTGAAATATTACTGGAATGCGCGGCTGAAAATCCTTTTATGAGTCGTTTTTATGAAAACCCAAAAGCGGCGGCATTATCGACACAGTTGTTTTTTTTATTGCAGCGCGCACGGCAGATGCAGGAATTACGCCAGGAGGATATGTTTAATCCGGTGAGAATTGCTGATTTTTTAATGGAAAAAGATCGTATTTTTGCAGAGCTCACACTGAATGAGGATGAGCTTAAACTATATGAGCAGGTTTATGAGCAGCTGACTTTTGATGTGCCCGAGCCTGACCTGGTTATTTATTTGCAGGCACCAGTTGAGGTGCTACTGAACAGAATAGAAAACCGCGGTATTCACCATGAGCGGCTGATAGAGGCGGCTTATCTGCAAAGACTGTCGGATGCATATGTCGCGTTTTTTTATCATTACACCGATGTTCCTCTGCTAATTGTAAATGCCACTGAAGTTGATTTTGCGAATAATGAAAATGATTATCAGCAGCTTCTGGAGCGTTTAAAAACCATGCGCAGTGGGCGTCATTACTATAACCCAAACCCGGTATTAATTTAGAAATCTGAGAATTCCTGAACTCGGTTATTTTTTCGAGGGCGTAAATGTATGAGTACACAGCAGAAACAGACCCGCAGGGTAACCATTAATACACTGCGAGAAATGAAAGGCAGGGGCGAGAAAATTGCCTGCCTGACGGCCTATGATGTGAGTTTTGCGCAACTTCTGGATCATGCGGGGATTGATGTGGTGCTGGTTGGCGATTCGCTGGGAATGGTGATCCAGGGATTGAACTCAACGATTCCGGTTACTATGGATGAGATGGTTTATCATGGTAAAGTTGTCTCCCGTGGCTTGCGTCATGCTTTACTGGTTATGGACATGCCTTTTATGTCTGATGCCTCTACGGCTCAGGCCGTGGCAAATGCGGGGAGATTTATGAAGGAGTGTGGTGCAAATATGGTGAAGCTGGAAGGTGGAGCGGATCAGCGTGAGCTGGTTGAGACGCTTACCCGACTGGGCATCCCTGTGTGCGCGCATTTAGGTTTACAGCCGCAAAGGGTGCATAAGCTTGGGGGCTATAAGGTTCAGGGGCGAGATACTGAGTCGGCGGATAAAATGCTGAATGATGCGAGGGTACTGGAACAGGCCGGTGCCGACCTGCTGCTGCTGGAGTGTGTGCCTGATGCGCTCGCACGAAAGCTTTCAGAGCAATCAAAAATCCCTGTTATAGGCATTGGTGCAGGTAGCCAGACCGATGGGCAGGTGCTGGTACTGTATGATATTCTGGGTATTTCTGTGGGGCATATCCCGAAATTTTCTAAAAACTACATGTTGCAGTCAGGCTCGATTCAGCAGTCGGTGAAGCAATATATTGAAGAAGTGAAGTCGGTCAGTTTTCCAGCTGCGGAGCACACTTTTAACTAACTATTTTTAGCATGATTATTTCAAAAACGATAGATTCTTTAAAAAATACGGTGCGGCAATGGCGTGTTGACGGTCTGAGCGTAGGTTTTGTGCCAACGATGGGACATTTGCATTCAGGGCATGTCAGTCTGGTTAAAAGTGCGCAGTTAAAATGTGACAAAGTGGTTGTGAGTATTTTTGTGAACCCGCTGCAATTTAATGAAAGCAGCGACTATGTTTCATATCCTGATACCCTCGGTGAGGATCAGGAGAAACTCATTGGGGTTGAAACCAATCTGCTTTTTTTGCCGGATAGGCATCTGATGTACCCTGAAGGGGAGCTTCTAACCACTAAAATTGTTGTGCCAGGCAAGTGTGATGAGCTTGAAGGGGTTCATCGCCCGGGTCATTTTGATGGCGTGGCAACGGTTGTGAACAAGCTTTTTAATATGGTGCAACCCCAGATGGCTTTTTTTGGTGAAAAGGACTTTCAGCAGCTTATGCTGGTGAAAAAAATGGTATCAGACCTTAATATGAGCATTAAAATTGAGTCGGTGGCGACTCAGCGCGAGGCCGATGGGCTGGCGATGAGTTCGAGAAACTCTCGATTAACAAAGGACTTGCGTAGCATAGCGCCTGAGCTGTATAAGGTTTTATTAGCGGTGAAGCGCCAGCTTGAAGTGTCTGAGTCTGTTGCCAATATTGAGCATCAGGCAATGGACAGGCTTCGAGGCTTTGGCTTTGAGCCAGAGTATGTATCGGTCAGGCACTGTTCTGATTTTGAGCCTGCAACCGATAAAGCCGAAAAATGGCTGGTGCTGGCAGCGGCAAAACTGGGTGATGTGCGCTTAATTGATAATTTAATGCTGGATTAGTCGCATAAACAGGCATGTTATGCGTATTTATAAAACTAGTCGGCTTCAGGCGACCTGAACAGGTATCTGATCACCCGTGCGTGTAATCTGGTTATTTTCATCCAGATAAACCAGACTGGGCTTGAAGTTGGCAGCTTCTTTCTGCTCCAGCTGCACATAGCTGCAAATGATAATTCGATCCCCTGGCTGCGCCTTATGAGCGGCAGCGCCATTGACAGAAATCATGCCGCTACCCTCTTCACCACGTATTGCATAAGTCGTAAATCGATTGCCATTAGCCAGATTATAAATCTGAATTTGTTCATACTCGTGAATGCCCGCCGCATCCAGTAATTTTCCATCAATCGCACAGGATCCTTCGTATTCCAGCTCTGAGAGTGTCACATGTGCCTGATGCAGTTTGGCTTTGAGCATGGTGAGATGCATATATATTCCTGTAAAGTTATATTGCTTGATCAACCTTAATTATGATGGATTCTATGGTGTCTATCAAGTTTAGATATCACTAATATTAAAGTTTATCCGGTGTTACGCATACCTGCGGCCACAGCACTAATTGAGCGCAGCAGTGGATTTAGCCATGTGTCCTGTTCATTTTCGGTGGCCTGCTCATCACGGAAGCGTTTTAGCATCAGAATCTGAATATGGCTCAATGGGTCGAGATAGGGGTCTCTACGACTGAGTGATATGGCTAATGTGGGAGAATCGGCGAGTAACTGTGCGTTGAGTGTGATCGCCAGAATATTGTCTACTGTGCGTGTGTGTTCTTCGAGAATCATTGTAAATACCCGCTGTTCAGTATCCGGGTTTTCACACAGGTCTGAATATTCCTTTGCCGTAGACATATCCGCCTTGAGCAGAGCCATCTGTGTGTTATTGAGCATGGCCTTGAAGTAGGGCCAGTTCTGATTCATTTCCTGAAGCAGTTTCAGATTTTCATCTCTACCCTCGATAAAGCTGGCGAGTGCTGTGCCAATACCATACCAGGCGGGCAGTGTGGTGCGCGACTGTGCCCAGCCAAATACCCATGGAATGGCGCGAATGGAGGATTTTGAGCGATTGGCTTTACGGTGTGAGGGGCGCGAGCCTATGTTCATCAGGCCAATTTCTGTAACCGGTGTGGTTTCGTAAAAATAATCGAGAAAGCCATCGGTGCGATCGGTTAATTCACGGTAGCTGTTTTCGCCTGTTCTGGTGAGCGTTTGCATGGTTTGCAAATATTGCTTTCTGGCACCTTTTGTCTTGCCTGTGACAATTGACTGGCTGGCTTTCATCAGGCCCGAAAGGCCCATGGTAAGCTCATATATGGCGGTTTCCTGGTTGCTGTATTTGTAGGAAAGCACTTCGCCCTGCTCGGTAAACTTGATTTGCCCATGAACGGTGCCTTCCGGCTGAGACAGAATGGCATCGTGAGTGGGGCCGCCGCCGCGCCCAATGGTGCCGCCTCGCCCATGGAACAGGCGACAGTCGATGTCGAACCGGGTGGTGAGGCGGATAACCTTCTGCTGGGCATCGTAGAGATTCCATGAGGAGGCCATAATGCCGCCGTCCTTGCACGAATCAGAGTAGCCCAGCATCACTTCCTGTAAATTCCCGGAGGCTTTTAGCAGGCGGTTATACACGGGGTTTTCGAACAGATTTTTAAGCACATGTTCGATGTGCTCAAGGTCTTCTATGGTTTCAAATAAAGGTGAAATACAGATCTGGCAATAGTCTTCGTTATTTTCATCTTTGCCATTGAGGCCGGCAATGTTCGCCAGCCACATGACTTCCAGCACATGGCTGGCGGCGTGGGTCATGGATATGACATAGTCTCCAAATGCGTGGGGTGAAATTTCACTGCGCATATTGGCCATTAGTTCAAATACTTCCAGCGTTTCCCGGTTGAGTTCTGCAAGTTGCTTTTTATCCAGAGTGAACTCAGGAGGATTATCAATGTAGTCAGACAGCAGCTGTTGGCGTTGCTCTTCGTTGAGTTCGCTGTAATCCGGCGCGTTTGAAATCTGTTTGATAATATCGGCTATCGCATCGCTGTGGCGTGTGGACTCCTGACGAATGTCCAGTTTAAGCAGGAAGAAACCAAAGGTTTCTGCAATACGAATCAGATCCTGTAAATCGCCATTGGCGATGTTCTCATCGTGGTGGCTGATGAGTGAGCTGCGGATGAGTTGCAGGTCTTTTATAAATTCACTTTCAGAGGGGTATGCATGGGGGCAGGAGCTCGCCAGGTCTTCGCCGCTTTTACCCGCAAGGCGTGCATTGACCCGCGTCAGATTCTGTTGCAGGCGGTAGTGCATAAAGGATAGCTTGCGGCGATAGGGCGCATTGTTAAACGCATTGGGTGATGCAGCATAGACTTCAAAGCGTATGTTCTCATCCGCTTCCAGGCTATCCATGAATGATTTTGTGGGCGTACACAGTTCAATTGAGTGGGTGAGTTGCTTATTGACCTCTACTACGCGGTAGATGTACTCCTGTAATATAACCTGTGTTTGCATGCGCAGTGCCATGGCGGTTGTTTCAGGCTTTACAAAGGGGTTGCCATCTCTGTCGCCGCCGATCCAGGAGCCAAAGCGCAGAAAACTGGGCACAGTGATTTTGCTGTCCGGGTAATGTTTGGCCAGTTTGCGTTCCAGGTTGCGATAAATCTGTGGTACGGCATTAAACAGACTGGTGCGAAAATAATACAGGCCATTTTTAATTTCATCTCGAACCTGGGGTTTATGCTCACGGACTTCATTTGTGCGCCAGAGCTGCTGCACTTCGGTTTCAAGGTCTGCTGTGAGTTCATCGCGCTGGATTTTTCCAATGCGGGAGTCGTTTAATTTGTCATTTAAGAGGAAGATGCGGCGCAGTGCATTCATCACGCTGCGCCTTTTTGACTCTGTTGGGTGTGCGGTAAACACTGGAATATAGGCGAGCTGATCGAGCAGATCCTGCACCTGCGATGCGTCCATGCCATCCATGCGAAGCTGCTCCAGGGTGTGGTCAAAAGAGCCTGGCCAGAGGGATTTGCCATTAAATATTAGCTCACGGCGTTGCTGGTGCTGGTAATCTTCCTCTGCAATGTTAATTAAACTGAAGTAGATACTAAAGGCACGTACCACCTGAGTCAGGGTGTCGGCATCTAGTGACTCAATAAATTTCATCAGTTGAGCGCGTTTCTTTGGGTTGTCTGTTTTGCGCAGGCTAATATAGCCTTTGCGAAGCTTCTCTACAGCATCATAAACATGAGCCCCTGCAAGATTCCTGATCACATTTCCCAGCAGGTTGCCAAAGAGCTTTACCCGTGACCTGAGCTTTTTGTCATTTGTTTTTATTAGCTTTTTAGTTGTGCTACCCATATGTTTCCCATGCCGATATTTTGCGCACCCGGTATTTGCCAGGCGTTTGCCAGAAGCGCGGTATTATACATGAAAGCCATTAACTCGGCTAAACCTGATTATTTTATATATGCCATTGATAAAACGGGTTAATAATCTTATTCTTATAGATATGCAAAAAAACACAATAAATATAGGGCTAAAATGAGCAAACTAACAGACTCGGCTGAGTGGAAGGCACTGGAAGAACATCTGGAGAGCATGGCTGGCGTGCATATGCGGGATTTGTTTAAGAATGATCCCGGGCGATTTGAGCGGTTTTCCGTGGGGTTGAATGATATTTTACTCGATTATTCAAAAAACCGAATTACCAGTGATACATTCAGGTTACTGATTAACCTGGCGAAATCTGCCAATATTGAGAAATATCGAGCGCAGATGTTTGCGGGACAGAACATTAACAGTACAGAGTACCGCCCGGCTTTGCATGTGGCTTTACGCAATCGCTCAAATACGCCGATGATGGTTAAGGGTGAGGATGTAATGCCTCGGGTGAATGCGGTTCTGGCCAAAATGCGTGATTTTTCCCGGCGGGTGCGCAGTGGTGAGTTTCGTGGATACAATGGCCGCAGGATCTGTAGCATTGTGAATATAGGTATTGGTGGTTCCGACCTGGGGCCCCATGTGGTGTGTGATGCCATGAAGCCGTTTGCACAACGGGGGTTAAAAGTGCATTTCGTATCCAATGCAGACGCGACTCACCTGGTTGAGACGCTCAAGCAGGTGGAGCCGGAAACCACACTCTTTGTTATTTCCTCAAAATCCTTTAGCACGCAGGAAACCATGCTCAATGCGCACAGTGCAAGGCAGTGGTTTGTTGATCTTGTGGGGGATGAAAAAGCGGTGGCCAGACACTTTGTGGCGGTGAGTACACATCTGGATGCGACAGAGAAATTTGGTATCGATTCTGAGAATGTATTCGAGTTCTGGGACTGGGTTGGCGGGCGTTACTCTCTCTGGTCGGCCATTGGCCTGTCGATTGCACTGTATATTGGGATGGATCATTTTGAGGATTTATTAGAAGGTGCGCATGAAATGGACAGGCATTTTGTGCAAGCACCGCTGGAGCAGAATATACCGGTGATACTGGCTATGCTGGGTATCTGGTATAACAATTTCTTTGATGCGCAAAGTCATGCGATTATGCCATATAGCCAGTATCTTGAGCGGCTGCCGGCTTATTTACAGCAGCTGGATATGGAGAGTAATGGTAAAACGATTGATCGGCAGAGCCAGCGGGTTAATTACCTGACCGGGCCGATTATCTGGGGCCAGTCTGGCACCAATGGTCAGCATGCGTTTTTTCAGCTAATGCACCAGGGCACCAAGCCGGTGCCTTCAGACTTTCTGATACCGGCGTTAAGTCAGAATCCGCTGGGCCTGCATCATCGCGTGCTGTTTTCAAACTGCCTGGCACAAACCAAAGCATTAATGCTGGGTAAAAAATACAGGGAAGCGTTGAAAGAAATGAAGGCTGAAGGGCGTTCACCTGAAGAAATAGATGAGGTGATTGAGCACAAGTTGTTTGAGGGCAATAAGCCCAGCAATACGATTATTTTTGAGCGTCTGGATCCTCGGACTCTGGGGTCAATACTGGCAATGTATGAGCACAAGGTGTTTGTGCAGGGCATTGTCTGGAATATTAACTCGTTTGATCAATGGGGCGTGGAGTATGGCAAAGTGCTGGCGGGGCAGATTCAGCAGGATCTGGCACAGCCGGGGGATGTGGAGAGCCATGATTCATCCACTAATGGGTTGATTAATTATCGTAAAGTGCTTTATTTTAAGGATATTGAGTCGAAGAAAATTGATTAAAAAAACTGCTGGGTGGCGGATGTTGATTTTAGTCATAAGTGCGCCACATTGCAAAATTTGCACTTTCGTAAAAATTAATTTTTTATTTATCAATAAGTTAAAAGTTCTGTTTTTCAAAAAAGCGAGTTCATGGATGGGCACTAGTTATACCATTAATTAGATAAACCCTGACCACAATATTGCCACTTATCATATCAACATCACCCACCAGTGCAATGTACTTCCCCTTCTGAGCAATCACCATATTTTGCACATCACCCTCCAGAGCAACAGGGTTTGCAATTGTTTTTTTATTAATATTAATTTCAAACAGGCCCTTTGATTCTGTTGCCAGCCAGGCCCTGCCATTTTCGCCACCGGTGCATTTTAAAACCTTGCTCCCCAGTGACCAGTGATCCAGGACCTTTAATTTTTCATCCAGAACCAGCACATCACCATCTACCAGGCCCATAATAAGCCGCTTATCATTTTTTAATCGTGCCCAGCAGCTTATGGACTGATAGGGTGTAATTTCAGCCAGGCGCTTTAATGTTATATCAAACAGACCTAATGTCTCAGGATAAAGTAAACCCAGTGTGCCATAATCAATATAATAAGAGGTATTATCCCGAAATAATACCTGGCGAGAGTCTTCTATATACAACAGGGCATACGTATCCAGACGTTTTCCAGCGTTTATATCAGTAAGGCTCGGGGAATCTCTCAACGCAGACTGAATAAAATATCGATTATTATCTGAAAACGCATAGTCAGTCGGTGGCATGCCATCTACATAATCCACAACTTTCTCTCCAGTATCCACATTCCAGAGTGAATTACTATAATACAGAAGTGTCCCATCCTTCGAAATAACCACATTGTCAGATGATTTATCCATCCTGATTCGATTAATTAATTTCCAGCCCCAAGTATTGAAAACCTCAGCATCATAACCTGCTAACAAAACATATCTATCACCTTTTTCATCTGAATCTGCATGACCAATTTCCCCATCAGGTGATTTTATTTCTTTAATTAGCCTGTTTTTTTCAAGATCAATAAATTTAACACCCTCTACACTGGATATTGCAATAGCACGTCCATTACGAATAAAATTAATTTTTATCCTTGCCGGAATTCCAAACTGATATATCTCAGTATAATTAACCTCCACTTTTTTCAGGGGCGGCGATATATCCGTTTTAAAATACATTGAATTACAGCCCGAGAAGAATATAGCTGTAATAAAGACCAGACCTGCAATCGGCCTGTTTATATATTTATTCATAATTAATTGAACCCGGCAATTATCGTTTAGCTTTAATATATCCATAGTAACCTTTAAGAAAAAGCCCGATCTCTGGCTTCCGGCTTATGCTCCGCTCATTAAAAACGGGCCAATGCCGTTTACCCCATGTAAAGACATCGAGTAAAATCTGATTATTAATTTTAACGGGTCGGTCAAACCGCTCTCCATCAATATCATTAAATTCTTCCATTGCCTCTTCATATTTTTTCCATTCTTCTGAAATATCTCTGATCAACGTGCTTGAAATAACAGCAGGGGCTTTATGTGATTTTGATCTGTTATCATACTTTTTTATTTTAATATCTGAATTTAGAATAACCCAGTGGTTCGGGTAAAACGATATTGCATTTTTACCTGATTGTCTAAAAAGTGCGCCATTCACAAATAGAAAGACTGTATGTCCACTGGCATAAGCAAGCTGGGCCTGCAATAAACTCTCCAGACCCCTGCTGGTATAAGCAGTCCTGTCAACGACCTGATACCCCGTGTTCTTTAGCCATTTTCCCAGATCTCCGGGCCAGGTAATACCCGAAGCCCTGTCCGCTGGTTTATCATAACTCGGCTTAATACTGGACATAATCATCCAGTCTATGCCCTTTATCCCGGAAAGACGGGTTTTTTTTGCCACTGCGGATGATTTCAGCTTTAGCTTTTCCAGCTTTGCCTCGCCATTTTTATATAAGTCCAGCACCACCTGAACATAGATATCCGGCCTCTTGCGAGAGATATGAAAGAAAAAAGCCGCTGGGCCACACAGACTTGAGTGTCCCTGATGTATTGAATCTTCACTCTCATTAATTGCAATTTTCAGGCCCTCTACTACACCTTGTTTCAGAACTTCTGGATAATGAGTAGATTTTTTAGCTATTGATTTATCCAGATTAAACGCACTAATCAATTGCAATGCTTTCTTTCGGGCGGCTTCGATACTCGGTTCATCTGTACCGAAAGTAATGGGTTTGACTGTTTGTGCCATAATGGCGCTTCTCCCTGCTCATATGATTTTTTTCTAATCTGGGCATCCTATACTTACCCTGGAGGAAAATCAATCACAAATGGGAAGCCACTCATAAACTGTAGAGAAAAATCCATTCAGACTAAAAAACATTATCAATTAGTAGAGGTGCCCATAATCCAGAGGGCTGTTTCTAACACTAAGACCTACGACCCGGGATATGTCCTGATGTTTTCCCTGGCCCAGTCAATGTGCTCCTGCACAAGTGGCGTAACATTGGGACGTTTATCTTTCAATATTTGCAGGAGACGTTTGCAGTGTGACTGGTCTGTGGGGGAAATATTGCCAATAGCCACAGCGATATTTCTTATCCATTGCATATAACCGATACGGCGAATGGGCGAGCCCTGCATTTTTTCCAGAAATTCATCCTCAGTCCAGTTAAATAAAGTCAGTAAATCCGGCGCATCCAGGCCGTGGCGAACCTTAAAGTCCTTCTCATCACTGGGTCTGGAAAAGCGATTCCACGGGCAGACCAGCTGGCAGTCATCACAGCCATAAATACGATTACCAATGGCTTTACGAAATTCTACCGGAATCGCGGATTTCAGTTCAATTGTGAGATAGGAAATACAGCGGCGGGCATCGAGCTGGTGCGGGGCAATAATGGCCTGAGTTGGGCAGATATCGATACAGGCCGAACAACTGCCACAGTGGTTTTTAGATTTTTGCTCATTGATGGGCAAAGGCAAATCGGTATAAATCTCGCCAAGGAAAAACCAGGAGCCGACAGATCGGTTAATCAGGCAGGTGTGTTTGCCAATCCAGCCCAGCCCTGCATTCTCAGCAATAGCTCTTTCTAGCACCGGTGCGCTATCCGTAAATACGCGGTAGCCGATGGGGCCAATTTCCAGCTGGATTTTATCAACCAGTTTTTGTAAGCGTTTGCGAATGAGCTTATGGTAGTCGCGCCCTGTTGCGTAGCGTGAAACAAAGCCCAGGTTTGAGTCTCCGAGTACTTTTTGTATTGAGGCGGCTTCGGGGGGAAAATAGTCCATGCGCACTGAGATAACTCGCAGTGTACCTGGTTCCAGCTCATCCGGGCGGCTGCGCTTAACACCGTGGCGAGCCATATAGTCCATGGTACCGTGGTAGTTTTTATCGAGCCAGCTCATTAAATGCGCTTCATGCTCACTTAGATCAATGCCCGTAACCGCCAGCTGCGGGAAGCCCAGCTCAAGTGCCCAGGATCGGATGCTTTGCAGGTGTTCACTGGGTGTTAGTGATGATGAGGGTTTCAAAGGGCTATTAATTCAGGTAAAAGCTCAATGTTACAATATTCTGGTTTATAATCTCTGTTTTTTTAGTCAGATACGCCTCTAAATTTCATTAGAGTCGTATAAAGCAGGCATCAGTATATGAAAGTACGTACACGTTTCGCGCCCAGTCCAACGGGTTATTTACACATAGGTGGCGCTAGAACAGCACTGTTCTCGTGGTTATATGCGCAGAAAAAAGGTGGTGAATTTGTCCTGCGTATTGAAGACACGGATCGTGAACGCTCTACACAGGAAGCGGTGGATGCCATTCTGGAGGGTATGAACTGGCTGGGTTTAAGCCATGATGAAGGCCCTGTGTATCAGACGGATCGCTATGATCGTTATGGCGAAGTGATTCAGCAGTTGCTGGATCAGGGGGATGCCTATTATTGCAACTGTTCCAGAGAGCGTCTGGATGAAATGCGCGAGGCGCAGAAGGCGAATAAGCAGAAACCGAAATATGATGGATGCTGTCGGGCAAAAGGACTGGCGGCTTCTGATGATACGGTGGTTCGGTTCAGCAACCCGTTAGACGGTGCTGTGCAGATTTCTGATCATGTACGAGGCAATGTGGTGATCAGTAATCAGGAGCTGGATGATCTGATTATTCAGCGTTCAGATGGTAATCCAACCTACAACCTGACTGTGGTGGTGGATGATCGTGATATGAATATCAGCCATGTGATACGCGGTGATGATCATTTAAACAATACACCTAGACAGATTAATATTCTAAAAGCGCTGAATGCCGATATCCCGGAATATGCTCATGTACCCATGATAAATGGCAGTGATGGTAAAAAACTCTCCAAGCGCCGTGATGCGGTAAGCGTGATGCAGTACCGTGATGATGGTTATTTGAAAGACGCGGTGATTAACTATCTGGTGCGCCTGGGCTGGAGCCACGGCGATCAGGAAGTGTTCAGTCTTGAGGAAATGATTGAAAAATTTGATATTGATGATATTAACAAGTCTTCCTCCAGCCTTAATATAGAAAAATTACAATGGCTGAATCAGCATTATATAAAGCAGATGACACCGGCACAGCTGGCGCAGGAGCTGCAATTCTATATTCAGCAGGCAGCACTGGATATCTCAGGTGGCCCGGACCTGGTTGACGTTATGAAAGTTTATCAGGAGCGCTGCTCGACGCTGGTCGAGCTGGTGGAAGATATTCGGTATTTCTATGAAGAAATCACTGAATATAACCCCAAACAGGCAAAAAAACAGTTTAAGCCGGCAGCGGCTGAGGTTTTGCAAAGTTTGAAAACGGCATATAACGCGCTTGATGACTGGCGTGCTGAGGCGATACATCAGGTGGTTGAGAGTACAGTAGAGAAACTTGAAGTAGGCTTTGGCAAGGTGGGCCAGCCGTTAAGGCTGGCAGTTACAGGACATGGCAGGTCGCCGTCTATTGATGTGACGCTGGAATTACTGGGTAAGGAGAAAACACTGACGCGGTTGCAGCAGGCGATTGAAGCGATTTAATATGCTGAGTGACTACCGCTGAGATTTAATCCTGATGGGGCCAGTGGCGTGAGCTTTTTTCAGTGTTAAGTACCTATTTTCGGGATATGGTTTATACTTTGGCCTATGAAGCATTCAGACAGGCATTTTTCCAGTGATAGTCAACCGGGTACTGCTCCAGAGATTGTCAGGTTGCAGGCATTTTTAAAAAAACAGCCAGGTGTAGAGCTGGCGATTGTGTATGGCTCGATGGCTACAGGAAATTTCACGCCTGAAAGTGATGTGGACCTGGCCATACAGAAAAGTGATCCATTGAGTGAACAACAGAGGATGTATTTTATTGAGCAGACAGCACTCATAACAGGTAGAGCGGTTGACCTGGTGGATTTGAGCATTGTTGGAGAGCCATTATTAGGTCAGATACTCAAATATGGGAAGCGGCTTCTGGGCTCGGATGCACATTTTGCCGAACTGGGGCTAAAGCATGTTTATGCTCAGGCCGATTTTGTGCCTTATATTGAGCGTACACTCAGGGAGCGCAGGGACAAATGGCTGAATACATAATGGATAAGCCCGTGGTGCAGAATAAAATTGAATCATTACGATAAGTGTCTGTTAAGAGTGGAACAGCGGTGCCCCGACTCTCTGGAGGAGTTACAGCAGGACCTGGATGCGCAGGATGTGCTGGTGCTTAATATATCGAGAGCCGTGCAGTTGTGCGTTGATATCTCATTGCATATATTATCAACTCAGAATTTAGCCGTGCCCGGTACGATGGGAGGGGCCTTTGATGAGCTTTCATCGGCTGGTATCATTGATAAAAAGCTGGCCGAGGCAATGCGCAGGGCCGTGGGTTTTCGTAGTATAGCAGTACATAACTACGAGGAGATCAACTGGGCGATTGTATACGTCATAGCGCAGGAGAAGCTGGCTGATTTTAAATTGTTTGTACGGCAGATTCTAGCTACGACAGGTATAGAATAATGTCTAAAGCCTTTGACTCCAGCGCCAGTTTCCCATATTATTCGCATTCAAATTTGGGGCCATAGCTCAGCTGGGAGAGCGCAACACTGGCAGTGTTGAGGTCGGCGGTTCGATCCCGCCTGGCTCCACCAGATTTTTATTCGGGCACTTCTTGATTTAGTTATTAGTGCTTCTGGAATAACACTATAATTAAAAGCAGGTGCGATTCTTTGAAGGTAATAATAACAGGCGGTGCTGGTTTCATCGGCTCCACTGTCATTCGGCAATACATTCAAAATACAGATCATGTAATAATCAATCTGGATGCATTGACTTATGCGGGCAATCTTGAATCATTAGCTTCTGTTGAGGGGCATTCTCGGTATCACTTTGAGCAGGTTGATATCAGGGATGGCGGTGTTATAAAACGAGTGTTTGAACAATATCAGCCCGATGCGGTTATGCATCTTGCTGCTGAGTCCCATGTGGATCGTTCTATTGATGGCCCTGCTGACTTCATTCATACCAATATTGAGGGCAGGTGTGAGCATGAAGGTGTAATTTATGGGATAACTGAAAAATACTAAAATCTTATGTTATAAATGTATACTATCAGAGTGTTAAAAAGAATCACATTTATCCCTTAAAAAGAACATTGTGAGTGTTTATTGCAAGGTTGTTACAAGGATCTAAGTTTGGATATAAAGCAATATTTATTACGGGGAGGTGCATGGGCTGTAGTTGGGAAATTAATTATTGCACTAATGACATTAGCATTATACGCGTCTCTGGCGAGGTTGCTATCACCGGAAGATATGGGAGGGTATATACTGGCGTTTAATATGGCTACCTTTTTTGCAATTCTGGCGAGAATGGGGCTGGAAAAAACATTACTGCGCTTTGTTTCGGAGGCATTAGCGTATAAAAAGCATGGTCGTGTAAGAACGGTAATTATAAAGGGATTGCTTCTGGCAGCGATATGTTCATCGGCCGTAGCTCTTTTAGTTTATATTGGAATTGGAAATTGGTTAGTTCAGTACATTTTTAAATCAGATGTGTTAGGAGATTATTTTGCTTATATAGCAATTTGGCTTGTCTTATTAGCTTTTCAGTTTTTGTTTGCGGAGATATTTAGAGCGTTTCATGATATTCGTATGGCAGTGCTGGTGGGAGGGGGGGCGACTTCAGTTGCAGTGGTGATTGCTGTTGTTTTTAATCTGCTTGCAGGTGAGCATATAGTACTAGGTCAGGTGCTGCAGTGGATGTTGATAGCAAGTGCCATGAATATATTACTCAGCATATTCATGCTATTAAAAAAACTTCATTCGCTTGAATATGCAGCAGAAGCTAGCGGTATGACATATTCAATGCTTGTTGGACACTCATGGCCTTTGTTAGTCAATGCTATTACACTGTTTTTTTTGTCCCAGTCAGATATCTGGGTTCTTGCTGTATTTCTTCCAGATAAAGAAATTGCGGTGTATGGAATTGCGGCGAAGCTGGTGCTGCTGACTGGTATGACTTTGTCTATTATAAATGCAGTAGTACCACCACTAATTGTACGAATGAATGCATTGGGAAATAAGAAAAAACTTGAGAAGCTTTTACGAACTACTTCTACTCTTGCCGCAGTTCCATCGCTCGTAATTCTTTTTGTATTTATTTTTTATAGCGAATGGGTGCTGACGTTTATTTATGGTGAATATTATCGTATGGGGGCTATTGTATTATCGATTCTAAGTATCAGCCAAATAGTAAATGTGCTAGTTGGTATGTGCGGCTACACATTGGTTATGACAGGCTATGGACGAATAGTGATGATTGTTTCTTTAGTTAGTGCGGTAATTGCTTTAGGTGCTGGCACGATACTTGTTCAATATAATGGGATGGCTGGTTTGGCCGCGGGATATGCTTTTGCCATGATTGTTCAACAGGTTGGGATGCTTCTTTTGGCAAAACACTATTGTGGTGTCTGGACGCATGTAAGTTTACGGCATTTATCTTTTTCATTTGATAAGTAAATTAGAGTAATTGTATATGATAAATAAAGTGCCTGATATCTATATTGTCGGGGCACAAAAGTCGGGAACAACAACATTGTTTGACTGGATGGCCCAACACCCTGATATTCATGCGGACTTAATGGGAAAAGATTACCCGTATTTCAGCAATGAGCGTACTCATAGGGAAGATCAGAAAATTTTTTCTTCATTTTCGAAAAAAGCGGGTGAAAACCAGGTAGTGTTAGGAGGAGAAGCTAATGCTATGTATGCTGTGGCAGGGCCGCAGAGAATGTATGATGCAATGCCAGCTGTACACCTGATAGTTATTTTGCGTAGCCCCGCTTACAGAGCTTTTTCTGCGCACTGCTATGCTGTTGAGCGCTTAATGGAGGATAGAAGTCTTAAGCAGGCTGTAGATGATGAGCTGTCTGGTTTGAAGCGTTATAATGTGGAGGAGGCGCTCCAGCTTGACTATATCGCTCATGGAGAGTACGCCAGTCAGTTAAATAATATTTATCAATACTTCAATCCTTCACAGGTAAAGGTTGTTATTTTCGAGGAGCTAATACAGACCCCATTAAAAATCATGGGTGAGATTTTTCAATTTGTTGGTGTAGCAGATGATTTTATTCCGCAAATAGCGGTTAAAAATCGGACGGCGGGAGGATATAGGTCGAAATTTATTGCAGGCATTATACATGGACGCCCCTCTTCTGGAATTGTAAGGACGCTTGGGAGAGCGCTTATACCATATTCTCTTAGAACCGGGTTTCGACGAAAACTGGTGAATATTAATCGAGTTAGCTCTTCTAAACCTGAGTTTGATGAAGAAGTATTGCAGCTATTGATAGAGTATTACAGGGATAGTGTTGTTGAGCTTCAGTTTTTATTAAGCAGAGATATATTAATTTGGAGTGAGTATGATGCTGGTTAATGACCTGGTTTTTCGGGGCATAAAGTGTGTAAATTGGTATTAATCTACTATTCTATGTGTGAACTCATTAAAGTTGTATGTTAACAACTTCAAGTTTCTTAATATTTTACGGTATATATTAATTATAAACAAAACGAGAGTTACAGGTGAAAATGAAAGATATGTTAAGGGTACTTAAGAGAGCGGTTACTAACTTGACTCTAACGAAGGCAGAGCGACGCCATGCGAGAGTTGGGCCTGCTGAGCTGTGGGGAATGAAACGTGACTTCCAGATTCGTTTTTTGAAAACGATGGATTTAATGCCTGAACATTGCTTGCTTGATATTGGCTGTGGGACATTAAGAGGTGGAGTGCCGATTATTGATTACCTTCAGGAAGGGCGTTACTATGGTGTAGAAGCAAGAGAGGAAGTATTAAACGAAGGAAAAAGAGAATTATGTGATTCTTTACTGGAAGGGAAAAAGCCAAATCTTCTATTTTCTGAAGACATGTCCAAACTAGTTGTTACCCAAAAATTTGATTATATCTGGGCATTTTCAGTTCTTATGCACATGAGTAATGATGTTCTTGGTAAAACACTTCGTTTTGTGAGTGACCATATGTCTACAGGGGGGGTGTTTTATGCAAATGTGAATATAGGTGAAAGAGAAGAAGGGGGATGGCAAGGTTTTCCTGTAGTTGCCAGGAGCTTCGAGTTTTACTCTCATTTGTGTAGTGAACACGGACTAGTGGTCTCAGATATTGGCTCTTTGGAGGAGCATGGTCATATATCTAATGTCTTATCACAGGATTGTCAGAGAATGCTACGAATATCCAGGTGAAATTTGTTCCTGCTGGGAAGTATATTAGCGAACATAGCAGTCAGTATTGCCAAATAAATATTAATAGGCTGTAATTCCAACAGGTTGTATAAATTGCTATTGTGTTGATGCAACGCTGAACGATTGAGTTAGGTATGGTGATTGTGAAGATAGTAGGTAGTGCTGCTGTTAATTGTATTGTATATATGTGGTTAAAGGTGACATTGGTATGCATATAGGCGTGACCAACAATGAACATGGTGTCGTAAAAGATAATTTATACGCGTTTAAGATGAGGAAAAGCACTATAGTTTCATTTGTTGTTATGGTGGCAGTAGCTACAAATTATATTTATGGGGTTTCAAAAATTGGTTTTATCGATGATATTCTGAGTATAGTTATACTTTTTTGGGGAGTGAGTGTTACGGTTCTTAATCCCGGTTTAATAAAAAAAAATATTCCTCTATGGCTTGCGTTCTCTATGTTTTTTTTACTAGCCATAATGTTTTTATATCAAAGCCCCATTTCATTTTTTTATGAGTTTTATAAGCTTTTTCTGTTCGTAGTTTTTGTGCCTTTACTGACATGTTTTTCTAAACTAACAGTAACACGCACAGATGAAAAAATACTAAATTTTTTATCTATTGTATTTATAGTAAATTTAATTGTAATAAGCATGCAGTATTTGATTTCACCATACATAGTTGTATTTCTTGGTATGCCAATTGAACAAATAACAATGAGTTCAAAGTCGGGTCGATGGGTCGGTATGTTTGAAAGTGTTAACAGTCTGGGTGATACGGCTCTACTACTTTGTTTTTTTAATGAGTACATCCAGCCTCGAAGGATAAAAATATTTCGTTTTATCTTTATCCTGTCTGTGGTAATTTCAACATCTAAACATGCAGTAATACTGCTGGTTCTGGTGATGCTTTTTATGGGAGAGGGAGAGCGAATGGGTGGTCGCGTTGTTTCACGATGGATAAAGCCTTCACTAGCTATCGCGTTTGCGATACTAATAAGCAGTACAGCATACTATTTAAATGAAAATGCATTTAATATCAAGTTCAACCAATACCATTATTTTGTTAAAAATATTAATAATATTTCTGAGTCTGATGCCAGTCATATTGAAAAAAGGGCCTTAAATATAGGGCTTGGACTGTCTATTGTTCGAGAACATCCATACGGTGTCGGTTTAGGGGTATGGGGAGATTCCTCTTCACGATTTAATAACAAAAATTACTCTTTTGCTGATGTTGAAATGAGTGATAGTTCGGCAATTCATATACTGGTTGAGCAAGGGGTGTTTGCAGTGTTGTATCTGGCTGTTTTGTTCAGTGGTGGGATTTTGGCGTACAAATGGGGTAGTCTCAGGGGGTTTTTAGTGCTTATGTCACTTTTGTTGGCAATTGATGTTGTGACTATGGGGTTGTCATCAGGTGGTTGGCCACTGTTATTTGCTTATATCTATGCCCGTTTGCTTTATGGAAGGGCTAAGCTAAATGATTCAAGCAGAACTGGAAGGCTGGTGTTTGTAAATAAATGAAAATTTTAGTCATATCACCTATGTATCCCAATGAACAAGATTTAAGTTTTGGCTGTTTTATAGAGCAGCTTGAAATTTTTATGCAATTAAACTATCCAGTTCAGTATATACATGCAATTCGATATAGAAATAATAGCTCGAAATTAACAAAGTATATTTCGTATATTCACTGGGTGGTTCGTGTGTTCTGGCTAGGGTTAAGTAAAGAGTACGATATTATACATGCGCACACTTTATTCCCGGCTGGAGTTCTGGGGATGTGTATAAATTTCTTTAAAAAAAAATCTGTTGTTTTAACTTCCCATGGTTCGGATATATGTTTAATTAAAGATAAAAATTTTATAGTGCAATGGTTGTCTAAAAAAGCATTGAGTAAAGCAGACTCTATACAGGCAGTTAGTAACTATATTAAAGATAGAATAATTGATTTTTATCCGTTGTCATCAAAAAAAATATTTGTGCAGTGTATGGGAGTTGATATGTCGTTTTTTAAACCCGGTGATGGACTGTACCAAGTTGGGGAAAAAACGAGTATGATTTTTGTAGGAAATATGATAAAAAAAAAGGGCTGGAAGAAGGCGTTCCAAACGGTTGAGTATCTTTGCTCTAGCGGTATTAACTGTAGTTTGAATGTTTATGGTGGTGGAAAGGATAGCTTGCTAGCACAAGACTGGATATTGAAAAATAATATGGAAGCAGTGATTAAGATGCATGGCGTAAAATCGAAAAATGAAATATCAGTGGCAATGCAAAATGCGGATTTATTCCTTTTTCCATCAGAGTATGATGAGGCATTTAGTCTCGTAACAGCTGAAGCACTGGCTTCTGGTGTTTCTGTTGTGGTTTCTGCCAAAGGAGCATTAGTAGACATGGTTTCTGGTATAAGAGGCTCTTTTTTAGTTGAAGATTTTGAAAATATTAGTGCGCTGTCAATCGCTTGTCAGAAAGCACTAAAATATAGAAAAAAGCAGATTGGAAAAAAAAAGAAATCCTTACTGCATGGAGTTTACTCGCTTGAAGCTTCGTCTAAAAAAATGATATATATTTACGAATATATTTTAAATAGGAAATGAATAATGATTTTAATTGGTATACATGATGGGCACAATGCTTCGGCAGCATTGTTTCGTGATGGGAAAGTTGTTGCCGCAATTCAGGAAGAGCGATTACGATATCAAAAAAACTGGACAGGATATCCAGTGAATGCGATTCAATGGGTGTTAGATTATTCTGGAGTGGTAATTGATCAGGTGGATGCAGTTGTTTTTAATGGTAACCACATGCCGAGTGATATGAATAAAACTGAACTGATACAGGCCCATAAATTAAAGTGGAGTTTAAAATATCGTTTAAAAACCTGTTTGAAACGTGGTTTTGTCGGCCGTTATTATACTAAAAAAAGGAAAATGGTTCGTATTCAAAATGCTATTTTGTCAGGATTTCAACCTGAGAAAATTAATTTTATTGATCATCATAGATGTCATGCATCAGCGTCTTATTATGGTTGGGGGAAATGTGATGAGCCAATTTTGGTACTGACCTGCGATGGTGCGGGTGATCGTATTTGTGCATCTGTAAATATTGGAAAATCAGGTCAGCTTGAACGAGTATCAAGTGTTCCGGAGACAGAGTCAATTGGCAGCTTGTATGCCTGTATTACTACTGTATTGGGCTTTATACCTCTTGAACATGAATATAAATTAATGGGCATGGCTCCATATGCTGAAGAAAAATACTCGAATGAAGTTGCCAGAATCTTTCGAGATCATTTTGCATTTGATACAGAAGAGGGACTAACATGGAGTCGAAAAAAAGGTACACCACCACCTTATTATGGTTATTGGTACTGGCGGGAAAAATTGGAGGGAATGAGGTTTGATGCAGTTATGGGTGGTTTGCAATTGTTCGTTGAGGAGTTTATTTCTCAATGGGTTAAAAACTGCATAGAGAAGACAGGTATAAGAAAGGTCGCTGTTGGTGGCGGATTTTTTATGAATGTGAAAGTTAATAAGGTGATTATGGAGTTGAATGCGGTTGATGATTTTTTTATTTTTCCATCATGTGGGGATGAAATGAATGCTATTGGTGCATGCTATGCGTATGCGTCTCATAAGGCTGGTCGTAATGCGGTGTTGCCATTAGCAGACATTTATTGGGGGCCATTATATGAAAGTAAAGATATAAAATCCAGAATTGAAAAATATCATCGAAAAAATGAAGTGGTTTTTGAGTGTTTTGAACATAATATAAATAAAAAAGTTGCGAAGCTATTGTCTGAAGGGAAGGTGGTCGCGAGGTTTTGTGGAAGAGAAGAAATGGGAGCGAGATCACTTGGGAATCGTGCGATTTTAGCAAATCCAACTGATCCTGAAGTGATTACATTGATAAATAAAATGATTAAAAAACGTGATTTCTGGATGCCTTTTGCAAGTTCAATTAAAGTGGAAAGAAGGCATGAGTATATAGTTAATGATAAAAATATTGATTCACCATATATGATTTTGACATTTGATACGTCAGATGAAGGTAAGAAAAAATTAAATGCTGGTACACACCCGCAGGATAATTCAATCAGGCCTCAGGAAGTTAGCAAAGAAAATAACTTCCAGTATTGGGATCTGATTAATGAATTTGAGGAGATTACTGGTCAGGGTGGAGTTTTAAATACATCGTTTAACCTTCATGGTTTTCCGATAGTTCACACACCAGAACAAGCACTTGATGTTCTACTAGATTCTGGCCTGACCTGTCTACAACTTGAAGATTTTATTGTTTATAAGAAACCTGATTGCTAGATGCGTTTGCAGGTGCTGTTGATATGCTACCTGATCAGCTGTAAAGGATGTTTTTTAAGCTTGACGAGTCTTATTTACTCTTGTTTTACCTTGTGAGTGAGTAATGTTTCTGAGTGTCCTTTATTTTCAACTTGTTAGTGCCTGGAAAGGTACTCATGGTTAATAATACGTCGCAATTATGCTTTGTAGTTTCTATTTTTATAAAGTATTGATGCTGTAATTCTAATCAGCATAGGATTAGCTTTTATGAGAGGCCGAATTGAGTTCTTAAATGTACCATTAGATCCATGGACAATGGATGAAACTGTTAAAAAAATAGGGCAATTGTTGCATGATGAGGTCTTTACTCAGCATGTAGTGGTTAATGTTGCCAAAATCATTAACGTAAGAAAAGATCCGCTCTTACATTGTGCCGTTGTTGATAGTGATATTATTAATGTTGATGGGATGGGGGTTGTTTGGGGGGCTCGTTTTTTGGGTTTTGATGTTCCCGAACGGGTTTCAGGTATTGATTTATTCTACCGATTATTAGCACTTTCAGAGGAATATGGCTTCTCTGTGTTTTTTCTGGGAGCAGAATCAGAAATTGTTGATGAAGCATCAAATGTGATTAAGAAAAACTATCCCCTTTTAACTATTGCAGGTGTTAATGATGGTTATTTTTGGGATGATGAAAAAAAAATAGTTAATAAAATCAATGCTTCAGGAGCAAGGCTATTGTTTGTAGCGATTACATCACCAAAAAAAGAAAAATTCATTAATAAATGGAAAAATCAGCTTGGCGTTGACTTTGTTATGGGTGTTGGAGGCACTTTTGATGTTGTTGCGGGGAAAGTGCAAAGAGCGCCAGTCTGGATGCAACGTTATGGTTTAGAATGGTTATTTCGAGTTATTCAGGAGCCTGGACGTATGTGGAAAAGGTATCTTGTAAGCAATGCTATATTCATCTGTCTATTAATTAAAGATAAGTTTAAGTTACAATGATCCAGTTTGATGTGAATTGTGTTGATGAGGAGCGCTGTTTAACTTAAATCAGAGGATCAGGAGGGAGAGTGTGTTTATAAATCTATTCGCAATTTACTGTCAATTATACTAAAATGTTGCTAATAGGAAATTACATTATAAGTAATAACATGCTCAGCAAATCCATTTTTAAGAGTTATTCAGGCTTTATTAACCTTTTTTCACGTTTTTCAGATCCGTTGATGGTCATTTTCGCGGCTTTTACAGCCTATGGGATCAGGTTTTCATTTGATAATCTCAGTTTACCACTGGATTATCGCTTTCTTATCTTATTTGCAGTGCTTTCTGTGGTGCTTATATTCCCCTTATTTAACCTGTATGGCTCCTGGAGAGGGCAAAGCCTTACAAAGCAGGCGAGGGCTGTTATAATCGCCTGGTTTTCTGTTGTTCTGCTAATGATTACAATTCTGTTTAGCTTCAAGGTATCTTCTGAGTATTCTCGTCTCTGGCTAGCCTGGTGGATGGCTCTGGGCCTTGTTTTCCTGCTGGCAAGTCGGTTGTGTGCCTATGGCTTTCTACAATACCAGCGTAAACAGGGCCGCAATTATCGAAATGTGGTGATAGTTGGAGCAGGGGATCTGGGTAAGAAGCTGCTCGTTCAAACAACCGACTCTTCCTGGAGCGGCTTTAAAATTAAAGCTTTATTTGATGATGCTGGCGAAAGTATTGGTACATCAATTAAGGGATATCCAGTAGTTGGTGGAATAAACGATATTGAGCCTTATATTGCAATGCATCATATTGATGAGGTCTGGATTGCACTACCGTTGCGGGCAGAACAAAGAGTCAAAGACTTGCTTTATTCACTTAGACATCAAACAGTCAATATCAAACTGATCCCGGATATTTTTGGATTTAGCCTGCTTAACCACTCAATGACTGAGATAGTTGGCCTACCAGCGGTGAATTTGTCGGATACTCCTATGGGAGGGAGTAATCAACTGGTGAAAGCCCTGGAAGATCGCCTGTTGGCTTTATTGATTATTACTTTAATTAGCCCTCTTTTATTATTTATTTCAATTGTTATTAAATTCACTTCATCTGGTCCCGTCCTGTTTAAACAAAAGCGTCATGGCTGGGATGGGAAAATCATTAATGTGTATAAATTCAGATCGATGAAGCTGCACAGTGAAGAAAGTGGGCAACTGACTCAGGCCAGTAAGGGGGATATGCGTATTACTCGGTTAGGAGCATTTCTAAGAGCTACCAGTCTGGATGAACTACCGCAGTTTTATAATGTGTTGCAGGGACATATGTCTATTGTGGGGCCACGCCCCCATGCTATCGAACATAATGAATTATATAAAGAGCAGGTTGACCAATATATGCTTCGTCATATGGTAAAGCCCGGGATAACTGGCTGGGCCCAGGTTAATGGATTGCGTGGAGAAACAGATACGCTGGATAAAATGAAAAAACGTGTAGAATTTGATCTGTTCTACATTGAAAACTGGTCTTTATGGTTTGATTTGAGAATTATTTATATGACCCTGTATAAGGGCTTTATTCATAAAAATGCACTCTAAATAACCATTCGCTAAAGAACATCAGGAGCAGGATATTGATAAAGTATGTTTTTAGTGCGAAACTGTCGCCGTTATTTAAATATTCAGGCTAGCCTCCTTCTTTTTATGAAATCACAGTACCTGCCATTTTTTTCTAGAGAAAAAAATTTTGATTTCTCTGTTGTTTTTACCTGCCTTGCTCTCATTATCTACCCACTTACTGTTTTACTAATTCCCAAAATCAATGGTTTGATATTTGCTCTATTCGCATTATCCGGTTTGTTTTTTTTAATGAAATATCAACGAGATAAGCTCACTCATCCGACTCGGGACGAGGCTCTGTTCTATTTTTCAGTCAGTATTTTTTTCCTGGTTACATTATTAATTACACTTAACTCCGGCTTTGTATATAAAATACTGGGAAAGCATATACATATATTACTGGTAGTTCCTGTATATATCTATTTACGTTATGTTGGGGTTAAACAGGCTTTTTTGTGGTACGGACTTGTGGCGGGTGCGGTAATGGCAATGGGTATAGCTGTTTACGATGTCTGGATAACAGACACTCCGAAGTATTGGGGAAATGGAGATCTTCGGGCTATGGGAATTACTCACCCAATAATATTTGGAAATTTGTCGTTGATAATGGGTTGTATGTCTATGGCGGGTTTTGGCTGGTTTAAACAGCAAAAAGGCTTTCAGGTGGTATTACCTGTTCTTTCTCTGTCAAGTGGAGTGCTAACTAGTGTGTTATCAGTTTCGCGGGGTGGTTGGGTGGCCGTGCCTTTTCTAATTGCAGTTTTCTTCTGGTACATATACTCCCATTTTACGTATAAACAGAAATTTGTTATTGCAGTGATGATTCTCTCAATCATTGGCACTTTATATATGATTCCATCAACTAAAGTGAGCCATCATATAGGTAGAACAATCGATAACATTCAGCAATACAGTGAGAGTGAGATTAAATCACGAAAACGTGCAACTTCTGTAGGCACCCGTTTTGAAATGTGGCAGGCAGCCTGGAAAATATACCTTGATAACCCGGTATCAGGAGTCGGCTGGGGGCATTATCAGGAACAGGCTCGCAAGCAGGTTGTCCAGGGATTGCGCAATAAAGTATCTGCATCATTCGATCATCCCCATAGTGAGTACTTTATGGCACTTGCCAGTGGTGGGAGTATCGGCTTTATTATTCTGATACAATTGTTTTTAATACCAGCCTGGCTATTTATTAAGTACATAAAAAAAGGTGAAACCGCCGATATCCGACGTCTGGCACTTGCGGGTCTCGTATTAATTGTCGCGTATATGGCCTTCGGTCTGTCTGAGCCCATGCTATACCGCTCTCGATCAGTGAATTTCTTTGCTTTTTATCTGGCTGTTTTTATGGCGGCTATCTCTACTGAGCAATCAAAACTGAACAGTAAAAAAACCGAAGCTGTAAAAATTGCAGACTGACCTCTTTTTTACTTATAAATCAATAGCATTGCTTACACTAAACTGATCATTAATACGTGTTTTCTGAGCAATTGTGGTAAGGGTTGTTATCTGCTGAATATTCTCCGCGCCAAAGACAGGCTTTAGCTTTTTTATATTGGCGGGAATTTCTCCGCTCTCATCGCTCCATTTGCACTCATAGAGGTTTAGCATATTGCCCTGTGGAATAAGAAAATCAACTTCGCGGCCATCCTTGTCTCGAAAATAGTAAATCTCATCGGCCAGGCCCTGATTGTGCAGGCTGCGCAGCAACTGCCCAAGTGCACAGGTTTCAAAGAATGCACCCAGTAGTGGATTTTGGGCCAGGTTTTCGGTCGTCTGGATATTCGTGAGATAGCATAATAATCCGGTGTCCAGAAAATACAGTTTGGGCGATTTTATAATTCGTTTGCCAAAGTTCTGGTAATAAGGCCTGAGTAGATAAATGATATTAGAGGCTTCCAGTACACTTATCCAGCTTTTTATGGTGTGGGTGCTCACGCCGATTTCTGTGGCAATACGGCTCATGGAGAAAATCTGTCCGGAGCGTATGGCTAATAGCCGCATAAACTGGTCAAATTCGCGGATATGCCGAATGTTAAGTAGCTGGCGTACGTCTCTTTCAATATAGGTGCTAATATAGTCCGCAAAAAAACGATTATGATCCAGGTTATGCTCATAAACTTCTGGATATCCGCCTTTCACCATCCATTCCAGTATTTGCCCTGCATCGGGCACTATTTTGAAGTGATTTGCTAATTCCCGGACCGATAAGCTGTGCAAATTCAGAATGGCGACCCGGCCCGCAAGGCTTTCGGAAACCCCCTTCATCAGGGAGAATTTCTGTGAGCCGGTCATAATATACTGCCCTGTTAGTTGCCTGTTCTGGTCTATGTGTATTTTGATATGCCTGAACAGCTCCGGGGCGTATTGTATTTCATCAATAATAAGGGGTGTGCCATGAGATTCCAGAAAAAACTGCCCGCTTTCACTGGCCTGCTTTGCCGCCAGGGGTATATCCAGGCTCTGGTAAGGCAGATCAGGAAACAGGTGGTTGAGCAAACTGGATTTACCCGTCTGCCGAGCACCGGTAAGCAGCAGCGCAGGGCGCTCTTCGCTTATTTTCTGAATCAGGGCTGAAATTTCACGTTTAATCCACATACGGATAATATGAAGTACAACTTCAGATATGTCAATAGTGAGCGAGCTGTATTATTCTTGATTTGCTCGGTTTTACGGTTGTTTTTTGATCCTGGTTTAAACTATGCACTTTATGCAAGGCCACCCGGTATGCCAGGTCTAAAGGCTGAAATGAGGTGGTTGCAGAGGTATTAAGGATGAATGTGCGCAATAGAATATTGACCAAAGAGAACACGGAAGTCTCGGAGAATGAAGTGTGCCATGATTTTCTCTGTGTTCTCTGCGTCCTCTGTGGTGAAAAACAGTCGTTAACCTGTGGATGTTCAGTTCATAGTTGTTGAGTTGGTTAAACCTGCTCTTTCAACCACGCCATACAGCCATCTGTCTGCAACCAGCTTTCGCGCATTTCATCTCTATATAACCAGGCCTGGTCCTTACCGCCCTGCATTATCCCGTGTTCATGGAATTGTGGCTTTTTTGCGCTTGCCTGAAGGAGGTATTTCACGATGAGAGGCAGCTTATCACAGGCGGTTTTCAGTGTTGCTTGCGCGGCTTGCAAATTCCCCATTCGATACTGTGCCAGAACCCGCCCGAACTGTACCTCTGCCAGCATATCCTCTGGATAAGCTTCGGCCAGTGTCAGTGCCTGCTGGTTGTTGTTCTGCTGTAGATAAAGGTTAATGAGCACACATCGATAGCCGTGATTGTCTTCTGGATTCAGTCTCAGGTAGTGCTGAGTTTTTTCTATCTCCCTTTCCCTGTCCCCGTCAGCAGTGCTTATATTGATATTATGAGAGAGTAGTCGAAGTACTGCACGGTTTTCCTGCATAACCCAGGGCAGGGTTCTATTCGCTGGAATACCAGCCTGGCGTACAATGCGCTCAGCACGCTCAACCAGGGGCTTTATATGATTCATTGCATCCTGAAACGTTTCATTGTTGGGGTACATATAAATGAGTGTTGTTATATCGTCTATTATATCCAGGCTGTTAATGGCCTGTGGGTGCTCCTTAAGAAAGTCCAGCCACTGACGGTTATCAGAATCATGCCAGGTTTTCTCGCCATCCGCCGCCTCATACTGCACTGAAAAAGGTTTTTCCAACGGCGAAATACTATACCACTGCATTTCCAGAAGATTGATAGCCTGAGGTGGTTGCAGGCTGCCAGCATTGTGCATGGAGTGAGTAGTGTCATTCAGCGTGTTCTGTATTGATAGCAGATTTTCCTGACTGCCAGGATAGAGCTCGATAAATGTTTCAGGCAGCGGCTTACCCTGCTTTACCTCATCAATCATACGATCCACCTCATCATCATCCATATCCAGCCCTAACAGATGTGCCTGTAAGTCCAGGATTAATTCCTCCTCTTCTCCCTGCATATCAACAGTAGAGAAACTGTACTGTGTGATGGGAATATCCGCGCCGGCTTCAAGCCATTCCAGTAACTGTGCCAGGCGCGTGTCATCACCTCCCTGCGGGCCATAAACGGCTGTCTGAGGATCTGTCTGCGCCAGCCTGAGTCGCCTGATGAGCTCGGGGTACTCATTTTCATAGTGCGCTAGTTTATGCAGCCAGAAACTGGCCCGTTGTTTTGCATGCTCAATTCGGTTACCGTCAGTTAATAAGGCGAGTTCCAGTAGTGCAAGACTCATGTTGTCCGGATCCGCTCGCATGGCCTCGGTAAATGCATCCAGTGCAGCCTGGATATTGCCCTGCTCCTGCTTCATGACAGCAATATATTGCCAGGCCTCAGATCGAATAATGCGGTCTTTGTGGCGACTCATACGCTCCAGCAGGTCTTTTTTCTTTTTATCGGTTTTATAATGCGCCTCGTAGCTGTCATGGAGAACTCCCAGCAACCTTTCATGCTTATGGTTAAGCCGGCTTGCAGAGCCTTCAAACAGGGGGTCAAGCATTTTGATGAGCTGAGAATAGTCTTCGTTTTCATCATAGAAATTAGCGATTATGACCATGGCCATTGCAGGTATCTCATGATTTTTAACCAGCTCGTTTATATGCTTTTTGCTCATCATTTCGGCCAGAACTGGCCAGTAAATATCCTCCGAGAATGGCTTCAGCGCGGGCATACGTGTGCAGCACTGTTTGTATTTCAAACCCGAGCCGCAGGGGCAGGGGGTGTTTCTGCCAGGCATGGGCAGAGGCAGGGGCTTAAAATGGTTGTCAGGCTGCGGAGCAGCATTCCACAGATTAATCGCTGTTAGCCAGGCCACCTTATTGATGTCTTCGGTATCAAAACCCATAAATAAAGCGGGTGCGAGCGAGTGCAGTGAGCGCTGCGCCCATTGGAAAAACTCATCCGAGGTAGCCCCTTTCAGTATCAGGCGAGCGCTTACCGAGAGCACCAGACTCATCTGATGAAACAGGTCTGGAGAAGGTTCATTTTCAAATTCGCTGTACATCATTTAGTCCTTTTTAGTTTTGCACGACTGGAATTACTCTGTATCATACCTGGAGCGTTTAAAAAGTGCAAAACTGATTTTTTGTCATTTCGTGCTTTAGAAAATTAGCAGACTCGGGTTGTTATCAGGATAAAAGAAATGAAAGTACTAGTAGTCGGCGGAGCAGGTTATATCGGCTCACATATGGTTAAAATGCTGAGTAAAGCAGGTCATGATGTCAGCACATTAGATAATTTATCAAATGGCTATAAAGATGCGGTGAAATACGGCAAATTTATCGAAGGCGATATCGCCGATGCAGGGCTACTAAACCGGCTGTTTAATGAAAACGGCTTTGATGGTGTCATGCATTTTGCATCTTATATTCAGGTGGGTGAATCCGTTGAAAAGCCCGCTATGTATTACCGTAATAATGTGAGCAATACCCAGATACTGCTGGATGCGATGGTCAAACACAAAATTAGGCATTTTATTTTTTCCTCAACTGCGGCAACTTTTGGTGAGCCGGAATACACCCCTGTTGATGAGAATCACCCGCAAAAGCCGATTAATCCCTATGGCCATAGTAAGTTAATGGTTGAGCAGATACTGGCGGATTTCGATCATGCCTATGGGTTGAAATCGGTGAGTTTGCGCTATTTCAATGCCGCAGGTGCCGACCCCGAAGGCGAGCTCGGCGAGCGGCATATCCCTGAAACCCATTTACTACCGCTGGTATTACAGGCCGCATCAGGGCGTCGCGATAGCATTATGATTTTTGGCACCGATTATGATACGCCGGATGGTACCTGTGTGCGGGACTATATTCATATTAATGATCTGTGCAGCGCGCATTTGCTGGGGCTGGAGCACCTGGCGGCCGGGGGCGATAGCCGCGCTTATAATATGGGTAATGGACAGGGCTACTCCATTAAAGAAGTGATTGATGTGGCTAAAAAAGTTACCGGTGTCGATTTTGCAGTGAAACTGGGTGAGCGGCGTGAGGGCGACCCGGCAAGGCTGGTGGCGGATGCTTCACTGCTGCAAAAAGAGCTGGGGTGGAAGCCGGAATATGCCGACCTTGAAACCATTGTTCGTCATGCGTGGGCGTGGGAAGAAAAATATTCTGAGTGGGGGAAGGGTTCGTAAGTCTCAGGTCATATGTCTTACAGCAATATCATAATATATTAGTGCATTAGAGTCGTAGCGTGGTGCCATGTGCCAGTGGATCCACACCTTATCGCCCAGTACCAATACCCTGCATTTTCAAACTCAGGGTTTGAAAATGCAGGGTATTGTGGGCTTCTATTCAGGCAGGGGGTACGGAGTAGTTCACCCCACCTGAGAAAGATAATACCTGAAAATACCCTCATGAGCCTTCTGCAACTGTTTTCGTAGCGGGATTTGCCCATCATCATCCACCCCGACCAGCGATTGCAGTGCGATAAATGCATCCGGTGTATGACCTGCATTTGCAGATAAATGAACACTTAAGCCCTGTTCCTTAAAGAGCAACCAGGCCGGAAAGTGTTGCTGCCCCCATATCTCATCCAGCGCCTCATCAATATACTGATTCCACGCCTGAATACAGTTAAAATCATCCGGCATAAAAATATCCGCCTGTGGATGCAGCCAGCAATAATCACACAGCACCTGAATACTCTCAATACGCTGAGCGTTGTGATAATAGCCGTGGCTGAGTGAGGCAAATAACGCAGGATACTGTTGCCAGTTGTTTATGGCCAGAATATATCGAATTACCTGTGGCCAGTCCAGTATCTGCTCAAAACAATAAGCGGGGTGTAGCTGTGGGTGCGCCTGTGAGTATTCGCCCTTCGGCAAATGGTTTGCCAGGTCGCGCCAGAAAGGCGCAATAAAATCCCGAGCTTTATCCGCTAACGCATCTTGTGCAAGTGGAGCCAGTGTCTGCTGCAAATATTTCAGTTCAGTTATCGAGCTGTCTCGCTCAGGCTGTGCCAGCTTTTGCAATGCACTCAGTAATTGCGCACCCTGGCCACACAGTCTGTGATTAGGGTCTGCATGTTCCAGCTGATTTAGCCGGTCGGCGGCCAGCTCAATATTCCGATCACTCAGTGCGAGCTTAAGATCATTCGCCAGTTGCACACCCTGATTGTCAAAAAACAGATCGAGCTGTGGCAGAGATTCCGAACGAATATACTGAGTATTTAACAGGGCTTCATGTATATCACTGCTCGCCGGGCAAAACTGCAAAGGCTGGTTAAGCTTATTGCCCTGCCAGCCCTGCACCTGAAGCGGCTCGGCATCAAGCTTCAATGCCAGTGCATACTCTTTTGCCGTACTCAGCAACGTATTAATGCGCCTGGTACTGCCCATCAGCAGCTCACAGATAAATTCCTGCTCGCCACTGCGCCAGCGTTCATAATCGTTATAGCGCAGACGACCCTGGCGCAGCAGTAACTCAATGGGGTTGTAGCTGCCCAGCTCGCTAATAATATCGTCTACGGCCTGAATAATTATTCGCTGAGCCGTTATTTCAGGAGTCGTTATTTTTGTCATACCTGTTCTAAAATTATTTCGTTACTCGTAATCAAGCAATTGCAGCAGGTTCTTTAAATCAGCGGTATCAAACGCCTCCGGTGCCGCCTGTGAGCTATCCAGTAAAACATCCGCCAGCGCCTGTTTACGTCGTTGCAGCTCAAGAATTTTCTGCTCAATAGTATTTTCAACAATCAGCTTATAAACCATCACCGATTTATGCTGACCAATGCGGTGCGCCCGGTCGGTGGCCTGATTTTCCGCTGCCGGGTTCCACCAGGGATCATAGTGTATCACGGTATCAGCGCGGGTGAGGTTAAGCCCACTGCCCCCTGCTTTCAGACTAATTAAAAACAGTGGTACCTCCGACTGCTGAAACCGTTTAACCTGCCGATCACGGTGCTTTGTTTGTCCCGTGAGCAAAGCATATTCAATGGCTCGCGCATCCAGTGCCTGCTGAATCAGTTTAAGCATACTGGTAAACTGGGAAAAAATTAAAACGCTACGTCCCTGTTGCAGCATCTCCTCAAGCATACTCATTAGTTGACTGAGCTTGGCAGATGATTGCTCGTTCATATCATTATCCTGATGAAGCAGGCGGGGGTCACAACACACCTGGCGTAGTCGAGTGAGCGCTTCGAGAATATGCATACGGCTACCCTGTAAACCTCGGTCGCGGATATGGCGTTGTAAATTCTGTTTCATCTGCGCATGAATACTGTCATACATCTGCTGTTGCGTTTCAGACATTTCAATCAGGCATAACTGATGGATTTTCTCCGGTAATTGCGGCAGCACATCACGCTTAAGGCGGCGCAGCATAAAGGCTCGCACCCGTTCGATTAATAGCCCATATTGAAGTGTGTCATCATGTTCTTCAATCGGCTCGCGAAACCAGTCATTAAATTGCTGCTGATTGCCGAGCAGCCCCGGCAGCGTAAAATCAAATAACGACCATAACTCACCCAGATGATTCTCCAGTGGTGTACCCGACAGGCAGAAATTAGAATCTGCATTAAATTCGCGCACGGCTTTTGAGGTGCGCGACTGAGGGTTTTTAATCGCCTGGGCTTCATCCAGAATAAGCACCTGCCAGTTGTGCATTAGTAGCAGTTCCTGATCTCGCACCAGCAAAGGATAGCTGGTAATCACCAGGTCACATTGTGGGATATGGCTAAACAGGGCGTGGCGCTTTGGACCCTGTAACAAAAGAAGCTTCAGCCCCGGCGTGAATTTTTCCGCTTCCGCTTTCCAGTTACCTAAAAGACTGGTTGGCGCGAGAATCAGCACAGGCCTGTCGAGTAACAGTTGTTGCTTGCAGCGCCATATAAAAGCCAGTACCTGTAGCGTTTTACCCAGCCCCATATCATCTGCCAGCAGCCCACCCAGTTTATGCTGAAATAAATGGGTAAGCCAGTTTACGCCCTGTTGCTGATAGTCGCGCAAATGGGCATTGAGCCCGGCAGAAACTGAAACGGCTGAGGTGTCCGGCAGGGCAGGAGGGGTCATCAGTTGTTCGTTGATAACTAAATGAATACCCAGAGAATCGCAAAGCGCCTGTATTGCCTCAAGCCTGGCTCGGCTCAGTATTAACTGCGTTCCATCGTGCGCAGTTTCATATAAAAAACGGTGGCTTGCCAGTTCGAGTAGCTGATTCAGCAACGTGCGCAGGGTTTGATTCTCGATAACAAGAATCTGTTGATCATCGGTTGCCAGCAGCGATGCCTGCTGATTTTCAGTTAGTTCATTGTGCTTTATCCATTGCTGTTGCAAGCTAATGTGTAAAGCTCGCACTAAATTTATCGGGCGATTATCGTGACAGCCTGTTAGACGCAGCAACATTTGCTGCGAATTTTTTGAAGGAGCAAGCTCGGCCTGCCAGGTTTTTGTATCGGCCGTTATTACCTGTGCAAGCGGATTTGATAGCGTGCCCGATTGCCCATCCGTAAGACGATCTGGTAGCACAAGCAGCCAGCCCTGTTGTTGCAATTGCGCAAGATCAAAAGCCAGCGCACGGGCAAAACTCAGGCCATTATCCTCATGCTGTGCATTTAACCAGATATCCCCATTAGCGGTTAAACAGGGTGTCCAGCCACGCTGTTGCAGGTTTTTTATAGCCGCGTTCTCGGCGGCTCTGTCCCGCGGCCACTGAATAAATGTATCGTCTTTAAATTGTCCAATGAAATGGCTGCTCTCGGAATGGCTAATGCAGCGCCCGGGGTAGGAAAAAGCCAGATGGCCTTCAAGCAGGGAATGTGCAGCCCAGAAAGTATTTTTTGCGAGTTTACTCTGCTCTGATTTGCTGTAAGGTTTTAAACGCAGTGTAAATATAATCTCTACAGAAGCGGGTTTACTTACGAAATTTTTTGCCAGTCGAGGTAAAGGAATGCCGGAAGTGCTTAAAATTTCATGCAGTGGCGGTAGCTGCACAACCTGGTCGATTTCATCAGCAGCATAGGCCGGTAGATTAAAAAACAGATTATCCTGAGCCGCACTAAGGCCGCTGTTCATCAGGCCAGTGCAGTGTTTTTCCTCGTTGAGATACCTGAGCGGCAGGCAGGGCAAAATATCAATACTCGTGTTGCCCGGTTTAAAAACTAACTGCTGGCTACCATCCGTGTGCTGTTGCCAGTTCCAGCGTCCAGCCAGTGGTGTGTGGGGTGTGAGAGCCGGTGTCTCAGCGCATTGCCAGTGGCAGCGTCCGGTAGACAGTAGCTGTTCGATGCTTTCGTGGTTATCTATGGGTAAAAAATAGCTCAGGCCACTTAGCCGAGCCTCTGTCTGTAATCGCTGAAAAATCTGAAGATCTACAGGCTGAATAAATCGCGGAGGATTATTCAATGAATGTGGAATACTGTAAGACTGGCTTCTGGTGGCGGAGTGATTGAGAGTTGCTTTATCTGGCGTGTTCTGAGAAAGCAGTTTCAGAGATAACCTTAAATGCTTTTTCCCCAGATGCGTTCTGACAGATAGCACATAATGAATCTGCTTATTGCTCTGTTCCGCTTGCCAGCCAGTAGAGGCCAGGAGTGTCGCTGTTTCAGGGAGGGAAGCTATGGCCGTATTCTGGAGAGCATCCAGGGGAGGGGCAACATTAACCGGTTCAGTCTCTGAGGTTTTAAGTAACTGGAGCAAAGTGGCCACAACATGGGCGCAATTGGATGCCTGCTCACAGCTACACTCACCGTCAATATCCAGCTCAGTATCATCTTTCTGAACGCAGATAAATGTCTGGCAAATACCCTGCTCGGGGTCATTAACCCGGGCACTGATATGGCCCGATGATTCAAGCTCAAATACCTGCTGAGAACGCTGTAGCGTCTCGCCCAGCTGGTAAGTATCCGAGCTGAAAAATGCCTGTATCTGGCGGGTGTTTAACTGAGAGAGCGGCATTAAATAAAGCAGGCCTGAGCTGAAACGGGGTATTTTACATGAAAATGAACGGGCAGGGAGACGGTTATGTGGCTGTTTTAGTGCCGTAGCCTGGGTGAAGCGTCGCGCAATCCGGGAACATCAGGCGTTTTACTTCCCCCCAGGATTCCAGATAGTCCACCATATCATCATGCGAAATGTATTCTTCAGTTTGCTGATAAGCCTCCCAACGTTCCAGAGCTTTAAGACGATCCATATATTCCCGTAAAGCCTCTTTGATCAGGAAGCTTTTTGAGCGTCTGGTTTTCTCGGATAAAACGTTAAAACGTTGTTTCAGCTCAGTCTCTAGTCGAACACCTTCTAACTATATCATAGTATCACACTGAAAATGAATCGAGACTGATTCGTAGGTTGAGGGTAACAAAGGAACCTCGGCAATAGCACTCGGTGACGTTAAGTGATGTCGAATATTGACAGATAACGTCATTGCTTCTACAATTATGTCCTATACACAAATGTCCAGGAGTGCAAAAATGTCGAGTAGTATTAATTTATCTCTGACAGATGAATTAAGGGAATATCTTGATTCTAACACCGGTGATGGCTCTCTTTATGCAACACCGAGTGAGTTTTTAAGGAGTCTGCTTCGCGAGAAAAAAGAAAAGCAGGCATCAGCTGAGCTTCGACATGCCATTATCAGTGGCTATCAGGATGCCATTTCCGGGCGAGTTCATCGGTTCAGTGGCGATCTGAGAAAAGACATGAAGGCCTTCCGGGAAGAGAGCAGAGAATAATAAGATGGTCAGGGTTGAGCTTACCCGTCGGGCAATGATAGACCTTCAGGATATTGTTGATTACTCTATTAAGTCTTTCGGGCAAATAACAGCGGATCAATACGTTGATGACATAGAGTCTGCGCTGCTAATGATCCAGGAGCAACCTGGTCTTTTAAGTTCAAAAAAAGATATATCGGCTTTTTTTCAGTTCTACTCGGTACGCAAACATCAGCTCGTTTGCACTCGGTCAGAAGATATCATTATCGTGCTAACAATTAAACACTGCCAGATGAGCTTTCCAGAGCGCCTTCAGGAGCTTGAACCAAATCTATTGCAGGAAGCAGAATTATTATATAAAAGATTGTTCCAGGCAGAAAATAACGGCTGAAAAGAGATGAAGGGGTGTAGATCTCGTACTGATCATAAAATCAATGACTTAGCTCAATTATTTTCTCAATTTGATTAAACCATCACAGAATTACTCAGATAAAAAAAGCACCCTTTGTTTTGCAAAAAACGAAATCTGAATTTCATCAACAAAGGAGCTTTCCATGCCACTTTCTCATACTGAAACTTTTTCTTCAACCTCTAACGAGGATATATTTGATCAACTGCCCTATTCTGTGAAATCAATCTATAAAAGAACCCGCACGGAAGAATTTACCGCTTTAGAAAAAAAGCTTCACCCGCAGTTTGCTGAAGCTGAACGTTACTGTATGGCCAGATTACTCGAACAATATGACTGGGATTATCCCGCCTTTACTTCGGGAGGAAAAATCTATCGAAAAGCCTCAAGAAATAAAAAATCATATATGACACTTGCAGGTAAAGTCACCCTTAAGAGAACGCTCTATCGTACCACAAGAAACGCCTGACCTATTGTCCGATGGAGCTTAACACAGGGCTTATTGAGGGCTTCTGGACACCACAAGCGGCAAAACAGGCTCTTCATCTGGTGAGTCTTAATACACCCGCTGAATCAGAGGCAATATTCAAAGAATTTGGCTTAATGTCGCCGTCTAAGAGCAGTTTAGATCGTCTACCCAAAAAGCTCCATGAACGATGGGACGCTAATCGCCTCACGTTAGAGCAAAAGCTGATGGATGAATTTAGCATCCCAGTTGAACCTAAAATCATCAGTTGAATGCCTCAAAGTGTGCTTCTGAGAGCTTGTTTGGCGTAGTCAAAAAGGGAGTGAATGGCCCAGTCCTTCGCGCGTTTTT
>VAOX01002950.1_pt1 | contig 41250 bp, 38 predicted proteins | sample 3393891 | NCBI WGS metagenome assembly VAOX01 (sample SAMN08290429, study PRJNA428436) | hydrothermal vent metagenome | isolation source: Deep-sea hydrothermal vent chimney | place: Indian Ocean: Southwest Indian Ridge | depth 2822 m m
AATCGTTGCATAAGTATTTGCATGTATTTTATACCCTCACCCCAACCCTCTCCCCGAGGGAGAGGGGGACTATGGTGCAAATACTTATGCAACGATTAATACAAAAAAATATGGCTGTTTCAGGTGGGTAGCGCAAAATACTGCAAGCTCTTTACGCCCCCTGCAACATAAACGTTTCATATTCCAGCCGGTTCATTTTGCGCGACAGCAATGCCAACCCGACCAGACTGGTTAATGCCATTGCCAGGGTAAAGCCATAACCAAAGAAAGAAGCACCCAGTTGAATGCTGATCCAGCTGAACAGGGAATTGCTTAGCAGAAACAACAGGCTGAGAAACAGAGCAATGCGACGGCCATCAAGATAAAATAGTACGTTCATAATCGATAACAACAATACCTGTACACTGACGCCAACCACATCAATGTAAAATAGTCGTACATAGAGCGGTGAAATACCAATCGCTTGCAGAATATCCTGTCCCCAGAGTAATAATAAAACGACGGTAATCCCCTGCACCTTAAAAATTTCATAAATTCCCTGACGTGCGGTATAAATCATTCGATCTTTACGGTAATAGATACGTTGCAGGGTGTCGCCCTCGCGAATGGATGTGTAGAACAGATCATACTGCTCGGCAAAATCCGCTTCCATGCGCACCAGAAAAACGGCCATGCCTGGAATAATTGAAAGATAAGCTAAAAAGATTGGCAGGTCATAAATTAAGGAGGCTCGCAGCGGGCCGATAATAATCTGAGATGTATCGGGATAGAACCAGAAAATCAGTTTGTCAGCCCAGATTCCAAGATTAAAGAAAAAGCCGGTAAAGGCAAGGCTGATGAAAACCTGTTTCCTCTTCAGAAAATCAAAGGCAATCAACTGTTCGCCAGGATATGCCTGGACAATGATAAACAGAAAACTGAATAAAAGAAAACTGTGACCAATCAGTACACCGAATAACAAACCATTCATACCGAACCCAAGCAGGGATAATGCCAGGGCAGAGATCACTGCAATACTGTAACCAGCAAAAAACAGACCCACGATTAAGCGGTAGGCTTTCATGCTGGAAAGGAAAATAATTACAATCCACAGATTACACAGGGCAACAAAATTAGCCAGCATCAACAGCCGGTACACCAGATCCTGATTAAACAGAAAAGCCAATACCAGTGCGCCACTGCCGCCAGCAACAAGTGTTGTCAGGCAAAGTGCGCCCAGCATGTTGGGCAGGATGATAGCTTTTTTCAGTTCAAACAGGCGGTCGGCAATAAAACGGGTGAACATCAATTGCAGTATGCCGGTCAGCATGAGTGAAAAGGCCATCAGATAAGTAACCGACACCAGGAACTGCACAATTAAAATCTGAGGTGATACCAATGTATAACTGAGTATGCCGATCATCATCACACCCAGAATGGACAGCACCCAGGGGCCGGAACTGATCAAGCCGGCAAAGCCATAGGCCTCCAGCAGAGAAAGTAAGGTATCTTTCTCCAGTATGCGGCGAATCTCAAAGCCGATGCCAGCCATTAGTTATGCGTCTCCTGTTCAGCCAGTCGACGGTCACTTTCGGCCAATGCGCGATCATAAATAGTCTGGTAAGCATCAAACATTATTTCTTGGGTGTAATATTTCTCTACCCGTTGTATGCCGGCTTGTTGAGCCTGGGACCAGGCAGCTTCATCCGTAAGTAGAGATAGTGCTGCTGTAGCCGCTGCTTCCGGGTCGGCAATAGGCACTACCACGCCACTTGCCCCCAGAGCCTTGTCTTCATCGCTCATACCATAGATAAGTTCACTGCAGGCACCCACGTCGGTTGCCAGGCAGGGCAAGCCGGAAGCATAGGCTTCCAGAATTACCAGCGGCAATGCCTCGCTGATGGATGTCAATACCATTAAACCCAGTTGCGGTAGAATATCTGCGATATTCTGAAAACCGAGAAATTTGACATTCCCAGTCAGGCTGAGTGCATCTACCATTTCTTTGCATTCACCGACGTAGGCCGGATCTTCTTCCTCCGGGCCGACAATCCAGCCTTCGGCATCGGGCAGTTCGTTACAAATGATACGCATCATGCGAATATAGGTTTTGATATCTTTAATGGGCACTACACGACCGATTAAGCCCAGAATTTTCGGTACGCCGGGTTTACGTTCGGGATACAGTGCACGGAGTTTTTCCTGGGCGATGCCATTGGGAATGACCTGTGTTTTTTCCGCCTGCGCGCCGTCATTAATTTGTCGGCGACGATTACCTTCATATAGTGAAATAATGGGATCAGAAGACTGGTAGGTCAGTTTGCCGATTAGCTCAAAGAAGCGAATCCATAATTGGCGAATATAACCGACTTCCTCATGCAGGGTACCGCTGATCTCATCTTCGGGATCGTGGATCCAGTCAGCCTGGGCGAGATCAATTTTTCGCTCCTTGGTGTAAATGCCATGCTCGGTCAGGATATAGGGATAATTATGTAACTGACTGATGATAGTGCCCTGAAGACCGGCGTAACCGGTTGAAACGGAATGCACGACGCGTACGGAAGGCAGTTTGCGAGCAATGTCGGCGAGTAGAAACAAGGGAGCGTGCATGGTACGGATGGACCAGAAATAGTCGATAAATGAAGGCTCTGTACAGAATTTATCATAAAATTCGGTGATAATTAACCATGCCTCCTCACTGTAAAGAAAACTTTTACGGGTGACACCATCGGCGTTGCCAAGCTCAAAAAATACATTTTTCATCACCTTGATGTCAATATATTCGCCAGTTTTGAACTGGTCGTGCATGGCTTTCATGGCCGCAAATGCCTGTGCATTACCGGCAAGCGGGGCAGGATGATGTTCGTGTTGAAGATCCATTAAATAATGTTCCTGCATATGCGTCACGTTGGCAGGTAATTCATACCGCATTCCGTCGTAATTTTCCCTTTGTCCACCAAGAAATATCAGTGCGAACGTGTATTGCGGCAGGCCGCTAATAATCTGATGCACCCAGGAGGAAACCCCGCCGCGAACATAGGGATAGGTACCTTCAAGCATCAGAGCAATATCAGCAATCGGTTTTCTGGTGCGGGAAGGTGTTTTTTTATCCGGACTTATAGCCAATAGTGCAGTACCCCCTGAAGGGTTGGGTGAACCTGTTGCGGGTTGCTTGATAATTCAGCAAGCAGTTTTTTGGTCTGTTCAAAATTACGTTGCAGCCAGGCAATTTCTGCCAGATAGGGTAGCATTTGATATCTTGGCAGTCCTCGTTTAATGGCCTCGAGTAAGGATTTTTTTGCAGCCTCTGGCCGCCTGTTTTCAAGATGAATACGCCCCAGTAAACGGAGGATACCGGCATCGCGTGTATGCGTCAGTACCGACTGGCAATTTTCGCTGGCCAGGGTTAAAAAATGGGTTTTAACTCCCCCTTGCGCCAGTCCTAGATAGGCCATTTCCCAATAATGTCCGGCGAGTAATTTTTTCTGGGCAATTATCTCCTGCTGATTGTTTCGCGTTTCGGCCTGTGCAAGTGCCTGGCGTGTGCTCTTAACGCGATCACTAATGACTTTTTCTTTTTCATCCAGCATGGCGTAAGCGAGCAAACGGACATCATCACTGGTATCTTTCAATGCCTGTTGCAGAATGGCGACTGAATCGCGGTTACTCATTTGCTTACTTGCCATCACGGCCTTGACGCGTTTTTCCGTGCTGCTGGCTTCGCGTAATACCTGGGCCAAGCCACCCTGGCTATACAGGGGCTGGCTGCTGACATCATATGGGCGATAGGGTAGATCCGGGTCATTGATTTCATCCCATAACAGATGTACACGCTTGCGCGGTAGATGTAACGCCAGCATCAAACCGGTGCTCAGACCGATACTGCCAATAAACGGGATAAAAAACTGGACAATAAAAAGGAAAAAAGCAGTACGTTTAATCGGGTGCTGGTAGCGTTTTGGCATGTGTTGCCATAGCACCAGGGCGAACAGAAGGCTGGCGGTCGCATGGCCGAGTAAATAACCGGGCAGACGGTAAGGTGCAACAAAGCCTGCTAGCAGGGCGGTAACGCCGGCGGCCTCAAATATGGTTGCCAGAATAATGAGCCAGGCGGTTCTCATCCCATATCCTCTGTCTAATAAATTGATCCAGCGAAGACTGATCCTGTAGCAGGTGCTGAGCCATTTTTACGGGTAATGCAGAAAGATTTACGCCATAGTCAGCTTTTAATAAATCCTCCAGCCGCTGGCGATAACCCGCTAGTCCCAGTTCATCGGTTAATGGTAGCAGAATAATTAACTGATGCTGTTGTTTGCGTATGCTATGGACAATAATATCAAGACCACGCTGCATGCGTTGGATTAGTTCGATAAACTGCTGGCCACCTTCGTCGGCCGTGTTTACATCAAAAACCAGTAGCACCGAAGGTATGCCGAATTCGATCTGATCATATATGGCACGTTTTAAATTCATTGCCAGAGAGGCAAAATCTTCGTCCTCAATCGAGATGATAGCTGAATGGGTGTTTAATAGATCGGCCATGTGTCCGGCCAGTACGGCAAGCAAGCGTAAGGTTGTTTTCTGGAAAGAGAAAAAAGGCATTAGCTCAATGGCAATCACTGCCCAGAGCTGGTTTTCGGCATCGACCAGTGGTATACAGGCAACTAGCCGGCTATGCTCGCTGTTAGTGTCTTCTGCATTTCTGCGTTCCGGATGGATGCTCACCAGTTTCCGGGTTTCGATGCAGTAGCGAATCATGGAATCATTATGGCTCACTGCATCACTGATGCCTAATTGTGCCTGCGGCCGAGTCATTAAGAGATCAGTCGGGTGCTTATCAGTATCCATCTGACTAACAAATAAAGCGACTTTTTGCAGATTACCGTACTCTACCATCATCGCCAGCAGCATTTTTGCAACATCCGCATTCAAACCATCATCGACACGCCCGGAGGACAGTTTTGTGCGGACATGACGCAGACCTTCGCGCAGGCTGTGACCGCTGCCGGCAACCTGTTGTTCAAGACGGTCATGGGAGACCTTGAGCAGATGATAATTACGGGTGAATTCGTTTAAACGAACCTGACGGTAGTCATTGGATTCCTGTAGACGTTCGATCCGGCGTTTCCAGACATCGCGGAACTCACCGACCATCATGGCGACTGCGGTTAATCCAATAGCGTAATCATAGGGGAAAATCGGCAGGTCAATCCATCCCAGGCGCAGGCTCAATGCCACCACGGCCAGTACTAACAGATCGCTGATAAAACCAAAGAAAAAACCGTAACGCAGGCCGACGATGACGGGGCCCAATAATGGCCACGGGAAAGATGAATGAATAAAAAAAGGATCGTCGGGGCGGCTCCAGGCGCTCAAGCCAAGGGTGATGGCGGTGATGAGCGACATTTCAAACCAGGCGTGCCAGCCGGGTTTTGGTTTAAGCTTTTCCAGACGGTTACGGTATATAAAGGGTTCCATTTCTCAACATGGCTTTTTCAGTGCTGCTTTTTTTCAAGATTATTTTTAATGTTTGACAAAGACCATCCCGTCTAACAGATTATTCAATAATGTTTGGGTGGCGGCGGCAATGCCCTCACGTCCCCAGCCGGTACGTGCACCAGTGGCAGACCAGAGTACTCGCGGCGTTTCATATTTAGCCTGGGTTGTCGCGGTTGTCTTGACCACGGGTTCTTTATGGGGCCGTAAATCGATCACTCGCAGGGTAATACCTACTGCTGGCTCGCCATCCAGCCCGGCTTTATATCGCCACTCCTCAACCGTTCCGGTAATGGCATAACGAAATTTCCGGGTTAATGCCCATTTTAAAGCAGCATTATAACGTGTCTGTTCATCGAGCATGATTAAAACCTGAGATTGTGGCGTGCCGGGATAGTGGCTGATGTATTTAACGCCGCGACTGCGCAATAAAGAAACGAGGATGGCCTCGACCCGCTCTCCGGCCTGCGGAGTCTGTGACCGGTTAACCACGGGTAATAATACCCAGCTTGCCTGATTATCCAGTGCCTCGCCATGATAGATCTGATTAACCGAACAGGCATTTAACAGGAAAATCAGACTTAGCCCGAACATTTTCCATGCAGTTTTTATTGACACTTGCATTTTTACCTCGTTACCTCGGCGATCGGTGTATTTTTGTCATTATCCGCATATATTCCCTAGTGTTTATTACTACCGTCCAAAATATTTATTATAGCCTAACCATAGTTTATATGTACTACCTGCTCCGAGATTATCACTGCTGTAACTGGCCGTTAATGCCAGTTCATCATCACCAAATACTCGCCAGCCAAAACCACTGGCAAATGCCCAGTCAGCACGGTTGCTGGTCCATTGATAACCGGCATTCAGATCCAGCAGCCAGTGCGGCGAAGCGAGTTGATGTGCAATGATGCCGGGGATCCCGTGTTGCAGCCTGGAACCGATACCAATGCGGCCATAACGGTCGGTTAATATGGTGTTTAGAGCAGGGTTCGGTGTGGTGAAATAAGGCTGAAAATTTGCCGGCGTTCTTTTGGCAACATTAATCTGCGTCCACTGTATATTACTATATATTTGCCATTGGGGGGCATTGGCAAACAGGGTATGGTTAAGGCTCAGATCGACATCGGCACCCTGTCCCAGAAAATCCCCCCAGACGGAATCATATCGATTCCAGCGTAACTGACTACTGATCGATGTGCGGCTATCCAGCTGGTAATTACTTCCCACACCAAGATGACTCCAGTTAGCCAGTTCATAGGCGCTGGCTGTAGTTTTGCTGCGCTGTTGCAGACCGATCGAGAATTTAAAATTCAGTCCGTCATAAACTGACAGTGTCTGGCTAAAACTGAATTCAGGCTGGGAGCCATTGACTCGCTGATCTACCCCCACCCGCAATGTTTTGCGACTACTACGACCTAACCACTTATAACTGAGGCGTATATTCTTTTCCACCGGCCATTGTGTTACCAGGCTGCGTTGTCCGGTTGTTGATAAAGTCTTTGCATCTATAAACATCACACCATTATCGGTCGCGAGGGCATAACGCAGTTTTTGGCCAAATAAATCGATATCGGCCACACCTTCCGCATACACTCCCAGTTTGATGCCATTTGGTTGTTGGCTGCGTATGGATGTTATAGCCGTATGCAATTGTTGTTGATTATTGCCTGAGTATTTTGAACTTATATGAGCAAGTCCAAAAGTCAATGCCCGGCCATGATAACCGTTTTCTGCCAGCGCCAGTGTTTTGTCCGCCAGTGGCAATGGTTGGTTACTGTTAATTAATGCGTCAATGGTAGTGCTGTCATGCTGTTGTAATGCCAAACCCAGACGTTGCCAGGCGGGTAACTGGATCTGTAATTTGTCAGCTTGTGCCTGTAGCCGTGTGCTGAGTGAGCTGTTGTTATCGGCGATTGACCATTCGGTAAATAATGTCAGCCAATCTTTCTGTGCATGTTTGTTATCACCTTGTTTACCGGTTTCGTCGGCAATAAAGTTTTCAGCCACTTTCCAGCCCCTGGCATGTCCCTGAAATTCGCGTAGCAAATGCAGATAATTAATTTTCCAGTTGCCACTGTTTTTGTTTACGGATATCAGTTGCGGGTGTTGCTGCATCCATGCCAGAGTATAGCGCCGCACTTTCCAGGCTGCTGATGTCTGTCCGTTTTGTTGCAGGGCATAGGCGTAGTTCAGTAACCAGGGCCAGTCCTGGTGATGTTTGGGCAGTGATTGCTGGTACCAGCGCACGGCAATATCATACCGACCCAGTGCGGACCAGCCTGATGCCTCGGCATCGAACAAATAGGGGTTCTGCCCGAAACGGACGGCACTATTGATTAATGCAGTTCTTAGTTCCGGGTTTTCTTTTTTGTTTTGTTCGATAAGCAGCCATAACAGCGAGAGTTCAAGGTTAATGTTATTGGGTGACAGTGAAACAGCCTGTTGCAGGTAGTCAATTGCCCGTGGTAACTGCTGCTGTTTACGCGCAATATTGGCGAGTAATTGCCAGTATTGGCTATTTTTTCTAAGTACCGCAGTGTGCCGACTGTTATTAATTTTTCGGGCAATTTGTCCGGCATAATCCCACTGGTGAGTTTTTCTGGCATGCGTGCTGGCATAATTTAAGGCGCTAATTGCGTAATGTGGCTTAAACGAACGTTGCCAGCCCAACATGGCCAGGCGGGTGCTTTTTTCATACTCTTTGTCGCCGGCATATAAAATCATTAACTGGTCGAACATGGATAAAGTGACGGGCTGTTTTTTATCGCGGGAGAGCAGGAAATTATAAACATCATCGATTTGGCTGGTATCATCCAGAAACCAAGCCATCTCGCTGCGTGCTTTCCAGTAAGCATTATTATTGCTGCTTTTGTCGATTTTCTCTGATTTAGAATAAGCCAGTAATTTAGCCTGGGATTTTTCCGGTTCACCCAGCAGCCAGTAGATATTACTCAGGTCAACTAATTGTTTGCGGCTGAGGCCAAAGCGGCTATCAATAGTTTCATATGTCATTGCTGCCTGTGGTAATTGATGCAGACTGATATACAGACCAGCGAGAGCAGCCCAGACATCTTTCTGCTGCGGGTGTTGTTTTAAATATTGTTTATAATTGGTTTCGACCTTGTTAGTTTGCCCCTGAATCAGATACAGGCCATTCAATTCTTTTTGTTCAGCCAGAGTCAACAGACGCTGCTTTGCAATATGCTCATAAATCCGGCTTGCCTGTTGATAATGAAACAGGCCGATGGCTAATTTTAGTGCGCGTTGTTCAGCCTCTTTTGAAGGGGATGGGGTGTTCATGCTCAACCAGTACCATTGTTTCAAAGCTTTGCCAGGTTGTCCGCTCCATTCATACAGACGGGCAATGCGTGTGCGCTCCCGTATTGTTAATGGCGGGTATTGCAGACGGATATCTGCCAGATGGGCGGCAGCTTTTAATTGTCCGGTGGCCAGTTTCAGTTGCATCAGGTCACGGTTGTAATCCATGTTATCAGGTTCAAGACGGGTGCCTTCGCTCAGCCAACGATCCTGTAGATCGGTGCGTCCGGTTTGTCGCGCAATCGAAATCGCCAATTGCAGCAAGCTGCGACTATGCGGATTGTGCCGGATATAATACGGGGTTTTCTGTAAGGCCTTATCGGGATCACCGGTTGCCAATAAGGTTTTCAATAACCATGTTGCCAGTTGAGATTTGTTGCTGCTGGAAGTGCTGTTTTTATAAGCCCGTTCCAGCCAGTTTGTGGCATTAGCCAGGTGGTTCTGTGCCAGAGACAGATTCGCTGCTTTAAGCATCCAGCTAACTTTCTGTTGTGGTATGCTTGCCAGCTGGATGATCTTTTTTATGATGAGCATCTGTGTCGCCGGGGCTGCCCAGCGGCTGGCCATTTTATAAACTGCTTTGAGCTCGGCTAATGTGGTTGCGGCCTGGGTTGCCTGATAAAAGGCTGTCTGTAGCCTGGAGAACAAAATTCGTCGCTCTTTTCCCTTGTGAGAAAAATACTGCTGGGCAATCAGTTTTATATTTAAATTATAAATCCGTGTTCTAAATTTGGCGGGGGTATCGATAAGCAGTAAGCTGATGATATTTGCGGCTCGTTTCAATTGACCGGTAACATACAGTTGTCTGGCCAGTGACAGGCGTAATTCGGTATTGCCGGGATCTGATTTCAGCAGTAATTCCAAATAAGCAATCGAAAGAGCATCCGGTGAACTGACGTATACGGGATCACTGAACACGGCTTCTCTAGGGAACAGTAATGCCAGTGTCAGGCTGATAACCACCACCATCGAGATTAAGGCGGGAACATTAACCAGATGTTCGCGGAGGTAATCCTCACCGCGTAGCGTTTTGAGCTTAACCGTAGACAAGTTTCGCATTTTTCAGTGTTTTTACTGGTAATGAGAAAATTTGCTTTTCCCGTGTCTGGTCAGGGTAATGATAAGGGGTGGTTTTTAACGCACAGGCAATATTCGGGGTGACTGTCAGGGGTATCCGGCAACGATATTTTTTCAATGGCTTTGTGCCAACCCAATGAGTGATGCAAGTATAACACCCGCGCAGATTTATTGGCGGTAACGCCTGTTGGTCGATACTTAAATAGTCAGGTTGAGAGTCCATATATTCCAGCGGCTGCATCCGTCCACGCTCTACGGTAATCAGATCCCCAACCATGGTTATCGGCAAATAGTGGTTTTTTTTAATACAGTTCAAACTATTTATCAGGCATTGCCAGTTAGTAGTCGATATCCGGGGATACCTTTCTTTATCTCTGCTGAAGGCTGTGGTTCTGGCTTAAGGCCGTGTATCTTGATGTTCGGGATTACGGTAAATATCATGTTTGTTTGTACCGTGTGCCTGGATGTGAAAATGGATGTGAATGTGGAAAGAAATAAGGAGCAGCTTTCTAGAGTGAAATGAAACCCATAACTTAGTTATAACGACGCAGAAATGGTCGGTATTGATTAATCAATTCATGTTCTCCACCTAGCAGAATAAATATTTTCAGCATGGCCTTGCGGGCGTATTGATCATCAAAATTCTGATTCATATCCATAATAGCGAGCAGTGTCGACAGAGCCTGCTGATAGTTATGTCGTACGGCATAATGGGCTGACAGTTGCTTTTTCAGTTCGAGATCATCGTCTGATTCTATCGCCTGTTGTTCAAGTATGGCGGTATTCTGTTCTGAATCCGGGTTGCTTGCGGTAATGGCCGAAAATTCAAGCTGATATTGCAATTCAACGATGTCTTTCTGGGCGGCGATATTTGCGGGCAGCGTGCTGATTAAGTTGATAGCGTCCTGATAACGCTGTTCATGTTTTAGCAGCTTGCATAGTGCCAGTGGCAGACGGGGATTGAGCGGATCACGCACAATTGCCTCACTGATCATTTCATAGGCACGGGTATGCTCCGCCTGCGCATAGTGTTTGATAGCTTCTGCCAGCACTTGATCCGATTCCCGTGCTATGTGCGGATCCAGCATGCGTCTCAGATCGGTTTCTGACTGATAGCCATGCAGGGTTTCGATGATTTGGCCATGCCGAAACAATTTCAGGGTCGGGACACTGGCGATACCGTATTCCTTCGTGATCTCGACCTCGGTATCGGCATCGATATTTACCAGTAGCAGGCGACCGCCATAGTGATAAACCAGTTTATCCAGGATGGGATACTGGCGCAGGCAGGGCCCCGCTTTTTCTGACCAGAAATTCGCCAGCACCGGGCCAGTACGGGAGTTTTCCAGCACCATCGCAGCAAAATCATCGCGGATGGCAGCGTGAATATAGGGCGAGTCGAGTGTATCTTCAATCATTGACAATAACCTGCCATAAACCTTATAAGCGACATTATACGCTAAGGTACTATATTATTGTCCTGGATTATATATAAATCTTTATATAATCAAGTGCTTGCATTTTTTGTGAAAATGCGATCTACAATTGTCTATGCCCTTATAAATTGCCCCTATTATTCTGTTTAGTAAAGAGTGTTGTATAGTGCAGGGCAAAATTTCAGGGCGAATCTGACTTGGCGTACAGGCTTGTTGCGCTGATAAGTATTCCAGATTTTATTTTAGAAATCGATAGTGCCTGCGGGTACTCACAGCGAGGTAAAGAAATATGATTAAACCAATTGGTTCCGACGAATTACAGCCTCTTTTTGTATACGATACCAGCGAGCACGAAAAGCTGAGCAAGGAAGCGGAAGCTCTGCCTTCCGTTGTCATCAGTTCACAGGCGGCCGGCAATGCAGTCATGATGGGTGGGGGGTATTTCAATCCGCTCAAGGGTTTTATGAATGTTGCTGATGCCATGGGTGCGGCAGAAACCATGACTCTGAGTGACGGCTCTCGCTTCCCGGTTCCGGTTCTGTGTTTGCTGGAAAATGCAGATGCTATCAAGGATGCCAAACGCATCGCTCTGCGTGACCCTAATGTAGAAGGTAACCCGGTACTGGCAGTGATGGATGTTGAAGCCATCGAAGAAGTCAGTGATGCGCAGATGAAAACCATGACGCAGAAGGTTTATCGTACCGAAGATATGGATCATGTCGGTGTCAAGACCTTCAACACCCAGGGTCGCATGGCCGTATCCGGCCCGATTCAGGTTTTGAATTTCAGCTACTTTCAGACTGAATTCCCGGACACCTTCCGCACCGCAGCTGAAATCCGCAACGAAATCAAAGAGCACGGGTGGAGCAAGGTCGTGGCCTTCCAGACTCGTAACCCCATGCACCTGGCGCACGAAGAGCTCTGCCACATGGCGATGGAACGTCTGGGCTGTGATGGTCTGGTGATTCATATGTTGCTGGGCAAACTCAAAAAGGGTGACATTCCTGCCCCGGTTCGTGATGCCGCCATTCGCAAGATGGTCGATCTATACTTCAAACCCAATACCGTCATGATCACCGGCTACGGTTTCGATATGCTCTATGCCGGTCCGCGTGAAGCCGTGCTGCATGCTTATTTCCGCCAGAACATGGGTGCCAGCCACTTCATCATCGGTCGTGACCATGCGGGTGTAGGTGACTACTATGGCGCGTTTGACGCACAGACTATTTTCAAGGAAGAAGTGCCTGAAGGTATGATGGATATTGAAATCTTCGAAGCGGATCATACGGCTTATTCCAAGAAGCTGGACAAGGTAGTGATGATGCGTGAAGCGCCTGATCACACCAAAGAAGATTTTGTTCTGCTGTCCGGCACCAAGGTACGTGAAATGCTGGGTAATGGTATGGCCCCGCCAAAGGAATTTTCACGTCCTGAAGTGGCGCAGATCCTGATGGATTATTATCAAAGTCAGAAAGAATCTGCCTGAGTTTTTGACGTATAATACAGGCACGAAAACCCCGGTAGTTACCGGGGTTTTTTTATGCCTGTTTGGCGGCGAACACCGTTGTCTGGCATAATTGCCGACAAAGGAGAATATAAGATGGAAGCGATCATCCTGATTATAGTGGTTGCCCTGGTGGTGTTTTTTCTCAGGACACCTAAAAAATAAAAGCGGGTAGCCGGTATCCATTGCCATAATTTTCAGGCGTTTTTTAACAGATTTTTTAGTTGGGGTAGGCGGGTGAATAAACGTGGAACAGGCCAAAAAATTGTTTTTGTCATTGCGGTAATTTGTTATTTTATGGCAGTGGCTTGTGCACTAATGTCGATTTATTTATATATAGGCACCGCGTTGAAAGATCCAATAGTAGCCGCGTTTTCCGCCTCGGTTGTATTTTTCATGGGTGCGGGAATGGTGTTACACATGATGGCGCGCACCGATTTTCCTGATTTACGGATTAAATAGGCATGTTTGCCGGGCTGGAATAAATGGCTGTTCTGCTGTTCAAGCTTAATGCGGTACCGGATGATGAGGTCGATGATATTCGTATGTTATTGACGGATAACAACATAGATTATTATGAAACATCAGCCGGTAACTGGGGTATCTCACTGGCAGGGATCTGGTTGCGGGACAAGAGTCAGCTGCGGCAGGCCAGAAGCCTGATTGATGACTATGAGAAAACGCGCTATCAGCAGGCACGAGCAGAATATGATCAGCTTCGGGCCGAGGGACGGCAGCGGACGCTGGTGGGTATGTTGAGGGAAAGCCCGCTACGATTTCTGGCCTATCTTGTCGCTATCAGTCTGATCCTGTATTTCTCGATCAAACCTTTTCTGGCGTTTGGTACATAGACCCGAATTGAGGGGAATTACCCGCCGAACAGATTAAAGTTTTTCCGAATAATCAATCTTGATAATACAATAATACTGTTTTCCTGACGGGGTTTGAACCTGGATTTTATCGTCTATTCTTTTTTTCATCATCGCCTGTGCCATAGGTGAATCAATGCTGATCAGTCCCTCTCCGGGAGCAATCTCGTCAGGGCCCATAATGCGATAACGGTGGCATTCACCTTGTTTATCTTCCAGCGTCACCCAGGCACCGAAAAACACCTGTTCAGGAGTATCGGGAGGGCGGTCAACGATGGTTAACTCGGGCAGCCGTTTTTGCAAATAACGGATGCGGTAGTCAATTTCGCGCAGCTGCTTCTTGCGATAAATATATTCAGCGTTTTCAGAGCGATCGCCTTCTGCGGCGGCCGCAGACAGGGCCGCGGTGACCTCCCTGCGCAACTGCCAGCGTTGTCTCAATTCCAGTTGCAGGCGCTCAAAACCGGCAGTACTGATATAAGGGGATTTTTTAGGGGCGGGGGGACGGTAGCGTGACATAGTATTATTTTGTCTGAAAACATTAGATTATAGTGTATTCAGCTATGACAGCTAGTTTGGCAGGCAAGTTTTCGCTGTTTCCCGCAGGTGTTTTGTGCCGGACATTTTGTTAGTATCAGGCATGCAGGCGGTGGAATCAGAGTTTCTTTAATTTGTTATGAGTCGCGAGTAAAAAACGATGCCAGGTAAAAAGAAAGCCTCGGATCCGGGAAAATTAGACCGGATCATTGCCGATGCGCGGCGTGCGGCGGAAGAACGGGATAAAGGTTATCGTGCGCAGGCACTCAAACTCTACCCCTGGATCTGCGGTCGTTGCAGCCGCGAATTTACACGCAAGAATCTGCATGAGTTGACGGTGCATCATCGTGATCATAACCATGATAATAATCCCGCTGATGGCAGTAACTGGGAACTGCTGTGTCTGTATTGTCATGACAATGAACATTCACGCTATCTGGATGCGGGCAGCAGCCTGGGCGACGAGAGCCAGGCCGCAAGTGCGACCCAAAATCCGTTTGCGGTACTCAAGTCCATGATGGACAAAAAAGACAATTGATCCGCCGAGCTAAATAGGCGTTCCAAATACCAGTACACTTTGGGAATAACCGTTCGTCCTGAGCTTGTCGAAGGACAAACAGATTAATCACACTATTTACAGCGTTTTCATGCTCATGGTTCGACAAGCTCACCACGAACGTGGAAATTCACAAGTGATCGGGTATTTGGAGTGCCTTTTAGTCAGGTAGTGTTATCGTCTGCCAGGGGATAACAGGGATTCAGGATGAGGTTCCAGAATGTATCGAAAGTTTTTTCAGCTGGATGATTACCCTTTTCGCCTGACGGCAGACAGCCGTTATTTTTTCATGGGTGAGAGCCATGCTCGCGCCATCGCCTATCTGAATTATCTCTTGCATACAGGGGATGGCATTGGTGTCATAACCGGTGAGGCTGGCGTTGGCAAATCTTTGGTGCTGGAACAGGTTCTGGCTGAGTGTAAGGCCGATGTGGTGGTGGCGCGTGTCAGGCAATCACAACTAACCAGCAACGAGTTTTTCCTCGTACTCTGCCGACAGTTCGATTTAAAGCCGGAGGATTATCATAAAGCTACTCTGATTGATACGCTGTATCGATTTGTCAACAAACAGCATTTTGCCGGTCAGAAAGTTTTACTGGTCGTTGATGAAGCCCATCTGTTGCAACACCAGGTACTGGAAGAAATTCGTATGCTGGCCAGCCTGGAAAAGTTTGGCCGTAAGTTGATTAATGTGATTCTGACGGGGGCTCCCGAGCTGGATCAGGTGCTGAATGCGCAGCGCAAAGACGCGCTCTCGCAGCAGGTTCGACTGAGTTGCCGACTGGAGCCACTGAGGGAGAAAGAACTGGAACACTATCTTGAATACCGCATGTGGATCGCTGGTGGTGAGCATACGGTATCATTCCCCCATGATACGTTGTCGCCGATCATGCACTATACGGGCGGTATTCCCCGACTGATCAACGTGCTTTGCGATATGGTGCTGGTCGCCGCTTTCATGCGCAATAGCCGCTATATTGATGTTGATTGTATCCGCGCGGCAGTGAAAAAACTGGGCTGGCAAGCGTACGAAAAACGGCTGGCTGCTCCGGTGGGACAGCGCTTGTCTTCACAACTGGCGAGCAGGGCGGTGCCCCGGATTGTGGTTATGCGCAAGGAGCGGGTGGTGGCCGAGTACCGGCTGGAAAAAGATCGGGTGCTGATTGGTCGTCATTCAAAGCAGGACATCATGTTACACGGAGTCTGGGCCAGTCGCTATCATGCGCAGATTATTCATCTCAATGACAACTATTATCTTCAGGATCTTAACAGCAAAAATGGTACCTACGTAGGCAAGGAGCTGGTGAGTTGGCATCCATTGGCAGACGGTGATCGTTTCCAGATTGCCGGGTTTGTACTGGAATATCGAACGCCTGAAATGGTCGAGAAGGTTGAACCATTGGCTGAGGTAGTGGATTTCAGCGAATTGACGGTTTAATTTTGTACTCGGACAGGCTCTAGATAGCCTGTTTCGGATAAAGGGTGCTGACCGTGTTGCTAAAGGCCAGACGGGTCTCCTGGATCAGTTCATCCAGATCATGCTCGTCCAGTTCGAGCGTGTTCCATATACTGGTGTCGATAGGCCGATGATCAGCAGCGGAGCAGGGGGGCTCGATGATGTTGGCGATGGTGTTTGCCAGCGAGACGGCGGCTGTTTCCTGCGGATAATGCCGGGCATCGGCGGGACAATGATGGAAACTGACTGGTTCTACCAATGAGTCCGGTAATTTCCAATGGCGCAGAAGTTCGCCACCAAGGGTGGCGTGGTCGAAACCAAAGACATCAATTTCCAGCCGGGTGATGTCGGTGCAGGTTTCACTCATGCTCTGAAGTACCTTGCGCGAGCGCTCAGGTTCGGTGAGATACATCACCAGTTTGCCGACATCATGCAGCAGACCGGCAATGAAGAAACGTTCTGAATGGCGAATTTGCAGTTTTACGGCAATGATGCGGGCAGCGGTTGCGCAGGTCAGGTTGTGGTACCAGAAGGTATCGATACTTACCAGGCCCTCCGGAAATTGCCGGAATTTCCCGATGACGCTGGTGGCCATGACCAGATCTCGCAGCTGGTGGGTGCCAATAATGGTAATGGCCATGCTGATAGTGTCTATTTTTGAGGGAAAACCATAGAAGACACTATTGACTATTTTTAGCAGGCGGGCGCTTAATGCGGCATCCTGTGAAATCAGATCGCCGATATGTGCAGCCGAACAGTTCGAATCAGTGACCATATCATTAAGACGGATAGCAATGTCGGGTAGAGATAGCTGATGTAGGTTGGCGGTAATTAAGGCGGTCGGGGAATGGGTGGCCATAATAATCCGGTTCTCTGGTTTTAATTAAGTTATAAAATTTCCGGCTTTCACAATATAAAATGTGTGTTGAAATCTGTATCCTCCGGTCGATGCAAATGTAGCCTGTATGTCAGGTCTTGTTAATGTGCAGACACCATCTCGGTTACAGGAAAAACTGGAATTCAGAGTTTAAGTAAATTAGCATATAAAACAGTAAGATGATAAGAATTATTTATTTTATTTCTTGAAATATATGGGATTCCATCGAGTGAAGCAATGACTAAAAAGACAACAACCCGCCTGTCGATTGCCGGTATGACCTGTGCCGGCTGCGTTACCAGCGTAGAAAAGGCAATACAGTCTGTGGAGGGAGTTGACGAGGTGCTGGTAAATTTTGCCGAGCACACGGCTGATGTGACGGGTCCAGCCAGTGTCGAAGCCGTCGTTGCGGCGGTCAAACAGGCGGGTTACGATGCCGCCGAATTGCGTGGTATTGATGATGAGTCGGAGAAGGAAGCCGCAGAAATGGCTCATTATCGAGCCTTGCTGCGCAAGGCTAGCGTTGCGTTTGCCCTTGGCGGCCCCCTCTTTATTGCCGGGATGCTGGGTTTCCTGCCACCGCTGGATAATGTGACTGGTCGACAGTTCTGGGCGGTTGCCGGTGTACTGACCCTGGGAGTAATGGTCTATGCGGGCGGGCATTTTTTTACGGGTGCCTGGAAATCTTTCCGTAACCATCTGGCTAACATGGATACCCTGATTGCTCTGGGTACAGGTTCAGCCTGGATTTATTCCACCGTGGTGGTGGTGTTTCCGGATGCGGTGCCGGTGCTGGCTCAGCATGCCTATTTTGAAGCGGCCTCTATTATTATTGCCCTGATCAATTTCGGTTCGGCGCTGGAAATGCGTGCGCGGGGCAAGACCTCCGAGGCGATCAAACACCTGATTGGATTGCGTCCGCGTACGGCTATCGTTTTGCGCAACGGAAAGGAAGAAGAGCTTCCCATCAGTGAAGTCGGCCTGGACGAGACGCTACGAGCCCGTCCGGGCGAGTGCATTGCGGTGGATGGTATTGTTCTGGAAGGGCAGTCACGGGTGGACGAATCCATGCTCAGCGGTGAACCCATGCCCGTTGAAAAGAAAGACGGGGATGAAGTGATTGCTGGCACCATCAACATTCGGGGTACCTTTTTGTATAAAGCCACCCGCATCGGCGGGGATACCGTTCTGGCCCAGATTATCGAACTGGTACGTCATGCCCAGTCCAGCAAACCTGCCATTGGTCGATTGGTGGACAAGGTGGCGGCAGTGTTTGTGCCAACGGTCATGATCATTGCTGTCTTGACCTTTCTGTTGTGGATGAATCTGGCATCTGAGCGGGGTCTTGGCTATGCCCTGGTAAGCAGCATGACAGTGCTGATTATCGCCTGTCCCTGCGCGCTGGGGCTGGCAACACCGATTTCTATCATGGTGGCCGTGGGTCGGGCTGCCGAACGCGGTATCCTGATTCGCAATGGCGAAGCCCTGCAACAGGCTGGACACCTTACGACCATCGTTCTGGACAAGACAGGTACCGTAACCGAGGGTGCTCCCGGTGTTACGGATATTGTTAACGCTGGAAACTGGACGGCAGATGAATTGTTACAATATGCCGCCAGCCTGGAAGCCGGTTCCGAGCATCCTTTGGGTGCCGCTATCGTCAAGAAGGCTGATGAGAAAGCTTTGCCCCTCTTCAAGACAGTGCAGTTTGAGGCAGTAGCTGGGCATGGTGTCAAGGGAGAGGTTGAAAGTAAGCATTTACTTCTAGGTAATGAACGTCTGTTGCAGAATGCAGGGATAGCACTGGGTGACTGGGTTGAAAAGGCGGCAGCGTTGGCGGCAAAAGGCTGTAGTGCTATGTATCTGGCCTGTGACGGGCAGGTAGCCGGTTTGCTGGCTGTTGCTGATCCCATTAAGCCGGATTCCCGTGACGCAATTGCTCGCCTGCATAAAAAGGGTCTGAAGGTGGTGATGCTTACGGGTGATCACCACATTACTGCCAAAGCGGTGGCCGATGAAGTGGGTATCGACAGCGTGCTTGCTGAAGTTTTGCCGCATGAAAAAGATCAGCATGTGGCCAGGTTGCAGAAGCAGGGGGAGATTGTTGCCATGGTCGGTGACGGTATCAATGACGCGCCGGCACTGGCGCGTGCCAATGTGGGCTTCGCTATCGGCTCGGGCACGGATGTTGCTATTGAAAGTGCCGATATCACGCTTATGCGCGGTTCCCTGCATGGGGTAGCCGATGCTATTTCCCTCTCGCGTCTGACCCTGCGTAATATCAAGCAGAACCTGTTTGGTGCGTTTATTTATAATACCCTCGGCATCCCCATCGCCGGTGGCATCCTGTTTCCCCTGCTCGGTGTTTTACTCAACCCCATCATTGCTGGCGCGGCTATGGCTATGTCATCCGTGACGGTGGTGACAAATGCCAATCGCCTGCGTTTTATTAAGCTTGATTAAAGGATACTGTCCATGTTGGTGAACATAGTAGGTTTGTTGCTAATCGGCTTTATAGTCTGGTGGTTTTGGCTAACGGATAATTAGAGTTTGTCCGATATTATTTAAAGTCTTTAAATAGGGGGTTTAAAATCCCACGCCTTTAGGCGGTATGATTGCTTTTGCTCAGGAGAGCCTTGTTGAAGGGGTTAATATGTAACAGGGTGATTTTTGTATGGTTCCCGTCCATGGTTCGACAAGCTCACCACGAACGTGAAAATTCACAAGTGTACTGGTATTTGAAACAGCTATTTAGCCAATATTGTTTGGAAAATTCAGGTTTAACTTTTTCAGGAAATTAAAAAATGACGCTATCCGTTTTTCCTCGTCCCTCGTCACTCGCCACTCGTCCCTTACCATGAGCTGGTGGGGAAAAATAGTGGGGGGAGCCTTTGGCTTTATGCTCGGCGGACCGTTGGGTGCGGTGCTGGGTGCAGCACTGGGGCACCAGTTTGACAAAGGTCTGAAGCTTGCCAACATGGGGGGGGATGTTTTTGCGGGTGTGGGTGATCGGGAACGGGTGCAAACCGCGTTCTTTACCGCCCTGTTTTCAGTCATGGGGCATGTGGCCAAGGCCGATGGTCGGGTCAGTGAAGACGAGATTGCCATGGCGCGCCATCTTATGCAACAAATGGCGCTGGACGAAGCGCAGCGCAAGCTGGCAATTGAACTGTTCAATAAAGGCAAACAGGCTGATTTTGATCTGGATGGCGTGATTCAACAGTTTCGTCAGGAGTGCCATCGTCGTCGTACACTGATGCAAATGTTTATGGAAACATTGCTGCATGCGGCCTATGCCGATAATGTACTGGATCCGTCCGAGCAGCGTTTACTGGAACATATTAGTGAGATGCTGGGCTTCTCACGCCTGTTCTATCAGCAAATGCATGTACGGGTACAGGCGCAACGTTATTTCCATACGGGTGGCGAGACACAATCATCCGAAAAACAGTTGCAGGAAGCCTATGAGATTCTGGGAATCAGTCATGATGCCAAGGATGCGGAGATAAAAAAAGCCTATCGGCGGTTAATGAACCAGCATCATCCCGACAAACTGGTCTCCAAAGGCCTGCCGGAAGAAATGATCAAACTCGCCACCGAGAAAACACAGAAAATCAAAGCCGCCTACGAAACCATCAAAAAAGCGCGTAAAACCTAAGCCAGATAACGTCCGCCACTGCCAAGAGCAATAACGATCAGGCCCAGACTCAAATTAACACCGATTAGAAAACGAATGCGTGCCAATTGAGCCGCACCTTCCGGCCAGGCCTGGATAATGACCGCTTCCTTTAGTTTCTGGTAGGGGACACAAAGTAGACGAATAGATAGATAGCAATCATGAGAAGACCGATGCCGTTCATGATATGCACATACAGCGGTGCATTGCCCATACTGCCGAAAAGTCTGAATAACAGGCTATAGCCGCTAACGGGCAGGACTATGACGGAGACCCAGACCCAGGGAAAGAAACGGCCAAAGACCGCCACCCACTGACCCAGGCGAACCGGGGGTTCCAGCAGGGAAGCGGCAACCGGGCGCAGGCACTGATGGGCGAAGAACATGCCACCTACCCAGATGACGGCCGATAGTACATGCAGGCTGAGTAACAGGGGGGTGAGATTCATAGATTAAATCCTATTTTATTTGAATTTCGGTTCCGGCGGCATAGTGATTTAACCAACTGCCCACGCGTTTGACCAGTATTTTGTCCCGATCCCGGAAAAAATGATTAGCACCGGCGATTTGCAGTTGCTCATACTTTTTATTACCTGCCTGAATGGCCGCATTGGCGCGGCGTTTCACCGAATGTAAAACGCTGAACAGATCCTCTTCGCCGTAAAGATCGAGCACCGGGATTGTGATTTTAGCCAGAGAGGTGGGCGTATCCATGATTTTATTCTGTTTGTTCATCCCCATGCCGATACCGACAAAGGCACGTACCCCGTTTTTCTTATGCTGGCTCAGATAATAAGCGCCCATGGTTGAACCGAGGCTGTGGCCGATGATGACGATATTGTTGACACCTTTTGATTTCAGCAGTGCGATGGCGGCATTGATTCGTCCGGGGACTTCAGCAAACAGTGGCGCATAATCTATTAAGGAAGCATCGTTGTCCAGCACAGGCATCTGGATGGAAAGGGTGGTCCATCCGTATTCAGGTAACTGTGTGCGCAGAGGGAAAATAACATCCGGCCAGTCGGGGTGCCCCCCCATGCCGTGCAGAAGAATGGCACCGCCCTGAGCGTGAGGAGCCGTTTCTTTGGTATAGATACCAAGAAATTTTTCCTTCTGATTCTTTGCCTTCAGCCAGACCAGCTCGCCATCAATCAGGCTATCCTTTATCTGTTCAGCCCAGCGTTTTTCCTTGGCGGTGTTACTGGTGGCGCTGGCAGCATAGGTTGTGGATAAGCCTGCTAGCAGGCTGGAGATGAGAATAATCGAGAATAGAACAGCGTTGCGCATGGGTTCCCCCCGCAAATAGTCGTTTGCAGCAGACAAAATGCTGAAAAATCCCACTCGATCAGGTAAAGTCTGCGCTCAGTTTGTGCCTGACCTGGGGCAGGTTGGTTATTCTAGACAGGAAGAGCGCAAAAAATACAGATTTAATTTAATGAGGCAGCAATTATGGCAGATTTTCTAATCGCTCCTTCCATCCTTTCCGCAGATTTTGCGCGTCTGGGTGAGGAAGTGGATAATGTACTCAAATCCGGCGCTGACGTCGTTCATTTTGATGTCATGGATAATCATTATGTCCCCAACCTGACCATTGGTCCGTTGGTTTGTGAGGCTCTGCGCAAGCATGGCGTCACAGCCGATATCGACGTGCATTTGATGGTCAAGCCGGTGGATCGCATCATCCCTGACTTCGCCAAGGCCGGGGCAACCTATATTACGTTTCACCCGGAAGCTTCGGAGCATGTGGATCGTTCCCTGCAACTGATTAAAGAACAGGGCTGCAAGTGCGGCCTGGTGTTCAATCCAGCCACACCGCTGGATATTCTGGAATATGTTATGGACAAAGTGGATCTGATTCTGCTGATGTCGGTAAACCCCGGTTTCGGCGGTCAGAGCTTCATTCCCAGTGCGCTGGTCAAACTGCGTCAGGCACGCAAAATGATTGAGGACAGTGGCCGGGATATTCGTCTGGAGATCGATGGCGGTGTAAAGGTAAACAATATTCGTGAAATTGCTGAAGCAGGTGCGGATATGTTTGTCGCCGGTTCTGCCATTTTTGGTGCTGCCAAAGACAGCGATGCCAATATCTACGATTCAGTTATTACCGATATGCGCGCCGAACTGGCGAAAGCAAAATAACATCAGATCTACCCGGCAACGAATAGAGGGAAAGTAGAAGATGACTCAACAAGTAATATCGGCCTCGTCCCTCGATACTCGTCCCTCGCCCTTGCGTGAGCCAAAAATGGTTTTGATCGACGTGGATGGTACGCTGGTGGACAGCGTGCCGGATCTGGCTTTTTGCGTCGATGAAATGATGCTGCAATTGGGCATGCCAGCGCGTGGCGAGGCCAGGGTGCGTGAATGGGTAGGTAATGGTGTCGAGCGGCTGGTGCGCCGCGCCCTTATCGGTCAGCTTGAAGGCGAGCCGGATGATGCCCTGTTTGACAAAGCCTATCCCCTCTTTATGGCTCTGTATGCCGAGAACACCAGTAAGCGAAGTTTGCTCTATCCCGGTGTGCAAGAAGGTCTGGCTTATTTGCAGCAGGCAGATTACAAACTGGGCTGCGTAACCAACAAGGTCACGCAGTTTACCGAACCCCTGCTCAGGGAAATGGGTATTTATGATGTCTTCAGCATTATCATCAGCGGCGACACGCTGGCCAGGAAAAAACCTGATCCCTTGCAGCTACTGCATGCAGCAGAATTTTTCGACGTGCAACCCGCTGATGCCTTGATGATTGGTGACTCGGTCAGTGATGTGAAAGCGGCGCGTGCCGCCGGTTTCCAGATTCTCTGTATGAGCTATGGGTATAATCATGGCGTGGATATTCGTGAAGCCGGGCCCGATGCGGTGATTGATTCCATGACTGAACTGGTTACGGTGCTGAGTTCATCGGGCTGATAATATAAAGACAATGTTTAAGCTTGAATTAAATGCAATGCAACGATGGAGGGGATGATTGACCCGTTATCCATTTCGTATTTAATAATTTTATTTGCAGGCTTTTATCATGAATGAACAGGAATTCAATCAACTCAAACAGCAGGGCTATAACCGCATCCCCCTGATGCGCGAAGCGCTGGCCGATCTCGACACCCCTCTAAGCATTTACCTGAAACTGGCCAACGGGCCTTATTCCTATCTGTTCGAATCCGTGCATGGCGGCGAGAAATGGGGTCGTTACTCCATCATCGGTTTACCCTGTCGCAAGCGGGTGAGCATTGATGGTCACCATGTACGGGTGTTTGAAGATGAGCGCGAAATCGAAACCGAAGACGCCGCCGATCCGTTGGCCTGGCTGGAAGACTTTTATGCCCGTTTCCGTATTCCGGAAATTAGCTCGCTGCCGCGTTTCACTGGCGGTCTGGTTGGCTACTTCGGTTATGACACAGTGCGTTATATTGAACCGCGGCTGGGCGACTGCCCCAACCCTGATCACCTGAATACACCGGACATTTTGCTGATGGTGTCGGATGATGTGGTGGTCTTTGATAACCTGTCCGGCAAAATGTATATCATTATTTATGCTGATCCGGAACAGGATGATGCTTTCAACAAAGCGACGACGCGCCTGAATCAGTTGGTGCGGCGCTTACATGACAGTATCCCGCAACATGTTTGCGAAAAACCCCGGCGAGTGAAGGAAGAGGATTTTGTCTCCGGTTTTACCCAACAGGGTTTCGAGGCGGCGGTAGCCAGATCCAAAGACTATATTATTGACGGCGACATCATGCAGGTGGTGCTGTCACAACGGCTGTCGATTCCCTTTCATGCCCGGCCGCTGGATCTTTACCGCGCCCTGCGTAGTCTGAACCCTTCGCCCTATATGTATTATCTGGATCTGGGCGAGTTTCATATCGTCGGTTCCTCGCCAGAGATCCTGGTACGGGTAGAAGACGACAGGGTGACTGTACGTCCCATCGCGGGGACCCGCCCCCGAGGGGAAAATGAGGAACAGGATCAGGCACTGGAGCGGGAGCTGCTAGCCGATCCCAAAGAACAGGCCGAGCATCTGATGCTGATCGATCTGGGTCGCAATGACGTTGGCCGGATTGCCGAAACCGGCAGTGTCGAGTTGACTGAAAAGATGATGATCGAACGTTATTCGCATGTGATGCATATCGTCTCCAATGTTACCGGCAAACTAAAGCCGGATATGTCGGCGATGGACGTGTTGCGCGCTACCTTCCCTGCCGGTACGCTTTCCGGTGCCGCCAAGATACGCGCCATGGAAATCATTGATGAACTGGAACCGGTCAAACGCGGAGTCTATGGCGGTGCCGTCGGCTACTGGTCATGGTCGGGTAATATGGATACTGCGATTGCCATTCGCACCGCTGTGATTAAGGATCAGATCTTGCACATACAGGCCGGCGCTGGCATCGTCTATGATTCGGTGCCGGAAAAAGAATGGGAAGAAACCATGAATAAAGGACGGGCGATCTTCCGCGCCGTCGCGCGTGCCGAAGCCGGCCTGGGCGAGGGGCATAAGTAATGTTATTAATGATTGATAACTATGATTCGTTCACCTATAACCTGGTGCAATATTTTGGCGAGCTGGGTGCTGATGTGCGCGTGTTGCGTAATGACCAAATTGATATCGCAGGGCTTGAGGAACTTGATCCTGAACAGCTTGTGATCTCTCCCGGTCCCTGTACGCCCAATGAAGCCGGTATCTCGGTTGATGCGATTAAACACTTTGCGAGTAAAAAACCGATCCTCGGCGTTTGTCTGGGACATCAGAGTATTGCCCAGGCTTTTGGCGGGAAAATTATTCATGCAGGTAAAATCATGCATGGTAAAACATCGATGATTCACCATGCCAATGCCGGTGTTTTTAACGCTATCGCCAATCCCTTCGAGGCCACGCGCTATCATTCGTTGGTGATTGAAAAATCCAGTCTGCCGGACTGTCTTGAAGTCACGGCCTGGACGGAAGATGAAAATGGTTTGATGGATGAAATAATGGGCGTGCGCCATAAAAAACATGTCATTGAAGGTATGCAGTTTCACCCCGAATCGATCCTGACCGAACACGGGCATCAATTGCTTAAGAATTTTTTGAGCCTGTAAACGCTGTGATATTTCCAGGAGAGCTTTGTAATGAATATGCAACAAGCCATTAAAGCCGTAACTGAACGCCGTAATTTGTCGGCCGATGAAATGACCTCGGTGATGCGTACCATCATGACCGGTGAGGCGACACCGGCGCAGATCGGTGGTTTTCTGATTGGTTTGCGCATGAAAGGTGAAAGCATCGATGAAATTGCAGCTGCGGCCGGGGTGATGCGAGAGCTGGCGACAGGAGTAAAGGTCGCAGGTGAGCACGTTGTCGATATCGTCGGTACCGGTGGCGATGGCAGCAATACCTTCAATATTTCCACTGCCAGCAGTTTTGTAGTGGCGGCAGCGGGGGCTACGGTAGCCAAACACGGCAATCGTTCGGTTTCGAGCAAGTCAGGCAGTGCTGATTTGCTTGAAGCTGCGGGCGTAAATCTTGAACTGGATGCCAAGCAGGTGGCTCACTGTATTCATGAAACCGGCATTGGTTTTATGTTTGCGCCAAAATACCATAGTGCGATGAAGCATGCTATCGGCCCGCGGAAAGAAATGGGAGTGCGTACACTCTTTAATGTGCTGGGGCCGTTAACCAACCCGGCAGGTGCGCCCAATCAGTTGCTGGGTGTATTTTCTGATGAATTGGTCGAGCCGCTGGCGCAGGTGCTAAACAAACTGGGCAGCCACCATGTGCTGGTGGTGCATTCCGAAGATGGTATGGATGAAATCAGCATTGGCGCGCCGACAAACGTGGCCGAACTGGTAAACGGCAAGGTTAAAACGTATAGCATGATGCCCGAACAGTTTGGCATAAGTCGGGCCGATATCAGCACGCTTGCGGTTGATGGTACCGGGGAGTCCCTGCAAATCATTAACGCGGTGCTGGACAATCAGCCAGGTGGGGCAAGAGACATTGTGGTACTTAATGCCGGTGCAGCTATTTATGCTGCCGATCTGGTCGATACGTTGGCTGCGGGCATACAGAAAGCGGATGAAGTGATCGCCAGTGGTGCGGCGAAAGAAAAGCTGGCGGCGTTGGTGAAGGTTTCCAATGGTTTCTAATTTTTAAAGTCTATAAACAGGGGATTTAAAATCCCACGCCTTTAAGCGGCATGATTGTTTTTTCTCCTTCTCCCCTTGAGGGGAGAAGGCTGGGATGAGGGGGGGGAGTTGCACCGAGGTTGATTCTTGAACCCTCTCCCCAACCCTCTCCCAGTTTTGGGAGAGGGAGCAATCGGCCGAAGAGCTGATCAATCCGGCTTTTAACCGTAACCCGAAGCCACTGGCTTTAGCGGGTGGAGCATTCAAAATATAATTGTTAATGTGATACGACGATGAACAAAACGCCTGATATTCTGAAAAAAATCATTGACCGCAAGACGGAAGAGATCGCTGAACGCAGGAAAAATACTTCTCCGGCAGAAATGGAAAAACGTAGCCGATCCGTATCGCCTGTTCGTGGTTTTGTCTCGATGATCAAAAATAAAATTGATACCGATCAGCCCGCAGTGATTGCTGAAATTAAAAAAGCCTCCCCCAGTAAAGGCGTGATGCGTGAGAATTTTCATCCGGCCGGGATCGCCCAATCTTATGAAAAAGGCGGTGCTGCCTGTTTATCTGTTTTAACCGACGTTGATTTTTTTCAGGGTCATGATGATTATTTGCAGCAGGCCCGTTCAGCCTGTGCATTGCCGGTTTTGCGCAAGGACTTTATGATCGATCCTTATCAGATATTTGAGGCGCGGGTACTGGGAGCAGATTGTATTTTATTGATCGCCGCAGTGCTGGAAGATGCACAAATGAACGAACTGGCAAGACTTGCGAGTCGGCTGATGATGGATGTTCTGATCGAAGTACACGATGGCGAAGAACTGGAACGGGTACTGCCGCTGGATCTGCCATTGGTGGGTATTAACAATCGCAACCTGCGTACGTTTGAAACTTCGTTACAGACCAGTCTCGATCTTTTGAGTACAATCCCGGCGGCACGGATCGTGGTCACCGAAAGCGGTATTCACAGCACCGATGATGTGGCTCTGATGCGTAACAGCAACATCAATACTTTCCTGGTCGGTGAGGCCTTTATGACAGCCGACGAGCCGGGAGAGAAATTGCGGAAGTTGTTTTTCTGAATACCTGTTAGCGGATCAGATCTCCATTCCGGCACCATGCGCCCGGGACAGGAGGCATGCAGGATCAGGATGCAACATAGGGTTTATTTACAGACTCATTTCATAGGCGTAATGCATGTAGGCAGGGCGGAATGTATGTGGCCGGTTGCTATGTTTGATATCCCTGTTGAGATGCTTTATACAGTCACAGACAAATTCCTTGACCTCTTTTTCTGTTCCTGAACGAGAACCGTTGATCTCGGTAATACCATTGCTAATCACATAACGATACCAGCGTTTTGTTCGTGCGCCGGTGGGGGGTTGCGTTTTTTCCAAGGTGAAAAGGCGATACTTTGACATGCACATATCCTCTGTGTCGAACATACCGAAAATATAGGCAGGGTATGTGTCTGTGATATGACGCAAATATGTCAGATTTGTGAACGTGTAATTTTTAGCCGACGATATCAAGTACCCGGCGGCGGAAATTCAGGCCGCGCTGTTGACAGAGTTTTTCACAGGCCGCGATGTCCACACCCTCAAGACCGTCGATGGCGGTCAGGCTGACGTTGGTAACGTGGCGAGTGGCAAGAGCAGCAAAATCCAGCATGGCTTCGAAAGCGCCGTCACGTTTGGGACGGCAATGCTGTTTATATACCGTCTCGTTTTGGGCGTTCATGGAAATAGATAGCTCATCGATCAGCCCGGCCAGGCGAGGCGTGACATCATCTTCATAGATCATATTGGCCAGACCATCGGTATTGATGCGTATCCGGGTGGCAGGTTGCACAGTCTTTAGCTGGCGGGCAACGTCAAGCAAGGTATCCAGGCGCAGGCTTGGCTCGCCGAGACCGCAGAAAACAATCTGTTTGTAGGGCGAGGGATCCCCAATGGCGCGCATGATCTCATCCACGTCTGGTTCGCGTAGCAATCTCAAGTCATAGCCCTGGACAACCCACTCACCATTATATTTTGGGCAGAAGGCACAACGCAGGGTGCAGTGCCAGGTGATATTGAGATAACAGTTGCCATGCAGTTCGTAGGCAATAATTTCTTTGGGGGGTTGTTTGCCGGCTTTGGCGGTGCAGGAAATTTTCATGACTGAGTAGTGGTAACGAGTGAAACGAGATACAGCAACCCCATAAAAACAGGCTGGTGCAACATATAGATAATCAGACTATGTTTGCCGCTAAAGCTCAATACACGGATTGACGGATGTGTGCTGTGCCAATTTTGCAACCAGGCTTGCGGCTGTTTCTGAAATACGAGTTTACCGACGAAGATGCCCAGTAGTACAACGCCAAACCAGGGTAGCAGAGGCACATAGTCTTCGGTAAAGGGTTTATGCGTCATCAGACCGATCCATTGCAGCCAGGGCTGGTCGAAGATGGCATTCTGGAATTGGGTGCCAAAAACGATCAGCCCCGTACCAAGGACAAGATTAAATCGGTAGAAACGAATAAAGATCAGTCCCAGTACGCTGGCCAGGGCAATGAAGTGTAGAATACCGAAAAAGATCATACGGTTGGAAAACTGGATATAGGTAACGATGCTGACCAGACAGGCAAAAAAGATCAACTGTCCCAGTCGGCGGAAATAAGCCTGAGGGTTGAAGCCATGGCGGGTAGCCAGTGACAGGCTGACGCCGACCAGACCGAGAAACAGACTGACAATGAGGATGCGGTAATTTAACCAGAAAGGATGGTGATAGAAATCCAGCCGGATAAAACCAAAATAATTCAGGTCAAAACTGAAGTGATAGCTGAACATCATCAAAATGGCGAGGCCACGTAGCACATCGATGATCAGATAACGTTGTTTTGTGGAACGGATAGTGGACGGGGGTTTCATCTGTTTGGGATATTCTCATTTGTAGCCTGAGCCGATAGAATCCTAGTATATCAAGCTCCGGCCTGAATCTCAGCCACGGGTATAAAACCTGTTTTTTAGGAGCCTTCTTTATTCAGTAACGGGTAAAACAGACACCATGTCACAAACCGGGGAATCAGTATTCGCACAGGAACGTAAAACACCATCCGATTCTGCTGGCTATGACTGGCGCTATATTCTCACAGTAGCCAAGGAACATAAGCGTGATCTGAGCCTCGCCCATATTGTTGCTATTCTTGCTGTGCTGGCCAGTGTGCCCATTCCCCTGTTAATGCCTCTGCTGGTGGATGAAGTGCTACTGCATAAACCCGCTACCCTGGTGAGCGTGATGAATGGCCTGTTTCCGCCTCAGTGGCAGGGGCCAGTGTTGTATATCGGTACCATTCTATTGTTGACCGTAAGTTTACGCTTGATGAGCCTGGTGTTGGGCGTATGGCAGACCCGGCGCTTCACCCTGGTAGCCAAGGATGTGACCTATCGCATGCGCAGGGGGCTGCTTTCTCGCTTGCAGACCATTTCCATGGCCGAATACGAAACCCTGGGCAGCGGTGCGGTATCGTCGCGTTTCGTGACAGATCTTAATGTTATCGACGAATTTGTCGGTGCCTCACTTAGCAAAACTCTGGTATCCATTCTCAGCCTGATTGGTATTTCCGTTATTTTGCTGTGGATGCACTGGCAATTGGCGCTTTTCATCCTGCTCATGAATCCGCTGGTCATTTACTTTACCGTGGCCCTGGGTAAGGGGGTCAAAAAGCTGAAAAAAAGGGAAAACAGCGCTTTTGAGGTTTTTCAGCAGGCTCTGGTGGAAACCCTGGACGGCATCCATGAAATCCGCGCCGGCAATCGTGAACGCCACTATCTTGGCCGGGTCATGGAAAAGGCGAAAAATATAAAGACTCATTCCGCCGCCTTTTCCTGGAAGTCCGATGCGGCCAGCCGACTTTCTTTCGGCGTTTTTCTCATTGGTTTTGATATTTTTCGCGCCATTAGCATGCTGATGGTAGTGTATTCCAATCTCAGTGTAGGTGAGATGATGGCGGTGTTCGGCTACCTCTGGTTCATGATGGGGCCGGTGCAGGAGGTATTAAACATTCAGTATGCCTGGTATGCTGCCAATGCGGCCATGCATCGCATTAATCAGCTGTTTAAGCTGCAGCAAGAGCCAAAATATCCGCATTTGCATAATCCTTTCAGCGGCAGACAAACCGTCGGCATCGAAGTGCGGGATATCTGTTTCAGTTATAGCCGAAATAGCGAAGCCGTGCTTCGGCACGTCAACCTGAATATTCGCCCGGCGGAAACGGTGGCCCTGGTGGGTGCCAGCGGTGGCGGTAAATCCACCCTGGTACAGGTTCTTCTCGGTATGTATCCCGCGCAGCAGGGGATGCTGTATTTCGATGGCGTGCCAGTGACAGAAATTGGTCTGGATGTGGTGCGTGATAATGTTGCAACGGTGATGCAACACCCCGCCATGTTCAATGACTCGGTACGTCAGAATCTGACCTTGGGGCAGGAGATCACGGATGAAATCCTGTGGCAGGCTCTGGAAACCGCTCAGCTGTGCGATATAGTAAAAGCCATGCCCGAAGGTCTGGAGACGATGGTCGGCCGTCAGGGTGTGCGTCTGTCGGGCGGACAGCGTCAGCGACTGGCGATTGCGCGCATGTTGCTGAGCAAGCCCGGCGTGGTGATTCTGGACGAAGCCACATCAGCACTGGATACGGCTACCGAAGCCCGCCTGCATGCCGCCATGCATGATTTCCTGCAAGTACGCACGACCCTGATTATCGCCCACCGATTAAGTGCGGTAAAACAGGCGGACAGAGTTTATGTATTTGAAGACGGACATATTATCGAGGAAGGTATCCACGAAGATCTGATTCGCAGTAACGGCCTTTACAGCCGCCTCTACGGTCATCAGCAGGAAACCGAAGGGTAACGCCCCTCTCTCTCCTCCCCGGGTCTGAAAAAATCCAGGCTAGGGGGGGGACGGGGAACCTCAGTGCGCGTGTCCACCTGCCGCATGCACATGGCCATGCTCCAGTTCTTCTTCGGTGGCCTCACGAATCTCCAGCACCTGGACTTCAAAATTCAGATTGGTACCGGCTAGCGGATGGTTGCCATCGACCGTAATTTTGTCGTCAGTAAGCTTGATTATCGTGACAGCGAGAGGTTGACCATCGGGGGATTCCGCGTGAAACTGCATGCCAATTTCTATTTTTTCATCGCTTTCAAACATATCCCGGGGTACCACCTGGGTCATGCTGTCGTTACGTTCACCATAACCCTGGGCGGGTTCAATGCGGATGGAAAATGCATCGCCGGCCGATTTTCCCAGCAGAGCCTGTTCCAGCCCCGGGATGATATTGGCCGCACCATGCAGATAGGCGAAGTTGCCATCCTCGGCGCTGTCGATGACCTTACCCTGATCATCTTTCAGAATATAATTGAGGGTGGCGACCCGGTTTTCTTCTATTTGCATGATATTTTCCACTAAAAATTTTAAGAATGGCGCAGAATATCATAATTGACCTGATTTCCTATATGATTGGCAGGAACTTTTTTACGAAAAGAATATCTATCCTGATTCTGAATCACGGATAACATTTAGGGCTTTACTGCGGTTTGTTTTTGGGATTGGTATTGTGCAATGAGGGCAGGGGAGTAAACATAATGAAATCAAAACTGATGATTTTACCGGCGACAGAAGCAAATGCCATTCAGTTGCTGCGTGTGCCGGATGATTTTGAAGAGCAGGAAGTTTACCGTTATGTCACGGGCGTGATCGCCCGGGTGGAAGAAGATCACTCAGACTATAATTGGGATGACATAGCCATAGAACTGGAAGCCTGTGGTTTCGAAATGGTTGATTTTATACTTGGCCCGGAGCTTGGCTAGAGTAAAAACGAGGCGTCAATCGCATGTCGACATAATGATTATGCCGGTCAAAAAAAGAACAAATTATCGACCTTCGGTATCGCATGGTTGAAACACTAACCCGCATGGCGGAATAGCGGGTTAGTTTGTGACAGGGTAGTTTATGAGCGGGCAGAAAAATATTTTTTACAGATAAAATGATCCAGTGACAGTTTGCCGGGGCCATAGAGTGTAAGCATCAATAGCGCCATACCCCAGAGCAGGTGTTGGCTGATCCCCATTGGGCTGATATCAGGATACGATGTGGCAGCAATGATATTGTAAATGAATAGCGTCAGGGCAGAATAACGGCCGCCAAGACCGATAACAAGCAGGACGGGCAAGCCCAGTTCGGTTGCAGTGCCCATATAGGCTGCTACGGTGGGAGAGAGCAGCGGCACACTGTACTCATACTTAAATAACATAATAGTAGTATCGAAACTCTGAATTTTGGTGAGTCCCGATCTGAAGAAGGCAGTGGCAACCCAGAGTTTCAATGCCATTTCAACGACGGGCGTTACAACAGACAGAACGCGACCATACAGCGCATCGAGGGCAAGAATTTTTTGTATCAGTGTAGAATTTATTATACTGTCAGGCCACGCCATGGGAACTCCTTAATCATGAACCCTGGCGTTGTAAATCCAGGAAACAGGTAATTATAAAGAACCGATCGAGTAATACATAAGGCAGCGGGTATGGCTACAAAATAGCCTGTTCCACTGCCTCATTCCGTAAATGACAGCTTACATTTACTTTGCTTTGGTTTTGCCACCGGCAATTTTTGCGCAGCTGCCTTTCGGTACATAAACCCAGTCCGTTGCGACCCTGTCTTTAGATGCCTGTCCGGCACAGGCATGGCCACTGCTGCCACAATCATTCATACCGGCCTTAGCGATGCCGTAACATTTTTCCATACCGGGTTTGCCAGCAAAGGCGGCCGTTGCGGTAGTCATGAGACCAAGAGCAAATAAGCCACTCAGCAGAGTTTTCGTATGTTTCATTATGTTCTCCATTTATGGTTAACTGTTTGTTAGTGTCCGCATCACATCGAATAACGAACCAGGCTGATATAACAACCTGAACGGGGGTAAGCTAAACACGACAAAATACTAAGGAAGAAAAATTACAGACATTATCATTCGAGCTAAAAACATACCTGGAATAACGCAGCTTCTAGTCATGTCAATGGTATTTTGAGCCACCATCTCTTATCCTGAGCTGAGACTAACTAAACTTGATTCTGCTTGTCAATCCCTCATGCCTCAAAAATCTATTATTGTGCCGGGGGAAAAAGAGTCTTTTTGTTTCATTTTACATTAGAGATACATAATATGATGTCTTATTGTTCATAAATTATAGTATTGGTGTGCAGGAGTCAGAGCCTGTTAAATAGAGTTGGGTTTATCGTTTTGTCATCCCGCGATAAGTGTCAGGGTAATCTGTCGTTGCTGCGGATTTAATCGATGTTCCCACAGGTATAAGCTCTGCCATGTCCCCAGCCCCGGGCGGCCATCGGTGATAGGGAGACTGATACCTGCCTGGGTAAGAACGCTACGGACGTGGGCGGGCATATCGTCCTCACCTTCGTTGACATGGATGAACATAGGATCGCCATCGGGAACCAGTTTACTCATAAATGTTTCCAGATCGTGACGGACATCCGGATCGGCGTTCTCGCACAATATCAGTGAGGCGCTGGTGTGATGTATAAAGCAGTGGCAGAGTCCATGCCTGATTCCGGATTCCCGCACATAAAGGTTTAGTTCCGCGCTGATGTCATAGGTACCGCGTCCCTGGGTTTGAATATTGAATATTTTTTGCATGTTTTTGTGATTGCTTTATCGTTAATTACGGGTTGTTGACGATAGCGGGCTTGACGCACTAATTTTATTCTTCTATATCCATAGTAGGAGCATGTTAACGGAACACCCCTGACGCCCATGGAGAAATATATGAATATGGTGCAAGTTTATATTTCAGAAACATTAAATGCCAACCGACTGCTGGATGTAAAAAATATGATGCTGACAATTCCGCATGTACACAATGTTGAATTCAACAATAAACTTCCACATGATATGCTAATCGAGTTTGATGCCGACTACAATGTGCCGATTTCAATTGTTGAAAAACTTGAAAATGAAGGCCTTCACCTGGATATTACTTCAGCCTGACAAGAACGGGCTTCATAGGCTGTAGTCTCTCATTATCGCATTCATTCTTGCGGTGAGAGGAGTTTCATGATCTCTACTGACTTGGCTATGCTATCCCGGTAGCCAAGCTCAATCAGTGTTTGGCAGTAGCCTTTTTCAAACAGTAAATAACTGGCTAAACCAGAGCTGTTGCGGCTATAGGCTCCAATGCTTTTCAATAAAAAACGCAGACTGGCAGGGAGTTCATGCAGGTATTCCAGTGCCAGCTCACCCAGGTTGCGACTGGGCGAGATGACCAGCACATCCACCTTGCGCAGTTCAATGCCATGCTGAATACGCTTTTCTTCAGGAATGATTTCAATGGTTTTATTGATGCGTTGAAGGCGCTCGATATCAGCCGAGAGGCTATCCAGAAAAATGCTGTCCAGGGCATGACCGGCAACCTGGGCAATGCTGGGTTCTTGCAGGTAACGGTGGCGAGGCAGGCTGGGCAGAGTTTCCTGACGATTACCAATAATCAGTATTTTATTGGCACCCAGGTGCAGAGCCGGGCTGATCGGGGCTATCTGACGCATTGAACCATCACCAAAAAATTCCCGGTTAAGGTGCACGGGGGCAAAAATAAAGGGGATAGCTGAGGATGCCATCAGGTGGGTAACAGTGATCTTGGCGCGTGCGCCGATGCGACGTGAACGGGCCCAGGGTTGTAACGAAGCCTCAGCCTGAAAAAAAGAGACTGATTGCTGACTGCTGTAACCTGACGCTGTGATGGAAAGGGCGTGCAGATAACCTTGATCGATAGAGTACTGGATATCCTCGCTATGGATGTATCGTTTTAGCAGTTTTTCCAGCGGACGTCGGTTAAGCAGATAAAGGGAGCCATGACGTTTATGCAGACCGGCGGAAAACATAGCCAAAAACCATTCAGTGCTGGTTTTAAATAAGCTCCAGCTGTCTGTTTTGAAAACATGCTCGGCATGAAAATTTGACCAGATATCGTGAATGCGCTGGACGGATTTGTTGAAGTTATAGGCATGGGTCGCCAATGCGGCTGCGTTAATAGCACCCGCTGACGTACCGCAGATAATGTCAAAGGGGTTATGGGCATCGTCAGGCAGCATTTCTGCAATGGCCTTGAGTACGCCCACTTGATAGGCTGCGCGCGCGCCTCCGCCGGAGAGAATGATACTGGTCTTTGATTTTTGTTTGTTCATGTAATCTAAAGCATACCTGCTCCGGGTTTAGGCCAAGTATAGTTCAAAAATAGATGCATTTTTTGCAACACCTGTTTGTTTATTCTGGCATAGTGCAATATAGTTAAAGTGTTAGGTTCCTGCTTTATGGGACTACCATCGGGAGTCATTTTTTGTCTGACAGTATTGCCGCGATCGACCTGGGTTCAAACAGCTTTCACCTGCTGGTTGCCCGGTTCATGAATAAAGGCATACAGGTCATCGATCAGGACAAGGAAATGGTCTGTCTGGCTGCGGGTTTGCAAGCGGACAGAACCATTGATGATGAAACAAAAGAACGGGCGCTGGAATGTCTGTCCCGCTTTGGCCAGCGCATACACCATATCAGCCCGACCGCTATTCGCATCGTTGCTACCAATACCCTGCGCGTCGCGCGCAAAAGCAAAAAATTTATCAAACAGGCACAATTGTTGCTGGGGCATGAGATTGAAATCATCTCTGGTATTGAAGAGGCACGTCTTATCTATCTGGGGGTGGCACATAGTATTGCCAACGATAAAGGACGGCGCATGGTGGTGGATATTGGCGGAGGCAGCACTGAAATTATTGTTGGCGAACGCTTCGAACCTTTGCGCATGGAAAGCCTGTACATGGGTTGCGTGAGTATGACCCAGCGTTATTTTGCTGATGGCACTGTCAGCGCCAGCCAGGTTGCCCAGGCGCGGCTTGCCGCCCTTCTGGAGCTGGAACCGCATATCGAACTGTTCTGCAAGCTGGACTGGGCGCAAAGCATTGCCGCATCGGGTACTGCGCGGACGGTAGAGTCGGTGGCACGAGCCAATGGCTGGGCCAATGGCGATATTACTGCAGAGGCACTGACAAATATTATTCAGAGTTATATCAAGGCAGGCAGTCTGGATGCCACCAGATTAGCCGGGTTGAAAGCGGAACGTGCGCCGACTTTTTTAGGTGGAGCGATTATTCTTGCGGCGATAATAGAAGCCTTTGATATTCAGTCGATGATGGTGTCCGGTGGTGCTCTGCGTGAAGGCTTACTCTATGATCTGATTGGTCGTAGTCAGGAAAAAAGTACTCGTCAGCAGGCAGTGGCTGATTTGTTTATACGTTGCAGACTTGATAAAATACATGCCAGACGGGTTGAAAAAATGGCTATGTCATTGTGGGATCAGGTGACGGCTGATAATTCACTGGGCGACAGCGACTGCCAAAAGATATTGGGCTGGGCAGCCCGTTTGCATGAACTGGGGTTGAGCATTGCGCACAGCCAGCACCACAAGCACGCGGGGTATGTTCTTCGGCACGCCGATCTCTCCGGGTTTTCCTGGCAGGAACAGCAGGTGCTGGCTGCTATTGTGCAGGCGCACCGGCGCAGTTTTCCGCAAGATCTGTTTGACTGCCTGCCTGGTGTCTGGCGGGAAAAGGCAATGAAGCTGGCCATGCTTCTGCGGTTGGCGGTGATTCTGCATCGCAGTCGCAACACCGAAACCGTGCCCGTGCCCGACTGTCAGTTAACCGGAAATAGCATCAGCCTGATATTTTCAGCCAGGTGGTTGCAACAACACCCCCTCAGCCTGGCAGACTTTGAAGAAGAAGCCCGACGGCTGGGCAAGCGGGGTATTGCGTTCAGCTTTGAATCAAGGGATCGTTGACGACTTCCGTTCAGTATGGCTGTTTACCGGTCACGCTGTCGACGCAGGCTGAATATTTTGCCTAACGCATTGTTATCCAGAAACTGGTGCAATAAGGCAAACGTAATGTGACCGAACCAGTAGGCCCACAGTAGATCACCAAAGAATTTGTGGGCGATGGAGTAGTGAGTAAAAGCTATGGGGTCGCTGGGCGGGACGTTATGAGCCGCTGGTAGCATATTAAAGAGGACTACACCGGTCAGGGCATTACCGGTCAACGTGAGAAGGCCGAGCCCGTGGATGAAGCTGGAGAGTCCGATGCGACGCCCAGCCTCTGGCAGGCGGCCGCGGAACAGATTCATGGTTTCGCTGCCAACTACACGTAGACCCTTACGGTTCCAGGGAAAAAGAATAGGTAGATCATAAACTGAAAATGCGTATACCCAGAACACCAGCACTGCCAGTGAGGCTAGCAAACCGATGATTTCATGATAGGGGAAAAGATATTGAGTGCTGGTATCAGCCATGAACAGGCTACTGAAGAGCTGAAATGTCACGGTAAGAACAATGACCCAGTGTAAAAGGCGGACATAGATGCCCCATTCTTTAGACGGCAACGCGGATCTCCTGTTTGCTAATTATGGACGGAAAATGACAGATGCGGCAGTTTAAAGGCCTTCCCAACCTGCGTCAAACCGAACAATTCCCTGTATCCCCCTTTTGGGGGCAGGAAGCCAGAGAAACTCAGCGTCAGGTTTAAGCCACTACAGAGGGTGATTGAGTACTGTTGTTCGAGACAGATTGAGTTTTAATAAACGTAACTATTCAGCTCACTGGGGCAGGATCTCGAATTACTGTCCAGCTTAACCTTATTCGATGCAATGGGTAACATGCGTAGGTTAGCGCTGAGCCATGATCTTTATGGCGAAGTCCAACAGCATAGGCCAGGCTTGTTGAGTTTGCACACCCCGTCGAACTGTTTACGATAAATTTCCGGAATGTCAGCAACCGTTCTGGCGTTATGAAACAGGATGTCAACAATGTTCGGCCAGCTCACTGAGTAATTGTTCCTGCGCGGAAAACGCATCTTCACCTTTTGCCTGTAAGCGCGTGTAGCTGCCATCGGTATTAAGCACCCAGGCATGGGTGTTGTCGCGCAGATAATAATCCAGATGGTGGAGAATCTCATCGCTGAGTTTTTTAGTGGCAATCGGGAAAGCCAGCTCAACCCGCTGAAAGAAGTTGCGTTCCATCCAGTCGGCACTGGCGCAATAAATTTCCGGTTTGTCGTTGTTCTGAAAATACATGACCCGGGTATGCTCAAGAAAACGGCCCACGATAGAGCGCACATGAATATTCTCTGAGACGCCCTTGATACCGGGACGAATACGGCAGATGCCACGGATGATGAGGTCGATCTTTACTCCGGCCATAGAGGCCTGGTACAGCGCACGAACCACCTTAGGTTCAGTGAGCGCATTCATTTTGACAATGATGCGTGACGGCAAGCCTTTTTTAGCATGTTTTTCTTCGCGCTGTATTTTCTCCAGTACGGCCTGATGCATGGTGAAAGGTGAGAGTAGCAGCTTGTTGAGTCGGGATACCTTGCACAACCCGGTAAGTTGCATGAAAGCTTTATGCACATCTTCACCCACTGCTTTATCAGCAGTAAACAGGCCGTAGTCGGTATAAATGCGCGCATTGCGTGGATGGTAGTTCCCCGTGCTGAGATGTGCATATTGTTTCAGGCCAGATTCCTCACGCCGAATCACCAGGGCCATTTTGACATGGGTTTTATAGCCAACCACACCGTAAACCACGTGAGCTCCCGCTTCCTGTAGGCGGTTGGCCAGAGTGATATTGTCGGCTTCGTCAAAGCGGGCGCGGATTTCAATCACTACGGTGACTTCCTTGTTATTGCGCGCAGCCTGCACCAGCGTATCGACGACTACTGATTTAGGGCCCGTGCGGTAAAGCGTTTGCTTGATGGCCAGCACCTGGGGATCGGTGGAGGCCTGACGCAAAAAATCGATAAAGGGAAGAAATGACTCAAAAGGATGAAATAGCAGGATGTCCTGCTTGCTGATCACGCTGAAGATATCCGGGTTGTTTCGCAGTTTGGCCGGCAGGCCGGGAGTGAAAGGTTGAAAGCGTAGATTGGATTTGTCCGGCAGGTCGCATACTTGTAACAAACGATTGAGATTGACCGGGCCGTCAACGCGATAGAGATCATTTTCTTCGAGGCGGAAGGTTTTCAGCAGAAAGTAGATCATGTCATCCGGGCAATCATCGGCTACTTCCAGACGCACCACGTCACTGTAACGACGGGAAAGGAGCTCACCTTCCAGCGCATGCAGAAGATCATCGACTTCTTCAGTATCGACAAACAGATCACTGTTGCGAGTGATTCGAAACTGATAGGTGCCGGTAATTTTCATGCCATGAAACAGATCACCGACGTAGGCATGGATGATGGATGAGAGGAAGACATAGCCATTTTTTTCATCACTGGCTTCGCTGGCAGGAAGCTGGATCAGGCGGGGCAGAGAGCGGGGAGCCTGGACGACGGCCATGCCGCTGTCTCGTCCGAAGGCATCCTTGCCCTGTAACGAAATAATGAAAGACAGAGATTTATTTATAATGCGAGGAAAAGGATGCGCAGGATCCAGCCCCATAGGGGTAAGCATGGGTAACAGGCTTTCTTTGAAATAGTTGTGCAGCCACTTTTCCTGGGCATTGCTCCACTCACTACGACGGATAAAACGGACGTTTTCCTTTTCCAGCAGTGGGAAAAGTTCGTGGTTGAGTACCCGGTACTGTTTTTCGACAAGATCAAGCGTTTTTGCGCGGATGGCTTTGAGACTTTCGGCTGCGCCGATTTTATCCGGTGTATTGTGACTGCCGGGTACGTCAACCTTCTCTTTTAATTCGGCCACGCGTATTTCAAAGAACTCATCCAGATTGGTGCTGGAAATACATAAATAACGCAGGCGTTCGAGTAGCGGTAATTGTTCGTCTGTGGAACGCTCCAGCACGCGTTGGTTAAACTCAAGCAGGCTGAGCTCACGGTTAATATAGAGTTCAGGTTGATGCAGGTCGATTTCTTCCACGTAGTCTATCCTTAATTATGACCAAAACAGCATTCAGATATAAGTATAGTATTGCAGCTTTGTTATGGGTATTAAAGGTATGAAATACAAGGGCTTTACAACTTTATAAATATACAGGGTTAAGGTTTTGCTGTTCAGATCGGTTTATGCCGTGGAGGCGGGATCGCCAGCTATTGCTGAGCTGAGCAAAGGGGTAACTCACATAAAATACCCCTTGAAAATGTACTTACATATTACAAAATATATTTTTTTCTGCCCTCAGGTTTCATCTGACCTGAATTCGTATAGTAAGTGCATAACCTACTGAAAGTAGTTAGGCATCCACCCCCTGAAATAAACAAGACCCAGGGTACAATGCAAGGCTACGAAACCAA
>VAOX01000687.1_pt1 | contig 41173 bp, 38 predicted proteins | sample 3393891 | NCBI WGS metagenome assembly VAOX01 (sample SAMN08290429, study PRJNA428436) | hydrothermal vent metagenome | isolation source: Deep-sea hydrothermal vent chimney | place: Indian Ocean: Southwest Indian Ridge | depth 2822 m m
AAACTCAATAGAAGGCCGCCGCCCAAACCATAAAAATAGCCAGAAAGGCCGGGCGCAGTGGGGCCGGGATTAAAGCCGGATAAAAAACTTCCGGCAAGGGGGTGACTTAAGCTAAAATTCTCATTAGCCATTATCAACTCCGCGTTAGTTGTAGTGGTTAGCGAGCTCTCTGTGCCCTTCACATTGAGCTTGCGCTAATTATGTAGTACTGCCTGAATTTAGCTTAAGTCATAAGTTGTGCCCCCTTGCTGTTATTGAATAAAATGAATGTTGTGGATGCGCCCTGTGAAAATAAGCGCACTGCAAAAAGCCAGATGTCGATATAACTCATCCTTCCACGAGTGTAAGGATAAAGAAGATTGAGTTATATTGTCAACAAAAATTTTCAGTTATTTTTATATTCGATATTTACAGGCACCTGCTTTGGGCTGAATCCCTGGCTGTAATTACGTGTAATAAAAATATTCGAGCTGATGAACTCGCAGATTCGTGCTCGTTCCCACGCGCCTGCATGGGAACGCATACCTGTAATTTATAAATGGAGGATAATTTAAAAAACTTAAAACAATCAAAGGAGTCAGGCTCGTTGAAATTAAATCAACCGAGTCTGACCCCTTGAATTTTTTTCACTTGCAACCAGGAGCCTTTTGCTCTGGCAAGCCGATGCAAAAACAGCTTTTCATCACCCTCCAGATCAGCCAGCACACCTTTATACAGCCAGCCACGCTCATACCGATTAAGCATTTCATCATAATTAAGATGGTTTATATCATTCAAATCCCAGCAAATAGCCTCAAGAAATGGAAGGCGCTCTGGTTTGTGTAGATTAAGAGGCACTTGCATATATATCAACCTGTTGATTATAAAGAATTTTTATTTTCATTTCGAAAAACATACACACAGTTTAGCACTATCTATATAGTGATTCCATTCCTGTCATTCTCGGTGTTATTTCGCAGATTACAGCCATACAAATATTATAAGGTGATGCATCACCAGCTTTCTGAATAAATAAATCACCTACCACATATACGAATAATTCCAGGTAAAAATTAGTGTATTTAGCGTAGGATACAAATCCTGCTGTTTTTGCAATCCCACAGCCGTATCGGGGTGACTATCGCCTCTCTGCGTATAATACTCCACACCAATGGTATGTGAACGCCCTTCAGAATAAGATTTTCCATATTTAAACCCGACAGTATATGCATCAAATTCGCCCAGCCTTAAATCGGCACTGGCATATTCTGGCAAGGCCTCGCTGGTATTTAAACTATGTCTGTAGAAGTCAGCACTGCTCTGCCCATATATTCTCAGGTGAGGCTGAAGAAAAAACCGCTGATCCAGCTTCACTCTGTATTTAAAATCCAGTGTACTGGACTTTATTTCCCACTCATCCCAGTAATACCGGTATGATATATCAGCAATATCTCCCTGCATATTTAACTTATAGGCAAAAAATAAACTCTGTATTTCTCGCTGATCCGGCCTGTTTTCAAATAGATAATCCACAGTAGCACCCAGTGAATTTGTATTTTGATCCTCTATTAAACTGAGTATTTTATACGGATCTGTTAGATAACCACTGGCATTTGAAAAGCTGTATTTGAATTGCATTAGTGAATTTCTGTTAATCACCTGATTAACCCCAATATGTACGCCTGACTGGCGACGAGTGACACTGGCATCCCCTCTGGGCTGAAATGTATTGGGTGGTGGCATAGATACCAGTGGATCGGGTGTACCACCTACTGGATGTACGCGATTATACTCAGTATTTATACCGCTAAATAACGTTGTGTTATGCTGGTTGAAATCATATAAAAATTCAATGCCGCCACCCAGTGAAAAATAGTCGAATTCCATCGACAGGCGCGTATCATAACTGATTTTGAAATCACTGTTTATTTCAGACTCATACACGCTACCTAATGACATTCGGGTATCCATATGCGTATCATCAACAGGCAGTTTATTTGCGCCGACACTATAAGTGCCATTACCCGAAGCGGTTGTGAATGTTTGCGGCACATTGCTCGCAGTAGCGCCATTGGGCGTTGCACCTGTGACTACATCAAATTCAACCAGAAACGAGAATGCATCGCCATCCTCCAGCTCTCGTTTGCCATTAATTAACAGTTCCAGTCCCGTGTTACGATCCTGCTCAATGTAGTTCATCGCCGCAAGGTCAATATACCAGGGCTTTGTTTCTGTTTCTGCACTGGCAGACGCGCCCAGCAAACATGAACAGGCCGTTGTCAGTGCTGTTGTTATATTTACTTTAGTTATCGACATACACCACCTCCATTAATTGCAGCCACAACCACCACCGCTAAAACCTTCGCCACCACTGGAAGCCTCTTTACTGAAATAAAAATGGCGATCCATCGTCCCGTTCAGGCCATGCGAGCCAAACTGCATTTCTTTCTTCGACAGCTCATCTCGCTCCCAGGGCTCAACACCGAGCGAGCTACAGGAAAAAAGGCTAGCAATTAATAAAAAAAACACAAACTGTTTAAATATAAGCATCATTATTTTTCTACTATTAGCATTTTTATAAAGAGTGTGCTTTAAAATCATTCATTTTTTAAAACACCCTGGTGAGTAATCGGCGTTGACAGGGAAATACCAAATTCACCTGCTGTTTTTAATATACATTCGCGTATTGTACGGCGTATAGACATCAATGACTTAACTTCTTTGGTATAATAAAACACAGACCACTCAACCGCATGGTCTCCTGTATCTAGAATACCAATCTCAAAAGACTGACCATTGCCAAAACAATTGCCACATTCGGTTTTAACTTTTTCTTCTGCCGCCAGAAACATTTGCCTGACTTTTTCAGGAGGAACTGAATAGCCTATTTTAAAACATAACTGTTCTCTTAAGCCTTTTGCAGATGCAAACTTGGAGAGATTTTGAATAGTAAAGTCTCGTAACTTTGAATTTTTTAACATAATTCGGTGATTATTTACCAGATTTAAAATTTCTGTATGAAACATCTTGGTTTTAAAAACGACACCTATTATCTGACCATTGTCATCCAGCTCAATGACATCGCCTTCTTCTATCATGCCGCTATTAAGAAAGATTAATCCGCTGATAATATCCGGTGCCCAGGCATTTTGAGTTAAAGCCAGAAAAACACCAATAATACCAACAACGCCTCCCGCCTGAAGCAGGCTATTAAACTCCATCACATTAATAATAGAAATCATCGCAATCACAAATATCACGACACCGCTTAGCAGACTCAGCAAACGGCTATTGTAGGTTTCTATACTTCTCTGCACACCGTTAATTTCACGTAGCTTGCCATATTTTTTACGCACCCAGTAACTAAATATCTGCTTTGTTAAATAGGACAGATAGATAATCACCCAGATGGAGACAAGCTTCAGACCCGGCCCGTTTTCATCATTTGAAAGATAGATACTGTTGTATCCATAGGTCAGTAAAATAAGTAAATTTAGTGCTCTAAAACTTTGCACTTTTAATAAAAATCTGGATGTGTCAGTGTTTTCAGCCTGAAAAAATTGCAGTATCCATTTTGCTGAAATCATTAACAGCAAGTTCAGTGCGATGACAACATAGTCCACCAGATCAATCCGTGCCAGGTAAATATCAATTATATCCATTGTTTTTCCTGTTTATTCCCGTCTGCTCATTATTTTAGATAAAGCATTATATTGACTAAGTACCTGAATGAAAAGGTATTCTGACACACAACCACACACCTCTGGGCTTATCATTGAGCCTGTTCCTGGCTTACACTCGCCAGCTACCACCGAAACTCAGAATTTCGTCTCAAAAATAGTTCAGCATCATTCTGAATTTACAATTATAATCAACCATCTGGCCTGGAGCCTCAATCAGCCTGTGTGGCAGAGAATTACTTTTAAAATCAAAACCAGCAAAAACTCGACCATATAATATAAATCGAATACATCTCTGGCATCTACACATACACTAAATTAAATTAAATCCTTATGAATCAAATACTTATACCCATATCTCCTGGTGAATTACTGGATAAAATCACTATTCTGGAGATTAAAGCCGAAAGAATTCAATCTGCCGAGAAAAAGGCAAATGTCACTAATGAGCTCAGCATGCTGAACAAAGTCTGGTCTGATGCTGTAGTTGAGGACAGAGAGATCACATCACTGAGAGAACAGCTTAAATCAATTAATGAGAGCCTGTGGGACATTGAAGATGATATTCGCGATGAAGAACGAGCTCGGCGCTTTAATGAGCGTTTTATTGAGCTGGCACGCAGCGTTTATGTTACTAACGACCAGCGAGCCAATATCAAAAAGCTGATAAATCAGCATTTGAAATCCGATATCGTGGAAGAAAAATCATACCAGGACTACTCCTGAGACATGAATATACTGGTTTGTACGTCGGCTAATAGTTCGTTTAATAGCTTACGCCCCGAACTGGAAATTTATGTCAGTTTAGCCAGATCTGGGCATAATATTACACTTATCACTCATCATAATGATATTTACAGTAAACGATTTGCTGAGTACGGCATCACGGTTATCGAAAAACCGATTGTAAAAAAAATCAGTGCCATCTCGATTCAGCTCATCCGCAGCACAATAAAGCTAAAATTTATTAATATCGTCTATGCAACTAACTCTAAATCCATCCCTAATGCTGCACTAGCCTGTATTGGACTCGATGTAAAACTGGTCGCATACCGGGGCACAGCCAGTGGATTATACTGGCACGATCTGGGAAACTACCTGGGGCTTCTAAACCCTCGAATTGATGGTGTGATATGTGTTTCAAAATATGTTTATGACTTTGTGTCATCTAAATCTGCATTTAAAAATAAACACATCGTTGCCATATACAAAGGCCATAACACTGGCTGGTATAACAATGAGCCTGCGGATCTGACTGAATTTGGCATCAGAAAAACGGACTTCACCGCCATCTGCGTAACCAATGCTCGGCCTCACAAAGGCCTGGATATTGTGTTAAAGGCCGTTGATCAACTTTCTGATATTAAAAACTTTCACCTGCTCCTTGTTGGCAGGGGAATCGATAAAGATCCATATAAAAGTTTATATGCTAACAACCAGACGAAATCCCGAGTACACCTTGCCGGTTATAGAAGCGATGCCCCGGAACTTATCGCCGCCTGTGATGTTCTGATACAACCCTCAACCGGGGGAGAAGGCTTGCCCAGAGTTATCCTGGAATCTCTGGCCTATAGCACACCTGTTATTGCATCTGCTATACCGGGTAGCATGGAAATAATTAAAGATGGTGTAAATGGGAAAATTGTTCCCGTTGGTGATGCTACTGCACTTGCCGCTACCTTACACCAACTCCATAGTCATCCAGAAATCCTACAGACCCTGGCATCAAACAGCCAGTCTATACTTGAAAGTGAAATGTCACACAGGCAAACGGTAAAAGAATATATTAAGTATTTTGAGTCATTACTGAACTAGAGCCCCACCCTGCTGCATCACCTGATCTACCTGCTCACAAACTTCTTCCACCGTAATCAACGCCATAACACCCGTCTGTTCTATTTTTGCTCCCCAACGTAAGCTGCTAGCAGACTGGTTTAAAAAATCTTGCGCCGCCTGCTCAAATTTATCGACACAATACTCCAGTGAGTTAAATGGCCCGCTACGTTTACTCCAGGTACAGGCATAAAGGCCAATAACAGGTACGCCAAGCGCATTCGCCAGATGCGCAGGCCCGGTATCGGGAGAAAGTACAAGTGTAGCCCTAACAAGCAAACCTGGTAGCTGCTCCAGTGTATCTTTACCCACCAGATTAAGGCCAGGCTGCTTCATAAATCCACATATTTCAGCAGCCATATCTTTTTCTATTTTTGATGGCCCGCCACTGAGTATCACCTGCATACCGTATTGATTAACCGCATAATCAGCTACGCCAGCATATCGCTCTGGTAACCAGTTTCGCAGTTTATGGCTGGAACAGGCTGAAATAATTAAAACCGGTTTATCGCTATCGATATGTTTTTCTGCAAAGTTTTTTGCATCCTGAGTGACCGGCATATCCCATACCGGCTCTTTGACTTCAATCCCCAATGATGATGCAAATGAAAGAAAGCCCGCTACCTGATGCTGTTCTTTAGCCTCTGCAACCCAATGATTAATAACCAGAGAATGCAGATCTCGTGATCGGGTTTTGTCCCAGCCAAGTCTGATATCAGCTTTAATTCCTATGCTGGCGATATTAGCGCGTGCTGCTACCTGCATCTGCAAAAGCACATCAAACCGAGTGTTTTTTAACTTCTTCCATAAATCCAGATAGGCTTTAAAACCCTCTTTTTTATTAAATATGACAAAGTGAATTCCTTTAATCGTTTTAAGCAATTTATATTCAAAAGCACCACATACCCATGTTATTTCAGCTGTTGGCCATTTCTGTTGAATGGCTCGCACAACCGGCAGCACATGGGTTACATCTCCCAGAGCAGATAACCGTAGAATACAGATTTTATCAGGCGTGATAGCAAGCGGGAGCATATTACTTCATAAACTTCAAAAAATTATACTTATTAAAGGTGTATTGCATCTGAATCACCGAAATCAGAAAACCATGATAGCCATCAAGCACGCCCAGACGAATAATATAATGCCTGAAAAAAGCAAATAGTGAATGTGTTATAATCATAAAAAAATTTACTTTTCGGCCTTTCTCAAACTGACTTTTAGCCCAAATTTTTGCATAACCGTTTCGCTTGTCAATATACTCTTCCAACGACTCAAATGTATAATGATACAGCTTGCCTTTTAAATCCTTTTTAGCTGCGCCTTTACAACTCACTGCCTCATGCACCATCGCCTCATTAAACTGATAGTGCTTTTTATTAAATAAACGTACAATTTTATCTGGATGCCAGCCACTGTGCCTGATAAATTTATTACAAAAGTGAGTGAGTCGATTAATGCGATAGACTGTTTTTTCATCCAGCTGAGTATCCATATTTTCTATCTCACTGCGCAGCTCTTCACTAACAACCTCATCAGAATCCAGTGATAACACCCAATTATTACTGGCTTTATTCACAGCAAAGGCTTTTTGAAGGCCAAAGCCAGGCCAGTCATTAGTATATATTTTATCGGTATACTCCGCTACAATATCCAGTGTTTTATCTACACTTCCAGAATCAACAATAACTATTTCATCTACCCATCGAATAGAATCGAGACACTTTCTAATCCTGCTTTCTTCATTTTTGCAGATAATAGTCACTGATATTTTATTTTTCATGCTTTTATACTTATAACGTGTAGTAGGACATTTTTTTTCGAATCTGGAATTTACGCCATAAGTTTAAAGGCTTAGGTCGCAGACGGGATAAGTCATTTTCAATAAAATCATCTGTTGCATCTAATATTCGTTCAGATGAACCGCCATCTGAATAATTATGAAATTTTTCCATAAAAGCTGTAGCTTCTTTCAGTAAGGGCTCCGGGTTTGTTAACGCCTGAGTAATTGCTGCTTCAACTTTACTCTCATCAAGCACATTTATTGCATATTTACCAGGCACTTTAGCTCTGAAGGTAACCAGAGGCTTATTAAGCAGCAGGTATTCCAGTGCAATTGAGGATGTATCACACAACATGACATCTGCCGCCCTGAGCAAAGGTAGTACATCATGATGGCTATCAACAAAGGTAAAATTATCACCTTGCATTGCTTTATATTTAGCGACAATATCATCCGGCATTTTTGGATGTAAAGTGACCAGCCAGTGCCATTTTGATGACTTTGACAGAGATCGTATTGTATCTATAAGATAAGGCGCTGAAGTTAATGACGGACTGAAAGTAGATGCATAAAACACCACTGGCTTATCAGGGGAAGCTGTGTTTTTAAAATTGTCATACGGACTGGGGTCGCATAAATCAGAGTTAAATAATGGATCTAACTTTGGCCACCCGGTTTCAGCCACACTAAACGTTTTATATTTTTCAGCTAGTGTTTCAAACTGATGAGTTACCTCTGGAGCATGGGTACAATAAAGATCGAACAAACCGCGAATGCGGAAATGTCCTTTTTTACCTGTCTCATCATTTGCCAGACCATGAAATATTTCAACCTTCACGCCTGGAAAAAAATCAGGTACCCAGTTACCCGGCACATAAACCGCTAATGGATTATATTGTCTCACTTCATCTACAGTATGCAACTGTTTTTCATCCGAGCGAAGATACCGGGCATCCGCACCTTGCAAAAACCACGCCACATCGCCTCCACGCATACGAATTACCTTTTGTAATGGGCGTAGTATTGAATATGCATAAAGGTGGTTAATGAAAAACAGGTAATGTTTCATGATTAATATTCTGCAATAACAGAGATGTTTTTATTGGATTCATATTCTTCATAAATCGATAGAATCTCGTCTTTAACTGGACTCGTTTCAAGGTTCAGCTTAAAAGCAATAATTTTCATAGTATCCCCAAATATCAGGCTACAACTATCTAATGCCGATGAAATAAATGAAGCCATAATGAGCGGCCTGGTTTCCATTACTGATAATTGATATTCTATAGGATAATCAAACCGCTCGACTCTACTATCAATCTCACGAGATATTTTTTCCAGGTTACCCTCACTCTCTCTCCTATGAGAAATATAAATAAACTCACTAGATTTATAAAAATTTCTAACTTTTTTTAAATGGTTTAAGTATTCACACTGACTAATAATACCTGACTCACTAATAGGTGAACCGATAAAATATATTTCATTCGTTTTTTTAAAAAACATAACATCTGATCTTAAGTGTTCAAAATTATTTCTTACAACACTATCCTGGACACCAGGAGAAATATCATATATAGTAAAAAACTCCAACCTGTCATAGTTGCTATCATTTATTTTTTGTATGTTTTTTTTAAGAAATAACTTTATTCTACTTTTCAATAAAACAGACCTTCCATCAGACAAGCCTTTACTTCGTTCCTTAGCTAATTGAAGTGTTGCATTTCCATCATCCAGTAAAACTGTTTTTTTATGAGCCGTGATATTAACGAGATGCTTCATATATATGTATCTTTCATAACCTACAAAAAAATAGTTAACCTCTCCAAGAAACTCACTTATTCTGTTTAATCGCCATACATAAAAAAAAGATCTTCTCAATAATTTTAATCGCCATATTTTATTTAAAAATGAATGTTTATTGATATTAGTTAATGGATTTTCAAAAAACACGGGCACACAATTCAAATCGACAACACTACCCCATTCGCCCGACATTCTCGCCATACCCGCAAGCTGAATCTGACTTTTACGATCTGCCATCAATATTAGCACACAGGATTCTCCCTTTAGCTTATAGTAGTACCTGGCCTCAATAGCATTCAGCAATTGCAGGGGAGTTTTCACTAAAAATACATTTTTCATATTATATAGCTCTCATTACTCTGTTCTTATTAATAAAAAAGAACATCAATAAGCAAACCCACATTCAGTCAAACATATCATTATTTAATGGCGTGCCACGTTTAATATCTTTATTTGCATGCTCACCCAAAATCTTATCATAATACTTTGGCGGCAATCCAAACCCGGGCCTTATTCTTCTAATGTTTTTTACCGTAAATACATCTCCATTTTTTATGTCATCAACAGCATAAATTGAACGACGAAATTTCAAATTTTCTACTTCTGCTGGTTTTTGCTCATATCCAGGTACACCCAAAGCAGACCAGGCTATCTGCGTGTCTTTGCATAATTTCTGTAGCTCTTCAGGCTCAAGAGAAAATTCACTATCTGGACCTTTATCATTTTTACAAAGCGTTACATGCTTTTCAATAACACTTGCACCAAGCGCAATACTGGCTACTGACACGGCTGTTCCCAGAGTATGGTCCGACAGGCCGGAAACAACTGAAAACTTCTCTGCCAGATCTGGTATTGTCCTTAAATTAGACTGCTCAACAGGCGCAGGGTAACTACTAATGCAGTGCAAAAGCACCAGTTGTTCACAGCCACTTTCTCTGGCAACAGATACAGCCTCTTCAATTTCCTGAATATTAGCCATGCCTGTTGATATAATCATCGGTTTTTTTGTTTGTGCTACATATTTTATTAACGGTAAATCTATCGCCTCAAATGAGGCAATTTTATAGGCTGGCGCATTAAGATCTTCAAGAAGATCAACCGCCGTTTCATCAAAAGGTGTGCTAAACAACGTTATCTCTGCTTTGCGCGCATAATCAAATATCGGCTTATGCCATTCAAAAGGTGTTTGCGCCCATTCATATAATCGGTAAAGGTTATAACCATCCCATAAACCACCTCTAATCATGAAATCTTCATTACAACAATCAATCGTCATAGTGTCAGCAGTATAACTCTGAATTTTTATTGCATCTGCACCCATTTTTTTTACCATATCAATGGTCTCAAATGCCCTTTTTATATCGCCATTATGATTAGCAGACATTTCGGCAATAATATAAGGCGGATAATTATTACCAATTTTTCTGCCAGCTATAATAATTTTTCTATCTTCAAACATCACTCAAACTCTTTCTGTATTTTATATTACTTAACTGATAGCCACACATTTCAAACATTTTCATAGAAATTTCATTGTCTGGCAACACTTCAGCAACAATATATTTTACTGCCGGGAAATTACTAGTCAACCAGATTTCACCTGCATTAACTAATGCTCGACCATACCCTCTGTTGAACATTTTATTCACTAAATATATAGATACCTCAGCCTCATCTCCTGAAATTTCAAATCGAAGTACACCCACGTCTTCATTGGATACCGATCCAGTTAGAATATGTATATCCGGATCTTTTAATGCTTTCTCATACCATTTCTTGTGTTGTTCAAAATCTATTTTGTCGTGATTACTTGAAAAATGACGAACGACAGGATCATTCCTCCATGTAAATATTTTCTCCATTTCTTTACTGCCCGCAACAGACAGACTAACTGCCGGCGAGCATATTATATTAGCAACACGAACACAGCCCCGGCCATCAATCATTTCCTTTCCCCTGACACTCATACTTACACATAAAGCTGTATTTTTTAACAGGGCTTTAAGATGAAGCACTATTTCTTTAGCATCTGGAGCACAATGATCAGGCATATAGACAAGCCCGGCGGCGGCACTATCTTGCAGTAGTTTTTTCTGGTTATCCGCAACAGGCCATGCGATTGTCGGTAACCCTGAATAGCAGCGCTCCCACGTCACCGTACCACCGCCTCCAATACTCATATCTGCATTTGCCATCATCTGAGCCATATTATTGACCTGTACATGCAAATTTATTTTATTTTTATCTGAGCATAAAATTTCCAGTTTTTCTTTATGAGGACTGGTTCCTCCAACTACAACATCAACAGTTATTTCATCAGGTAAAAAATCAATAATTGCACGTAGCACTTTCCCCGTCCAGTCATCAGCATCTGTACCACCAAAAAAAATCAGTATTTTTTTAATCTGCCTGTTATTCGACCGTTCTTTTACACGCTGCTCACGAAACTCTTTACGAAGAAGAACATATCTGGGGCCTAGTAACTTCTGGCAACTAGTCGGCAGTAATTTTGTGTACCGATCTGCCATATCAACATAGTAGTTTTGATCAAGTAAGACATTGCAATTATGCACGCGATCAGCCAGATCATCTATTACCAGAATTTTTTTAACTATCTCTTTCTGTTTGGTCTCCCAGTGTTCATCAATTGAGTAATGATCGACAATTAACCATTCCCATGGCGATTCCTTTGCAAGAATTTGATATGTTTGCTCAGCATCACACTCCTGTGAAACGCCTAACCAGTTAGAATGCTGCACATGCTCACTTTCTAACTCCCCCTGTCGTCCAGCCTCGATCTGATCTAACTCTGCAACGCTATAACCTTGAGCACGAATAAAATCAATTAAATTTCCGCGTAAATTACGGCAGATAAAAAGAACTTCAACTCCTTTTAGTTGAAGTTCTTCCGCCAATGTCAAACAACGCATCACATGACCAATACCAATAATAACTGATGCATCTGTACGTATTGCGACCTTCATATTGTTTTATCTTTTTTTAACTGCCATGCCTGGTACATAAGCTCTGCACGATACCAGTCTTCCAGAGTATCCATATCCTGCACCAGGTGCCGTGGCAATACGACAGGCATAGACCTGTTGGAAAAAATAACATCATCTCTCATGAAGGAATCCGATTTCCCCCAGTAAAACTGCCCAGCATCATGATACGCCTCTTCCAGATCCTGCGATCTTTTTTGTATGTTTTCAGGCCATATCGCTTCAATTTCATTATTAACATTTATTCGAATTGCACGTTGAACGGGAAAGGGGAAACTTGTAACTGAAAAAGAATATGATTTATCTGACTCTATAAGGTTCGTATAACCCTGCCTTATATACTTAACATTTATAAAAGGCGCTGTTGCATAAATACAACACACCAACGAAACTGACTCCCCCCTGGATATATATGAATGAATGGCATGTTTGATGACATCATTAGTACCCGTATAATCATCTGATAATTTTTCGGGCCTCATAAAAGGAATCTCCGCACCATACAGCTTTGCAATGGATGCAATTTCATGATCATCAGTTGATACAATCACTTTATCAAAACAGTCTGATGCCAGTGCCTGCTCTATTGAATAGGCAATAACTGGTTTACCACAAAAATCACGAATGTTCTTACGAGGTATCCGCTTACTACCCCCCCTCGCAGGTATAACACATAATTTCATAATACGCTTTGCTTTAATGAGTCTACAACTTTCAGCTGCTGCTCTTCTCCCAACGAACTAAACAACGGTAAAGAGAGTGCTCGCTTATAATATTCAACAGCATTAGGGAAATCGTCAACTTTAAATCCCATTTTTTTATAGTATGGTTGCGTATGAACGGGTATATAATGGACATTAACACCAATACCTGAACGCCTCATAGATTCAAAGACCTCACTGCGACTCGTATTACATTCACTTTTAATCTGTATCGGATACAGATGCAAAGCAGAATAACTATCCAGGCTTTGCCATGGCAACACCAATGGCAAATCACTTAATAAACGATTGTATCTCTCAAATAGATCATGTCTGCATGCAATATATTTATCAAGCCTTTTCATCTGACTTCTACCTAAAGCTGCCTGCATATCCGTCATACGATAATTGAAACCTAACTCTATCTGTTGATAACACCATGAACCTTCAGCATCTCCCTCCATTAACTCGGGGTCACGTGTCACACCATGGCTCCGTAAACGCTGCATTGCATGAGCTGTTACCTCATTATTAGTTGTTGCAATCCCCCCTTCAGCAGTGGTTATAATTTTAACAGGATGAAAGCTGAAAACGGTGACATCTGAAAACTGACACCCCCCCACAGACAGACCACGATACTTTCCACCTATGGCATGTGAGGCATCTTCAATTATTTTAAACCCATACCTGTCAGCTAACTTACGAATGGCTTTCATATCACAGGATTGCCCTGCAAAATGTACTGGAATTACAATTTTAGGTAATTTCCCTTCTCGCTCAGCTAACGTCAGCCGAGCCTGTAGTAATTCGACACTCATGTTATATGAACATGGATCAATATCGACAAAATCAACTTTTGCCCCACAGTAGAGCGCACAATTAGCAGATGCTACAAAGGTATTCGGAGATGTCCACATCCAGTCTCCTGGGCCCAGACCTAATGCCAGACACGCTATATGCAACGCAGATGTTGCACTATTAACAGCAACCGCATATTCTGCACTGCAATAGTCGCTTATGGTTTTTTCGAACTCTGGGACTTCTGGCCCCTGAGTAATAAAATCAGACTTCAGCACCTCTATTACTCTATTGATATCCTCCTGAGTAATATCCTGCCTGCCATATGGAATCATAAATATTTAAGCCTGTATCTGATTTGAAGTTTTATATAACAGTTCTCAGCTAATAATTTTTTAATAAGCCGCTGTTCTAAATATTGCATTTCTGAGTATTTACATTACGAACAGAGATTCCATTCTCTGCAAGGAACTGTTTCATTTCGGCCGGGGTTTGATGTGTAAAATGAAAAATACTTGCCGCAGCAACTGCATCCGCTTTACCTTTTTTCAGTGCCTGCAACATGTGTTCTGCATTGCCTGCACCACCTGCCGCTATAACAGGTATAGAAACGGCTGATGAGACTAGCTCAATCATTTCCAGATCATAGCCTTCCATTGTACCATCACGCTCAATACTGGTAATAAGCAGTTCACCAGCACCCAGTGATTCACATTTTTTTGCCCATTCTACCAGTTCTTTCCCTGTGGGCCTGCTTGCGCTATGGCTATAACATTCATATATGCCTGATTCATTTTTTTTTGCATCAATACTGACGACTATACACTGCACACCAAATCGGCCAGATGCTTTTTCTATTAACTCAGGATCAGTATACGCTGCCGTGTTAATTGCCACTTTATCTGCACCTGCCCTGAGAATTTTAATAATTTTATTCAGGTCGTTGATACCACCACCATACGTCAACGGAACAAAACACTCAGAGGTCAAAGCTTCAATTTCCGTGTAGTCGGGTTCCTCGCCACTTATTGTTGCTGATATATCCAGTAGTATAAGCTCATCAACATCTCGCCTGTTATATACTTTAATTGCAGGAAGCACAGTACCTACACGCCTCCAACTATCAAAACCGGTGCCTTTTACCAGGCCAAAATCTTTCCATAACAGGGTAGGGATTATACGAGTTTTTAACATCTGAAATACCTAAAGCGAAATAAAATTTTTAAGCATTTTTAAGCCATTTTGCGAGCTTTTTTCCGGGTGAAACTGAACCCCAAATACATTATCACATACAATAACAGAAGATATATTAATGCCATATGGCGTTGTTGCCGCAATATCCTGTTGATTATTTACCACATAATGATAGCTATGCACAAAATAAAAATCCAGGGCATCTGGTATCTCGGAGAACAGAGCCGTATCTGTCTGAAAATGAACCTCATTCCAGCCCACATGTGGCACTCTCAATGCACCATCGCCTGCATTAATTTTAATTACTTTGCCAGGTATCAGCCCCAGCCCTGGTGTTTCCTCAATTTCTTCACTCACGTCTGATAATAGCTGCATTCCAAGGCATATCCCCATTACAGGTATCCCTTTCTTAACCGCCTGCTTTAAAGCCTCATCCGTGCTTTTTTGCTTCAAGTGTCTCATTCCATCAGGAAAAGCACCAACGCCTGGCAATATTACATGAGAAGCCTCAATTAGCTCATCAGGATCACAGGTTATACTAACATCTGCACCACACTCTTGCAGAGCTCTGGTAACAGAGCCTGTATTACCCATTCCATAGTCAACTATTGCAACACTCATGGGTTATCGTAGTTCACTTTGCTCAAGTTACCCTCCTTGTCTTTAAGCAATTTCCCTTTTACGTCCAGCTTAAATATTTTTTTATTTGTGAATCGGTCACATATTTTTGTAAACTCATCTACAGTAATTTCCAGGGGCGCAAGAATATCTTCTAATGGCTTACCTAAATAACTCCATGGAAATTTCCCATCCTGTTTTTTAATCATCTCCAGAGCATCTTCACGTGACAGACGCCCTCGCCTTAGATGCAAACATGCAATATCCGTTGCTCTGGAAAAACCAAACTTTAAAAACTTAAAATAATCATGAATACCATGTTGGTGATTATCCAGATTCTCATAATCAACGACTGACCCCTCAATAACCTTTCCGTAGCTTTCGAAGCCGTGTGCCTGCGCAATTAATGCATTAGTTAAGCCATCCCATGGCAAATAATAACCCAGAAAAACCCCTGTTACTCCAACGTCTTTTAGTTCCGTATCCGCCGGGTATTGATATGGAATAATATGCTTTTTCTGTATATCTTCCAGACCCTCCAGATCGCTCACACGCAAGCCTAACAGACCACCAAACTCTTCGAGCCATCTGCGATTTAAGACGTTATTTTCACTCGCTGCCGCAGGGCCACCATATTCATTTTGTGAATTTTCACCCCAAACTATAAGTGGAATTTTATACTGTACGGCCATACGTACTGGCAGGGTAAATATCCCCAGATGTTCTGGCCATGCAATATCACCTACCTGCATTAAACCGATTCTATTTAACTTACTCCTTACAACAGGGTTAGGACTGAACTGAACATAATCAACACCCAGCTCCTTTATGTTTTCTATATTGCGTTTTCCTATCTCTGATAAATCACAGGTTGTAGACGTTACACACAGTGGGTTCATTCCCATCTGTAGCATTTTTATAACCTGAAAGGTGCTATCTTTACCTCCACTGACTGGAATCAGGCAATCCCATGTCGCACCATCTTTTGAGCGATACTTTTCAAGTATCGCTTCTAGCTCAGATTTACGTTCACTCCAGTCTACTTCCGAGCGATTTTTAAAACTATTACACGCACTACAAACACCTTCTTCATCAAAGGACAAATCAGGTTTTGTATCAGGCATCAAACAATTCGTGCAGTAAGTTAACATTATTAATTATTCCTGAAAGTTTATTTTCATAACATTCTACGAGACTTACTCAACACCTGAGACACGATTAAACTCTTTTATATCCTCTATTGACAAGTAATGTGTGTTTTCGCCTGAGTCGTAAACAAACCCCTGAACAACTGGCTCGCCAACTTCACCAGCCATATTTTTAACGTAATCAATATCTCCATGATGAAATGTAATGGTGGGCCGAATAACAAAATGGTCTTTAAACTCTAGCGTCAGGTGAGAATCATCTCCAGGGCACATTATTTCGTGCAATTTCTCACCTGGACGGATACCAATTACTTTTTGTTCAATGTCGGGTGCCATTGCCGTTGCCAGGTCCACCACTCGTACAGATGGGATTTTAGGAACAAAAATTTCTCCACCCTGCATTCTACCAAAGTTCTTCAATACAAAATCGACTCCTTGTTGCAGAGTAATCCAGAATCGTGTCATTTCAACATGCGTTATTGGCAAGCTATCTGTTCCTGATTCAATTAACTGCTTAAAAAATGGAACCACAGAACCTCTCGAACCAACCACATTTCCATAACGCACCACTGAAAAGCCTGTATCTTTTTTCCCCACCATATTATTGGCAGCCACAAACAGCTTATCACTTGCCAACTTGGTAGCCCCATACAAATTTATAGGATTTGCAGCCTTATCAGTAGACAGGGCGATAACTTTCTTAACTCCATTTTTTATTGCAGCTTTAATTACATTTTCCGCTCCATATATATTAGTTTTAATGCATTCCATTGGATTATATTCTGCTGCAGGCACCTGTTTCATAGCTGCCGCATGTATTACATAGTCAACACCTTCCATTGCCTCATTCAATCGACTCCCATCTCTCACGTCGCCAAGGAAATATCGCATGCAGGGAGCATTATATATTTGCTGCATTTCAAACTGCTTTAACTCATCTCGCGAAAAAACAATAATGCGTGTAGGCTTATACTCTTCTAATATTGATCGTATATATTGTTTTCCAAACGATCCACTGCCGCCTGTTATTAATACCGATTTGTTATTAAACATATTTAGTTTTTCTCTTTTAATGCATGACTGTGACAACAAAAAAACCCTGACTTAATAACAGACATCTAGTTATTGCAACATATATACTTTCACAGGCTATCAATATTACTGTAGTAATGATCGCTTTCTATACACTTTATGTGTTTATAGCCTGCCTCTTTCAACTGCATTGATAGCCTCGGCAGCACGTCCTCAAACGACTCAATCTGCAGGATACACCTGTTGTTTCTGAGTAATTCAGTCATTCCAGCCACTACATTAGACTCATGTCCTTCAACATCGATTTTTATTCCAATCACCTTATCGGTTATTGATAATATATTGTCAATGCATCTCACCTCAATACTACTCATACCCTGCGCACTTATATGGCTCCTCCCCCTGTTTCCTTCATGGTAGTTATAGAAAGAAGCCTGCCCATTATGATCTGATAAACCACAATCATAAACTTTAACAATTTGCTCCAGCTTATTTAAAAATAAATTTGCATACAATTGATAACGGTTAATTCTATCTGGTTCAAACGCATGGATATCCAGAGGTTTTAGCCTCGTTTGCTTCGCCATTAGCATGCTGTAATAGCCCCAGTGCGCCCCTATATCAACAAAAACACTGCATACATTATTCTGCAACAGCTGGAAAAAAAACTTTACCTGCTCTGGCTCATAATTTTCAGACACATCAATATGGCGATCTACTCTATTCTTGATATCCAGTAAAAAAAGGACATCACCTATATTTTTAATAAAGAAACGTTCATTACGAGCTAATCGTAGGCGCTTTCTTATCGACATCCAGTATTTTTTATATATATTCATTAACAGCTTCTTTATTACATGTTTTTATAACACCTGCACCTGGCATAATCTCGACTGTTATGTACTAATATAATAATCAGCACCACAATAAGGACACTTGCCATTACCATTTTCATCAAATGCAATAAACACCTGTGGATGAGAATCCCATAATCGACTCCCTGGCATGGGGCAGTGCACTGGCAAATCACTCTGCGTTACTTCATAACTGTCTTTTTCATTGGGCTTTGATAACCCCACACTACCCACTGTTGTTTTGCCTGTCATATCTACGTCTCTTAATTATTTTCTCAATTAACGTTTGTTAACCATTTCGAATTAAATTCTTTTCGTCCATGCACTACATCAAAATACAGGGTTTGCAGCTTTTCTGTTATGGGGCCACGCGTTCCAGCCCCAATTTTGCGATTATCCACTTCGCGTATTGGCGTTACTTCTGCCGCCGTCCCTGTGAAAAAGGCTTCATCCGCTATATACACTTCATCTCGCGTAATACGCTTTTCTATAATTTCAATGCCCAGCTCTTTGCAAAATTCAAATATTGTATTACGGGTAATGCCATTGAGCGCCGAGGTTAAATCCGGCGTGTATATCACGCCATTTTTTACCAGAAAAATATTCTCGCCACTGCCCTCTGCAACATAACCCTCATTATCCAGTAACATTGCTTCATCATAGCCATCGGTCATCGCTTCCTGCAAGGCCAGCATGGAGTTAATGTAATGGCCATTGGCCTTGGCTTTGGTCATGCTGATATTGACATGGTGGCGTGTATAGGACGAAGTGCGAATTCTTAATCCATTCTTCAGGTTATCTTCACCCAGATAAGCCCCCCATTCCCAGGCCGCAATCACCACATGGGTTTTTAAGTTATCCGCCCGCAACCCCATGCCCTCTGAACCATAAAAAGCCATGGGCCTTATATAGGCTGATTGCAGCTTATTTTCTCGCACCACCAGGCGCTGAGCCTCATTCAGGGTTTCTTTATCAAATGGCAAAGCCATTCGCATAATATGTGCCGAATCAAATAACCGATCTGTATGTGCCTGTAAACGAAATATCGCAGTACCCTGCTGCTCTGTTTTATAGGCGCGTACACCTTCAAATACGCCCATTCCATAATGTAGCGTGTGGGTTAAAACATGTACCTTAGCTTCGCGCCAGGGAACCAGCTCCCCGTCAAACCAGATAACACCATCGCGATCGGCCATGGTTTGCATACTGCACTTCTCCTACAATTTTATTCGCTGATATGCTTTTCTATTACATCCAGCCAGATTTCTTTTACTTTACCCCTGAGCTCTCCAACAGATGTGTTATCAGCCGGATCATCTATTATAGATGTTAGCTCCTGCAATGCACAGCGGTGGCTCAGGCCTCTAAATTCATGGTAAGCCCTGTATAAAACACCCGCCTGTAGCTCTGTGAGCACATGACATGAAGCAAGCTGTACGAGTAATTTCCTGCTTGCGGTGCTCTGCGTTAATGATTCGTTCTGTGCAGCACAAAGCAACACACCATATTGCACAATAAACTCTATATCAACCAGGCCACCGGCATCCTGCTTTAGATGAAATTTACCAACACCCGCTTTAGTGCCCGTTAGACTGCGCATTTTTGTGCGCATTTCTGCAATATCTGCAATTAACGCCAGCCTGTCTCTCTGGCGTATTAATATCGAATGCCGAATTCTATCAAATTCTGTCTTTAAATGTGGGCCAGAATGCGGACTAAAACAGACCATTGCTGCTCTAATGAGTGCCTGATGCTCCCAGGTCCAGGCTTTTTCATGCTGATAGATATCATATGCATGTAAACTACTAACCAGCATTCCCGCATTGCCATCGGGTCTCAGGCGCATATCGATTTCATATAATCGTCCATTGGCGGTCTGCGAACCCAGCATATGAATAATGCGTTGCGCCAGTCTCGCAAAAAAACGCCCATTATCCAGTGAGCGCTCCCCCTCTGTCTGCTGCTCGGAACCCGCACTGTCATGCAAAAACACCAGGTCAAGATCTGAGCCATAGCCCAGTTCATGCCCCCCCATCTTGCCATAAGCAACGATGCCAAGTGTAGCAGGATGCTTTTTACCGTCGATTACACACATTGGTCGCCCATGTTTCGCCACCATCCAGTGCCAGGCAAGCAACATGACTTTATTCAATAGCGTCAGGGCAACATTACTCAGTTGCTCGCTCACTTCAAAAACATCGATCGTGCCCGCCATATCCATCGCGGCTATTTTTAATACCTGTGCCTGTTTAAACATCCGCAGGCGTTCCATCTGCTGTTCTTCATCTGAGCCTGTTTGCTGTAACAGAGCATCCAGCTCATCTTTCAGCTTTTTCGGTGTTTGTATCTGGTATAAATTCCGTGGGTCTAATAGCTCGTCCAGCAGCACTGGATATCGCTTTAGCAAATGCGCTATCCATGGGCTCGCCGCGCACAATTTTACCAGCTGCTGTAGCGCGGCGGGATACTCGTTTAATAACGACAGATAAACACTTCTGCGCAGTATTGAGTGCAACAGACTGATCAGGCGCTTTAAAACCTCTGAAGTGTTCAGCTGCTTAAGCAGAACCTGTAGCAAGCCGGGCATTAATGTATCCAGACGCTGCCGCCCGGTGGCGCTAACAGACTTTAGCTGCGATGACCCTGCAAATTGTTTCAGCTGATGATAAACCGCGCCTGCTTCAGCCATGCCCCTGCTTTCAAGCAGCCGAACAACTTCAGCTTCATCCTCCTCAAACAGCTCGACCATGCTCCAGACCATAACCAGAGGGTCGTTGTCGCTGTCTTTTTCATCGCCCGGCCGAGTATCATCATTATGTAGTAACAATGTAAAGGCTTGATGCACCACCTGACGATGCTTCTCACAGTCACTGAACAAACAGCCCCAGTCTTTATACCCCATTGCAAGCGCCATGCTCCGCTGCTGTTCATCGCTTTCTGGTAACAGGTGTGTCTGCGCATCAGCATACATTTGCAATCGATTTTCCAGCCGCCGTAAAAAATCATAACTTTCCAGTAATGCTCGGGTTTCTTTAACTGCCAGATAGTTTTTTTCTGCCAGTAAGTTGAGCACATCAACAATGCCGCGTATTTGCAATGCCGAGTCGCTACCCCCCCGAATCAGCTGAAAGGTCTGGCCAATAAATTCAATTTCGCGGATACCTCCCGAGCCTAATTTGATGTTTTTAAAATTACCTTTTCGACGAATCTCTGTATCAATTAAGCGCTTCATTTCACGAATGGATTCAAATGCGCCAAAATCAAGATAGCGCCGATAGACAAAGGGTTTTAGCATCTCCATTATGGCCCGACCAGCCTCTCTGTCGCCCCCCACCAGCCGCGCTTTTATCATCGCATAGCGTTCCCAGTTTCTGCCATGTGCCTGATAATACTGCTCCATTGCGCCATGACTCATCACTAACGGCCCACTCTCACCATAGGGCCTCAGGCGCATATCCACTCTAAACACAAAGCCATCCGCCGTTACATCATTCAGTACTTTAATAAAACGCTGCCCAAGCCGAATGAAAAACTGGCTATTGGCCAGCGTTCGTGCGCCTTTCACTTCACCTTCCTCTGCATAGGCAAAAATCAGGTCAATATCCGAAGAAAAATTAAGCTCATAACCCCCAAGCTTGCCCATTCCCAGCACAACCAGCCGCTGTACAGTGCCATCAGATTTAAGTGGGGTGCCCAGCTGTTTGCACTGCGCCTGAAAAAGCCTTTCCAGAGTGATCTCGATACAGCTCTCAGCCAGTTCACTCAGGTTACGAAGCGTTTCAGTGGTATCCGCAAGGCCCGCCAGATCACGCCACGCAATACGCAGCATTTGTTGCTGTCGAAAGTAGCGTAATTGCTGCATGGTTGCTGTATCATCGGCCTGAACGGTATCAGGCAGTTCCAGCGATTCAAAACGCTGGTTAAGTAAATGACAGTAATGCTCAAAAGAAAAAGACTGATTAAATGAATCACTTTGAATGAGTTCAAAGTAAAGTTGAGGGTTGCGAATCATGACCCGTGCCACAAATTCACTACAGGCCCATATTTTACCCAATACCGACAGGGCATCTTCTGTTGCTGGTTTCAGGCCTGCCAGTGCACAGCTCTCAAGCCAGTTCTGCCAGTGACGCGCTACTCGCTCGTGCAATAAATCCGGAACATGCTGATATAAAGAGGTATCTGTGTTTTCTGGTACATTTTCTGGCACCTGACTGAGCCCTCAAATTAAAGAAGTTATAAAAACACACCTCCAGTAAGCTGACTCACAGGGCCTGTGTACCCTAACGGATACGTCCGGATCTGCTCAACAGCTCATAGGCGCATTTGATATCGTGAACAATTTCCTGAGACTCGATCAGTTCGATTTCTGAAGCCCCACGCGCTTGCAGCTTATCGGGGTGATGCAAATTCATCATACTGCGATACGCCTTTTTAATCTGAATTTTCGATGCTCGACGCGCCACACCCAGTATCTCACAGGCATCCGCCCGACTAAGCACTTTTTCGGAGACACGATTCACCGATTGCTGGCTGGCCTTTTTTTCGGCCCTTACACGCCGCTCAATACGAATATAAATAGAATCCGACACATCCAGTCGTTTGCACATACGCTTAATCAGGCGAACTTCCTGATCATCAAGCACGCCATCTGCATAAGCCATCTGTAACTGAATTTCTATAAAAATCTGTAGCACGCTTACACGGTGCTGACATTGGCGTTTAAACCGCCACAATAAGGTATCCAGTGCAAAATCGGTATGCTTGCCTTCATTAAACAGGCGAATAGCCAGACGTTTTTGCTCCGCCGTCAGTTTCAGGTGCTCCATCACTTTACTCGCCAGCTCAACCTCAACTGTCTTAACACGGCCACTGCATTTAGCAACATGCCCCATGGCGGTAAAGGTCGCAATAAAGAAGGCCATCTGTACCGAGCCTTCGTAACCCATCGTTTCCAGCTTTTGCTGACAGGTTTCCCACCAGCGTTCAAGAGGATCTCTAAAAAGTCGCTCTGACAGTGCGTCAGGCGTTATAGATCGGAATGTCTGTGTTACTACGTCGGCTAAGCGTGGCAATGTATTATCCTGTTTATCATTTTGATGGAGCTAACTTTAGTCTAAAAAAAACCAAAGGTAAAGAAAATATTCAATAAAAATAGCACTTTAGGTGATTTACTTAATAAGTCACACCAGGAACACCCCGTAAACTATACTCACTCTTTCAATATCCTTCACTTCACTACCTCCACTCTCGATGCAGCCAGTCTGGCTCTGCCGCGCGCCTCATCCACCGAACCACCACTGGAAATGGCCACGCCCATACGGCGTTTCACAAAAGCCTCTGGTTTTCCAAACAGGCGAATGTCTGTTGCAGGTACACTCAGCGCCTTCTCAAGCCCACTGTATACAACGGCGCGTTCATTCATTCCACCATAAATAACCGCACTGGCCCCTTCACAACGCAAACTGGCATCAACGGGCAAGCCCAGAATCGCTCTTGCATGCAACGCAAACTCTGATTGCCATTGTGTTATGAGCGTCACCAGTCCGGTATCATGTGGCCTTGGGCTAACTTCACTGAAATAAACATTATCGCCTTTAATAAAGAGCTCAACGCCAAAAACACCTCGCCCGCCCAGCGCAGAGGTCACCTTTTCAGCAATATCCCGGGATTTTTCCAGTGCGCTATCCGACACGGGCTGAGGCTGCCAGCTTTCAACATAATCACCGTTCTTCTGGATATGCCCCACCGGAGCACAGTAATGGGTTTCAATTTCACCCTTTTCATTAACTGCACGCACCGTAAGCTGAGTAATTTCATAATCAAACTCAATCACGCTTTCCACAATAACCCGACCATGATTCACCCGCCCTGCATCCATTGCATAGGCCCAGGCAGCACCCACATCATCGGGCGATTCCAGCCGCGACTGGCCTTTTCCTGAAGAAGACATCACCGGTTTAATAATGCAGGGGAAGCCAATCAGCTTTGTAGATTGCTGCAACTCCTCAAGGCTATCTGCAAAAGCATACTCTGAAGTAGCCAGCTTAAGCTCCTCAGCGGCCAGCCGCCGAATACCTTCGCGGTTCATCGTAAGCTGAGTGGCGCGGGCATTAGGAATCACTTGCGCCAGCCCCTCCTCTTCAATCACCGCCAGCATATCCGTGGCAATGGCTTCAATCTCGGGCACAATTATATCGGGGCGCTCTTTTTTAACCAGTGCTTTCAGAGCATCGCCATCGCTCATATCAATCACATGGGCACGATGAGCCACCTGGTGGCCCGGCGCATTTTCATAACGATCAACCGCAATCACTTCTACGCCCAGGCGTTGTAATTCGATAATAATTTCTTTACCCAGTTCACCTGCACCCAGCAGCATCACTTTTAATGCTGTTGGGGATAATGGAGTGCCTATTTTCATTTTTATGCCTTCTTTTAAAAAGTCATCTTTAATTAAAGTCGTATGTCTTATGTCAAAAGCAAAACCCTGACACATTCAGCTTCAAATAAATCTCTCGTTCCCCACGCTCCGCGTGGGAACCCCCGATAAGCAGAGTTTGTACTTCACTGGCACATCATGTGATATTTACACGCACCTGTCTACGACATTATTTTAACTGCGTAACATCCCGCACTGCCCCGCGAGCCGCACTGGTGGTTAATGCGGCATAGGCCTTTAACGCCTGGCTCACCACTCGCTTACGGGGGTTAGCCGGCTTCCAGCCATCAGCGCCTCTGCCATCCATTGCAGCACGACGCTGAACCAGCTCATCCTCGGATACCGCCAGATGAATCGTTCGACCCGGTATATCAATTTCGATACGATCGCCCTCTTCAACCAGACCAATCGCGCCACCTTCCGCCGCTTCAGGCGATGCATGACCAATCGACAGGCCTGATGTGCCGCCGGAAAAACGGCCATCGGTTAACAACGCACAGGCCTTGCCCAGGCCTCTGGACTTAAGATAGGAGGTTGGATAAAGCATTTCCTGCATTCCTGGCCCACCTTTGGGGCCTTCATAACGAATCACCACCACATCCCCTGCTTTCACTTCATCATTTAAAATGGCTTCAACCGATGCGTCCTGTGACTCAAAAATTCGCGCCGTCCCCTTAAATATCAGGTTATCCTTATCAACACCTGCGGTTTTTACAATACAACCCAGCTCTGCAATATTGCCGAATAAAACCGCCAGACCACCATCCAGTGAATAGGCATTTTCGATATTACGAATGCAGCCACCCGCACGATCCACATCTAATGACCATTGCTTTTCCTGCGAAAATGCCTGCTGTGTGGGCACATTACCCGGGGCAGCAGAAAACAGTTTTTTCGCCGCTTCATCCTCTGTTACCACCAGATCCCACTTCGCTAGGCACTCTGCCATACTGGCAGAATGAACAGTCGGTAGTTCAGTGTGCAGCAATCCTGCCCGATCCAGCTCCCCTAAAATACTCATCACCCCTCCCGCTCGGTGCACATCTTCCATATGATACTTTTGAGTAGCGGGTGCCACTTTGCATAAGTTAGGCACTTTACGTGACAGACGATCAATGTCATCCATGGTGAAGCCCAGCTCACCCTCATGGGCCGCTGCCAGTAAATGCAGCACGGTATTGGTCGAGCCCCCCATTGCAATATCCAGGCTCATGGCATTTTCAAAGGCTTTGAAACTTGCAATTGAACGGGGTAACACATCGTAGTTATCATTTTCATAATGATCCCGTGCAAGCGATACAATACGCCGCCCGGCTTCAAGAAACAACTCTTCTCTAAAAGCATGAGTGGCCAGCAGAGAGCCATTACCCGGCAGGGACAGGCCCAGCGCTTCGGTTAAACAGTTCATGGAGTTTGCCGTAAACATTCCCGAGCAGGAACCACAGGTCGGGCAGGCGGAGCGTTCAACTGAGGCCACCATCTCATCTGTTTCATTCGGATCAGCCGCCATCACCATCGCATCCACCAGATCAAGGTGTACCTCCTTGCCATCAACATTCGCCTTACCCGACTCCATTGGCCCACCGGAGACAAAAATAACCGGAATATTCAGCCGCATTGCGGCCATTAGCATGCCAGGTGTGATTTTGTCGCAATTAGAAATACAGACAATCGCATCCGCACAATGAGCATTCACCATATACTCAACAGAGTCCGCAATAATCTCACGGGAGGGCAGCGAGTACAGCATGCCATCATGGCCCATTGCAATGCCATCATCCACCGCAATGGTATTAAACTCTTTCGCAATACCTCCGGCTTTTTCAACCTCCCGCGCCACCAGCTGGCCCATATCCTTTAAATGCACATGTCCGGGCACAAACTGTGTAAAAGAGTTCGAAATCGCGATAATTGGCTTTTCGAAATCACCATCTTTCATGCCGGTCGCACGCCAGAGGGCACGGGCACCGGCCATATTGCGGCCATGGGTAGAAGTTCGAGAACGGTAAACGGGCATGATTAACCTCAGTATTGATTGGATTTTACCAAAACAGGTATTGTAAATGAATAAATGCCTGTAGTTAATTCTTCATTGCATATTGTTGCTAAAAACACGTATCTCGGATATGACTGAGGGCTAGCTGTCGCAAACCACCTCTCGGGACAGAACCACAGAGAGTGAATTGAAAAGACTAATTAGCCGGCACAATCGGTAAAAACTGAGTCTGCTCTCTCGGCTCATTGTTCTGAAACAGCCATAGCATTTCTTCGTTACCGGTTAATCCCAGCAATGCATCGGTATGTGGCTCCAGCGTAAAGCTGGCCACCTCGGGTATACTCTCCCGAGCAAGGTCAACCGATCCTGTCTGCAAATCCACACTGCCACTTACGAGATCAAATATAAACAGCTGATAGTCAAAGTCCGTATCTCCAGCGGGTAGCATTCCCAGAGGCACACCGGGAATGTCGTTGCGGAAAAATGGCAACACGGCAACATTATCATTCATATCAGTCACCACATCAAACAACAGAAAACCACCCTGTGCATTAAATATCGCGGTCGATAGTTTTTCACCCGGGTTACCCGTACCGGTTAAAAAAGACTGATCAATTGCAATCAGCGTAGTCTCAAACTGGCCATCTCCATCTGCATCAATTAACAGGTCGATCTCATAAGCTGAAGGGCTGTTCCATGGGTGTTCGGTAGAGACACCGAATTCAATAATGTTATTTGCACCAAAGAAATTACTCGAACGATACCCCAGCGCCCTGATTGCATTGGGCACGTTATCCAGCAACGTGCCATCACGACCCACGAGGGTAAAACCTTCGGCAATGCCTGTTGTACTTCCAATGTTTCTTACCGTTAACCCTGCTGCGCCAGATGCCACAGACATGGCCGAAGCAGGATCAACTACCGCAAGATAACCGACTCGAAGCTGATCATGACCATCATCAAAACTAAACCAGCCATCAACTTCCGTCTGGCTATAAAAACCATCATCCGCCGGGCTTAACTTCGCCAGCATTTTCAAATGCAGCTTAACCTTTCGTGAACCTTTTGCAGGCACAAACACCTGGTGTGGCCCTGTTACCTCTACCCCCTCAAGAGTCTGGTTTGTCTGATGCGTCACTTTATACGTTCGTGGATAGTGACTTTTATTATGAAGAACGACATCAACCGTTCGAGTCCCCACCCATGCAGGATTTAACCGACCAAATGAAACACCCCCGGGCTTTGCAAAACTACTCAGCTCGGCTGCTGCCGGTGCCTGAACAATACCCGTACCCTGAAATGCTAGCGGGTAAGGCGCCTGTGAAACCGGATTAATCGCCGCACTGCGGGTAGAATTTTGCATTATGGCTTTAATGTCTTCCGGATAAAGATGCGGGTTTATATCAAGTATAAGCGCAGCAAGCCCGGCAATATGCGGTGTTGCCATTGACGTTCCACTGAGTGTTGATGCGCCCGTGCCCGTACCGAAACCTGTAGATACAATGCCGGCTCCCGGCGCGGTCAGATCTGGCTTAAACGTGCTCCACTGCCGTCCAGGACCGCGTGAGCTAAATGATGCAATGGTGTCATCCAGATCTGGACGCGGGATAATGATGCTGGCATCCATTACAATATTAACAACCTCTCCCCCCGCCAGGGTATTTGCCAGTAATGTACCATCATCCGTCCCCACCATTACACCTGCAATCCCCGAAACAACGCCACCTCCCATTGTAACAGGGCCTTCACCTGTAACATTATTAAAGACCACAAAAGCAGTCGCACCGGCCACCTCAGCCGCCTGCGCTTTCTGATCAAACGCACAACTACCTCGCTGGATTAGCGCAATACGCCCTGTGATACTGGCGCTATTTGTTAAAGGCGCGCAACCATCCAGAGGTTCCGCGATAACCAGATCACCTGTTACAGGGCCAATATCTGCCAGCCTGGCCGTAAAGCCTGCCTCCAGCGCAGAATAATCCCCCGCAACAGTGGCGGGCGCATTAACACGCAGAGCATTTTCAACCTGGGGGCCGGCCAATGAGGCGGCCACCGAGATAACACCGGGCGCAACCGCAGGAGATGCGGTTACATAGGGCGCACCTCCATCGTTACCGGACGCTGCAACGACAATAACACCGATCTCACTGGCATTTTGTGATGCGATAGATAATGGACTATCGACACTGCCCAGCGGCGAGCCGAGACTCATATTAATCACATCAACATGATCATCGGTTGAACCATCACCATCTGGATCCAGTGCCCATTCAATGGCATCCGCTGTCAGCGTGGTGCCGCCCACATCACCAAAAACTTTCAGCGCATAAAGCTTTGCGCCTTTTGCCACACCCGGGCCTATTTCACCTGGTACACCGATACCCGCCGCAATGCCCGCCACATGACTCCCATGGCCACTGTTATCAATGGGGTCTGGATCAGGCTGCGGTACATTATTATCGGGATCACCCGGGTTATAAGCGGCACCGGCAAAATCAAATCCACCAATGACTTTTTCCGTGGGAAAGCTACCCGGTTCAATAATCGTCTGATCGTTTGCTGCAAATTCAGCAGGGTCCCCCGAGCCGCCGAAGTTAGCATGCAGGTAGTCTATCCCGCTATCAATAATTGCGATACTGATGTCCTCTCCCGTGCTGTACTCCTGCCACACTTCAGGCACGCCGATCCAGGGAACACTTTTTTCAAGGCTCCGTGTATGCACTGCAAACGGCGACACCGACTTAACACCCGGCAGAGTCAACAGCGCAGCTATACCACTGAGTTTTACATTGGCACGAAAGCCATTAATCCCAACCCGATAAGATGATACAACGTCCACCCCCATTGCGGATAATGCCTTGCTTAGCGTTTGTTGCTGGCCACGCACCATACTTGCATGCGCCTTTTGCATATCGGCATCTGGTGTGCCATTCCCGCTATTAACTTCATCCATAATATACTCAGCAACAGAGTAGGTATCCAGCCGTACGAACAGCTCCCTGCTTTGAGTTAACAGCGTTAGCTGTGTATTTGTTTTATCTATTTTTGTATTTAACGCCGCTGTGGGTTGCGATCTTTCACTCAGGCCTTTAATATCGGCAGCCATCAAAGGTGCTGATAATATGGTGCTGAAAAACACCCCGGCTAAAGCAGAATTTAATGCACTGTTTTTTAAAACCATCACTTAATCTCCAGTTATTATATTTATTTTGGCGACTTAATATTCAAACAACTGCATTTCAGAGCATCTCTATAAATACAGAATAAAAGTTTATTAAGAAGTCGGTGGCAGGACGCCTAATTGTCCACAACAGGCTATATTAAAAGGCCATGCTCATAGTATTCAGAGCAAAAATATTGTACTTGCTTTTATTATTATAATTCACTGTCTTCCATGAAATTATCCGAGCATTATCTGGATGTTTATTATCCCCCAAACTGCAACCTGTCAATGCAACATCACCCGTGAAATAAAATTAGCAAAAGTCATGTCAAAAGTAAAGGCTATACAGTACTGTCCCCGAAAAATAAAACAGCTTGTCGGGCCATAGCATATATAACATCAACCTGGACTAATCCAGTTTGAACAGATTTTATCAGGTATGATAGTATAGAGAATTTACTCTATACCCAGCCACAAAGGCACGAGTATTGAGCCAATAAAAGGTTTTTTATATATGGATAATTTATGGGATTTAATATTTGCAGAAGTCGCGCTCTGGACGCCGAAGATTGTTGGCGCTTTAGCTGTCTTTTTTGTGTTTTACCTGCTTTCAAAACTAATCAGAAAGGTCATTTTTACAACCGCTGAAAAGCTGAAATTTGACGCCAGCCTCACCTCACTACTCGCCCGTATAAGCAATATCACGCTCATTGTTTTAGGCCTTATTACGGCCCTTGGCACTCTGGGGGTGAATGTATCAGCACTTGTCGCAGGCCTTGGCCTAACTGGCTTTGCCCTGGGTTTTGCTTTAAAAGATACTATTTCTAACTTTCTCTCCGGTATTCTAATACTTCTCTATCGCCCATTTAAAATTGGCAACCATATAAAAATATCCGGCTACGAGGGCATTGTTATTTCTATTGACCTTCGATATACGCAGCTCGATTCCAATGGGTATAGGGTGTTAATTCCAAACTCAAAATTATTTACCAATCCAGTCACTATTATTAATATTGATGAATAACCAGATACTAATGGGCAAGCCAGGGTCTCCAGGCCCAGGAGCCCCATTAGTGCTGTGTTTTTTTAGAGTCCGACTGTTTTTTCATCTATTAAAACTTTCTCGACACCGCCATTATTACTAAAATTTTTAGCCTTCATCAATAATATATAGATACTGTCATACTCTTCATCTTCTGCTGAAACCAGCTTCGAGCCGCCTGTGTAGCGTTTGCGTAAGTTCTCAAGTGCTATCTGGCCTTCATCAGACAATAATGCTTCACGAATACTGTCACCCAGACCTTCAGAGATTCTTCTACTCACAGTAAAGGCCTGGTTTGGATATGGCAGATGTGTGTGCAATGTTCTAGTATAGGCTCCAACTTTATCATAAGCCTTATGGTTTTTCTTTGGCAATACACCTGCAACACAGTCGCCATTTTTAACAGAGTCGTAGACGTTATTCCAGCCCTTTACTTCTACGTGAATCGGCTGCTTATTTGCATCTTTAAAATGATTAAACAGGTTTAACATACCAAAATTAGGCGAGCCGGGTGCACAGATTTTTTTGCCTGCCAGATCCTTCAGATTACTCACCGACGTGTTATCGCTGCGAACAATCACCCGCCACTGCAATAAATGGGGGATTTTAACGAGTGCTCGGTGGCCAATATTCTGAATACGCCAGTCTACAAAATGCGGCCCATCAAAGACAAGGTCATATTTCTCATTGCGCATACCTTTCACATACTCTTTCCATGTATCCTGCTGGCGGTATTCAAAACGATACCCCGTTGACTTTGTGAGAAATACAGCAATAGACTCATAAACTTTATGTCCCGTTTTAGCGGTCTCTCTGGGAGGTGCCGTAAAAATATATGCGGCAGAAGCAATTTGAGGTGCAAACATAAATAAAAAAACCATAACTGTTCGCGTGACTGCTCGTATGTGAGATATTTTCATATTACCAGATTCCATATAACTTGTGTATGTACCGTTTCTCAGCTCATCTACCCACTTGCCCGATATACATCAAGGGGGGTCGATTAATGTACTACCTGACACCAAAGATAAAGTAATACACATGGTTTTTCTATAGGCTTTTTTCCTGTATTAGCACAAATGAGAGGTTTCAACGGGTTAATAAACCTCATTTCTGAAATTTTTATTCGAAACATACCTCATCAACCACCCGTTCGAATGAGAAATCGAGTGTGTCAACAATAATTGCGGATTAGTTAGTGCTCTGCTATATCACCTGTTTGGCATAGCCCTGCTTAGTAAACGACGCAGGTATTCCACAGGACGCTCATATTAGTCATCCTGAACACTCTCGGAGACATATTTTTGAGTGTCCAGCCTCAATTTTCTATTATTTCAAAATCATGGCTTAATTCTGTAGTTGCCGCCAGCATAATGGAAACAGAGCAGTATTTCTCTGCCGTCAGGTTAATCGCCTTTTCTACCTGTTTTTCACTCAGGCCGCTACCCTTTACAATATAATGCACATGAATACGCGTAAAAACCTTTGGGATTTCATCAGAACGCTCGGCAGATAGCTCTACAATGCAGTCTTCAATGGGTTGACGAGCCTTTTTTAATATCATAACCACATCAAAGGCCGTACAGCCCCCCATCCCCATAAGTACCATTTCCATCGGCCTGGCGGCTAAATTTCGACCTCCAGCCTCCGCCGCCCCATCCATAACAATTGAGTGCCCACTACCGGATTCACCCACAAAAGACATATTATCTAACCATTTAACTCTGGCTTTCATACTATTTCCTAAAAAAAACTTGCTCATTTTTTTATAATTTGCGTTAATTAACGGAATACCTCAGGGGTGACTGATAAAATCACCCTTTAATTCTGTAGCCGCAATGAAAGCGATATAAAAAAATGAGCCTGCTCCCAAAAATTAATACCTCGAATCCATCACTGGAATTATTACTTAACCATTGCCACCGTAAAACCTACCCGGCAAAAAAGAACATAATTCATGAAGGTGATGAACCCCACAGCCTTTACTATATCATTAAGGGCTCGGTTAGCGTACAAACTGAAAACGATGAGGGCTCAGAAATCATCCTCGCATACCTTAACAGCGGCGATTTTTTTGGCGAAGCAGGCCTGTTTAAAGATGATTTTGACCGTAGCGCGATGATTGTAGCCAAATCTGCCTGTGAAATTGCAGAAATATCCTACACACAGTTCCGCAAACTGGTTAAAGAAGACCCTGAAATTTTGTTCATGCTGTCTGGTCAGATTTTTGACCGGCTGATCAAAACCAGCCAGAAAGTACGCGACCTGATTTTTCTGGATGTCTCCGGGCGCATTGCCCGCACGCTGCTGGAGCTTAGCCAGCAGCCCGATGCCATGACACACCCTGATGGCATGCAAATAAAGATCACCCGCCAGGATATTGCAAAAATTGTTGGCTGCTCCCGCGAAATGGCAGGGCGCGTACTCAAGGAACTGGAAGAAGATCGACTCATTTCAGCTCATGGCAAAACAATAGTAGTACACGATGAGAAACATGCACACAGCCTGCAATAGGCGGCTGTGGCTGCCCACGCCCTGAACTGGCCCTGCTGATATTAATATTTAAAATGGCCGCAGATGGCTTTTTCAGGCAAACAGCTCTGCCAGTTTTTCACCTGGCTGATCGGCCCGCATAAAGGCCTCTCCCACCAGAAATGCATTAATCTGATGCCCCCGCATCAGTGCTACGTCTGCCACTGCATTAATGCCGCTTTCAGTTACCAGAATACGATCATCAGGCAGCATATCCAGCATATCCAGCGTGGTTTGCAGGCTGACCTCAAAGGTCCGCAAATTGCGGTTATTAACACCGATTAATCGTGCACCACTCTTAATGGCACGCTGCATTTCATCCCTGTCATGCACCTCCATCAATACATCCATCTGTAGCTGATGGGCAAGAGACAACAGCTCATTCATCATCGCATCACCGTTGTCAGCATCCATTACAGATACAATCAGCAGTATACAATCAGCATTCATTGCCCTTGCTTCATACACCTGGTAAGGCGCAACGATAAAATCTTTACGTATTACCGGCAGTTGAGTTGCCTCACGCGCCTGCATCAAATACTCGGCAGCGCCCTGAAAGAAGTCCCGATCTGTCAGAATAGATAAACAGGCCGCCCCGCCAGCTTCGTAGCTTCTGGCAATATCCGCAGGAACAAAATGCTCTCGCATTACGCCTTTGCTGGGAGAGGCTTTTTTAATTTCGGCGATGACACCTGCCTGCCGTGCAGCTATTTTGCTCTCAATTGCTCGTATGAAGCCTCGAACAGGCAGCGCAGAGGCTGCTCGCTGGCGCAATGCAGGCAAAGACTCCAGTGCCTCAGCTTCGGCAATTTCCTGCATTTTACGGTTAATAATTTTCTGAAGTATGTCCGGGGTTTTGCTCATAAACGTTTACTTTAAAATGTATTACTGTATTCAATTAGTGCTTCAAATTTGTCTCTGGCACGACCATCGGCTATTGCAGACTGCGCCAGTTCAACGCCTTCGGCCAGTGAACCGACCAGGCCCGAAACATAAATAGCCGCCCCGGCGTTCAGGCAAACAATATCTTTTGCCGGGCCCTGCTGATTATCTAACACCGATTTGATGATTTTCAGGCTATCAGCGGAATCTGCCGCTTTTATATCTGCCAAACCGGCCTGACTCATGCCAAAATCACCCGGTTCAATAGTATACGTTGTAATTTCAGCGTTTTTCAGTTCAGCCACAAACGTCTGACTGGCGATACTGATTTCATCCATCCCATCCTCTGCATGCACCACCATCACATGGCGGCTTCCCAGCTGCTTTAACACCTGCGCCAGAGGCTCCAGCCAGTCTCTGCTAAAAACACCAATCACCTGGTTTGGCGCACCCGCCGGGTTTGTTAGCGGCCCAAGCACATTAAAAATGGTGCGCACCGCCATTTCCTTTCTGGGGCCAATTGCGTGCTTCATTGCGCCATGATGTTTAATGGCAAATAAAAACCCTGCACCCACCTGTTTGATGCAATCCGCCACCTGCTCGGCACTAATATCCAGATTAACTCCCGCTGTTTCCAGCACATCGGCACTCCCGGACTTACTGGAAACAGAGCGGTTACCATGCTTGGCAACATGCGCCCCGGCACCCGCTGCAACAAAAACAGAGGCGGTAGAAATATTAAAGCTACCGGAGGCATCTCCCCCCGTGCCGCAGGTATCCACCAGATATTCATCCGGTGCCACAACTTTTGTAGACAACGCTCGCATCACCGAGGCGGCCGCTGTAACTTCATCAACCGTTTCACCTTTCATACGAAGGCCAATTAAAAAACCACCAATCTGAGAATCGCTCGCCTGCCCTGTCATAATTAAATTCATGACTGCACTCATTTGCTCACGGGAAAGATCCTGCTTTTCAGTCACTGCTTTTATCGCTGCCTGCATATCCATCATGTTTTAACCTTCTATTTTTTATAACGATTAAATCTGAATTAATCAGTACAAACTGTACCCGCACGAATACCCACAGATAATTTACATTTCTAAAAATTTTCTCAGTAAATCATGGCCATGTTCGGTTAAGATAGACTCAGGATGAAACTGCACACCCTCTATCGGCATCGCCGTATGTCTCACCCCCATAATTTCATCCATACTGCCATCCGCATTCTGCGTCCAGGCGGTTATTTCCAGGCAGCTCGGTAAACTTTCTTTCTCAATAACCAGCGAATGGTAACGAGTAGCCGTATAAGGGTTTGTAAGCCCCTTAAATACACCCGCATTTTTATGATGTATCAACGAGGTTTTACCGTGCATAATTTCTTTCGCATGCACAATTTTAGCGCCAAATACCTGAGCAATGCTCTGATGTCCGAGACACACACCCAATACGGGACACTTACCCGCATACTGCTCAATCACCTGCATTGAAATACCCGCCTCATCCGGTGTACAGGGGCCAGGGGAAATCATGATCCGCTCCGGCTTTAGTGCTGCTATTTCAGCCAGGTCGATCTGATCATTTCTATACACCACAACATCAGCACCCAGCTCCCCAAGGTACTGCACCAGGTTATAGGTAAATGAATCATAATTATCTATCATTAATAACATAAGGGTTACCTGTGTACACCGTCAATACCTGCCTCAGCTTTTTCCACTGCGCGAAATATTGCACGGCCTTTATTCATTGTTTCTGCCCATTCATTTTCAGGAATAGAATCATAAACAATACCGGCACCCGCCTGAATACTGAGAGTTTTGTTTTTAATCACGGCAGTGCGAATGGCGATTGCAGTATCCATATTGCCATTCCATGACAAATAACCTACCGCGCCAGAATAAATACCTCTTTTAACAGGCTCCAGCTCATCAATTATTTCCATTGCACGCACCTTCGGCGCACCGCTTACGGTGCCTGCCGGGAATGTCGCACGCAGCACATCCATCGCACTTAAATTTTCTTTCAGTTTGCCGGTGACATTTGAAACAATGTGCATAACATGCGAATAGCGCTCAACAAGCATTTTTTCAGTTAATTCAACCGTGCCAATCTCGCTCACCCGACCCGCATCATTACGTCCCAGGTCAATCAGCATTAAATGCTCTGCCAGCTCCTTCGGATCGGCCAGCAGTTCTTTTTCAAACGCAAGATCTTCCGCTTCATTCTGTCCCCTAGGGCGCGTACCGGCAATTGGACGAACGGTAACTACATCACCTTCAAGACGCGCCAGTATTTCCGGTGATGAGCCCACCACATAGTGGTCATTAAGGTTCATATAATACAAATAAGGGGAGGGATTCAAACTGCGCAGCAGGCGGTAAAAATCCAGTGGTTCAGCACTAAAAGGTATCGTCATCCGTTGGGACAGCACCACCTGCATCACATCACCGTCCACGATATACTGCCTGATTTTTTTCACTGCATCTTTAAAACCCTGCTCAGTAAAACCAGAAATAAAATCGTCTTCTGTAACATGAACATTTTTTGCAGCCGTTTTTTTATTACCGGGCACAGGCTGACGCAGTTGTTTTTCAAGCTGTAACAAACGAGACTGGCCATTTTCGTAAGCTTTTTCCTGCTGTGGATCCTGCATAATAATAATAAAAACTTTACCACTTAAATTATCAAAAACCACCACTTCCTCTGATAGCATCAGTAAAATATCAGGCGTTCCTATATCATCCGGCTTCTGAACACCCGCTAGCCTGGGCTCAATATAACGAATGGTCTCATATCCGAAATAGCCCACAAGCCCGCCTGTAAACTTTGGCAAGCCTTCTATTTCAGCCACATTAAACTGCGCCTGATAGGACTCTATCCAGGCCAGCGGGTCTTCAACTTCAAACGTTTCTGTGCTTTTATATCCACTTTCTATAACAATTTTTTTGCCATAGACTTTAATGCAGGTTACACATGGCAAACCAATAATAGAATATCGCCCAATAGAGCAACGTCCAGGCTCACCACTCTGAATCGATTCAAAAAGGTAGGTATAAGGTGCGTTAGCTAATTTCAGATACACGCTCAAGGGCGTATCCAGATCCGCCAGCACTTCATTGAACAATGGGATGCGGCTATAGTTCTGCTTTTTTAATTCATCAAATTTTTCAGGTGTCATGATTTTATTCCTGAGTTTTATTCCTGAGACTGGCAATCAGACCTGCCATTAGCAGGTTTGGCAAAGGCACACAATACCCATCGCCAACGACGATCCCAACGCCCGCTATTGAGACACTTATCGGGTTGCCTGACGCTTTTTCTGAAACGTATCATCTAAATATTCTTTATATTAACGCTGCATTTTCTGGCTGCATTTTGTGACCGAACTACTGGCCCCAGTTAATTAAGTTTTTTATCTCTTCCATTGAGTCCACCACCGCATCCGGGTTTGAATCGTGTATATCCTCGCCATGATTATAGCCATAGGACATACAGATAATATCGAACTCTGCTGCTCTGGCCGCTTTCACATCAGACATCGAATCGCCTAACATTAATGATTTCTGCGGCGAAACACCCAACTGCTCTGCCGCATATAACAGCGGTAAAGGATCTGGTTTTTTCTTCTTCAGAGTATCACCACACACCACTATTTCAAAATAATCAGCCAGCCCAAGGTCCTTTAAAATCGGCAATGTAAACGCAGCAGCCTTATTCGTCACACAACCCACTTTTACATCGGTGGCACGCAAAAACTCCATCGCCTCTTTAACACCTTTATATAAACAGCTCCGCACCGAAGTGTTCAGCGCATACAGATCATTAAAAATCGGCATGGCTTTTTCAAATAACGCCTCATCTGGCTCACCTTCCAGTTCATTAATTAGTGCGCGACGCACCAGACGCTCAACACCATTGCCAACCCAGTGACGCACACGCGCCTCGCCTCGCACCGGCATACCCAGCGCTTTCAACATCTCATCAACGCAATATGCAAGATCCGGCACACTATCAACCAGTGTACCATCCACATCAATTAATACCATTTCAGGTCTATTTATCATATTCTATACCCTGGGGGAACACTACAGCATATTGCCAGCGGCCATTCTACGAGACCCATTTCATTCCATCGAATCGCCCTGACAATACTGCCTGATACTACAAAGAGCTACGCCTTCGCCAGCTCATCTCTCATCGCGCCAATAACGGAGTCATACACATTCGCATCCGCACCGTTTTTCGCACCAAAAATAGCCGAGCCCGCAACAAAAGTGTCTGCACCCGCAGCGGCGATTTCACGAATGTTATCCACTTTAACACCACCATCAATTTCAAGGCGAATATCGTAACCTGAATCATCAATCAGTTTGCGTGCTTCGCGCAGTTTATCCAGCGTTCCAGGGATAAAAGACTGCCCACCAAAACCGGGGTTAACCGACATCAGCAGAATCATATCCACCTTGTCCATCACATGTTTCAGGCAGTCCAGAGGCGTTGCCGGGTTAAACACAAGACCCGACTTACATCCCAGCTCGCGAATCATCTGCAAGCTGCGATCAATATGCTCAGAGCCTTCCGGGTGAAATGTAATGTAGCTTGCGCCCGCTTTAGCAAAATCCGGGATAATACGATCCACAGGCTTTACCATCAGATGCACATCAATTTCTGCCGTAACGCCGTGCTTGCGCAGCGCATCACACACCAGAGGCCCAATGGTCAGATTGGGTACATAGTGGTTGTCCATCACATCAAAATGCACAATATCGGCACCCGATTTAAGGACATTATCAACTTCTTCGCCAAGGCGTGCAAAGTCAGCAGACAGGATAGAGGGTGCTATTTTAAAATCAGCCATGTATTTCTTCCTCGGCGGAAACCGTAAATTCAATAAGCCGCACACTTTACCTGATACCGCGATGTTTTTCAGCTAAAATCAGCGCTTTCAGGGTACTAATATTGCACTTATTGCCCCCTGCCTGACGTTAGAAGTGCTGGGTCGCTTATCGATTACAACTAGCTAAACCATTGATTTTAATTGATTATTCAGCATTATAAACATCACTACAGGGGAACATCAGAAAATCTTAATTTACTTTAGTTGCCTGCTCTGCGAAAATCCACCTACCAAATTAACAACCGTGCCACGGCACGACCTGGAGAAATCAATGAAAAAGCAAGTTTTAACACTGCTGGCAGCATCTGTCCTTGCAGTTGCTACTTCTTCTGCAATAGCTGGCGGCGACGCGGCTGCAGGCAAAACTAAAGCCGCTAGCTGTGCGGGTTGTCATGGTGCTGATGGCATCAGCAAATCGCCTATGTTCCCTAACCTGAAAGGCCAGAAAGCCGCTTACGTAGTTAAGCAGCTGAAAGCATTTAAAGCCGGCACTCGTAAAGATGCGACTATGGGCGCTATGTCCAAGCCTTTATCTGATACAGATATGGCTAATATTGCAGCATTCTACGAAAGCCTGAAGTAAATGTGATGTCCAGCTTATATTTAAGCTGGACGATTACAGCACTGTGTACTAAATAGTGATTATGAATCTATTTAGTATTATGCTCAAAAAGCCTGTTAATTTAAGCATTAACAGGCTTTTTTATTGCCTGCTGCTCGCTATTACCGGCATATTAGCCGCTAACACAGCCCTGGCAAAGCACCCAACCCCCTTTCTAACCCGCAACCAGAGCCCCTTTTCGCTCATATACGGCCTGCCACTTACCAGCTCCGCCCAACTACTGCAAAAAGGCCAGAGCCGCTGGATTAGCTCATTTAATATCAGCAACACACTCAACGCTCAGTCCGGCACAAATGATGAGCTACTGATTGATATTGAAACCGCACAGCTTAATTTAATATACGACTACAGCTTTAAAAACCAGTGGATGCTCAGATTCCAGCTGCCTTTCATTCAGCACAGTGGCGGAGTACTGGACTCAGCAATTGATGGATATCACCAGGCATTTGGCTTCCCGGAAGGCCTGCGCCCGGGCTTTCCACAGGATCAGATAAATATAAACTACAGTCGCGACAACATTGAGCAGATAAACATTAATAGCCAGCAGCAATCCATTGGCGACATCTCCATCCAGCTTGCCTGGCAGGCAGACAACAGCCTTGATAGCGCCACCAGTTACTGGCTCAGTCTTAAGCTCCCCTCCGGAGATGCCAGCAAACTCACCGGCAGTGGGGGTAGCGATATTAGCGCATGGCTATCCAGCGACTACCGGCTAAATGAAACGCGCTGGCTTTATGGGCAGGCCGGACTGTTGTATATGAGTGATAGCAACGTGCTCCGTGCAATACAGAAAAACTGGGCCGCATTCGCAAGTGCCGGTATAAAATTTGAGCCCTGGCAAAAAATTCAGTTAAAAGCCCAGCTGGATATGCACAGCGCATTTTATGACTCGAATATAGAATTTCTGGGCGATGTAGTCCAGCTCACCTTTGGTGGCAGTTATATAATCAACCGCAAACACCAGATAGATTTTGCCATTGTTGAAGACATTCAAAATGAAGCTTCACCGGATGTGAGCTTTAATATTAGCTGGTGGGTTGGGTTTGGTGTGTTTTGATGCTGGGTTGAGTTCAACCTAAATTAATCAGTTGACCGCGCAATAATGCGCTAAGTGGTTGAGAATATTGTGTATTATATAATACCTCCATTCACCCGTTCGGTGAAGACGC
>VAOX01052071.1_pt1 | contig 41114 bp, 36 predicted proteins | sample 3393891 | NCBI WGS metagenome assembly VAOX01 (sample SAMN08290429, study PRJNA428436) | hydrothermal vent metagenome | isolation source: Deep-sea hydrothermal vent chimney | place: Indian Ocean: Southwest Indian Ridge | depth 2822 m m
CCCCCGCCCCGCCCCCTGCAAAGGGAAAAGGATAACCAGCAGGTATTGATGGACATGTTATCTGATCCGGTAGATCCGGCGGATATGGAGATCGGTGAGGAACTTCTGTTCGTACGCAGTGGCATTTCGCAACGAACCCTGAGAAAACTCAGACGGGGTGAATTCAGCATCGAGGCTGAACTCGATCTGCATGGGCGCACCAAGCTTGAGGCCAGGGCAGCCATTGTTGAGTTTCTTGATTTTTGTCACAGCCACCGCCTGCGTTGCGTGCGTATCATCCACGGCAAGGGGCATGGCTCACAGGGCAAGCGCCCAATCCTGAAACAATATGTCAATCACTGGCTACGCCAGCGTGATGATATTCTGGCCTTCAGCTCGGCACGGCAGGTAGATGGTGGCACTGGTGCGATTTATGTGTTGTTGAGAAGAAAGAGTTGATACTGGCATTGGCCAAAGCCGCACACAGGAATTACCATTCGTCCTGAGCCTGTCGAAGGAAACGCCGACCTGCGCCGGAGCGGAGTGAAGAAGACAAGCTTAACCGGATCGCCATAAAAATCCATCCGCGTTATTTACGACCAACTGACCATTTCACGCAACATCACCGTGGCGTAAGCCCCGGCAGGCAATTCAAAACACAGGGCCAGTTTCTTTTGCTTAGCTTGGTATGTCCATTCCAGTTTTTCGGGAAGTACGCGCAGGGCGCGGCGTGATTGTGTCAGCCCGGCTTTCTCCAGCCCTTGACAGAATAATGGAAAGTGCTCGGCCAGTTCTGATTCAAGCACCGCCGCCTCGCCCCCAGCCAATGCCGCACTGCGTCCCCAGAGGATGCCACTAGGGTGAATGTCGAAGCCTTCGACCCGCTGGCGAATCTCATCATCGATTTCGTCAATCACAAAATAACTGTTGGATCCCGCCAGCAACATAACATCACCGGGGATTGCCTGGTTCCAGCTTTGCTGTACTACCCGTTGTGACAGAACATAGTTAAACAACTGAGAACGGGCGGCGGAAAGATATAGGCTACGCTGGTGACGTGACTTGATGCGTTTGCCCTCAAACATAGCACGCGCCTGTTGCAGATTTGAACCCTCGATACCGAAACGCTGTTCACCAAAATAATTGGGCACACCCTGCTGTTTTATTTTTTCCAGTCGAGCTTCGAGCCAGCCCGGTTCACATGATAACTCTCGAATCAGAAGTTCAAAGCGGTTGCCTTTCAAGGCTCCGCGCCGCAGTTTGCGTCGGTGCCGGTGAACCTGAAGCACTTCAATATCATCGTTATTCAAGGCCGTCCAGTCCGGTTCATCCCTGCCTGCCAGACGCACGCTGAACCATTGCGTCGTCACGGCTTGCCGATCTTTCAGGCCCGCATAACTGACATCTTTTGCGGCGACCGAAGCCAGACGCCCCAGTTGCTTCGCCAGCCAGTCCGTATTGGTATTACGTTTTTTAAGCTGTAGCAAAATGTGTTCGCCTTCGCCATCCGGCTCGATAGCAGAAATTTCATCGACGATGAAATCTTCCGGGCAATGGCGAATAACACCGCTGCATTCCGATTTAGCATAGGCATAGGGTAAAGACATAATATTGGCATCAGACATAAGTAAAACTGATTCAGACCAGTAACACTACCGCCTGCACAGCGATACCTTCGGCGCGTCCGGTGAACCCCATCCTTTCGGTGGTGGTAGCCTTGATGCTGATGTTTCCGATAGCGGTCTGAATATCGGCCGCCAGTACTTCGCGCATGGGATCAATATAGGCGGCCAGTTTAGGTTGCTGCGCAATAACGGTAATATCAATATTGTTAATGTCATACTTGTGCTCTTGCATCAATGAGATGACCTTGCGTAAAAGGATGCGGCTATCGATACCTTTGAACTCATCGCTATTGTCTGGAAAATGCGTGCCGATATCCCCCAGTGTCAGGGCACCAAGAATAGCATCGCACAGGGCATGAATAACTACATCGCCATCGGAGTGAGCCAGCATGCCCCGATCATGGTCGATCTCGACGCCTCCCAGCACCAGGCGGCCACCTTGTTTGAAAGCATGAGCATCAAAACCCTGTCCGATTCGCATTATGAAGCATCCTGTTGTTGCAGATAGAATTCGGCCAGGATTAAATCTTCAGGCCGGGTGATCTTGATATTGTCGGCATGGCCTTCGATCAATTCTGGCGTGTATTGCGCAAGTTCCATTGCCGAAGACTCATCAGTTACCAGCGCCTCATTTTCCAGTGCTTCAGCCAGGGCTTCCCGTAACGAGCCGAGGCGAAACATCTGCGGCGTCAGCGCATGCCACAGATAGCGCCGATCCAGCGTATCCACTACGGTATTTCTGTCACTGGTACGTTTCATGGTGTCGCGTACGGGAATCGCCAGCAGGCCGCCAATTGAGTCGTCATCAATGCTATCGATTAACAAGCTGATATCCTCGATTCGGAGACAGGGACGTGCGGCATCATGCACCAGCACCCAGTCATTATCATGGGCCTGCGTGGATAATACATGCAGGGCATTTAGTACTGAGTGACAGCGCTCTACCCCACCCGCAGCCCGCCACAGAGGTTTATCGATGGAAAGGTTCAAATCCTGCCAGTAGGCATCATCGTCAGAAAGAGCCACCACCAGCCCCTCGACCATGGGATGTGAGGCCAACCGCTCAAGGGTATGAGCTATGACCGGTCTGCCGCAAAGCGGAAGATATTGTTTGGGAATATTGCTACGCATACGCTTGCCGACACCGGCAGCAGGAATGACAACCCAGTGTTTGAGGGACGAGGTGCGAGGGGCTAGGGGCGAGGACATAGTATATTAATAGATATTCATTCCATATTAATTAATAAAGCCACTAAATAGCTGTTTCAAATCCCAGTACACTGATGCCATTTTATGTTCGTGGTGAAGTCCTGAGCTTGTCGAAGGGTCGAACCATGAACGTGAAATGGGTAAGCCATTGTAATATAGTGTATTCGCCCTTCGACAAGCTCAGGACGAACGGTGGCTTAAATTACTTGAACTAAAAAGTGTACTGGTATTTGGAATACTTATTTAGCCACTCGTCACTTGTATAAACGTTTCACCTTTTTTGATCATACCCAGTTCGTTACGGGCGCGTTCCTCAACTGCTTTCAGCCCATGCTTGAGATCCTGAACATCAGCGGCCAATACGGCATTACGTTTTTTTAGTTTTGCGTTTTCCTGCTTCTGGTTCTGCACGGCCTGTTGCAAATGATATACTGTGGCCATACTGCCATCGCCCACCCACAAATCATATTGCAGGAGTAGAAACAGGAACAGCAAAATGGCCGCCAGTATTTTCATTTGTATTTAGCGATGCCTAGGAAAAGCCTGTTTGCCAGGATAAACGGCTTCGTCACCCAGACCTTCAGCAATACGCAGCAACTGGTTGTATTTGCTGATGCGATCAGAGCGAGACATGGAGCCGGTTTTGATCTGGCCGGCACAGGTGGCTACAGCCAGATCAGCAATAGTGGTATCTTCGGTTTCACCCGAGCGATGTGAAATGACAACGGTGTAACCCGCCTGCTTTGCCATATCAATGGCATCCAGGGTTTCACTCAGGGTACCAATCTGGTTGACTTTGATAAGAATGGAATTGGCGATACCTTTATCAATGCCTTGTTTGAATATTTTAGTGTTGGTGACATACAGATCATCCCCCACCAGTTGTACCTTTTTACCCAGCCGTTCGGTTAGCAGTTTCCAGCCATCCCAGTCATCTTCAGCCAGACCGTCTTCGAGACTGATAATCGGGTACTTATCCACCCAGGATTCCAGCACATCGATAAATTCACTGGCGCTAAGTTTTCTGTTTTCCGAAGCCAGATCATACAGACCATCTTTATAGAACTCGCTGCTGGCAGCATCAATGCCGATGCAAACATCTTTGCCAGCCTCAAAGCCCGCCTTGTCGATAGCGTCGAGAATAATCTCAATGGCTGATTCATTGGATGGCAGATCGGGCGCAAAACCACCTTCATCACCCACGGCGGTATTCAGACCTTTGTCATGTAGAACTTTTTTCAGGGTATGAAAAATTTCCGCGCCATAGCGCAGAGCTTCATTAATGTTGGGTGCGCCAACCGGGATGATCATGAATTCCTGTAGATCCACGTTGTTATCCGCATGCGAGCCGCCGTTGATAATATTCATCATCGGCACTGGCAACTGGTAACCTTCGCCGGTATTGAGATACTGGAATAGCGGTACACCCAGCGCCCGCGCGGCCGCATTGGCGCAGGCCATGGACACTGCCAGAATGGCATTGGCACCCAGCTTGCTTTTATTTTCAGTACCATCGAGTTTGATCATGGTCTCGTCAATAACACGCTGTTGCCTGACATCCATATTCATCAGGGCATCACAAATAGGACCATTGACATTAGCTATAGCCTTGAGTACGCCCTTGCCGGCATAACGGCTTTTGTCACCATCGCGCAGTTCAACCGCTTCACGCGTACCGGTCGAAGCACCGGAGGGTACGGCAGCACGGCCCTTGACACCAGAAGCCAGAATCACATCGGCTTCAATAGTCGGGTTACCGCGAGAATCAATGATTTCACGGGCAATGATATTTTTTATTTCAATTCCTGAAACTGACATTTAGATTTTTATCTCCAAAATTTATAAAAAAGTTTTACCACAATTTATAACCATTTTAACCGCAGAGGACGCAAAGGTACGCAGAGGCAATCTTTCTGGTTCCCACGTTCCTTGCGTGGTAACCCATACCTACTCTTCACAGTTACTGTATGCATTCCCACGCAGGAGCGTGGGAACGAGGTAAATCTCTGCGGTTAAAAAAATATTCAAATTATATCTTCAATAAACGGCTGTTGTTTGACTGTTTTATCAATCGCTATCAATACTTCCAATAATTCTTTCATGCGATCCAGAGGCCAGGCATTGGGTCCGTCACTGAGGGCGTTGTCTGGATCGGGATGGGTTTCCATAAATACCCCCGCGACACCGGCGGCGACGGCGGCGCGTGCCAGTACCGGCACGAATTCCCGCTGACCACCTGAGCTGGTTCCCTGTCCACCGGGTTGCTGCACCGAATGCGTGGCGTCAAATACCACCGGACAATTTGTTTCACGCATGATCGCCAGCCCGCGCATATCAGATACCAGGGTGTTGTAACCAAACGATGCGCCGCGCTCGCACACCATGATCTGATCATTGCCTGCTTCATGCGCTTTAGCGATCACGTTTTTCATATCCCAGGGTGCCTGAAACTGGCCTTTCTTGATATTCACCGGAATTCCCTGACGGGCAACATTCTGAATAAAGTTGGTTTGGCGTACTAAAAAGGCGGGTGTCTGCATCACATCCACTACCGCAGCGACTTCATTCAGTGGCGTGTCTTCATGTACATCGGTTAGCACTGGCACGCCTATCTGTTCCTTGACGGCCTGCAAAATGCGCAAGCCTTGTTCCAAACCCAGGCCGCGAAAACTTTTGCTCGAGGTGCGGTTGGCCTTGTCGAAAGAAGACTTGTAAATAAAGGGAATTCCCAGTTCGGCAGCAACAGCTTTCAACTGTCCCGCAGTATCCAGCGCCAGTTGTTCACTTTCAATAACACAGGGACCGGCAATTAAAAACAGGGGCCGATCAATGCCGGCCTCGAAGCCACACAGTTTCATACGCTGATGCTCTCCTGTCGGGTTGTTTTTTCCTTCAGCGCACGGGCGGTACTGACAAAGCCGGTAAACAAGGGATGACCTTTACGCGGATTGGATGTGAATTCAGGATGGAACTGACAGGCGATAAACCAGGGATGCTCGGCAATCTCCACTACTTCAACCAGGTTGCTGTCCTGAGACAATCCGGCAAATTGCAGACCGGCCTGATGTAACGGCTCACGATACTGGTTATTGAATTCATAGCGATGACGATGGCGCTCTATAATCTGTTTTTCACCGTAGAGTTCACGCACTTTCGAATCGGCTTGCAAAACACAGATCTGGCCGCCCAGACGCATGGTGCCACCCAGATTAGAATCGGCATCCCGTTTTTCAACCCGGCCATCGGTCGCCTGCCATTCGCTTATCAGGCCGATAACCGGATCCGGTGTATTTGTGTTAAATTCGGTGCTGTGAGCCTGTTTCAGCCCTAGCACATTACGTGCATATTCGATCACCGCCACCTGCATACCCAGACAGATGCCCAGATAGGGAACCTGGTTTTCACGGGCAAAACGTACCGCCTCAATCTTGCCTTCCACGCCCCGCTGGCCAAAGCCGCCAGGCACCAGAACCGCATCGACGTTTTGCAGACAGGCGGTGCCGGATTTTTCAATGTCTTCCGAATCGATATAGACAATACGGATTTTTGTATGTGTATGCAGGCCAGCATGGATCAAGGCCTCGGACAGGGATTTGTAAGCTTCGGTAAGCTCTACATACTTGCCAACCATGGCAATACTGATCTCGCCGGTCGGACTGGCCTGTGCTTCGGTTACCGCGATCCACTCGGACAGATCCGGCGGGCCACAGTCCAGATGTAGTTTTTCGACTACGATCTCATCCAGACCTTCTTCATGCAGCATCTGTGGGATTTTATAAATACTGTCAGCATCCTCAGCAGAAATTACCGCACGTGCCTCGACATTGGTAAACAGGGCAATCTTGCGTCGTTCATCCTCGGGCAGGGGGCGATCGGCGCGACATAGCAATATGTCCGGCTGAATACCGATGGAGCGTAGTTCCTTTACTGAATGCTGGGTCGGCTTGGTCTTGATTTCCCCGGCAGTCGGAATATAGGGCAGGAGTGTCAGGTGCATGTAGAGTACATTGTCATGACCCATTTCCACACCCATTTGGCGAATAGCTTCGAGAAACGGCAGTGACTCGATATCACCGACCGTGCCGCCGATTTCAATCATGGCGACATCGATGTTATTAGCGCCTTTGATAACGCAACGCTTGATTTCATCCGTAATATGCGGAATCACCTGTACCGTATCGCCCAGGTAGTCGCCACGGCGTTCCTTGCCGATCACATTGGCGTAGATACGCCCGGTAGTAAAGTTGTTGCTCTGCTTCATGGTGGTATTCACGAAGCGTTCGTAATGACCCAGATCAAGATCCGTTTCGGCACCGTCCTCGGTAACAAATACTTCGCCATGTTGAAAGGGACTCATGGTGCCTGGATCCACGTTGATGTAGGGATCCAGTTTCAACAAGGTCACATTAAGTCCGCGGGACTCAAGAATTGCCGCAAGAGATGCGGAGGCAATGCCTTTTCCAAGCGAGGAAACTACGCCACCGGTAATAAATATATACTTCGTCATGTAATCGCCAGCATCAAGGAGTGGATAAAATTCCTGCCATTTTCCCGCATTGCAGGGGAATTATTAAAAATTCGTCAGGAATGTTTGCTGGGGATGCATTGTCGCTGTTTTCGCTCGCTGTTTCAATCACTGTGGCTAAATAGCTGTTCCAAATACCCGTCCATGTTAAGAATTACCGTCCTACCCTATTCGTCCGCTCGTCTTGAGCCTGTCGAAGGAAGCTCTTCGCCTTTGCGCAGGCTGAGCCTTGACTCAGACTTCTATTTGTTCTGTGATAACCAGCCCGGCTTCACCTGCATTGGCTTGCCAGGGTTCGCAGATACAGTAACCGAGCACCTGGGCAATCTCCTCGCCCACATAAATCAGGGGTATTTGATCTCGTTGCCAGGGTGGTACCCCCCACTCCTGCCAGAGTGTCTTTAATCGGTGCGCCTGTTTGCGCCCAAGCGGACGACAGACTTCGCCACCTTTACGAAAACGCACCGACACGTCTGCACGTCCCTGCAAGGATATCGTCAACCCGACCCCCGGTTGCCGTTCAAGTTTTAAGCGACGACCATCCGCCAGGCGCAGTCCTGTTTTTAAATCCCAGTTCAGAGACTTACTCTTGCCTAGCGTTGCCTTTAGCGGCAATAAATACAGATCATCCCGATAGCGCCGAACTACACTATCCGCCCAGCCCACCTGCGGTTGCGCATCGTCCCGTGCCGAAACGATCTCAGTTTGGATGCGCCGCAACTGTACGCTGGATGGCATGGAGATACCCTGCTGATATATCCAGTAACGCAACACATTATCCTGACGTTCCCGGCTCAGCGTGCTCAGGATGTGAATAGAAAGGCAACCCGCATGACGTCCCTGCAAGGTTTGCAGATCTGTCGCAGCCAATTCATCCAGTAGATGGCTCGCCGCTGCCTGATGCTGTGCCGTGCGCGCTAGCGTGCGTGTTAATGCCGGCCAGCGCGGCAACAGATCCGGAATAATATTGTGACGCAAAAAATTACGATCGATGTCCGACGACTGATTGCCTGGATCCTCGATCCAGTCCAGCCCGGCATCCCTGGCATAGTCACGCAGCTGCGGGCGGTCAAGCCCTAGCAACGGCCGACCCAGCCAGCCTTTAGCGAATGTGGTATGCCGTGGCATGGCCGCCAGCCCGCGCACTCCCGCACCGCGAAACAATTGCAGCAACAGAGTCTCGGCCTGATCGTTTTCATGGTGTGCCAGCAGCAAACCATCGCCTTCGGCCATCAGTTGCGCAAAAATATGGTAGCGCGCTTGACGCGCAGCCGCTTCTGGGCTCTCGCCCGCCCCGCCCAGGCCATCCACCGGCACCGCCTGAAAAGTCACACCCAATCCGGCCGCCACCTGTTGGCAATGCGCAGCCCAGCGATCGGCCTCCTCGGCAAGGCCGTGATTGATATGCAAAGCGGATATGGTCGCTGTCGGAAATTGATCCTGAATGGCCACGAGGGCATGCAACAGCACATGGGAATCACAGCCACCGCTGTAGGCCACCCGGTAATGGCGGGCAGGAGGGAATTGTTTTAATTGGGCCAGCAGGGTGTTAAGCAGGAAATTCATTACCGGCGTACCCGGAACTAAATGTTGGGCTTCGTTTCACTCAGCCCAACCTACCTGTTTTATCAACAATATGGTTAAACATCAGAATCTATTCGGTGTAGTTACCGTAGCCGAGCAGTTTTTCGTAGCGTTGATCCAGCAGCTTGTCCAGGGCAATGGATTCCAGCGTTTCCAGGCTTTCAAGCAGCGCGGCTTTGAGACTGGCAGCAGTCACATCAACATCCCGGTGCGCGCCACCCAAGGGTTCATTGATAATGGCGTCAACCAGACCCAGTTCTTTCAGGCGTGGCGCAGTCAATCCCATCGCTTCGGCAGCTTCGGCTGCCTTGTCCGCACTCTTCCATAAAATAGAGGCGCAGCCTTCCGGTGAGATCACGGCATAGGTACTGTATTGCATCATCAACAGACGATCGCAGACGCCAATGGCCAGTGCGCCGCCGGACCCACCCTCACCAATCACGGTACTGATGATGGGGGTCTTCAACTGGGACAGGATTAGCAGGTTGCGAGCAATTGCTTCGCTCTGGCTTCGCTCTTCTGCTCCCAGGCCAGGATAGGCCCCCGGGGTGTCAATAAAGGTCAGCAGCGGCAACTTGAAGCGCTCGGCCATAGTGAACAGGCGCTGGGTTTTGCGATAACCTTCCGGGCGTGGCATGCCGAAATTGCGGCGAATCTTTTCGCGGGTATCCCGGCCTTTCTGCTGCCCCATGATCAGCACCGGTTTGCCATCCAGGCGTGCCAGTCCGGCGACGATTGCGGCATCATCCGCATAGGCGCGATCGCCGTGTAATTCTTCAAAATCAGTAAAAATGCGTTTGACGTAGTCCAGAAAATAGGGGCGCTGGGGATGACGGGCAAGTTGTGCAATCTGTGCGGATTGCAGGTTGGAGAAAATAGATTCAGTCAGTTCGCGGCTTTTACTTTGCAAACGACTGATTTCTTCGCTGATATTGATCTCGTTGTCAGAACCCACATAGCGCAGTTCTTCGATTTTCGCTTCCAGCTCAGCGATGGGTTGTTCAAAATCCAGAAAATTCAGGTTCATAAAGTGCCCGATACAGTCAAAACAGAAGTCAGGGAGAAAAACAAGAACCCGGATCATACCGTATATCATACAGACGAGCCAGATGGCCCAATAAATTACTGACTTAACTATGCGCAGCTGCTTGACAGGCCTGGTTACGGCCTTCTTCCTTCGCTTCATACAAAGCCTGATCGGCCGCAGTTATGAGCAATCCCTCGTCTTTTCCCGGAGCTGAAGCCATGGTCGCCACGCCCATACTGATGGTAACGACATTGCTGACCTTGGAGCTTTCATGTTTTATCTTCAGTGCCCTGATTCTGGCACAGAGTTTCTTCGCTATACCCATCGCGCCGTCCCCAAGGGTATTGGGCAGGATAACGGCAAATTCCTCCCCCCCGTAACGAGCCACCAGATCACCGGGACGGCAAACCGCATTTTGCAAGGCTGCCGAGACCCGCTTGAGACAGTCATCCCCGCCCTGGTGTCCATAGTTATCGTTGTAGAGCTTAAAGAAATCAATATCGATCATAATCAGGGACAACTTGATCTTTTCCCTGCCCGCACGGCGCCATTCCCTGTCAAGCACGTCATCAAAATGCCGGCGGTTGGCAATCCCGGTCAGACCATCCATAGTGGACAGGCGATCCAGTTCCGCGTTGCGCTGCTGCAATTGTGCGTTGGCATCTTCCAGTTGCGTCTGCATGTTGTGCAATTCTACAAAGGCGGCATCGCGCTCCATCTGCACCATGAAACTGCGGGAATGGGCCTGAATACGGGCAACCAATTCTACTTTGTCGGGCAATTTGACCAGATAGTCGGTTGCGCCATTATTGAAAGCATCACGCTTGATTTTGGGATCGTCCTTGCTTGACAGTACGATGACCGGGATATTCCGGGTCGCTGGATGATTTCGATAAAAACGTACCAGGGTGATACCATCCACATTCGGCATCACCAGATCCTGAAGAATGGTGGTCGCACCGATGTCCATCGCAGTCTGAATGGCCGCTTTGGGATCGCTGCAATAATGAAATTCCATCTCTTCATCCACCAGCATGCGACGTATACCTTCGGCTACCATAGCCTGATCATCTACCAGCAACACCACGATCTTGCTGGTCTGTTCTTCACTCAGGAGGATGTCGGTAGGTGTTGTCATACCGCTCATTCAACCTTGCGCTCGAACTTTGGCAGGAAATCGCTTTACCAGTACCGAAGCGATCTGATCCAGCGATAAAATTTCGACAGCGGCATTCAGTTGCACTGCCGCCTTGGGCATACCATAAACAGAACAACTGGCCTCATCCTGAGCAATCGTATGAAAACCGTTTTTTCGTAGTGCCAACAATCCCTGCGCCCCATCACGACCCATACCAGTGAGCAACACGCCAATCGCCTTGCCAGTCCAGTGCAAGGCCACGCTCTCAAAAAACACGGTGACCGAAGGCCGGTAAAGATAGTTTTTCGGGTTCGCGGTATAGTCCAGCCGGCCATTCTCCCTGAGGACGAGATGTTGATCTCCCCCTGCGACCAGCACCTGTCCCCGTTGCGGAATATCATCTCGCTTCGCCCGACGCACGGGCAACCTGCTTTGCAGATTGAGCCAGTCAACGAAGCTGTCAGTAAATTGTTCATCCACATGTTGAACGACAATAATAGCGGCAGGAAAATCCGATGGAATAGCCGCCAGAATATCCGCCAGCGCTACCGGCCCACCTGTGGAAGCGCCAATAACCAGCATCGGCAATATTGTCGTTAATCCCGGGCTGCGCACCTTGAGCACAGGTAAGGATGCGGTCTTTTCATTTGCAGCAATAAGGAGGCCGATGGTTCTGAGTTTTTGCAGTATGGCATCACGTCCCGCAGCCGTGCCGGATGTACCCAGTACCGGCGTGTTGACGGCATCCAGCGCGCCCGCCCCCATAGCTTCGAATACTTTGCCCGCATTGCCCGTCACTGTCGATGTTACCACCAGGATAGCACAGGGTGAGGCTGCCATAATCTGGCGGGTCGCTTCTACCCCACCCATTACAGGCATGATCAGATCCATCAGAATAACGTCAGGACACAGTTGCGCACATTGCTTCACGGCTTCCGCGCCGTTATAAGCAACCCAGATCAGCTGATAGTCCGGGATCGATGTGACCACCCGCCGTAAACTTTCCACCGCCATTTTCGTATCATTGACAATCGCTATTTTCATCAGGAACATCCATTAGTGTTTATTATTTATAAGTATATTCAGATCTCACCAATAAGATCCCGCACTGCATCCAGCAAGGTTTCATCATGGAAGCTACCTTTGGTCAGGTAATAGTCGGCCCCTGCATTCAGACCGCGGAGGCGATCTTCCTTTCTATCCTTATAAGACACTATCATTACGGGTATTGATTTCAGGCCAGAATCTTTTTTTATCAATTCGACAAATTCGAAGCCGTTCATACGCGGCATGTCGATATCACTGATCACCAGATCGTATTGATTGGTTCGCACCGCGTTCCAGCCATCCATGCCATCCACCGCCACCTCAACAGTGTAACCTTTTGCTTCCAGCATACCGCGTTCAACTTCGCGCACAGTAATCGAATCATCCACTACCAGGATACGTTTGCCGGGCTTGTCAGTATCAGTGTCTTGAATCGAACGGCTGATTTTATCCAGCCGGTTACCCGAAACGATAATATCAGTGGAGCGCAACAGATCATCTACATCCAGGATCAGGCACAGGCTGCCATCATCCAGAATGGCTCCGGTGCTGATGTCCTTGATCTTGCCCAGGCGGGGATCCAGTGATTGCACCACCAGATTGCGTTCACCCAGAAAACGATCGACCACCACGCCGTAGCAGTTTAATCGTTCTCCCAGCATCACTACGGCCACCTCATCTTCTTCGGTTGCGGGTACATCCAGTTCTAAAATTTGGTGCGCGGAAACCAGTCCGACGTGCTGGCTGCCATAGGTAAAGTATTGGCGACCTTCCAACAGCTCGATATGTTCACGAGGCAGTTTCAGCGTATGTTCAATACGTGCCAAAGGAAAGGCATAGGGTTCACCATCGATCTCGACCAGCAGCGCCCGAATCACCGACAGAGTAAGCGGCAACTGTATATGGAAACGCATACCTTTGCCGGGTTCTGAGGTTGCCCGTACCACACCACGCATTTCCTGCACCACGTTATGCACTACATCCAGTCCGACTCCCCGGCCTGAAATTTCTGTCACAGCATCACGGGTGGAAAAGCCGGGCAGAAAAAGAAACTCCATCAGCTCGCTTTCCATCATGTCCGCAGCCATTTTTTTGTTGACCATTTTTTTCGTGACAATTTTTCTGCGCAGGCTTTCGAGATCGATACCCTGACCATCATCCCTGACACTGATAGAAAGCATACCTGAACTGTGTTTCGCTTCGAGATGAAGAGTTGCCTGTTCCGGTTTGCCCGCCTGTTGTCGTTGAGCGGGATCTTCAATACCGTGATCGAGCGCATTGCGTAACAGGTGGTTGAGCGGAGCCTCGATTTTCTCAAGGATGTCGCGATCTACCGGTGTATTCTTACCGCTGATAATAAAGTTGACGTTCTTGCCCAGTGACCGTGCAAGGTCACGCACCATACGCTGAAAACCCTGCACGCCATCCATGAATGGCTGCATGCGGCTGCTGATAACCTCACTGTTAAGCCGTTTTGCCAAACGCTGACTACGACACTCATAATCATCCAGTTCACTGATCTGTTCAGTCAGCAACTCACGACAGGCGGTAGCCTTGTGCTGGACATCCGTTAACATGCTGGTGACGTGTTTATCGCTCGGTATAATATTACTCAACCTGTCCAGGGTGGCGATAAGTTCAGCCTGATGATGTTTGAGAAGTAACAGAGAATTATTGACGGGTTGCAATCCCTGCGACACCACCTGAACCTCGCCTGCCAGCCCCATCAAGCGATTCAGATTCTCTGCTGAAACACGAATGGCACTATCCCGTGCCTGGCCTGTTGTAGTTGCCTGCAACGTGGTTTTTACCTCGGTTGCAGGGCTGGACACTGAGCGGGTTTGCTTTTCTGTCGATGTTGCGGATTTTGTTTCAGTCGGTGGTACATCTTCTGCAACAGGTATTGTTGAAATGGGTTCTGATGTTGAGCGAATGTCTGCCGTTCTTTCCTGCATCGCTGTACCGGAAATAGCCGAGAGTTGATTGACCAGTACACTCAGCGCCTCTGCCGAAGCCGCAGCTTCGCCTGTGGTTGCGATCAGGCTTAGCATGTCGACACCCTCAAGCAGGACATCGATATGCTCTCCATCAAGGTTGAGTTCACCTTGCTGGGCGGATACAAAGCAGTCCTCCATCACATGGGCTACACGTACTGCGGCAGCCACATCTACCATACGCGCTGCACCCTTGATGGAATGCGCTGCACGCATCAGTTCTTCCAGGTGCACGGTTTGTTCCGGATCCTGTTCCAGTTCCAGCAGGCCACGGGTAAGAATACCTGCCTGAACTTCCACCTCAACACTGAATAACTCCAGCATGGAACAATCTTCAAGCATTCGTGGCTCTGTTGCAGTCGTTTCCTGTTCAGTGGTTTTATCTTCAGCAGTCAACTCAGAGAATGTTTCAGTCTCATCTGTTTTTGATTTTACGTCTGAGGATGTCCATGATAATTGCAAGAGCAGCGACTCCTCTTCTTTGCCGAGGGGTGTTGTTCCATTTTTATCTGCGATCGAAATCAGTCGATCAACGTAGCAGGACAACGTATCGATACGTGTTTGATTAAGTTCGATCTCATCCTGCTGAACTGCAGTAAGATACTCGGCCATCTTTTGTGCCAGACACACCGCTACCTCGACATCCGCCATATATGCTGCACTTTTGATCGAATGTGCCGCGACTATCAGATCGTCCAGTTCAGTCACCTGCCCTGCGTCGACGGCCAGTTTTTGTAGACCGCAGGTTAGGGCAGCAGCCTGAGCGTCCACCTCCATCCGGAATAGATCCCGCATGGAAAAATCATCCTGATGATTATGGTTTTTATTTATCATTGCAGCTTCTTGTTCAGTGAATAAAACAACAGTTCATTATCCAGGCAGGCGACATGCCGATCCTTCCACTTCAGCATCCCCAAGGTATAGCTGGCTGTCGCTTTTGATACGGTGACGGGAACGCCAACTAAATCATCTTCCTGATAATGATGGATGCCATATACCTCACTGACCGGGAAAACAAATTTCCCGTCATCGCCGTGCGCAATAATAATGCGATCAAATACAATATGTTGTCCGGCTTCTGAGTCCGAGAATTTTTCCAGCCCCAGGATTTCGCCCAGAGAAACGCAGATTTTTAACTCGCCACGAATATTCACCAGACCTTTTACAATACTGCTGTCAACATGCGGTAAACGGTGAATGGATTTCATTCTTGCAACCTCATCGATCAGCTGCGAGGCAAGAGCAAACCATTCCCCTCCCAATCTGAAAATCAACACTGAACTCGATTGACCAGGCTGCGGCACCTGTTCCTCACGGGCATAAACATCGGTCCACTGCTGCTGGTATCCGGCAGGAAAATCCTGTTCCAGAATGCTGCGACTGGCGCGGGAATAAACGTCGCAATTATGGCAGTGAATGACCCGTTCCAGCTCAGGGCAGCGTTTATCTGCATCGGCTCGCACACCAATTTGATTCCAGCAATCTTTGATATCCATCTATACTACCTATGTACCTGTGTGGGAATGATGTTGGTGGCAGCCCGTTGCTCAACAGTACGCCGTGCACGTTGATACAGGATTTCTGCCGCCGCTGAATCACCCTTTTGTTCCATTAGCAAAGCCAGATGCACCAGTGCTTCTTCATGATCAGGCTGGAGATAAAGTACCTTGCGTAAATATTCCTCGGCCTGCTGTTCGCGCCCGGCTGCCTCATGGATCAGACCCTGCAAGTAACAGGCTTCTACGTTAGGCTCATTATGCTCCAGCCATTTTTTACACAGGCGGGTAGCGTCGACCAAACTGCCTTCGTTCGCCAGGCGAAAAGCCTGTTCAAGACTATCGGTTGGCAGTGGTGTTTCATCAACCACTAACGGGGTTTTGCCAAGGTGGCCAGGTGGGGATTGGATCGCTGATCTGATTTCTTTCTTATGATTACTATCGCATTGACGATCATCGGGCTTGATACGTTGTTCGCTCTTCCGTTTACGGAAAGCAAAGGCGCGCTGCATGTGTTCTGATACATAGCCATGATTCAGGATTATGCCCGATTCTGCATGGCCGACAAACAGAATGCCCGTTGGTTTTAACAGGCGGCTTAGCACCCCAATGGCCTGTCCTTGGGTAATGAGGTCAAAGTAGATCATGACGTTACGGCAAAAAATCACATCGTACCGATCCTCTCCTGGCATAAATGTCACATCCAGCATATTGGCATGGATAAAATTGACACTTTGCCGGATTGCTTTATCAAGCAAATAATCCTCACCGGTATTGCAGAAAAAACGATCACGAAAAGTCAGATCCTTACTTCGAAAAGCATTATTACTATAGACTGCGCGATGGGCTCGGCTGAGAGCCTGCGTACTGATATCTATTGCATCAATATGAAATTGTTCTTTCTGCAAACCTGCATCTATCAGTGTCATAGCAATGGAATAAGGTTCTTCCCCTGTCGAGCAGGGCAGGCTTAATACACGCAGTTGTTCCTGTGGGTGTGTCGGGCTCCATTCTTTGTCGGCAAAATGTTGCAGGGCGTCAAAGGCTTCATGATTTCTAAAAAACCATGTTTCAGGAACCACGACGTCTTCAATCAAGGCATCGAGTTCCTCATCTGAGGCAAGAAGTTGTGCAAGATAGGCATCGGCATCAATATTGATATCGACACATTTCTGAGCACAGATGGACATCCGTCGTTGAATCGCGTTAACGATAGGCGCGGAACCGATAGATGCCGAGTGTAAGCCCATAGTTTCTTTCAGGATAGTTTCAATTTGGTCAAGCACATGACTACTGATGCCGGCTGCTGAAATATCATCCTGCAAGGTTTTACCCTGCATGATTTCATCCCGTATAATCTTATCCTGCATGATTTCATCTTGCCTGGTAAATGCCGTCTTCTGCGCTGGATATAGTGTTCATAATGTTTTTCAGGAAAATCATTTGGCAAATGTACTTATAGGTTCAGGTTCTACACCGAAGAGGCTGGTTTGTAGTGTCTTCGGCAGTAACCCGTCAATCTCGATTAGCCGTAACATGCCTTCACCATCTTTTACCAGCTCCCCTAACCAGGAGGCCTCGGTAATTGAAATATCGGGAGTGATCAATGCCGCCGGATCATGCTTTACCGTTTCGGTAACCTGCTCGGCCAGCAAGCCCAATATTTGTTTTCGACCGTTATCTGACCCATAATTTACGATGATAATCCTGGTTGTCATACAGACTTTGCAGGTTTGTTTGCTCACCAGGCGACAGAGATCGATAACCGGCACAGGCTGACCCCGGTAATCAAACAAGCCCGCGATATAATCAGGTGTTTGCGGAATTGTTTTCAGACAGACCAACGGCGCTACTTCCACTACCTGGCCGGCCTTCAGCCCGTAACGTTCATGCGCAATATGAAATAGCAGCAACAACATCAGGATTTAACCCTGAAATGGGAAACACCTTCCTGCAATCCCTGAGCAGCCTTGTTCAACTGCTCGATGGCACTATGGGATTGACACAGGGATTCGGCTGTCTGATGTGCGCTTTCGCTTAGTTGAATCATGGCTTCACTAATCTGTTCAGCACCCAGTGACTGTGACTGCATGCCATCATTGACGTCTTCGAAGCGCGGAATCAGTGTCTGCACCTGTTCGATTACCTCGGCCAGTTGTGAACCTACATTACGAACATCATCGACACCCCGGTGTACCTCTTCGGAGAACTTGTCCATGCCCATAACACCGGCCGATACGGCTGACTGCATTTCCTTGACCATTTGTTCGATATCCCAGGTTGCCACCGCAGTCTGATCCGCCAGTCGGCGTATCTCAGTAGCGACGACTGAAAACCCTACTCCGTATTCCCCGGCTTTCTCTGCCTCAATAGCCGCATTGAGCGATAGTAAGTTGGTCTGATCTGCGACCTTGGTGATCGTCGTAACCACAGTATTGATGTTGCCTGCCTTTTCACTCAAGACCGCCAGCTTCGAACTTATGTTGCTTGTGGCATCCAACATCTGCTGCATGGTTTCCGCCATACGGCTAAGTGAAGACTGACCCTGACTGGCACTTTCTGATGTTTTTAAGGCCACACCGGTCACTTCGTTCATGGTGTTCACCAGTTCTTTGGCAGTGGCGGAAATTTCAGTGACCGTCGTCCTGATCTGGTTGGTAGTGGCCGCCTGCTCAGTGACGGTGGCTTCCTGCTGCCTGGCCGTAGCGGCAATTTCTGTTGAAGAGGATGTCACCTGGATCCCCGACTCCTGAACCCGTGCAACCAGTGTGTTGAGATTGTCCAGCATGGACTGGATACCAAGACTAAGTTCCGCAATGATGTCTTTTTCCCGATAGATCATCATTTCGCCGGTAAGATTGCCTTCTGCCGCCATGCCCACCACGTCCATAATCAATTCCACCTTGCCCTTGATATCCTCACCTTGCTGGCGTTCATGTTCGATACTGTCCTGGATCTTCTGCGCCATTTTATTGAACGCTTTAGCCAGCTCGCCAATTTCATCATGACTAATGACCGTGGCACGGGCATCGGTATCCCCCTTACCCAGACGTTTGACTGTTTCCAGTAGCGCATCCAGGGGCATAAATGAACGCCGCATGTACCAGAACAGTCCGCCGATCACCAGTATCACGCTTATTATAATGCCGCTATAGGCGATGATCTGAATGCGCCGTTGTGCCATATAGCTCTCTGTCGTATCAGTAGCACTGACAAGATGGGCGATCGGTTGTTTATTATGGTCAAGAACAGGCAGGACAGATATGGTATAGACTTTGTTATTCAGCTTGCGAATCAGTGTTTTCTGTTCCGTGGTGAGGGTTGCCGATTTCAGATTGAGCGCGGCGAACAGCCCTTCATGAGTACTGTATTCAAGCTTGCCGGACTGGCTGATTATGAAAACTTCTGCCGCTTCTTTTTTCTTGAATTTGTTCAGTGCAATATGCAGATCACTGATAAATATTCCTGTACCAATCAATCGACCTTTGTCGATCAGTGGGAAGGCAACCAGGGCTATTGGTTGATCATCACTGTCTTTCTCAATACCCAGAAAAAACGTCCGCCTCTGTAGTACATTATTTATCAGCGTTTTATCGGTGGCGATGGAAATATGGGCTCCTGAAGAAAACAGGATTCTGCCGGCAGTATCCATAATCAGCATGTGAGAAAAAATATCGTCCTGCCGGGATTCAATAATACGGGCAGCAATTTTCTGTATGTGCTCTCTGTCACCATTTTGAATCCATTTATACAGGCCCGTCTTCCTGAATACTTTCGGTGCCTCTATGCGAGCATCCAGCATGAGTTGCTGAAGATCATTGATGACAAGTTCCTGCCAGAGTATTTTTTCCTCACGCACAGTAACCTTGGTAAACTGATTGTTTGCTTCATTGTGGCGCAGATGTTCTGCAATGAAGACTGCCGAAGCAACCAACATCACCATAACAACCGTGATCAGAGTAAAACGGGTTTTCAGTGTCATATATTTGAATATCCATTTTGTAGCGCGAATGATTCCCCCAACGAAAATGCAGCGACCACACGCAGCATTCCGACTGGAATTATCAGTATTTACTGAGTAATAACGACTAATTACGTGAAATATTTAATCTCAATTAAAATAAGGGACAATTGACCATATTCGAATGATCAGTCTTGCAAAAAATAAGCAGGGTTAACCGACAGAATACGGCATGCAAAATGCGCGTCTTTGCCCTTCCGGCAGCGTTTTTACGCCTTATTCACCAGCATGTCAGAGGATTAGCCCCAAAATAGTTTCTTGACCTCAGCCCGGGATTTCAATACTATCTAAATGATATTGATTAACATTTAGATTGATTTTAAGGATCTGATTATGACTGTGCGTCTTTTTCTTCCGAAAGCTGTCATCCTGATACTCTCCCTGTTTGTCGCCAATCAGGCCTGGTCACGAGAATACCCTGCCGGGGTGCCTGAACAGCGCAATGGTATGGAAATTGCCGCTATTTACCTACAACCTGTGCGCATGGAACCTGCCAATATAATGCGGCTATCAGAAAAATCCGATATTCACCTTGAGGCCGATATCCGTGCGTTGGACACCAATCCCAACGGTTTTGCAGAAGGTGACTGGATTCCTTATCTATATATAAAATATGAATTACGAAAGAAGGGCTCAGACAAGGTTATCCGTGGTGATCTCATGCCGATGGTGGCCAATGACGGTCCGCATTATGGTGATAATGTAAAACTCATGGGGCCGGGCAAATACACGCTCAAATTCACTATTTATCCACCCGATGCGCCGGAAAATCGCGCTGGCAAGTACTTCGCCCGTCATACCGATCGCCTCACAGGGGTGCGTCCCTGGTTCAAGACATTTAATGTTAAATACAACTTTATCTATGTCGGTATCGGCAAGCGTGGAGGTTACTGATGCCTGCTCCGGCTTCGCCATAACAGGTATCCGCTAGCGAACTCATCTTGAGCATCACCGTCTATCGCCCGTGGGTGCCGCTTGATTATTAATTCAAGAGATCCAATATGAACAGAATGCATCTTGCCTCATTACCTTTTGCAGCCTTACTTTTCCTTGTCAGTTTGCTGCTCTCGTCTGGTGTTCAAGCGGCTCTGCCCGCCTATAAGCTGGTTATTAAAGGTGGTCACTTTGTGCCGGAAACACTGACTGTTTCGGCCCACACCCGCTTCAAAATTGTTATTACCAATCAGGGCCCAGGACCGGAAGAATTTGAAAGCAAGCAATTGCGTAAAGAATCGGTAATTGCTGAGGGGGTAACCCGTTCGATTGTGTTTGCTCCGCTAAAACCAGGACGTTATCGTTTCTTCGGTGACTTTCATCCAGACTCGGCACAAGGGCATATTGTGGCGGAATAAAACCGAGTAGAGAAATTACGGAGAAAAATCATGGGCAACACCGTATTCATTGTCTGGCGTGAAAGCATCGAAGCGATGCTGGTGATCGGCATTCTTTATAACTGGTTGAAAAATCAGCCCGATACCGGCCGTGGCATGCGCTTTCTATGGGGCGGTGTATTGGCTGGCATTGCTCTGGCCGTGGGACTGGCCTACATCATGTTGAAGGTACAAAGTGAACTGGCGGGGACGGCACTGGGATATTTCCAGATTGCTATTATGCTAATCGCTGCGGCGCTGATTACTCAGATGGTACTGTGGATGCGTCGCCACGGACGAACGCTCAAACGCGATCTGGAAACCGGAATGCAACGCGCACATGAGCAGGCCAACTGGTGGGGCATGGCTGCGCTGGCTGCCATTGCTGTTGGTCGTGAAGGCGCTGAAACCGTGATTTTTCTCTATGGCGCAGGCCTGGCTCAACGCGGCGATGCCCAGGGGCAGTTCATTGCAGCCGCAGCGGGTGGCTTTCTACTTGCCTTTTTCAGTTTTTGGTTACTGTCACAGGGCAGCCGTTTTTTCTCCTGGAAAGTGTTTTTCCGTTTCAGCGAAATCCTGTTGTTATTGTTGGCCTCTGCCCTGCTGGTCGATGCGGTGAATCGCATGATCGGCATCGGCTGGTTGCCCGCACTGGTTGATCCCGTCTGGGACAGCAGTTTTTTGCTTGATGATAGCAGCCCTCTGGGTGGGCTTATTGCTGCCTTTACCGGCTACCGTGCCCAACCGGCGTTGATGCTACTGCTGATCTATATTGCCTACTGGCTGTTGGTGAGCTTCCTGCTACGCCGGTCTACCGAACCTTGCTCGCCGTCCAAGGCTCAAAGACGAAACGTTGATCTCAAACCGGAAACGTTGCCGCATGAATGAAATTGTCGAAAGCTTGCCTCTTCCCCGTCGCCCCTGGCTGCAACGCCTGGGTGACTTCATGCAGGCCAGACGCAAGCTCATTCAAGGGATTCAATGGACTGTCGTGGTCTTTTACCTCACCCTTTTGATCTGGCCGGCCTTTTTGCCTTTGCCCAAAGACTACGTGCATTTTTATGGCAATCTAGTTCTTTTCGCCCAGTTTCTTTTCTGGGGGATCTGGTGGCCGTTCGTTATGCTTAGCATGATCCTGCTGGGACGGGTTTGGTGCGGCGTATTCTGTCCTGAAGGTGCTTTAAGTGAATGGTCGAGTCACCACGGTTTGGGACATACCATTCCCCACTGGATGCGTTGGGGCGGCTGGCCCTTCGTGGCCTTCATGCTTACGACCATCTATGGCCAACTAGTGAGTGTCTATGAATATCCAAAACCAGCCTTGCTGATTCTTGGGGGCTCCACCATTGCTGCGATGCTGGTGGGCTTTATCTATGGTCGCGGCAAACGCGTTTGGTGTCGCCATCTGTGTCCTGCTAACGGGGTTTTCTCCCTGCTCTCACGGCTGGCACCGATACATTTTCAGGTGGATCGGGGAGCCTGGAAACAGGCACCGCGGCGTACGCCTGCGGTGGATTGTGCACCGCTGATCAACATCCGCGCCATGACCGGCAACAAAGCCTGTCATATGTGCGGCCGTTGCAGTGGATACCGCGATGCCGTTAGCCTGGAGCCCCGCTCACCCAACGCCGAGATTCTTTCTATCGAGAAGGAAGACGCTAACCACTGGGATATTCTGTTACTTCTGTTTGGCATGCTTGGTGTTGCTACCGGCGCTTTTCAATGGTCGGCATCGCCCTGGTTTGTGCAAATGAAAGAGAGCATTGCGGGATGGCTGATCAAACGGAACAGTTTTTGGTTGCTGAATGACAATGCGCCCTGGTGGCTGCTGACCCATTATCCCCAAACCAATGATGTATTTACCTGGCTGGATGGTGTCAGCATCCTGCTTTACATCGGTGCCATGGCCATTAGTATCGGTGGACTGATCCTGGCTGGACTCTGGCTGGCAGGTCGCATCCTTAAAGAGGAAGATCCCCTGCCCTGGCGTCTGGGCTATGCCCTGACACCACTGGCTGGGCTTAGCATTTTCCTCGGCCTGTCCTCACTTACCCTGGGCATCATAAAGGCTGAACATATTGACTTGATCGGTATTCCGGAATTACGCGCCAGCTTGTTGATACTGGCCTATGTCTGGAGTGCATCCTTGCTCTGGCGTTTGCTGACACAGCAGAAAATAGCCCGCTGGCGGCAACTAACCGCCTGGGCCGTCATCATGAGCAGTACCAGTCTGGTAGGTTTAAGCTGGATTATGATGTTTTATATCTGGTGATATGGCTGCGCCATGAATATTCTCTCCCCGGAAGGGGAGAGAACAAGTAACTGAAATCAGAAATTGATTCAATTTATTCCGGTTAGGACTATTTAACGTGAATTCCATATTTGCGCAATAGATCCGGGAAAATAACATCCATATTTGCAATCTTGCGTTATCGTCTCATAACATCTGATGATACGAAGCGATTGGTTGTCCAAACATAAATCCACACCTTTAAAACAGTGTGAGTCTATTAAATCGTTTCCTCCATCGTGTTAGGCGAGGCTAAAGCCTCGCTCCCGGGGTTTTATGGCGCGCACGAACGAGAGCCAAGATTTCGGCAGGAGCCGGGGCTTTAGCCCCGGGTAAAAAGAAATTCACAATATATGATTATACGGTTAAAAAAAGTTACGACCACAGCACGAAACCATTGAGCGGGGTAACGCTGCAAAAGTGATGAATACCTTGCCCTGATAATTCAACCTGATTAATTGATATTTATTCCAGAATACAATTTAAGCTACCGTTATTAACGACCACGTTAAATGTTTTAATAACACCTAAGGGGTATATTTTAAACCTGTGATTTAACGTTGACGTGTCAGAATATTTTGATCCGTATGTTCGAAACTGCGTCCATAGATATCCAGCATGGTGGTTTCCCTATAACGGAGTTCATCACCGGTCAGAGTAATCGTATGCGTGAACGCGGTGGTGTTTGCCTTGCGCTGCATAAACGGCGATTGAACAATGCCCCAGTCCGGATCATCCCGCTTCGCTGCGACTTCATATACAATAGCCTGCCCTTCTTTACGCGCATGGCCTCCTGCAAGTAGCGCAACCGCGCGCGGAATGGTCAGTGAGTGCATGATTATGTCGTTCCCGGCATCCCACATCCAGTAGCCGGTTTCGTCATGAAAAACTTTATCGTCAGATTTACGTTTGACAATCTGGCGATAATGCAGTGCCACCAGTATCTGTGATTCGGCATTGGTTACATCACCGATGGCCTCGAATACAATTGTTTCATAATAGGGATTATTTTCCTCACCATCGGGTTCGGGAGCAAGATCTTCACCCTTATGACCTTCCCACTTACCAATCAAAAAGGTCAGTGGTCCGTAATCAATTTCTGTCTTAATATCAGCCATTATTCATTCTCCTTGATCTCAAAATATTCACCTGACCGGGATAATTCTGCATACAACGCTGACCAAGAGGCTAATCTCGTTCATAATAAAATTATCATCCAGTCTACAATATATGTTTTAGCGTTAGTAAATCATTTTTACCTGTTCCTTACCCAGCATTTCCCGTAAGCGTTGCAACAATTCGTCACTCGGATGGACGCGCCAGCTTTCTCCCAGTGTTAATTGTGCGCGCGCATCCGGACGCCGATACTCCAACACTACCGGGCAGATGCCATCACGGAAAGGCATAAGAGTGGATTTCAGCTTATGGATAAAACCATTAGCCGCGCGTTTCTCGTCAACCTGCATTAATATACGTTTGGCAAACCGTGTGCGTGCCTGATTGATGTCATAAATACTGTTGGCGCTCATTTTGAAACCACCACTATAGTCATCCAGACTGACTTCGCCTTCGACCACGATGAGTTTGTCTTTTGCCAGTAGCTCACGATACTGATTGAAGGCCTCGGAAAATACCGCCAGTTCGATACGTGCACTGCGATCATCAATCGTGATAAAGGCCATGCGATCACCGCGCCGGGTATTCATACTGCGCATGGCAACGATCAGACCCGCCACTACCACAGTCTGATTTTTTGCCGGTTTCAGATCCACGATACGGGCACTGGTGAAGTGCCCCAGTTCATCCAGATAACGATTAATGGGATGACCGGTAAGATACAGACCCAACGTCTGTTTCTCACAGGCCAGGCGCTGATCTTCGCTCCATTCTGACTGCTGCTGATATTCCACACTTGCAGCCGCTGATCCGGTAGCCGAAATTTCGGGCATAGCAAACAGATCATCAATACCTGCTTTACGGTTACGGTGTTCCTGTTCAGCCAGTTTCTGCGCCGCAGGCAGGGATGCCATAAGGGTGGCGCGGTTCTTACCGAAGACATCCAGGGCACCGGCCATAATCAGCCCTTCCAGTGTGCGGCGGTTAACTTTTTTCAGCTCAATGCGTTTACAGAAATCAAATAAATCGGTGAAGGAACCGTTTTCATTCCGTTCCTTAATGATGTCTTCAATTGCGGCTTCACCCACACCCTTGATCGCCCCCAGCCCATAAACCACGGTTTGTTCACCATCAACCGTAAAGCGATGTGCACAGAGGTTGATATTCGGTGGCTCAACGTCCAGTTTCATATCGGCACATTCATCAATCAAGGTTACAACCTTATCGGTATTGTCCATATCGGCGGACAGTACCGCCGCCATAAAGGCGGCGGGATGGTGTGCCTTGAGCCAGGTGGTTTGATAGGAGACCAGGGCATAGGCGGCCGAGTGTGACTTGTTGAATCCGTAGCCAGCAAACTTTTCCATCAGATCGAAAATATAGGTAGCGGTTTTTTCCGCGACCCCACGTTTGACTGCACCCTCGGTAAAAATGGCGCGTTGTTTGGCCATTTCTTCAGGTTTTTTCTTGCCCATTGCGCGGCGCAGCATGTCCGCGCCCCCCAGTGTATAACCGGCCAGGATCTGGGCGATTTGCATCACCTGTTCCTGGTACAGAATAACCCCATAGGTAGGCTGGAGAATGGGGCCGATATCCGGGTGCGGATATTCGACCTTGGCGCGGCCATGTTTACGATTGATGAAGTCATCCACCATGCCGGACTGTAGCGGGCCGGGACGAAACAACGCCACCAGCGCGATGATGTCTTCAAAATCATCCGGCTGCAGGCGTTTGATCAAATCCTTCATGCCACGGGATTCGAGCTGGAATACCGCCGTGGTTTTGGTTGCCTTGAGCAGATCAAAGCTCTTGACATCATCCAGTGGAATGGTCGTGATGTCGATAGGGTCTTCACCCGCCTTTTTGCGCTGGCGGTTCACCGTCTGCACCGCCCAGTCAATAATGGTCAGGGTGCGCAGGCCAAGAAAGTCAAATTTTACCAGCCCCACCGCTTCCACGTCATTCTTGTCGAACTGGGTGACCAGGCTGCCACCACCCTGTTCGCAATAAAGTGGTGTGAAATCTGTCAATTGGGTGGGCGAGATGACGACCCCGCCCGCGTGCTTGCCCGCATTGCGGGCGCAACCTTCCAACGACTTTGCCAGATCGATCAGACTGGCGACATCTTCTTCATTTTCATAACGTTCACGTAGCGTGTCTTCCTGCTCCAGCGCTTTGTCCAGGGTAATACCGATCTCGAAGGGAATCAGCTTGGCAATGCCGTCTACCAGACCGTAGGGATAGCCCAGCACCCGGCCTACATCACGGATCACCGCCTTGGCCGCCATGGAGCCATAGGTGATGATTTGTGAAACCTTGTCGCGGCCGTAATGCTCCGCCACATAGTCAATGACCCGATCGCGGCCTTCCATGCAGAAGTCCACATCGAAATCGGGCATGGATACACGTTCAGGATTGAGGAAGCGCTCGAACAGCAGATCATAAGCAATCGGATCAAGATCGGTAATGTTCAGGGCATAGGCAACAATGGAACCTGCGCCGGAACCACGCCCCGGCCCGACCGGGATTGCATGATCCTTGGCCCAGCGGATAAAGTCGGCCACGATCAAAAAGTAGCCGGGGAAGCCCATGCCATTGATAACCTTGAGTTCAATTTTCAGCCGCTCGTCGTATTGTTGGCGTTTTTCAACAAAATCCGGAGCTGAAGTATCGAACAGTTTGGCTAGTCGCAGCTCCAGCCCCTTACGCGATTCGGCCGCCAGAAAGTCCTCGATGCTTATGCCCTTTGGCACCGGATAGTCCGGCAGGTAATTCTTGCCCAGAGTCAGTTCCAGATTACAGCGCTGCGCAATAGCCAGCGTGTTTTCCAGCGCCTCGGGAATATCTTCGAACAGTGCGCACATTTCTTCTGCACTGCGCAAATATTGTTGTTCTGAATATTCATGGGGACGGCGGGGATCGTCCAGCACCCGGCCCTGGTTGATACAGACCCGCGCCTCGTGCGCCTCGAACTCGGCGGCATTGAGAAAACGCACATCATTCGTGGCTACCACCGGCACATGCATCTCGATGGCCAGGGCAACGGCCGCATGCAGGTAGTCTTCCTCGTTTTCCCGTCCCGTGCGTTGCAGTTCCAGATAAAAACTGTCCGGGAACAGAGCCTGCCAGTAGGCCAGCGCCGTCTTCGCTGCTACCGCATTACCCGTCAGCAATGCCTGTCCCACATCCCCCTCACGTCCGGCAGACAGGGCAATCAATCCATCGGTACTGCCCACCAGCCAGTCCCGTTGCAGCATAGGCCGCCCTAGATGCTGGCCTTCGATATAGGCGCGGGAAATCAACCGGGACAGGTTCAGGTACCCGCCCCGATCCTTACACAGCAATACCAGCCGATCCGGTCGGCTCGGTTCCTGTTCATTATGCAACCAGACATCCACGCCGATGATGGGCTTGACCCCCGCCGCCATCGCCGCCGTGTAGAATTTCACCATTGCAAACAGGTTGCTTTGGTCGGTCATGGCTACTGCCGGCATACCCGCTTTGACCACGGCCTTCATCAAGGGTTTGACCCGGACAATGCCGTCAACCAGAGAGTATTCGGTGTGTAATCGAAGATGAACGAAAGAAGCTGACATGGGGTGGAAGTCTCAGCCTAAACCGCGATCAGTTCAAGTCTTGACAGCCCCATTCAGGTGAGAGTGAGATAAAATTATCAAAAATATTGTGGCTCTTTAGCAGAATTTGTGGGTAGAGATAGTGACGGATCTATTTTAAGTTATTGATATAATTACAACTACGAAATGTAGTATATTTTTTGAGTGTGCCTTAGTCCGGGCTTCTAAAATTTACCGGAACGTGTTTCATGGGCAAAGCTATTTATCGTGGCATACGTATTTGCATGTATTTTATCCCCTCACCCCAACCCTCTCCCGGCGGGAGAGGGCGTTAGCTTGGTGGCAACCCACAAATTTTTCTGGATTAAACCCGCCCACTTGAGGCTGGCGAGATATAAATATGGATGGTTTTGAATTCAGGTACAGTTTATACTTGCGCTTGTCAGGAAGAAGCTATTTATTGTGTGGTTCTCTATGCAGCCGTGATCTGGGTGGGTTCCATGTTCTGGATAATAAAGGCGGGAATATCCGGGACAGAATAATGGACTTTGCTGAAGTCGAAACATTATTAAATGCGAATAAGATTGCGGCGACTACCCCGCTGGTTGCTTTACAGTATTTGTGGTTAAACCGGGAGAGATTACAAATAAAGAGTTTTGTTTTATGAATATTATTCTGGTTGTCTGTATTCCTGGTCAATAAACTATCTATTATGCCGCCCCCTTTTTTTATCGGCGCGCGTCTTGATTCAAATCAAAAAACTGCGGTTGTCAGCTATCCTTGAGTAAGTACGAATTATTTGTAGGGGTAATGAATATATGACGAATCGTTTTTATCGCGGTGTCTTGGGACTAATGCTACTCATCAGCCTGTATTTTAATCAGTCTTGGATGATGTATGCCCTGATCACCATGCTTTTTCTGGAAGGCATAACGGATATTCTGGTACCGACAATCGTTAATACTATTGGCAAGACGTTAGGCTTTTCTGCATCGCCAGCAGAGTCGATGAAAGTATGTCTAAGCTTGTCATACTTTAGCAATGAAAGGATCTGGCGACTGGTTGTAGCTAGTTTACTGTTAGTAACCTACAGCAATGTCGATGTACTCTGGTTTTTCCCTTGGTTCATGGGCTTTGCAATCTTTGGCGCTGGTTTAAGTGGTGTGTGCCCGGTTATGTTATTTATTCAATGGATTCACCCCAAATGAAACCGCAAACGGGTAATAAGGGAGAGATAAAAGGAATTAAACTGGATCTGCCGAGTAAAATAGCCGGTATTGTTTTCTGGGGTATGGTATTGGTTGGCCTGGTGGTGTCTGTCTTCCAGATGCAAGTGGTAGAAGAACAGCTGGAAAAACAATATCAAATAGATGCCAAACTGTTTGTCTATAATCTTGAAAATATCCTCGAAACAAATCCCCGTGCAGATGACATTCCTTCACGCATAGCGTTATTTCTATCCGAGGCTCAATTTCAGTTCAATAATATCGGTTATTCTTTCACTTACAGGGGGCATCCGTATCACTCCCGCGCCAGCAACGATGGTCGAAAAGCTTTTTATCTGGCATTACATGTCCGTAGCGCAGAACAAGGCAGTATTGCCGAAGACGTTGTACCGATAACAGTGTATATGCCCAGCATTAATCGGCAATTAGCTGATATTCGGAAAAACATGTTGATTTCAATTGGTTCTTTAGTGTTGCTGTTTGGTTTTATTTTGCAGCAGATACTGAAGCGCATGTTGTCACGCCCATTTTCCAGCATGGTGAAATCGGCAGAAGATTTTGCCAAAGGCAACAGTCATGTTCGTTTTGATGAAAGCCGTCAGGATGAGTTTGGTTATTTATCGACATTTATCAATCGCGCACTGGATTCCACACTCAAACACCAGCAGGCTCTGGAAACATCACGTCACGATCTGGCGATAGAAAAAGAGCGGGCCGAAGTGACCCTCAACTCCATTATAGACGGTGTCATCAGTGTCGATGGGGATGGTCATGTGCAATATATGAATCCGGTGGCAGAGCGTTTAACCGGTTACACCAATACATTGGTACGTGGCAGGTTGCTATCGGATGTAATTAACCTGATGAATGAAGACAGTGGGAACCATGTCGATCTGCCTCTGCAACAATGCCTGCAAAACAACCGTGCAGAAATTCTGGATGATCATGTGGCCATGGTACACGCAAATGGAGAGGCCATATCAATCGAGGTCTCCCTGGCCTCCATGTGTAATACGCAAGGTGATGTGGTGGGAGCCGTTATGGTATTCCAGGATGTGAGTCACGCTCGCAAACTACATCATCAACTGTCGTTTCAGGCGAGTCATGATGCCTTGACCGGCTTATACAATCGCCAGAAGTTTGAAGAAGTGCTTGATGAAGCACTGCAAAACAGTCAACAGAATGACAATGTACATGCGCTGTGTTATATCGATCTGGATCAATTCAAGATTGTGAATGATACCTGCGGGCATATAGCCGGAGATGAATTATTAAGGCAGCTGGCGATACAGATGGGTGACTGCATTCGTGAAGGGGATACTCTGGCTCGCCTGGGCGGGGATGAATTTGGCGTGTTACTGGAATATTGTCATTTGCAACAGGCGCAACAAATTGCCGAGAAAATGCTTAAGCAAATTCAGTTCTTTCGTTTTGTTTGGGAAGAGAAAAGCTTTGATGTGGGGGCAAGTATCGGCGTTGTTGATATATCGAAAAGCAGTATCAACCTGACAGGATTGCTGACGGCTGCTGACATGGCCTGTTATATTGCTAAAGAGTCAGGACGTAATCGTGTTCATATATATGAATCCAGTGATGAAGTCATGCAGGATCATCAGGGACAAATGCGCTGGGTCAGTCGTATTAAAGAGGCGCTGGACGATCACCGGTTTGTATTGTATCAACAACCGATAGTGGCTTTAAATTCCGCTTATTTAAACAAACACTGTGAACTGCTGATTCGCATGGAGGATAAAGAAGGGGGCATTATCAATCCGAATGCCTTTATCCCTGCGGCTGAACGTTACAACCTGATGACGAAGGTGGATCGCTGGGTAATTCAGCAGGCTTTCAAGTTATTATCCGTTGATGGAGAACACACCGGGACGCGTTTGGCGGCGATTAACCTTTCCGGTAATTCTTTATCCGATGAAGGCCTGCTGGATTATATCGTTTCGCTGAGTAAGGAATACAATATTAATTTAGAGGAAATCTGTTTCGAGATTACGGAAACAGCGGCGATTGGGAATCTGGTTAAAGCACTCAGGTTCATGAAAGATTTAAGTGAACGTGGCTGTAAATTTGCACTGGATGATTTTGGTAGCGGTCTGAGTTCATTTTCCTATTTGAAAAATCTGCCTGTAAATTACCTGAAAATAGACGGCTCATTTGTAAGAGAAATAACGCGAAACAAAACAGATCTAGCTATGGTCGAAGCCATTACCCAATTGGGGCATGTCATGGGAATGAAAATCATTGCCGAATGGGTGGAAGATGAACATACGTTGCAGTTACTCAGTGAAGTGGGTGTGGATTTTGTGCAGGGATATTTTCTAGGCCGGCCGGAAAAAATATCAGGGCATGAAATTTAGCTAAACAAACATATTATATATGTAATGCGTCTCCATCCACTGCCAGTGCAGCTTCGTGCAGTGTCTCAGAGAGTGTGGGATGGGCGTGAATAGTGCGTGCCAGATCTTCAGCTGAGGCTGCAAATTCCATAGCCAACACGGCTTCTGCAATCAGCTCCGAGGCGTTGGCACCATAGATATGTACACCAAGAATCGTATCGCTGTGTGCTTCGCTTAGAATTTTTACCATGCCCGCAGTGTCACCAGTGGCATAAGCACGGCCGTTGGCAGCAAATGGAAATATGCCTGTGTTAAACGTAATCCCCTCGGCCTGTAACTGCTCGGTATTTTGCCCTACCCAGGCAACTTCCGGCCAGCTATAGATCACCGAAGGAATAGCTGCATAATTTACCTGTGGTTGCTGACCGGCGATACGCTCGGCCACCGCCACGCCCTCCGCCGAAGCCTTGTGTGCCAGCATAGGTCCACGCACCACATCACCGATAGCATATACGTCCGGCAGGTTGCTGCGACATTGCTTATCTACTTCGATAAAACCACGTCCGTCGAGTTGCAGGCCCACAGCCTCGGCACCAATATCGGCGCTGTTGGGTTGTCGGCCCACGGCTACCAGCAGCCGATCTACCTGCAATTTGTGTTCACCCTCGGTATTCTCCCAGCTTACGGTTATTTGTTTACTGGTTTTTATGACTGATCTAATGCGCGCACCGAAGTGCAGATCCAGGCTGGAATTGGGCAGATCCCGCAGCACAGCTTCGGCAATCTGCCGATCCACACGGGGAAGAAAAGTTTCTCCGCGTGCCAGTATGCTTGTTTTAGAACCAAGACGGGACCAGATACTCCCCAGTTCCAAACCGATAACTCCACCACCAATCACACCTAATCGAGGGGGGACTTCGGTAAAGGCCAAGGCACCGGTAGAATCTACGATACGTTCATCATCAAAAGGTGCCACCTCCAGTTCAACTACTGATGAACCGCTGGCAATGATGATATTGTTCGCGCTGATTTCCTGATGCCCTTCCTCCCCACTGCCTTCAATACGCACACGATGCTCTCCTATCAGAGATCCGTGCCCCTTGATCCAGTCAATCCCATGTTTGCTGAACAATAGGGCAATACCCCCTGTAAGCGTCTGCACCACCTGCTGCTTGCGCTGCATCATGGTGGTGACATCAATAGACACATCGCCTGTCTGAATTCCGTGGTGAGCAAATTCATGTCTGGCACGATGATAATAGTGGGAACTGTCCAGCAGGGCTTTGGAAGGGATACAACCGACATTGAGACAGACACCGCCCAGCGAAGGCTGCCCCTGTTCGTTTACCCGTTCGTCAATACAGGCTGTTTTCATACCTAGTTGCGCACAGCGAATAGCCGCCACATAACCACCCGGGCCGCCGCCGATAACAATGACATCGTAATCTGACATAACTCATCTCCAAAATCCGGGAGAACCTTATTAACGCAAAGGTGCAAAGGTTGCAAAGAAGTTTAATATATTTCAGTAATGTCCTTTGCGTTGAAGATATACAACTTAAATCGCTAGCAACATGCGCGAGGGATCTTCCAGCACATCCTTGATAGCGACCAGGAACAATACCGCATCCTGCCCATCGACGATGCGATGATCGTAGGACAGGGCCAGGTACATCATCGGCCGAATGACAATTTCGCCGTTTTCAACCACCGGCTTTTCCTGGATCTTGTGCATGCCCAGGATTGCGCTCTGCGGTGGGTTCAGGATAGGCGTGGACAACAGGGAGCCGAAGATGCCGCCATTGGTAATACTGAACGTGCCGCCGGTCAGTTCCTGCAATGACAGTTTGCCCTCTTTCGCTCGCAGGCCAAAATCCCGTATGGCGATTTCAATTTCAGCGAAGTTCATCTCGTCGACATCACGCAGGATAGGTACCACCAAGCCGCGTGGTGAACCAACAGCAATACCCAGGTCAAAATATCCGTGATAAACAATATCCTCACCATCGATTGAGGCATTGATGATAGGAAACTGTTTCAATGCATCCACTACCGCACGGCTGAAAAAGGACATAAAACCCAGGCGGGTCTCGTATTTTTTTTCAAAGCTGTGTTTATATTTTTCCCGCAGGGTCATCACCGCCTTCATGTTGACTTCATTAAAGGTGGTAAGAATGGCGGCGGTGTTCTGCGCCTGTTTCAGACGTTCGGCCACCTTTGCCCGCAAGCGACTCATGGGTACCCGTTGTTCCGGACGATTCCCTGTGATGCCTGATATTGCGTCAAGCGGTGCGGCCGGAGGCGGCTTATCCTGGTCAAGGTAGTCGATAACATCCGCCTTGGTAATTCGGTTGTCCCGACCACTGCCTTTGATATGGCCGGGATGCAAATTATGTTCCCGCACCAGCTTGCGTACTGCGGGACTGAGTGGCGTAGATGTTTCATTGGTCTGTTTGGCGACCGACAGGTTATCTGTCGGAGTCAAAACGGGTGCGGCGGCGAGTTCAGATGTCGATTGTGTGGACTGAGCATCCGTGTCAATCACGGCAATCAGTTCATCACTGACTACCGTATCACCATCATTGCGTTTTATATCTGCAAGTACGCCTGAGCCAGGGGCGGTGATCTCCAGTACCACTTTGTCAGTTTCCAGATCGACCAGATTTTCATCACGGGTCACCGGATCACCGGCTTTTTTATGCCAGCTTATAAGTGTGGCATCGGCTATCGACTCTGGCAGGTTGGGAACCTTTACCTCAATCTGCATAGTTGCTGTCTCCATTGATGGTTAACGCGGCATCGACCAGTGCCTGCAATTGCGCAATATGTTTTTTATGATAGCCCACGGCGGGTGAAGCCGAGGCTGGCCGACTGGTAACGGACAGACTTTGCCCATCACCCAGAACTTGTCTGAGCAACGGCTCAATATAAAACCAGGCACCCTGATTCTGTGGTTCTTCCTGGCACCAGACGATATTATCAGCCTGTACATAGCAGGCAAGCGCCTCGCGCAAAGCCTTAGCCGGAAAGGAATAAAGCTGTTCGATACGGAGGATAGCTATATTTCCTATCTCGCGTTTACTGCGAGTTTCATAAAGATCATAGAACACTTTGCCTGTGCAGATAATCACTTGATTAACTGATTTGACTGAAGGTGTATCAGGATCAGCCATCACGGGTTGAAATGCACCTTCACTTAATTCGCTTATGTGTGAAGTTGATAGCTTGTGTCGCAACAAACTTTTAGGGGTCATCAGAATCAGGGGAATACGCAATTTGCGCAACATCTGCCGCCGTAGCAGGTGAAACATCTGCGCGGGTTCGCTAGGCACACATACCTGAATATTATCTTCGGCGCACAACTGCAAATAACGCTCAAGCCGGGCCGATGAATGCTCGGGTCCCTGACCATCGAAACCATGCGGAAGGAACATTACCAGACCACTCAGACGATCCCACTTTGCCTTGCCCGAGGTAATGAACTGATCGATGACGACCTGCGCACCATTGGCAAAATCACCAAACTGTGCTTCCCAGATTACCAATGAATACGGCGCAGCTGTGCTGTAACCATATTCAAAAGCCAGCACGGCCTCTTCGGATAACAGTGAGTCGATAACAATAAAATCCGCCTGCCCTTCTGACAGGTGTTGCAGAGGGGTGTAACTGGAACCACCCTGCTGATCGTGAATGATGGCATGGCGATGAAAGAAGGTACCACGACCACTGTCTTGTCCCGAAAGCCGAACAGGAAACCCCTCATCCACCAACGAGGCATACGCCAGGGTCTCGGCAAAACCCCAGTCCATCGGTAAATTCCCTGCGGCCATCTTGCGACGCTCATCAAAAATTCGTCGCACCTGTTTATGTACCGTTAACTGCTCGGGTAGTTGCAGCATACTCTCTACCAGAGATCCTGTTTTTGCCGTATCGATAGCCGTTTTTACCCATTCGTCCTGTTCGGCATAACGATAGGGCGTCCAGTCTACCCAGTAGGGCTTATCGAAGCTGTCCGTTACAATATCCGATGCGACCGTTTCACCTGCATCAAGTCTGGCCCGGTAACGGCTGATCAGTTCATCCACATCATTGATACTCACTATATCCTGCTCGATCAGTTGTTCCGCATAAAGCTGACTGACGGGTGAATGCTGGCGGATCTTTCGATACATCACGGGTTGAGTCACTGCGGGTTCATCTGCCTCACTGTGGCCATGGCGACGATAACAGACCAGATCCACCACTATATCCTTGCGATAAACCATGCGGAAGTCCAGTGCAATGCGCATTACCTTAAGCACGGCTTCGGGATCATCACCATTAACATGCAGAATTGGCGCCTGGATCATGCGCGCTACCTCCGTGCAATATGTGGTGGAACGGGAGTCAAGCGGGTTGCTGGTGGTAAATCCGATCTGGTTATTGATAATGATGTGCAGCGTGCCGCCAATGCTGAAACCCCGCGCCTGTGACATATTGAAATTTTCCATTACCACGCCCTGGCCGGAAAAGGCCGCATCACCATGGATCAACACCGGCAATACCATACTGCCTGCACTGTCTTTACGCAGGTGCTGACGTGCGCGCACGGAACCGCCCACCACCGGGCCAATGATCTCCAGATGCGAAGGGTTGAACAGCAGAGCCAGATGCACGATCCCGCCTGCCGTCTGGATATCAGAGGAAAAGCCTTGGTGGTATTTCACATCACCGGATCCTTGATCATTATCTTCCCCATTTGTCCCTTCAAACTCCTTGAACAGGGAGGCAGGGGATTTGCCGAGTATATTAGTCAGCACATTCAGACGTCCCCGATGAGCCATTCCCAGCACCACCTCGGTAGCACCATGCTCCCCTGCCTGATGCAATAGTTGCTGCAACATGGGAATCAGACATTCCGCACCCTCAAGAGAAAATCGTTTTTGCCCCACATAACGGGTATGCAGATATTTTTCGAACTCACTGGCGGCAACCAGTTGTTCCAGCAGAGCTCGCTGGTTAGCCTGCGAAAGTGCCGGTTGAGCCTCATCCCCCTCCAGGCGTTGTTGCAGCCAGCGTTTTTGCCTGGTATCGGTAATATGCATATATTCAACACCAATATGGCCACAATAAGTCTGACGCAGGGTAGCCATAATTTCCCGTAGGCTAGCTGTTGCCGACCCTACCAGTGAACCCGTATTGAATTTTATATCCATGTCCTTTTCACTGAGTTTGTGAAAAGCTGTATCCAGTTCAGGTACAGAGTCTACTTCCCTCGGACAGAGGGGATCAATATCGGCATTCTGGTGGCCACGAAAGCGGTAGGCATTGATTAGTTGCAATACCGCAACCTGATGCACCTCAAATTCAGCGGATGTCGATGATGCGGTCGTTGATGGTCTTACGAGATGGGCAAACTTGGCACGGATGGCGGCATGATCCGGCTCGTTGCCCCGGGCGGTCTGCTGTAGGGCATGAAAAAACATCCGCCAATCCTCAGTAACGGCATCGGGGTTATGGAGATACTCGATATATTGTGTCTCTATAAAGGGCGCATTGGCGCTGAACAGGTAGCTATTTTCCAATAATTTTTTCATTAGCACCGGATATATCCCTGCATAAGAGGAAGATTGCACTATCTCCCCACCATGTATGGTTCAATCAAAACTTCACTAATTTAATATTTCTATCGGCAACACAGGCAGAGAGCTTAACCATCACGCCAGAATTAATAGCCTGTATGGATAAAAGTATGCCGAGTGATTTAATTTTCAGCAATTTCATCCCCTCTAATTTGGAGCTCGCCTTAAATTATTGCACAAAAATTTATCCAGTGCCTGTCCTGATATGCAAGATTGCGGGGTTAAGGTAGAGCATATGCCCTGGGTTAAAGGAAAAAGCCATCGCACAGAAGCCTATGAGTGGTTTCTGGCCAAGTGGGCTAAACGGTTGAGCTGGAAAGAGGTGGCAGAAGCCTTTTGCACCTCGTGGGAAAATGTTTTTCGCTCAGTCGAGATGGCCGTCACATGGGCAAGGGCACATCAGGATCTATCCGAGATCCAGGCCATTGGCGTAGATAAGATAAAATGGCAACGCGGCCATAACTACTTAACACTGGTATACCAGATTGACGAACATTCTAAACGTCTACTCTGGGTGGGTGAAAAACGGACGGTTAAGACACTGCTGCGATTTTTTCGATGGTTTGGCACAGAGCGAAGCCACGCATTACATTATGCCTGTACCGATATGTGGCGACCTTACTTGAAGGTTATTGCAAAGAAGGCCGAGCAGGCCATTCACATTCTTTGATCGGTCTCATATCATGGCTCATATAAATAAGGCGATAGATGAAGTTCGTGCTCAAGAGGCGAGAGAATTAAAAGCGCAAGGTTATGAACCCGTGTTAATAAAAAGTCGCTGGTTACTTTTAAAGCACCCGGAAAATTTAACGGAACAGCAAGAAAGCAAATTATCCGAATTGTTACACTATAACTTGCGTTTGATTAGAAGTTACTTATTGAAGGAAGAGTTTCAATTCTTCTGGGCTTATCAATCACCTTATTGGGCCGGACAATTTATGGATAAGTGGTGCACTAAAACAATGCGCTCAAAGATTGAACCGATGAAGAAGGTCGAAAATTTGCTGAAGAGCCTATTTTTTAACGTCTGATTGATCTGCGTTTCTTGCAAGGCTTCGAGCTTGAGCAGGATCTGGCCTAAATCTTTTTTGATCACCGTGTCTTTCATGTCCAACTCAAGCACGACCTGTTTAATAAACAGACCCCGGGATTTGGCGGCATACAGATCGAAGGTGTCCACATGCAGCGCCTCACCTTTGGACACCAGGACATTGACTTTGAGGTGGTGGATGCTGAGGTTTTTATTTAAGCCCCGTATGCGGTAACGCCGATTTTGGCCAGGGATGGCCTTATGTGAACCGGAGGCAGGATGCCGGGGTTCACCACCCAGGTTAATAATGACTTCATCGTCGCTCACCTCGGCTTCAATGTCAGCTTGGGGAGGCCGCAGGGATCACAGCGGCAGGTAAAGGTTTTGTCAGTGGTTGGGTTTTGTCTTCGAGGGTGATGGGTTCAGCCGCTGACGCACAAGGACGTGCTAATGCTGCGGGCGCAGGAGCAGTGAAAGAAGAAGATTGGTCGGTTTTATTTTTAGTCGCCGTTTCTTTCTGCTCATGATGACCGGGTTGGCTTTTCGGTTTTACCGGAGCCTTTCCCTTGCCCAACCAGATCGCCGAGCGGATCACCACACCTAAACTTTTACTCGCCGGTTGCACACTCAGGGCATACTCGTTAGCGTCCATGTTTTTAGGGAACGCGATGCGGTAACAATCGATCCCTTCGTCGATGAGTTTTTCAGATAACGCGGTCGCGGCTTTCTCGCCCACAACATCCCGATCATAGGCAATCAGCACCCGTTCGGTTTTGTAATGCTTGAAGGCCCCCAGGTGTTCTTTTGTAAACCCTTCGATTCCGTAACTGGCCATCACGTTTCTAAACCCGGCCACCCAAAATGTTAAAGCATCGATTAACGATTCACATAAAATGATTTCTTTGTTTCTTTCCAGTGCGTCGAGGTTAAAAAGACCTTGGTGGGGATCGGGCAGGTACAAGTGATACACCGTGCCTTTGCGTAAGTTGTCGTTGAGCTTGCGGCCATACATTTCTAATACCTGGCCGTGATTGATCACGGGGATCACCAGCGAGCCGTTGAAGTGTTCATGGCCGCTTTGGCGCAGGATGCCCAGTGTTTGTAAGCGACTGCGGATAGCGGCCCCGGCTTTACGGTTTTTTTCTGGCAGGCGATAGGCCAGAGTGCGGTTGGCAACACCGAGTTTAAAATGCTCGATCATTTCGGGGTGATTGAGGCCGCGTTTGTTGAGATACGCCAGTGCGTCGGGGTTTTGTTTTAAGGCTTGGTGGTAATAGCTGACAACTTGAATCAATAACGCCTGGTCTTCGGCGCTGGCGTTCAGCGGCGTGGGCAGTTTGGTAATGCTGGAGCGTTTAACCGGTTGAGCGGCTAAAGAGGTAAAGTCACCCTCGCGTAATAATTCCACCGTGTGTCTAAAACTCACGCCCTGAGATTTCATCATCCAGCTGATGATGTCGCCGCCTTCCTGACAGGTGCCTAAACAGTGCCACAGGTTTTTCTCCGGCGTGATCACGAGGCTGGGATCGTGGTCATCGTGGAAGGGACATAGTCCTAAATAATCCTTGCCGTGTTTCTTCAGGTGGATGCCCTAGCGCGCTCGACCAGGCGCAGCAAGGAAATGTCCTGTTTTAACCGTTCGATCTGATCGTCTGGGATGCGAGCCATATCCAGGTTCCTCCAAAATCGTGTCAAGACTTAAGTTGACTCTTATGGGGAGCTATTGTTATACTTAACAGGACTGCCCGTCAAGTCGTTTCTGGAACATGCCCATATACTTTGGAGGTTATCATATGAATATGGATTTATTGCTCACCATGCAGAACGAAGACTTCCGTAAAACATTTGGGGTTCGCCTGAAGAACCTGCGCAAGCAGAAACGTTGGTCGCAAAAGGAATTGGCCGCTAAAGTGGGCGTCCGTTTTCAGCAACTCAACAAGTATGAGAGCGGATTGAACCTGCCGCCTGCCGAAATGCTCATCAAGCTGGCCGATGCTTTAGGTACTACGGTGGACTACCTGCTCGCCGGCAACCCTGCCGAAGAAACGCCGCTGGGTAATACTCGTCTGTTCAAGCGGTTCAAGGCAGTTGAGGATTTTGAAAGCGCGGATCAGGAGACGGTTATCAGCCTGATTGATGCCATGATTGCCAAGCGACAGATGCAAACTGCCCTTGTTTCACTGGACGACCAGACGGCGACTAGTGGCTAACTGATTTTGGAGAACCACCATGCAAGCAGCTAAACAGGAAGCACTCAACACCATCGGCCAGTTGCCGGAAGATACCGATATGGACGAGATCATGTACCGGCTTTATGTGCTGGATAAGATCAGGAAGGGGCAGAAAGCAGTGGAACAGGGCAAAACCATTACCAGCGAGGAACTCAAGCGGGAAATCGATTCATGGTGATCTGGTCGGAACCGGCCAAGGCTGATTTACGATCCATCCATGATTTTATTGCCCACGACTCCCGCCACTATGCCAAGAAGGTCACACAGGATATTGCGGGAGAAGACGGATATTCTGGATGAGTTGCCAAAGGTCGGTAAGAAAGCAACGGAACTGAATGATGAAGCAATCAGGGAGCTATCGCTGTATTCCTACCGGATTATTTATGAGATAAAGGGATCTGATATTTTCGTGCTGGCCGTGATCCACAAAAGAAGGGAGTTACAACCGGAGATGATCGGGCAATAGGTCATCGAAAAATATGCGGCTAAAACAGCAAGCCCCGCGACAACGGGGGTTGAGTGGGATGTTCACTGCTAAAATAAATCTGTCACCTAATTCGTTGAGACTGTTCAAAATTCTGTGTCAGGTTAATTTAAATATCCAGTACGCTATCTAAGCGACCTTCAAAATAAATATCTAATTGCGACAATGCCTGACTCCA
>VAOX01064450.1_pt1 | contig 41037 bp, 42 predicted proteins | sample 3393891 | NCBI WGS metagenome assembly VAOX01 (sample SAMN08290429, study PRJNA428436) | hydrothermal vent metagenome | isolation source: Deep-sea hydrothermal vent chimney | place: Indian Ocean: Southwest Indian Ridge | depth 2822 m m
AAATAATTTAATTAATGAACATAATATAACAGAGGAAGAATTAAAATGAGCTTAATATTACGACAAAAATGTCAAGAAAAATTAGATGATTTTGGTTTAGGGCATTTACATTGTATAGTTAATAATAATTATAAATTATCTATTGTTAGTGAATGCGGTAAACCTTTTATGACTATCCAAGGTATTCAATTTAATCGTGCAACTCCTAAACTTGCTGAAATTTCTTATGCAGTAGAATTACTAGATAATTTTATGGGATTACATGGAAAAGATATACTTAATTTTATTCGAGCTGAAAAAAATTTTACTAATAAGAAAAAACCAAATGATAAAAGATTTGATTGTAGATATAATGATGTAGCTGGGGAATATAACTCAACTAAAACAATTAAAGATAATTTTTCAATTTGTGTATATACAGATCAAATATTTAAAGTTATTATACCTAGTAATTCTAAACTAGAAAGAATTACCTATAAAAATAATATAAGTAATTTTAAAAGTTTAATTCCTATTAAAAAATTTAAACATAATAAAAAACTTATGGCTGAAGCTTATCTTTTTATAAAAAAATTCCATAATTATGAAACAGAACAATTAAATGTTATTAATTTAAAATCAAAATTATCAGTATGTGATGTCTAAATATCTTGAAATACAAAAAGATGCTAAGAAACATATAGCAATAGAACAAGCTAAAATACTTAAATTATTAATTAGTATTACTGAAGTAGATATTATAATAAATACTTTTCTTAAAGCTTTTTTAGATAAAACTATAAAAAAATCAGATAATATTTATTACTTACATGGTAATTTTAATTTAGGTGGTACTGTATCTGGTAGATTAAGTAGTAGTAAAATTAATTTACAAAATTTACCTAGTACTGGTTCTATTTATGCAAAACATATTAAAGAATGTTTTGTTGCTCCTGCTGGATGGATATTCACAGGAGCTGATTTTAATAGTTTAGAAGATATGATTTCTGCTTTAACTACTAAAGACCCAAATAAATTAAAAGTTTATACTGGGCATATTATTTATGAATTAATAATTGATAATACTCCCTATCATATCCGAGATGATGCTATAGTTAACTTCGATGGTAAACAATATACTGGGAAAGAATTTTATGATACCTATAGCTAATTTTGAAGAAAAATATTTAATTACCCCTGAAGGTAAAATTTTTAATAAAAAAGATAATACATATAAATCTTTACATATAAATAATAAAGGATATCTTGCTACAACGTTAAGTCTTAATGGGGTTAAAAAACAAATTTTAGTGCATATAATAGTAGCTTTACATTATATACCAAATCCATATAAACATCCTATTGTAAATCATATGGATGGCAATAAAACTAACCCTAATAAGAATAATTTAGAATGGGTAGATGAATCAGGTAATGCACAACATGCATTAAAAACTGGGTTAAGAAAAGGATATTTATCTTTAGATAATAAATTATTATTTTTAAACAGAGTTTTACTAGGAGAAACAATACGTAGTATTGCTAATGAAATTGGCAGAAAGGAAGAAGTATTATCTAGAATGTTAAGAATAACTGCTAAACGTATTGGTAAAGAAATTGAGTGGAAAGAAGCTATGTATATACGGAGAAAAAAAGTTGCAATACGAAACCTTGAAAAAAATAACTATAACCGTACCTGAAAAGTCTATATTTACTATTAAAAAAATTGGAAAAACTAAAGGCTATGATGGGCATTGTTTACGTGCATATTCATATTACCCTGAAAAAATGCCAGATATAATTAATACTGTTGAAAGTATTAACTCTATTAAAAAAAAATACCCTGATTTACGACAGGATAGTAAAGAACCTACATTTGCATTAACTTACCAAGGAACCTGGAGAACATTAGTTGCTTCTGGGGTATTACCAGCTTTATCTAAACTTATTGAATCTGCATACCATAAACTTTATGAAGTTGCAGATGAATGGGTGCATATACGTCTTTTAGAAGCTTGTAAAACAGGTTATGTAACAGTAGCATTTGGGCTAAGACTAAGAACACCAATACTTAAACAAACTATATTAGGTAATAAATACACCCCTTATGAAGCTTCTGCTGAAGGTAGAACTGCTGGTAATGCAATGGGGCAATCATATGGAATGTTAAATAATAGAGCCGCTAATGAATTTATGGATCGAGTCTATAAATCTAAATATAAATATGATATTAAACCAATTGCACAAATACATGATGCTCAATATTATTTAGTTCGTAAAAAACCAGAAATAATTAAATGGTATAATGATAATCTTATTGAATGTATGCAATGGCAAGAATTACCTGAATTAAAACATGATAAAGTTAAATTAGGCGCAGAAGTAATGATATTCTCTCCTAGTTGGGCTAAAGAATTAAAATTAGTTAACAATGCTTCTATTGAACAAATAAAAGAAGTTTTACTATAAGGAAAATTTAATGAGTGATTTAATAGAAATTCCTGTTGATGAAAATCCTAATGATTATGATAAACATATACAAAGTATTATTATAACTTTTATTCAAAATTATACTGGGGATGAATTATTTAGAGAATTAAAAAAAGGTATGCCTATGATGATAACTATAAATGCTATGGAGGTTTTATTATTTGAATGTGTAGTATATGTAGGTAAAACTACATCTGGTGAACATGATATACAACGTAAAAGTAATACTAAACGTGAAACTGATATAAATTTAAATTAATATGTTATATGATAATATATATGATGCTACTAACTTAATACATTTAGCTAAAAAAGTTAATGTTAAAGTAATAGTAAAACCTAATAATCATATACAATTAATTGGCAAACTTACTGTTAATTGGTATCCTTTTTCTAAACATAAAACAGCATATATAAATGGTACTAGTAAATCTTGTAGAGGTGTATCAAAAAAATATGCTATTCAAATGTGTAATGAATTACCTAGTTATAATAAAGTTAAACGTAAGAATAATGGGTATACAAAAGAAAAGAAAAAATTATTAAAAAAACATCCATTTTGTAATTGGTGTCATTGTAAATTAACTAAAATTAATGCTACTTTAGACCATATAATACCTTTAGGTAGAGGTGGATTAAATAATTTTAATAATTATGTATTAGCATGTGAACCATGTAATACTGAGAGAGGTTGTGATATGCCTGAAATAAATAACTAGTGTTCTCCAAACACTTTTTTATAAAAAATAATGGAAGTATAGTAATGCCAATAAAACATGTAATAACTGATAGCAAAAACCCAGTAAAAATTTGGACTAATGATTTTGATGAAAATACAATATTACAATTAAAAAATATGAGTCAATTACCTTTTATACATCATCATATTGCAGTTATGCCAGATGTACATTGGGGTATGGGGGCTACTATTGGTTCTGTTATACCATCAAAAGGTGCAATTATACCAGCAGCCGTAGGAGTAGATTTAGGTTGCGGAATGATGGCTTTAAAAACATCATTAACTGCAAATGATTTACCGGATAATTTATCTAATTTAAGATCTCATATTGAGTCTGTTGTACCACATGGACGTTCAAATAATGGAAGAACTGGAGATTGTGGTAGTTGGCAAAATATACCTAAATATATAACAAGACAGTGGTTACCTTTAAATGAACGGTATCAATCAATTATAGAAAAACATCCTAAAGCTAAAGCGTATAATACACTTAACCAATTAGGTACATTAGGTAGTGGTAATCATTTTATTGAAATATGTTTAGATGAAAATAATGATGTTTGGATAATGCTACATTCTGGATCAAGAGGTGTTGGTAATAAAATTGGAATGTATTTTATAGAACAAGCAAAACTTGAAATGGAACGATACCATATTACAGATTATTTACCAGATAAAGATTTATCCTATCTAGTAGAAAATACAGAATTATTTAATGATTACTGTGAAGCTGTTTTATGGGCGCAAGATTTTGCTGAACAAAACAGAATACTTATGATGGAAGCTGTTAAAAATATAATGATTAAATATTTTAATGATATTGATTTTTATATAACTAATGAAACAGCAATTAATTGTCACCATAATTACATAGCTCGTGAAAATCATTTTAGAGCTAATGTTTTAATAACTCGTAAAGGTGCTATTAGAGCTAGAGAAGGAGACATGGGTATTATCCCAGGGTCTATGGGGGATAAATCTTTTATTGTTAGAGGTAAAGGAAATAAAGATTCATTTTGCTCATGCTCTCATGGAGCAGGACGTAAAATGAGTAGAAAAGAAGCACGTAGAAGATATACTGCTGAAGATTTAGCTGAACAAACAAAAGGTATTGAATGCCCTAAAGATGATGAAAGAGTAGATGAAATACCATCAGCATATAAAAATATTGATACTGTAATGAATAATCAAACCGATTTAATTGAAGTAGTTCATACATTAAATCAAGTATTAAATATTAAAGGTTAACCCGTGATTAGGCTAGTCTGGTAAGTCACTCGGTTTGGAACTGAGAGATCGTAGGTTCAAATCCTACATCACGGATCATATTAAAGGAAAAATAATAAATGAAAACATTTACTAATAATAGTAAAATATCTTTACCATTAGCTGTATGGTTATGTGATGATGATTATGATTATAATAATACACCAAATACAATTAGTGCTACTACATTATTAAAACCAATGAGACAAATTGTTTTAGCAATTCAAAATAAAGAATTAGATAAAATTGTTGATATTGAACAATTAGTTGCATCTCGTATGGGGACGGCTCTACATACTGCAATTGAAACTACTTGGCTTAAAGAGGATAAAGTTAGAATAATATTATCTCAAATGGGATTTTCTGAATCTGTTGTAAAACGTATTCTGATTAATCCTACTCCTGAACAAGTAAAAGAAGATACTATTGCTGTTTATATGGAAAATCGTTCATCTAAAAAAGTGGGTAAATATACAATATCAGGTAAATATGATTTTGTTATTGAAGGAAGATTAAAAGATTTTAAATCTACTAAAGTATACGGTTATATTAAAGGGTCTAATAAAGATAATTATATTAAACAAGGTTCTATTTATCGTTGGCTTAACCCTGAAATAATTCTTGATGATATAATTGATATTGAATATATTTTTACTGATTGGAATATGTTAGAATATATTCGTAATAAAGATACTTACCCTAATAATCGATTACTTCGTAAAGAATATCCTTTAATGTCAATTGAAGAAACACAAACCTTTGTAGAAGGTGTTTGTAACAAGATTGAATCATTAGAAGATAAAGCTCAGTCTGAATTACCTTTATGTACTAAAGACGAATTATGGATGGATGATAGTGTATATAAATACTATAAAGATCCAACTAAAATGAGTCGTTCTACTAAAAACTTTGATAACGCTGCTGATGCTCATGAAAAATGTGCTTCTGCTGGTGTTGGTATTGTAGTAGAAGTTAAAGGTAAACCTAGACGATGCAAATGGTGTGATGTTGTACTTATCTGTGATCAAGCTAAAACTATGATAGCAGATGGAAGTTTAGTATTATGAAAATTGAAAAAGTAAGTGAACCTTTATTTACATTAATATTAACAAATGAAGAAGCTAAATGGTTAAAATATTCTATGCAAAATCCTTTAAATAGATTAGATGTTTTTTCTGAAGATTCTCAAGATAAAACTATAAGAGAAGATTTATTTAATACACTTAGTTCAATTAATTTAGACATATAATGCATATAATAGTTAAATTATTAATCTTTAGAGTAATACCTTTAGTTATTACTCGAATATATAATAAACATAGGAATAAAAAATGAAAGTAACTTTTAATTGTATGACAAAACCAATACAAAATATGGGTGTTGAAGAATACATTATTAATTGTAGTCGTGTATCTAATCCTGAAAATAGATTAAATCATAAAACAGCACCTAAATTATTAAAGTATTTAATTGATAATAAACATTGGTCACCATTTGAAATGGTTAGTCTTGGTTTTGAAATTGAAACCAGTAGAGTTATTGCTCAACAAATACTACGTCATCGTAGTTTTAGTTTTCAAGAATTCAGTCAACGTTACTCTAAAGTAGAAGCAATGGAACCAATTGAATTAAGATTACAAGCTGATAAAAATCGTCAAAGTAGTTCTGATGTTTGTAATGATGAAGTTATAAATCAAGAAGTAAGTGAACATATTGAACGATGTCAAATACTATATGATGACTTATTATCTCAAGGTATAGCTAAAGAATCTGCTAGATTTGTACTCCCATTAACAACTCAAACTACTGTAATTATGCATGGTACATTACGTTCATGGTTACATTTTTTAGATCAACGTTGTAGTGATCATGCTCAAAAAGAAATTAGATTAATTGCTGAGGAAATTAAATCTCAAATTAAGCACTTTTTCCCTTGGACTATAGCAGCATTGGAATTACCAAATGAGTAATGGGGATAGATTTAATAAAGGTAAACCACAAATATCATTTATATTTGATGCTCCAGAAGCAGTAAATGGTATTGTTTATGTTTTAGAATTTGGTGGTAAAAAATATGAACGTGGTAATTTTCAACAAGGTTTTCCTTGGTTAGAAATTATTGATTCATTATTACGTCATACTATGGCATTCCAAAGTGGTGAAGATATAGATCCTGAATCAGGATTACCACATGTAGATCATATGCAATGTAATACTTTATTTCTTGCAGAAGGTTTTAGAACACATAAAGAATTAGATAACAGAATAAAGGAAAATTAATGGAATATTCAGAATTAGTAAAAAATTTAGCTAAACCAGGATTAGAAATTGCAAAAGAAATAAATTCATATGATGCACATCATATACATATGTCATTAGGTATTGCTGGGGAAGCTGGAGAATTAGTTGATGCAGTTAAAAAAATAGTTATTTATCATAAAGAAATAGATCGTCAACATATTGTTGAAGAAATGGGAGATCTTGAATTTTATCTTGAAGGTTTACGCCAAGGTTTAAGAATTACTCGTGAAGAAGTAATTAAATATAATATTAATAAATTAAGTAAAAGATATTCACTTGGTTCTTATAGTGATGAACAAGCAATAAATCGTTCTGATAAACCAGATGAACCAAAGTAAGATAGAATCCTTTATTGAAGCAAGTTGTAATAATATATCTGGGGTAATAATATCATTTTGTGTATGGTCATTTATTGTAGTACCATTAATAAAATTAGATTATATTGTTTTAGAAGATAGCCATATAATTGTTTCAATATTTTTCTGTGTATCATACGTAAGAAGTTATTATTGGAGAAGATTTTTTTCCAATAATATTCATAAAAAAGTACATAACTTATTCAGGAATAAGAAATGAAAGATTTAGATACTATATCACATTTTCCTCATATGGAAAATTTAGTTCAAGTATTAATGCAAAAAACACAAAATAATAATCCATTATTTTTTAGGATATTAGTTACATATTACTTTGGTAAATTAGCATCTATGATGCGTACTGATATTCAAACACATGAACGTGGGACAATACCTGTAAGTGTATACGCTATGAATTTAGCTGCTTCAGGTCATGGTAAAGGGCATAGTACTAATATTATTGAAGAACAAGTAATTAATAAATTTAGAGTTAACTTTCTTGAAAGTACTTTTATGGAAGTTAGTGAAAAATCATTAGCTGATTTAGCAATAAAAAGATCCATAAAACATGATGATGGTGAATTTGAAGAACAATGGATGGATAAAGTTCATAAAGAATTTGAATTATTAGGCCAATTAGCATTTTCTTTTGATAGTGCAACTCCTGCTGCTGTAAAACAAATGCGGCATAAATTACTTATGGCTGGTGCAGGTTCTATTAACTTTGAAATGGATGAAATTGGTTCTAATTTAATGGGTAATGTAGATGTATTAGCTACATTTTTAGAATTATATGATGTTGGAAAAGTTAAACAAAAATTAACAAAAAATACTGCTGAAAATAAACGTAGTGAAGAAATGGATGGAAGAACACCAACAAATATGATGTTATTTGGTACACCTTCTAAATTATTAGATGGAGGTAAAGTTGAAGCTGAATTTATGACAATGCTTGAAACTGGGTATGCACGAAGATGTTTATTTGGATTTAATTCTAAACTAGTAAAACGTGATGTTTTAACACCAGATCAAATTTATGATATGATGACTGACCCAGCATCAGAAAAATTCTTAATAGCATTCTCTAAAAAATTAGGTAATTTAGCTAATATTATTAATTTTAATAAAACATTAATAATGGATAAGAAAGTTACACTTATTCTTATTGAATATAAAACTAAATGTGAAGGAATTGCTGAAGAATTTAAGGATCACCAAGAAATTTTAAGAGCTGAAGTATCACATAGATATTATAAGGCATTAAAAGTAGCTGGTGCTTTTGCATTTATTGATGGTAGTCATGATATTTCCGAAGATCATATATACCAAGCTATTAAATTAGTTGAAGAATCAGGTGTAGCTTTTAGCCAAATACTTACAAGAGAGCGTCATTACGTTAAATTAGCTAAATATATTGCTTCAGTTGAAAAAGAAGTAACCCAAGTTGATTTAGTTGAAGATTTACCATTTTATCGTGGTGGAGAGTCTCAAAAACGTGATTTAATGTCATTAGCAATTGCTTATGGGTATAAAAATAATATTATTATAAAAATTACTATGGATAACCAAATAGAATTCTTTAAAGGAGAATCTATGGAGGTTACTAACCTAGATAATATGATAGTATCCTATAGTACTGACTTAGTTAATAGTTATAAAGGAGAAAGAGTACCTTTTGACAAATTACATAAAGTTGTAAGAGCTAATGGGTATAATTACTGTGCTCATCACTTTAGTGAAGAATACAGAGATAGTAAGCATATAATAAAAGGTTTTAACATGATAATTCTTGATATTGATAAAGATATAAGTTTATCTACAGCTAAACTATTATTAAAAGATTATACTGCGCTATATGCAACAACAAAACGACATACTGAACAGTCTAATCGATTTAGAATCATATTACCACTTAGTCATACAGTTAAACTTACTAAAGAAAATTATGCTAAGTTTATGAAAAATGTTTATAATTGGCTCCCATTTACTAATGATGAAGCAACTTTTGATATTGCTCGTAAATGGTCTTCTTTTGGGGGAAGTTCTGATTACCAAGAAGGTGAATTAATAGATGCAATGTTATTTATTCCTCAAACTCGTAAAGAAGAACATCAATCTAAACGAATTTATAATACTCAATCACTTCCTAATTTAGAAAGATGGTTTTTATTACATACTGAAAATGGTAATAGATCAAATACCTTACTTAAATTTGGGTATACCCTGGTTGATAATGGGTATTCTTTAGAACAAATCCGATCAAAAATACTTTCATTTAATGAAAAATTACCTGAAAGTTTGGATGAAACAGAAATAAATACAACAATATTAATTACCATTGCTAAAGCAATTGGTAAACATGAAAGCAAATAGGAGAAATATAATTGAGCGAAACTAATAATAAAAATATTGTATTAGTAATGGCAAAACCAAGTATGGGTAAAACTACCTCACTAATGAATATGAAAAATCAAGATCGTATAGCATATTTAAATGCAGATTTAAAAGAATTACCTTTTAAAAGTAAATTTAAAGAAATTAATATTGTAGATCCTAAAATTATAATACAAGCTATTAATGAAATAGAATTAACTGAAACATTAGATAGTGCAGTATTAGATACAATTACTTTTTTAATGAACCAATTTGAACGACAATATGTAGTCACCCATTTAAATAAAAATGGTGTATTAGATACTATGGCTGGTTGGGGGGAATATTCTAAATTCTATAATGAATTTATGCATCTTATTAAATCAGGGACTAAAAATTATGCTGTATTAGCACATGAAAATGATGTATTAAATGAAAAAGAAATGATACTGGAAACTAAAGTACCAGTTAAAGGTGCTGTTGGAAAAATAGGTGTTGAAGCTGATTTTACTACAGTAGTTTCAGCAAAAAGAATGTCTTTAATTGCATTAGAAGATTGGCATAATGATTTATTAAATATAACAGAAGAAAATAAAGAAGATGGGTTTAAATATGTATTTCAAACTCGTATTGATGCATCCTCTATAGGAGAAAAAATAAGGTCTGCTGTTGGTTTATGGGGCAGAAAAGAAAAATATATTGATAATGATTTAAGCATAGTATTTAGTCGTTTAAATGAATATTATATATAAATTTAATAATAAATAACATAAGGAAAAAACAATGAACGAAAATTTAATGATGGATGAAACAATCCAAGATGAAGCTGATGTACTAGGTGGTAGTTTTATACTTGATACTGATATGTATGATATGGTAATTGAAGTAGCATATAAAGGAGTATCTGAAGGTGGTGCTAATAGTTTATCTGTAATATTGAAAGATCAACAAGGTCGTACACATAAAGAAACTTTCTGGATCACAAGTGGTACAGCAAAAGGATGTAAAAATTATTACTTTATGAAAGATCGTAAAACTGGTAAACCAACAGAAAAAAAACAATATTTACCTGGTTTTAGTAAAGCAAATCATCTTTGTTTATTAGCTACTGGTAAATCAATTGCAGAAATTCCAACTGAAACTAAACAACTTTCTTTATATAATTTTAAAGAAAAAAAAGAAATATTAACTGAAGTTGAAGTATTAACTGCATTATCTGGTACAGATGTTACTGTAGGTATTGTTCGTCAAACTGTTAATAAAACTAAAAAGAATGATGATGGTGTTTATGTTTCTACTGGTGAAGTACGTGATGAAAATATTATTGATAAAGCATTTCGTACTAAAGATCATATGACTGTATCTGAAATTACTGCTGAAGCAACTGAATCTTTATTCCATGATAAATGGATTGAAAAAAATAAAGGTATTACCCGTGATCGTTCTACTGTTAGTAAGTCTGAAGCAACAAGTGAAACACCTGAAGCAGGTAAAACAAAAAGTTTATTTTAAGTTTACAGAGTAGTAACTATAAAAACTTTTATTATTCCTCGTCTTATAGTTAATTAAAGTTTGCGACACTTTAATTTAAAGGGTGATAACCTTTCTACTCTATCTAATAATTAGTAGGGGTATCACAGGAGTAGAAATACTTCTGCCTATTCGTTTTGAAGGCACATAGAAACGACCATAGCCATACGTGTATAAAGTGGTGAGAACGTCCTTAATCAAGCAATTGGCATAGTAGACGTGACAGCCTGGAGAGACAGCATACTTTTAACTTAATTTTAAGGACATATAATGAACGTAAATAATGAAGTAGAAAATATTGATGATGAAAACCATCCACCAATTAAAGCTAATTCTATGGGTGAAGATGAAAATACTGAATTAAAAGAAGAAATTATTAAAGTTAGTAATGAAATAGATGCAGCTATGTCTTCTGTTACAGATAAAGAATTAGTAGAAGAAGATATAGTAAATGATATTGTAGATGCTTTAGAATTACCTGAAATAACATCTCCTAATGCTACTGAAGAAACTATGGGAGTTTCACAAAAAAGTAAAACTTTACATAATACTAATCAAAGTGGTTGTAAAGAAAATGTGCCTAATGTAATTATTTTTGGTGAAGATTTATTTTTATTATTATCTAAAGCATCATCTGAAAAAGAAGGCTGGATGAAATGTACTAAAGCTATGGAAGTAGCAAATGGTTGTGTAGTACAAGTTACAACACAACAACGTAATGAAGATGGTTCTTATTCAGTTGCAGAAGCTTTAACATATGTACCTAATTGCCGTATTGTTGGTGATGATAAAGGTCGTAAATTAAAATAATGACTACTTTTATAGGTTGTGACCCCGGTTCTACGGGGGCAATTTGTATTCTTGCAATAAATGACTTTGGCCCTACTACAGTAAGTTTTATTGATAATAAAGAATCTGATCTTACTATTTATAATTTATTAACTAAAGTTCATAGGCAAGATTTTGTTAAAATGGCTATGTTAGAAGAAGTTCATAGTCTTAAATTAGTATCTGCTAAATCTAATTTTGTATTTGGTGGTAATTTTATAAGGGTTAAAACTCTATTAAATTTGCAAGAATTTGGATTAGATATGGTTCAACCTAAAGAATGGCAGAAAGTTACTGGTATTATGGTTCCTAAAGTACCAAAAGGTGAATATGATACAAAAGCACAAATTAAAGCAAGGGCTACTAAACGTGCAAAAGATTTAAAATTAAAAGTAGCTGAAGTATGTGAAAGACTTTACCCAGGTTGTGAAATACGTGGCCCTCAAGGTGGATTAAAAGATGGAAAATCTGATGCATTAATGATTGCTCATTATTGTTATCTTAAATATAAATAAATAGGAATTATTATGGAATTTAACATAGATAGTAGAGTAAAAGTATTAGAACAATCTAGATTTTATTGTGAAATAGGAACTATTTTAGCAATTGATAGAGATTTAGATTATATAAGGGTACAATTAGATAATAGATTTGACCCTGTAAATTTTCATGGGGTGTTTTCTCGTGATACTTCTACATTAGCATTATTAAATCATAATAAGCATAAACTTAATACTTGGAAATTTCATTCAACTAATATAAATGATATGGATTTAGTTTTACTTAACTCTGAATTATCTAAAAAAAATCCTCTTTTATTAATAGAAAGAGGTGATAAAAAATATGTTATGATACATAATTTCTTAGTTAATAAATCTAAATTAACTGGTATTAAATCACCAATATATGATCGAATTTTATCTACAAAATTACTTTTAATACAAGATAATTTTAGTGTATGGGTAGATTGGGCTAAAAAAGTTAAACATTCTAAATGGGTTATTTCTGATAAATGTTTAGTTAAAGTTAATAAAGTAAATATATAGTATTATGAATTATCCTAGAGTTATTCCAAGAGATTTATTTAATGAAGGTAATTTATTAAAATGTTATGGTAAATTATATATTGAACTTGAAAAAATTGGGTTAGAAAACTTATTAAAACATTTTAATAAAGATACTCCTTTTGAAGTAACACAAGATGAATCAGGATGTTTATACATAGATAATTTATATATTAATTATATTAAATTTTTTAGACCACTTAATTCAAGAGAATCTTGGTCTTTATATGCCATATACAATGATATTGAATATGAAATATTTACTAATGAAGGTACTTTTACTACTAAGTTTAAAAATTTAGTATTAAAAAAATTAAAATAGGTAACTACTATGGAAAAACATTGGATACATTTAACTCCAAATTTACCATACAGAAGATTACCTGATGATCAAACACCTAATGAGGGTGTACCTATTATAATGAAAACTGGTACAAAGGGAAAATTAGTTACAAAGTAGAAAGTTAAGTTTTAAAATGTAATCTAAGTACCAGATTAGAAGTGGAAATTTTGTTAAACTTAAATAAAACAAGAAAGATACTTCTTTGTGTAGCCATTATAAAAGTTATTCTCAAACAATGCCTTTAATGCTAACGTAACAACAGTTGTATTATCAGGGTAGGAGTAACACCATTAATTTTATAGGAATAATTATGATAACACATATACCAAAAGGATCAATGTGTATAGGTTGTGTTTATATTTATAAAGATTGTTCTTATCTAAATTTTAAAAAAATGTATTCTATTGAAAATAATATTAGTATTAATACTAATATTTATACAATAGTAAAATGCAATATTTATATGAAAAATAGGAGAATTTTTAAATGATTAAACCAACAATAGGTAGAGTAGTTCTTTATAATACTGGTAGATCTGATCAAAGATCCCCTGCTACTATTAGTTATGTTTGGCCTGATGGTAGAATTAATATTGGGTATCTCTATCGTGATGGTAATCCAGGTAATGCTTCAAAAGTAACATTAATCCAAGAAGGTGAATGTCCTGAAGGATGTGCTGAATGGATGGAATACCAAAAAATACAAGCAAGAAAATATATTCGTGAATATAATAGAGGAGTTAAATAAAATGGATCTTACATTAAGTAAGTCTGAAGTTGAACAAGCATGTGTTAATTACTTATCAGAATTAGGTATTAATACTGAATCTAAAAATATAAAAGTTAATCTTGTTAATGGTCGTGGTGATAAAGGAACTACTGCTGATATTAGTATTACTAATATGGGAAATACTTTTAACCCTGAGGCTAATACTATACAGGATAAATTCCCTGATTTAAAAGAAGTCCCAGAAATTCCTAAAGATCCTTTAGCTGAATTAGAAGAAATAAAATCTGATGAAAGTACTAAAGAAGTTACAATTGAAGAATCATCAGATGAAAAATCTCTTTTCTAATTTAAATATTATTGGTAAAACTATATATTATTCCTTTGCAATAATAGGAATTGTAATGCTTGTATTAGCATTAATTTATATAGTAATACCTATAATTATATTACTCATAATAATAATAATAATAGTCTCAATAATATATGCTTATCATAAAGAAAAGAACAATGAATCTAATCAAAAGTAGGTATTAGATTACTCACATGTTCAAACCCTGCCATGTATGCTGCATTATCAGGAACGTTGAATAAAGTATTATTGATTCTGCTAATTAAACTAGTCGTTAATAAATTAGAATCTGTAATATCTGCAACATTTCCTATTGCTCCTTGTAAAGAGTATAAAGCCAATGCATTAGATGGGTTTTCTTTTAATAATCTTAATATTATTCTTTGTATCCTAAATAAAAATTTAGTAAACATTATTACTCCAATATCATTCAGATATTGTAGTTGTGGACTTGTAGGCACATCATAGTTTACAAAAGTTTCAATAATTTCTACTATTGCTTTATCTTTGGATACGTTTTTCTTTTTAGTTAAATGTTGATATAAAGTAAATCTAGCAACAAAATCACTATATTGTGTAGCTTTTAATAATTGGCGATACGTAAAAGTATCCCTAGTTAAATATGCTTGCTTATATACTTCTGTTGCAGTTGTTCTAACGTTAGAATTAGCTATAAACTTTTCAGTTTTATCTTTAAATTTATCTGTTAATTTACGTTTAAAACTAAAATCATTTTCATTTATATTAATATCTTCAATAATACTTTGAAATATCCCCTCATCAATTAATTCTTTTACAGGATTATTATTTAAATTATCCTCTAATCTCGTAATTTTATTACTAATATCTAATTTTCTACTCTTAGTAATATTACTCGAAATACTTAATTCCCTTTTTAATTTATCTACTTTATTAAGTTCTTTTTGATATGCATTAAGAGCCAATAAAGCTATTGCTTGATTTTTAAATATATCTTGAATAGGTACACCTTTCACCCATAGTAAAAAGTTATTACTAATAATATTATCTTTTAATACAACGAAAGATTTAATAACAATATTATCTTTTGCTATTGCAACAACTTCTTGCCATACATTTTCAGCTAATCCAAAATACATTTTAGATCGCATTAATTGACCAACACTACTATTATTAAATTTATTAATAAGAAAAGTATCATTTAAAGTTAGTTTTCTATAACCGAAAATTAAATCAATTAATTCTTCTTTAACAATCAATTCTTTATTACCCCAAATTCTTTTCATATCTTTTTTCATAGTATTAGGCATCATTGCCCAGATATCTTGATATCTTTTATCAGCAGATGTGCTAGATATTCTCACAAATTTAGAAGGATTTTTACTAAAATCATTCTTATAATCATTAAATGCTAGTTTAAGAATATTATTATTAACTATTCTTGAATTAACTTTATCCTTAATCCCACCACTCATTCTTCCTAAAATAATATCAAATCTATTATCTTTTTCAAGTAAAGTTTCTTTTACATGCTCAGTCATTAAATAACGATAATCAGTTATCTCACCTTTTTCATTAATAATGGGGATCAATATATTATCGTTATTATGGTTCTTCCCACCTTTTTTAAATTGTCTTTGAACAGCTAATGATTTTTTTCTTTTTACTTCATTAAGTGCAATTATTGATTCAGTACGAGCCATGACAATTCCTGCATCTTGGTAAGAATCTAATAAAGTAGTACCTTTAGCTCTTAAATTAGTTAATGATGCAGTTGTCTTCACATAAGTATTAGGGGCATTAGTTTTAGAAACATACATAATAGCATCATCTTTATTTGGGTCATCTCTGTCTTTTGGTAATGATTCTAATTTATTTTCATGAGGGTAATACCCTGCAATTTTCATAGTTTCTTCATCTGATCTTTTACCAATTTTATAATCAATCCCAGGGTTAAATATTTCTTGGGTATACCCTTTAATTAATAATATTTTATTCCCATTAAATAATTGCTCCAATGAATCTTTTTTAAACCCTTTGTGTACATCTAATGTATATGCAATACCATCAAGTTCAGTATCTAATAACTTTGAAAATGTATTTTTATGAGTTTTAGATGAATATTTAATTGCGTAAAGAGTTGCTAATCTATCAATTATTTCTTCTGCAACTTTAATATCACCATCTGGGATTATATTCTTTTCTGTTATCACATTAGCAATATTATTAGCATTTAGCATTGTATTTTCTTCTAATGCATTACCAGTAGCCATTATATGCCCCAAGCTGTCAGCTTGTTTAATATAATATTGATTTACATCACTATAACTATCTAATTCCTTAATAGTATTCTCAATAGCAGTATTAAGTGCACTACTCTTACTTATAATATCTTTTATGGTTTGAGTATTATATCTATTAACTAAAGAAATTAAATCAGTCTTTAATAATATTTTATTAATAGCAATTGATTCATCTTTTGTTAATTCTCTACTGAATCTATCTCTTAAATCACTAATAACATTATCCGCAAGATGTTTACGTGCTTGATCGATATATTTTTTAGAAAAACGTAATAAGTCATGCCAAGCAAAATTATTGGTAGTTACCCCAGTTATTTCACGAGTTAATTTAACTAAAAAATTACTTTCAGTAAGGTTAATAGCTTTAGCTATTTGCGCTGTAATATTAGCAAACGCTTCACCAGTTAATTTATTTTTACTTAAAATAAATGCTCCAGTACTTGCACTTACTACATTTCCAATTACACCTTTATTAGATTTATTCTTAATTGAAGCATAATATTTAGTTAATGGATCAAATAAAAGTTTATCTAATTTTTCAAATATAAAAGGATTTACTTCATGTATCAGATCTAATGCTTTGAATAAATTAACTTTATTCTTATCATTAATACCTACTATTTCCTCAGTTAAAATACGTAAAGCAACATCAATATTTTCCCCTTTAGTACCATAAATTTTTCCAGATACCCAATCTAGTATTAAATTATATAATTCACCTAATCTATCTAAAAGAGTTCCTGATTTTAAATCTCTTTTAGGAGTTGCTGATATTTTAGCTAATTTAGCTGCAAAGGCTTTATTTGTTAACCCAAATGCCATAAATTCATGCAAACTATTAGTATTATTAAATATATAGTCATAACGTGCTTTAGCAGCAGTATATTCAGCTTTAACATCAGTATGAATAATAACAGTACCATTAGAGTTTACCGGTAAAAAGTCTTCTATTTTTAATTCTTTCTTGGCTCTCTCAAACAATTTAAGTAACTGTAATCGTTGAGGAAATCTACTATTAATCCCATACGAAGATATTACATGGATTAACTCATGTACAAGTGTTTCTTGTGCTGATATTTGATTACCATCACCAATTACACCATTACCTGCTTTAATTTTAATTTCAGAGTTACGTAAATCAGCTCTATTATTAGAATCTGTACCACGTACAGCACCGTATACAGCATCACCTACTTGATTCAACGCAACATCAATATTAAGAGGAGCACCGTCCAGAGGGGATATAACCTTGTTTACAAGTGATTCTAATAATTCTTTTAATGTGGCTTGATGTTCTACAGTTTCTTGAACATTACCCTCATTTACAATTGCATCAAAAATATTAAGGGAATTTTGCCCGGTAAGATTTGACTGGTAACTAGCATTAAAATTATCAAAATTTATTTCTTCAGCAGAAGATTGTTTTGGTTTACTAATCTCATCTGCTATCCGATCAATTTCAACTTTAATTTGTTGATCCAATGAAGTAGAAGTTTCTGGTACACTTTTAACAGAATACTCAGCATTAGGGTATGAAGCTTGGCTTGAATATTTAATACGAGTAAGTACTTCTTTACGTTTAGCTTTAACTTCTTCAGATAATTTTTTAACATCATTGAATACATCTCTTGGAGAAACTGCATCTCCTAAAAAGGTATCATCTTGAATCTTAATACTAATTTCCTTATATAATACTTTATCTTTAAAAGACTCAGATAATATACGTTGTAAAGAAGTTTCTACTTCTTCAAGGATACTATATTGTTCATTTAATTCTAGGAAAATTTCATTATATTTTTTAGTACCATCTACAACATCATTAAGTGAATAATATCCTGCATCATAAATATTTAAAATATTAAAACTTTCATATACTTTAGAAATAATAGCAGAATCCATAGATTGTATTGCTAAAATTAATCCTGCAACTCCACCATCAGCTAATACTGTTTCACTAATAGTTCCAGTAACAGAATTAGTTGGTTGTCCTTTTGTTTTACCAGTAACTGCTTTAGTATTTTTAGTAGGAGTAGCAGTCTTTTGTTGTATAGAATTACGATCATTATCATAAGTTCTAACTTTATCCTGCTTCATCACAATAATACTGTCATCAATACCTTCAGATAATGCAGTTTTTATTGAAGGAACCAAATTAATTAATTCTTTAATTAAGTCATTTTTTTCATCTTGGGTTAAACTAGCACCTTTATCTTTTTCTTTTTGCTTTAATTCTTTTTGATATCTAGCATCAAATGCATAAAACATAGTTTTAAATGCAGAATTAATTGTATCTCTAAATCTACTAAAACCTTCAAATTGTTTATCTAAAGATTCTTGTAAAGCTTTACCGTAAGTAGCATTAACTAAATCTTTTAAATCTTGTTCAATTTGAAAAGGTAATTTATATTCTAAAATAGTTTCTAAATTAGGATCAGATATTCCTGCACCAGTTGCAAAATTAAAATCAGAAATAAATTTATCTAATACTATTTCAGCGTTAGGGTTTTTACTAATTTCTACTATTTTATTATAAAAATTTTGTACAGCAGTTTCTTCAAGTAATTGAATAATTCGTTTAATACCTGCACCATAATTAGTAGTCATTAATGGAGTTTTACTAATTTTACGTCCACCTTCAGTAATAACTAATTCTTTATTTTCATTTAATTCAGCTAATGGAGAAAATATAGATTTTAAAAATGTTACAGTTGCTAAACCAGAGTTTTCTTTTAAGTTTAAACCTACTAATTCTTTATTCCAAATATTAGCTAATCTTTCATAACTATCAAAGTTAGTAGGACTTTGTTCTTTCCAAGTACCAAAATTAGTATCTTTAATACTTGTAAAAATACCTCCGGCCGCTAAAACAGAATTCATATCTGATTCAAGCATAGATTGTAGTAAACCAATTATTACTCCATTAGTAATACCATCTGTTTCAATACCTAAATTAGTATTGAAAGTTTTAGATGGGCTGTACGCTCCCAGAGCTACCAGCCCATCAAGTGTATGAATACCACCGCCACCATATTCAATTGCTGCAAGAATATCTTGTTGTAATTCTAATTTATTTTCTGAAGTTTGTTTAGTACTAAGAGCTTTAATACCTTTTTTAACAATATCATTATTAATAATTTGATCAAATCTATCTAAAGAAGTTTTCTCGGTAGTTTTATCAATACTATGCCCAAAAGCTAAAGATACTGCTAATTTAAACGCATTACGTTGTGCTACAGTATTAACTTTAACTCTATGTGATTTAATACCGAATAAATGTCTATGCATTGGAGTTGCAGAAGGATTAACAGTATTACTTACAATACCAACACGACTATTACGCCATACTTCATATTCAAAATAAAATGGTGCAGATACTTCAGATGATTCATTAACAAAATTAACTGCATTATCTAATGCACGAACTATTGATTCATTCTTAGCAATTAAACTTAATCGTTCAGTCACATGATGCTCATTAATTTCTTCTTCAGTTAAATAACCTTCTATTTTTAAAATAGTATCTTTACCTAAAAATTGAACCAAATTAAATATATTTCCTTTAACTACCCAAGAAACATCTTGCAATATTTTTACACTATTTTTTAATAGTGTAGGAACTTTCATTAATTTATTAGTACCTTTTAAAAATTTAGGTAATGTTTTAACTTTTGTTGTATGAGGCCCTGTTTCAAAAGAAGATATATCAAATAATTCTTCTATTACAGAATCACTAGTTTTAATATTTTCAATAATATCTTTATTAGTATCAGAAGGAATATTTTCCCCAGTAGAAATATTATGTTCACCTTGAATACGAATGAAATTAGTAGCTGAATTAGGATTTATAACTAATGTACCGCCATCAGCTAATTCACTCATAACTGAAGTAGGTATAGAAGTTTGTTCTAAATTATTATTATTTAATAAAGTAGTAATAATTGCTTCACCAATAGCAAGTTTTAATCTATCTTCATATTTACCATCTATCCCTGGTTTGCCTTCTAAACCAAGTAAATTAAATGCTTGAATTCCTAATGATTCAGCAATAGCATTACGTGGAGTACCAATATAAGTTAGAGTTTCTTTAGCCAATTGTAGTATTACTGATTCATCAGATTTTCCTAATATACTATTAATTGCTGATTTATTATTATGTAATGTCTTTTTACCTTGAGTAGCAATCCAATTATAAGCAACTACTGACATAGCAGTAGCTAGATTCTCATTTATATAGCGATTACCATCATTATCTACTTGAAGTAAATACCCAAATGGATCACCTTTATCTTTATCATTACCTTCTAAATTATTTTTAAATATTTTTGATTGTGTAAAATATTTAATAGAGTTTTCAGTTAATATTTTATTAAAAGTTTCTGTAAAAGTTTTTAATATATTAAGAGATTTAGTTTGATTTTCATTTAATACAGGCAAGTTACTTTGTACTTCTTCAGTATTTAAGTTACTAAAAAAGTTATTATTATCAGTTAATACAGTTTTACTATCATTATTTTCTTTAACTTGTATATTAGTAGCTAAAGTATCTCTTGTACCATCATTATTTACACTAGAATCATTTTTTAGTGGAGTATTATAACTTAAACCATCCCTAAGTATATCTGTGGATAAATTACCTGTAGTTTCTGTTTGTGTATGATTACCAACTTGTTTAGCAGATTCTAAAGTTTTAACTGAAGTATCAGAAGGAGTAAACGCTTTAATACCATCAGCCAATTGTACTAAGCCAGTATTAGTATTATTAATGAAACTATCACTAATTTTACTAGGTTCTTTTTCACTAATAACTTCTAAAGTTTTTAATAATTTAGTACGTAAAGCTTTTAACTTATCAGTAGGTAATTTTTCAGAAGGAATATTACGAATACGATTAGTTATTGCTTCAACATTTTCTTTATTTAGAATAGGTTCTTTAGATTCTTTACGAGATTTATTAACTTTAGGGGGGCTTGTATTAAAAGTTAATTTTCTACGAGGAATAGTAGCCCCTAATTCTGAAGCTGAAAATGATAATTCATCACGTTCAGCTAAATTCTGGATAGCCATTGATTTAAGAGCTTCTTGAGTTGCTTGCTTACCAGATAACCCTTTATCTAAGTTTGCAGCGTATAATTGAAGTAATTCTAGTTCATCACTTTGATTTAATTTACTTGCTTGGTCATGAATACATGCCATTATATAATACCTTCTTTAATTGCTAAAATTATAACCGCAACTAATTCCTCATCTTCACGAATTAATTGATTTATAACCTTATCCTTGTTAAGTTCAAACTTCTTTTTATTCACTCTAATAGTCTTGCTCTCGTAATCATCACCAGGAGAACTATCAGATGGGTATTTAAATTTTGGTTTTACTATGATTATTACATCAACATTTAAACCAAAATAAGTACCACCAAAATACGACTTACCAAAGTAACCTTGCCCAAACATTATGGTGTCGCATCAATAGTGATAGCTGTTCTATTACCGTTATTATCAACTGTAGCAGCTACTCTTGGTTTTGTACCACCAGTAGCTAAAAATATTGGTTGTAACGTATCAAATCCAGATACTTTACCACTAGCTACAGCAGCTATGATTCTCATTAAATCTTCTGCTGAAAAAATACCTTCTAATTGTTTTGCCCATACATCTGTAGGTAAATTATTAAATCTAGTACCTGTAGTCAAATCTACTAATCTACCATTACTTGTAATTATATTTGTACTACTATTAGTTACTTTAGCATCACCATGGATATGTATATTACCTAAAGTACAACTTGCAGCAATATTAATTCTACCATTATCAATAAATATTTTCATATTTTGATCATTAGACATATTTACTATTTCAATTTGTCCACTAAAAGCAGCAATAGTTATATCCCCACCTACTCCATTAAAATCAATAGGTACAAAAGTATTATCTGGTGGGCCAGTTCTACAATTAATAATATGTACATGTTGAGTATTATTTGTAGATAATGTTAAACCACTTGTTTCAATAATTGAATCTAATATATTAGTTTCAGAATTTACCCCACCAACTCCTCGTAAACCTTCTAAATGACATTTAGTTATTTCGAAAGAACCATTAGCATCACCTGTTAATTCTGCTTTACTAACTTTTACTTGGTCAGTAATACAACCTAATACAAATGTATAAGTAGTTAAACTTGGGTTTTCCCCAACTAAAGTATATTTACTTATATCTTCCCCATTATTAATAGTTAAACCACCAATAGTAAATATTTTTCTTGTTTTATTAACTACAGATATTGCTAAAGCAAAGGCTAATGTTTTTACTGGGTTAGCTTCATTACCAGCAGGAAATGGCATTAAATCAATACCATCAATTTCATCTATAAGTACACCACCATTAAAAGAAATAGAATTAATAGCTTGTAATTCTGCATCAGCACGAACTACTTCAACTTGAGGAGGGACATAATTTATATCGACAACTGTTGTTGGAGATAATGGGGTACGATCAAAACAGGCAGTACCTTCTTGAGCATCATCAGTAATAATTACACCAGTAATTGTTAATTCTTGAGTTGCATTAAAAGGAACAATACGAGTACCTAAATTACACTGAACATATCTTTCAGTAAATTTACCCCCACCTTTTGCAATATTTCCGAAGGCAGTAAAAAAAGTATCATACTTACGTAAATTTTCATCTAATCTGCGCATAGTACGTACTTCTTTATATATATCAATAGGATTTACACTAGCCCCTACAGTACTAGCATCTAATAATATTCTTCTTGTTGGACCATCTATGCTTGCAATAAGAGCCATATTAATACCTTAATATAAATTATTTTTGGACTATAACATCTCCATTAATTATGGTTCCACCATAGTCTTGCATTATCCAAGATACTGATACTGCTTTAATTGCATCACTTATACCATAAACACTTATTAATGGGGTACTTGAATTAGTAGGTTCAAAGTAATTGTATAATTCTAACGCTACATCACTTAATTTTCTATTAATCATTCCCCATCGATCAATAGTTTGTTTAGGGACATTATTAACATCTAAGTTTACTCTTTGAACACGAATACTAATCCAAGGTTCCGCATTTATCAATGGAATATCGATCACTATTTGTTGTGCACGAAGTTTGTATTTCATTATACATTTGACTCTACACCAGGTTCACAAGTTGCAGTGATAGAAGCTGCATTAGTTAATGTGAATATAGTCTTAGCAGCAGTAACACCACCATCACCTTCACATTCAAATACAATTACTTTATCAGTTCCGGCAGCGCCGGGACCACCTAAAACATCACCTGCATGATCAAATTGAAATGCAATATTATTACCAACACTTAATCCAGTACCATCTACATTACCTTTTACTAATGTAGCTCCATCTGCATCTTGAACAGTAATAGCTAAAGCTGTATTGAAGTCATCTCCTGCACCGGGGCCATCATTAAAAAATGCATGAAACCAAGCTAAAGGATCAGCTACTGCATTAGCACCTACTGATACAGATACATTAGAAAATGCAGGGTATACTTTTTGAGCACCAGCATCATCAGTGAAAATAACTCTATTTTTATCTGTACCAATTAAACCTTCATAAAATAGACCTTCACCAACAGCACCAGTACCTACTTTAGGTAAAATATTACCACTAGCATCATAAGAGTACCATACACCTACTCGTTGTCCGTTTGTAGTGTTAATAGCATGATCATTAATATCAAGATCAGTTTGTGCTAAAGCGTCCATAAAGGCTGTAATTTGGTCTAAATTACCATTACCAGTATTATTAACTACCCAAGTAAAACTACCATCAGGAGTAGTAAATCCAGTTTCTACTTGAGCAACATCTAATTCTTCTAAACCCATACCTGTCCAAGGAGCAATCTGTGATCCACCAAAAACATCAACTAAAGCATATGTACCAGTAGTTAAATGAACAGTTTCACCTAAAGCGAACCCAGAGGCATAACCATCCATTTGAGTTACACCAGAAGCAGATAATTGTTTTTCATCGTAATTTTGCCCAAAAGTACGTACTTTCATAGATAAAAATGTTCTAGTATCAAAAGTAGTTGTATTAGTATCGACTATAGCATCTCCAAATACTTGTATTGCTTCATCAATAGCACCAACTTTATCATATGTTGTTGGAGCACCACCATTAACTAATTGATAATAAGGGGCAGAAGCTACTTCAATATTACCAAGTGATCGATTACCATAGTAAATACGACCAATAGCTCCAGCAGTATCTCGTTCAATCCAACCAGAACCACGATTCTTAAATCTATCATCAGTAGTAAGTGAAGTACCACTACCACCTGTACCTACAGCATCATCAAATTTACGGTTATTAACTAATTCAAAAGCTCCAGCAAATTTAAATGATCCTTTAAAATAGAAATCAAATTTTCTTAAATTTTCATCTACACGTCTTTCCTGTCGTTCAAACGCATAATGGGCTTCAAATTTAATACCATCTTGTTGGGATAACGGATTAGCAGTAGTTTCATTTAAAGTACCAGTTCCAGTACCTGCACCAGTTGCAGTAAAGATAATACCAACAGTATTAGCTGAAGCACCTATTAAAGTGAAGTCTGTAGTACCAAGAGATGCAATTACGTAAGATGTTGTATTGACAGCAGCCGTTGCAACTACTCCTGCTGTACCTTGAGGGGTTCCAGCATTAGTTAAATCAATTACTGGAGCTTCCTCTACAGTAATTATCTCGTATCTCCCATTAGCCAGGTCATAAAATATATTACCAGTTGGAGCACCTGCTCTACTAAATAAAGATTGAGCCAAAGTCGTTTTATAGTTTGATAAGTCAATAGTTGCCATTAGGTATTTTCCTCTATAGCTAGAATTACATTAAGGGTTAAATCTGCATCGGCTAAAGTAAAGTATAATAACTTTTCTTCAAACCCATTGGCAATTATTTGTAGTATTACAGCAGTATCTACGCCATAAGTATAGGTATAAGCAGGTAAATGATCAATAGAAGCTGAAATTTCTTCTCCAGCTAGCTCTACTGAGCCTAATTCCCCAGGAACACCACTATCTTGGTATAAACGCCATTCATATCCAGTAATATTGTTATTTATGGTAAATCCGAAATTTCTACTAATTCCAGCAGGGAAACTAACAGTTCCAGCCCCACTAACAGTAATATCTGCTAAAACTGGTTGATAATACCCAGCAGATGCTGTAATTAGAATATCCCCAGAAGTATGAGTGAAATTTATAGCTTTACCAGCTCCACGAGCACTTGCAGCAAATTCATAGTCAATAGTCATATTTGCAGTTTGAGTAGCAATTATCATACAATAATCTACTGGATCTTTAAACGTACTTCCTATTAATTTACCTACTACTGGAGGTAACCCATAATCTAAACGTACAGATATTAACTGAATATTTTTAATCTGAGTTAACGCGTTCATTGCAACATCAGTTATATCTTGTAATACTCCACCATCAAAAGCAGTTGTACTCCCAAGTTTCCAAGCTCTACCATTTTTTAATGTAATACCATATGTAGAATGTTCTGCTGGTAAATCAGTTGCTGTATCTAATGCCCATCGTGCATTACCTGATTCAATTGTAATTGGGGCTGGTGCCGCAGCATCCCCCCAGATTACTGTAGTAGCTGCACCAATAATATCTATTCTATAAAATTCAACCGCAACTGGAGCTGTAGCCCATAATGCGAAAGTATTTTTTTCAAGCATATGAGTAACAGTAGTACCATTTGTATTACCAATAGTAATTGGGCCATTTAATTTAATAAACCCCCCAGCTTCTTGTACATGTCCAAAATACATTCCTGTAAATGGAGCAACTGCATTTACTGTAGCAAGTCTGTCTCTAGCTGAGATTGAATTAAAGTCAATCTCATTACCTGCTGTAGAAGTTCCACCTTCTACTCTAATTTCCCTACCATAAAAGAAGTGCTCCACAAATAAACCTTGAAGTAGTGTTTCACCTCCGGCTGCATTGTCTATATAAAATCCCATTGTGGTAGGTGTTGGTTTGGCTGTTCCACTACCACCATTTAAAGACCCTGATGGTAATTGAGTTGGGTCCCATATAAGTAATTTAGACCCACCACTATAATTTGCAGAACCAGTAATACCCCATCTACTGCCATTAGCATACCCAGATAAACTAGCAATTACTGCATTAATCTGATAAAGGGAGTTCATGAATACAAAGCAATGTGCAGGACCTTTAGTGGCATCATCTGCAATTGAAGTTATTGCCCTGTGCACATCATTATCTCCTGCTGAAACAATAGTATAAGCAGTAGGTGCAACATTAGGGCGTAGCCTAATAGTTGTAGATGCACCTTTATTAACTAATTCACCTGAACCTGCAACAACAGTTAAAGCTCCTGTGTAAACTGTTGGTGCAGATTGTATTAATGGGGTTCCAGCCATTTTTTTAAACCTCAAGTTCTCTTACTGTGATAGATATCCTACCATATCCGCATGTATTTATACTGGGGATAAGTATCACTTTACTATTTTTTGCCAAAAAATACTTTATACCTATCTGAATATCATCAAACTTTAATTTTTTTAGCATCTTTGCATGTTCACTATTACTTGCTATAACACACACAAATTTACCAGTTGGGGGACTTCTATAAATTTCACCTTCTATAGGTGGAATAGTATAAACATCAAATTCAACCCCATTATAATCCATAGTTGATTTAATTATAGGATTTGGGTTATTTCTAGTCTTAATAACCCATGCATATGATTCGGGGTATATATTTGTATTATTTGTACTTGTTATATATAGTATCTCTCCATCACCATCACCAATAACAGTATTGCAATCAACTTTCCATGATAACCATCTAGGTGCTTGCGCGATTATCTCGACAGGTCTGTCTAATCTACTCATACCTATTGGAGTATCCGAAGTACAATAAGCTTGTCTACCATCTACGTTACTCACACTAAAATATATAAACCCTGTAGTGCTTGTCATAACATAAAAAGTACGTGCAGCATTACTTTGATCATCACTATTTATTATTGGGTCCATAGTAAATAATTCAGTTTCAGAGTTATAAATAACTTCTGCATTAACTATTGTATATATAAAAAGTATAAGTATAAATATTAATTTTTTCATTTTAATTTCTTATTTAATTTAATTACCTTCAATTATTACTTCAATTTTATTAGCTAATTCTTCATTAAGATATTCTAATAACACTATCTTATCTTTATATTCTTTCATACGAAAAGCACCAGCAGCCATCATAGCTTGCTTACCTTGTGCTTCACCTTCATTAAAAGCTTTCATTTCATATTTTTGCATAAACAATAATAATTCAGCAATAATATTTTTATCCATATCAGCAGGTAACATTAAATTTAAACTTTTATTATTAGAATCTTTAACATCCCATTGATTATTATTTTTACCCTCTACCCATTGTATTTGAGCAGTACGTAGTACTAAGTCGTCCCTACTATTCATATTAACCTCTTTTAAAAGTAACACTAGTCATTAATTTATCATCACCACGATTAATATCTATCCCGGTAATATTATTATTTTTTACTATATCAACTACACTTCGTAATAAAACCCCATTAGAATTATTTGTTGATTCAATTAATTTTTTAGTATTATCATTCATTGAATTAATAACTAATTTCATTTCTTCTGAAGATGATGATGTATCAATAGGCACAGATACTTGTTCAACAAGTTTAGTAACTTCATCTGCTTGTACAACTGCACCATTTTTTTGTAAACGTTTTAATTGTGCTTTAGTAATTTTTTTAGGCATAATATACTCCTAGCCACATTCCTTATAAATATTTTCAATAATATTTAATCTAGTATCTATTATAGTTAAACTTTTACCAACATTCCTATTAAGAGTATGTACTCTACCTGTCTCATCTTCAACTTTTTCAATTATATTTACATCATTTAATTGAATTATTAAATTATTATAGTCAGGATTAGTTGTATTATATTCCTTTATTTTTATAGGGGTATCATTTTTGGTAGAACTATCAATTGGTGTACTAGTATTACCAAATGCGGCTTTACCCATATTACGAGCTTGTTTAATTGCAGCAGTATACGCTTCAATTTCACTCAATATAAAATTGGCTTCAATTCTTTTAAAAGGAACTTTTTTATTATTAACTAATTTACCATTAGCTAATTTATTAGTTTTTTGTTGTCTTAATCTTTGTAAATCTCCTAATACTTCACGAACTTCTTTTTCATTATTTAATAATATAGCTTTTTGAGTTCTTGATATAAAATCTTTAATACTTGAAGTTTGAGTAGTAGCTGAAACTAACTCTGGAGTTTTATTAGATTCAATATTAGTTTCTAAAGTATCTAATGAATCATTATACTCTTTATAATCATTAATAATTTTTTTATCTTTTTTAGAGGCATTATCTTTAAATTCAGTACTACCTAAAATTTTATCTACTTGTTCTGGTGAAGTACTTAATGAACTTTGTAAATCTTGTACAATTTCACCTATAGCTTCCTTACTAGTTTTAGTTGTTTGATCTACTTCAGGCTTATCAATAATATTTATTGCTGCATCTATTGAACCACCATTCTTTAAAGATAAACTTGCTTCAATTAGGTTATCTAATTTTTTAGAAAATTCAACTGCTTCAGAATTTAATTTTGTAGCATTATCTTTATCTTTTTGAGAACTATTTTCATCAATTGTTGCACTAGCAAAATCAGCTTTATTTTCAAAATCAATTATGAAATCATTTAGTTCTTTTAATTTACTAGTACGTTCTTTCTGACCCAATGAAGTAAAGTCCAAAGAATTAATAGCCTCAATTGCTAATTTAGGAGTACTATTTTTCTTTGCAATAGTAATTGCTTCATCAACTTTAACTATACCAAGTTCTTTAGCTTTTTCAGAAGCTTTTATTACAGTTTTAGCTAATTTATTTTTTGCTCCAGAAACTGTTTTAGCTGTAGCTTCAACTGAAGTAGTTACTCCAGATATTGCTCCACCAGCTACAGCTCCAACAGCAGTATCAGTTAATACTTTAGCAGGTTTTACTTTACTAATATCCTGGGTCCCAGCTAATTGACTTAAAACATTTTGTGCACCTTCAGTACTACCTTCAACAACTGTTGATGTTACAGGTTTACTTGCTAGTTTAGCTGCACCTTTAAAACTACCTCTTTTAATAGTTTTAGTTACAGTTTTAATACCTAATTTTTTAGCTAATAGTTTAATACCTTTCTTAGTTGGTAGTACAGTCTTTGCCCCAATTGTATCTAACCCAACAGATACTAATGATAACGCAGCAGCAATTGCTTTTTCTTTATCATCAGGTTCTCTTTTATATTGCTTTCTAAATTCATCTAAAGAACTTTCATATTCTTGAGCTGTTAGTGGGCCAACTCCTAATGCAGCATTACGAGCTAATAGTAACATTTGGGGTAGTGATTGAACTGTTAATTCAATTGCAGCAGCAGTATCTTCAGTAGCTAAATCGTAAACACCACCTAAAAATGTTGCTATACCATTAAATACCCCACCAGTATCTTCAAATATTTCTTTAGCTGCTTTTTCATTAGTTTTATTTAATTTATTTAAAGCTATAACTGTATTAGTATCATTGACTAAAAATTTCTTAACAGAGTTTGTACCAAAGTCTATTGCTTTGATAATTTTTTCTCTTTCATTAAAATCTTGTATTTGTTTAAATTTACTTTTCTTTTTTAGAGTACTACCACTAATAGAATCTTCATTTAATAATTCTAATTGTTTAGGATTAGGTGTTCCACCACTTTCAACGATACGTTCTAATTCATTAAAATCATTTAAATCATCTTGAGTAATACCAGATTTATCTAAAGCGTTTAATGCAGTAAATCCAGATTGAACTAAACCACCTATTAAATCAACCCCAGCAGATACTCCTGTTAATATAGTATTAGCAGTAGCACCAAAACCTGTGTCTAAATCTTTAGTAGGGATTAACCCATTTTCTGATAAAGAAGGACGTTTAGTAGTTTGTAAATTTTGTTCTTTAACTTGAACAGTATTTTCTATATTAGAATTTTTTTCAAAAGATTTAATACCAAGTAATGTATCTTTAGCATTAGAAACTGTTAAGGGTACTTGTGGAGTCTGTAATATATTTTTAGCTTGTTCAATACTAATATTACTACCATTTAATAATTCTGAAGCTGACGCTCCAGAATTATTAATAGGGTTACCCCCAGATAATAAACTAACAGCATCTTCAACTGTTAAATCATGACTAGCCATAATTATTTACCAGAAATTCTACTGCGTGCAGAATCAGTTAATTTTTTTAATGCACTAGTAATATTACGTTTACTTGATTGAAATTCAGAATTCGCTTGAGTATTAATAGCAGTATTTAATTTACTTCTTTCAATATTAATAAGAATTTGTTTTATTAAATCCCCTCGATCAACAGAAGGATCTAAGAAACCCTCATTACCTGCATCCTTTGTAATTTGTTGGATACTAACTTGTATTATTCTTGGGTCAATATCTTTAATTACATTACCATTATTATTAATACCATCTTTTAAAATTACAGATATCTCATCTTGTAATTCAGACCCACCTAATTCTCCTGTTAAGGATGACCCAAAAGAAGAATCTGGTAGAGCATTTTTAACAAATTCACGTAAATCTGTTACTGCTTTAGTATTTTCTAAAGGAGATAATTTTTTACTAGTTGGATTAGCAGTTAATGTTGCATCTAATTTAGCTTTATTTTCAGCTAAAGTTAAAGTAGCTTGTTCACTAAAAGGAGCAAGTTCTAAAGCTACTTTTTCTTCAACTTTTTTATCAGTACGATCTTCTATACTATTATCAAAAGTAGTTAGTTTATTTTTAAATAATATTTCATTATTTACATCAGCATTATCTTGTCGAGCAACATCTTTAATGTTTTTACGCTTACTAATTAAAGCAGCAGTAATTTTACCTAGATTAAACTTACCTGAACCAAAAGCATTAGTTAAACTATCATTACTAAAATTAGATGCAGCAGAATTTAATTCATCTTCTGAAGCTAATGTTTGTAATTTACTTAATGCAATGTCAGTGTTACTATCAATTTCTTTTTGATCATTTCTTTTAGTAATACCAGATAAACTTTCAAAGGCAGATTTAAATAGTGATCCTGCATTTTTTAATGCAGAAGATCCAGCATTAGTACTAACACCAGTAACATTCCTAAAATTAACAACCATGCTATTCTCCTAATTAAACTGGACTACCATTTGCTCTACGAGTAGATAAAAATGATTCTAATTCTTTTTGTAAATCAGCTCGACCACCTTCAGTTTGTCTATCAAATCTTCCAGTACTAGCAAGACGTGAACCTTGTTGAGCTTCTAGTTGATTATTAAAGGATTGTGCTTGGTTAGCTAAATTAGAATTAAAACTACTTTTAGTAAAATCAAATTGATCACGGCCTAACTCTAAATTTTTAAATCCAAGATAAGCATCTGAAATTCCTTTAAAAAGATCAACCCCATCATTAAAACCAAATCCACCATCTTTACCAGTTTCACCATCTTTATTTAAACTCTCTCCAAAAAAACTAGGAGAATTATTAGAAGTATTAACATTATTATTACTACTAAAATTATTAGGAGTATTAAAATTAAATAATGGTTGGTTACCATTAGTATTTAATCTACCAAATTGATTAATAGCATTACTATTATTAATTGGAGAAAAAAATGGTTGATCTCTATGTTGTGGCATAATATCACCTAATTCCTTAATAAAAGTATGTCATTTAACTATATGAAGATTCCGGGTCAAATGAATTATTGTCTAATTGCGGTAATTTTAGTTTATTTTCGACATAATTGCCAATTTGTTCTAATGATATTATACCAGGGTTACTATTATGTATAGTTCTTTCAAAGAAGTCTTCAGGGCTTTCATAACTATTAATAGGACTATATATTTTAAGTAGTAAGCTATTGATATTACTAGTATCCCCTAGTAAATCTTTTGCTTGATCAAGTTCTTCCTTTCTTTCTTCAGCATTTTTTAAGAAAGCATCCTGTTCAAGCCCTAATTGCTCAGTTTGAAAATCAATCTCTAATACTGCTACTTTGACAATTCCCTGTACAGCAAGTAATAATAATTCTGCTGTACTAAGATCATTACTACTACCACCAAAATTTAAAGAACTCGCATATATATATGCTGCATAGATTGCTGCTCTAGCTGCATCATCTTTACCAAATTGTTTAAGAGCTTCTTTTAGTAAAATACCTAAAGCATATTGAATCAATAATTGTTCTGCTAATGCCCATAAAGCTGCTGACCAAGATGTTGCAGTTCCCCAAGAAATAAATAATATTACTATAGAAATAAATTTTATTACTGTACCTATAAATGATAGAAATGATGGTGTTTCATACCATTCTAAATGTAAATGATTTGTAGCATAAATAACCATTGTTAATGATTCATATACTAATTGTTCTCTTTTCTTAAACTCCATATCTAAGAAAACATCATAGGGTAATGGAATAATAAAATTATCTCTAAATCCAGGAACTCCAACATTAACATCTGATATAGAAAATAATTCAGTTATTTGGGTTTTTATTGCATTAACTGTTGTTAATATATTAGTAGATAAAAATAACCCATGTACTTTATAATTATAATAATTAGTAGCATTATATTGAAATCTAAATTCTACATAACTTACAACTCCTCCACCAATAACAAAAGGTCTACTAGGTTGTCCTGTTACAGGAACACTTCCTTCAGTAAAGCCTACATTAGGTACTATAGTAAATACACTACTGTAATCTCCTACTGAGTTTACAACTCCTATTACATCAGTAAACTCAATATAATTATATATCATTACATGATTATATTTTTGTTCTACAATACTTAAAGAATTAAATGATGGATTAGTAGTAGTAGTAGGATCAGCAGCTAAAGAAGCTTCATATTTAATTTTATCTACATCGGAATTAATAAATAAATTTTGAAAAACTATATAAAGAGCCTCTAACCCATGTTGTGTTTGGGAGTATATATTTATTGCAAATAATATAAATGCGTCTTCAATTTGATTAATATCAGGATTTTTATCAATTTCTGCTTGTATTTGTAACATATCAACACCAGCAATACGTAATATTTCTTTGCTAGTAGCGAATTGTTCTAATCTATCAATAGAACTTAAATTTAATTCAAAAAAACCTTTACCTTTAGCCCCATTACCACCTGAAAAATATATAAGTTTACTTGGTAAATAATATGCCCATGAAGATATAATTTTAGGATTGTAGTCATGATTAGGATTTTTAAGTCCATTATAGTCCATTGCATATAATTTTTTATTATCAAGAATTCTCATGCTTAAAAAATTATAAGGGGTTCCCCCTGTAAAAACTACAATACCACTTACAGAATATCCTGCTTCTCCTGGAGGAAATGCAGAACCTTGTATATTCCATAACTCTTTACCATTATTAACCCAAGAATATAAATCTTTATCGGGACTAAAAATTGAATTATTTGTTTCTGCATTTACACCAATAGCAGTATTAATATCCCAAGAAGTTGATAATGAAATTGTCCATGCATTAGTAGTAGCAGTAAATGTAATCTCTGTGCCTAAGTCATTTGCAATTATTACTAAATTAACTGATATAACAAAACCAAAAAAATTAGTTATAACTACTGAGGAATTTACAGTAATAGTAGAATAAATATCATAAGGAGAACTTACATCAAATTTAACTAAATACTGATCTTTTAAAATAGAATCAGCATTTAATTCTATATATCCGCATAATATACTATTCCCATCGTTCCCCCAAATAATAGAAGTAGTTCTATCAAATGTACTTAGTGGGGTAGGAATAAATATTAACGCTAATTTTACTGCTGGGCCTATCCCTGTAGAAGATTTATAATCACCTGGTATAGTTAAATTAGCTTGATATATCCAATAACGTTGATTAAAATCTTCTATAAAATATAACTTTAATCCATCAGGAGAAAAAAACATTTTATATGATGAGAATGGATTTGTATTTAATAAATTAAAAGTAGTTTTTTCAAGCCCTAAACGTGCTGTAACAAAAGGTGCATTATGTTGAGCTAAACCTTCAGATACTCCATCACTAGATATATGTAAAAATTCAATTCTAGGATCCATTGAATATGTTTTAAAATTTAATGCAGTAGTATGATTAGCTATAGTAGAGTACTCAGCAATATGCCCACTACTAAATTCACTAAAATTAGTAGCAGAAATTGTAAAAGGAGTAACTAAAGCATATAGACGAATACCATTAAATCCTAAGTTAAAATTAAATGACGCATAGAAACTTAACCCATCTTCAGAAAACTGAAAACTTAGCATTTCATCAGGTACAGTTATATCAACTAGACGAATAGAAGAATTCCAATTTAAAAAATTACCAGTAGTAATAGTATATGTTACTAATTTTGTTAACCCTAATTCTTTAATAAGCATATATGCATGATAAGTATTATCCCCATCAATAAGATATGTTCCCTCTATAGATTGATATTTTATTACAGGGAATTGAAATACTACTGCTTTAGTTATATTATCCACATTTAATATTGGAGTAGTAGATAATGAATACGGAGCATTTTCATTAAATTGTATTAATCTACTAACACCTCCATGAGTAATATTAATAACTATTTTATTTAGTTGTATTGTAATTCCTGTAGAACTAGTTAATACTCCAGTTAATCCTGCTAAAGTAGAAATACTATATACACTACCTTGATATACTGCTGAAGATAAATCCCATCTTTTTAATAATTCTATAGACCAAATATTATCCCCCCCATCTGTACAAATTACCCAACCACCATTAGGTTCTATATCAAAATATTTTATAACAAAGGGATTCCCAATAGGATTAATAAATCCTATTGATGAATCAAAAAATGCTCCTGATAATGAATTAGAATTAGGACTACTTACATTTTTAAAGTTTTCTCTGATAGGAACAATAGGTAGCATTTCTGTATTATTAAATTCTTTAGAAGATACAGAATTATCTAAAGTTGGATAAGTTCCTAAAGATAATTGATAATACCAATATCTATTTACTGTTGGTGTTAAATCTCTATTATATTTAACTTGATAAAAAGAATCTCTCACAGAAGGAGGTACTAAAGTACCTAATGTTGTGGTATCTCCTACCATAATAATATCAGTAGGAGTTATAACTTGGGTAATCCCATCATTATTACCTGGGCCAACATAATTTAATGCATTTACTCCAGAGGCTTCTGATAATTTCCAATAAGCAATTGGTATAGGAGTTTCAGTTAAAATAGTATTATTATAATCTCCTGCAATTAAAATAGAATCATCATAATGAGCTGTCACTTGTATACTTGTTAAAGCTATATTATAAATAGTTACTTTATCAATTGTACCATCAAAGTAATTAATTGGAGTTGCAGTATTACCTAAACATCTTGCAATATTTAAAATATCTGTAGAATTTTCTGCACCTAATACCCCTATAGTATTATCTGTACCAGCAGATACTCCATTAATATATATAATTGCAACCCCAGCATTTACAGTACAAGTAATATGATATGTTGTACCAGGGACAATAGAATTATTAGCAGTAGTAACTGCCCATAAATTAATAGCTCCTCTTAATCCAGTAAATTCTAAACTATCTGTAGCAGCAATATATGTTAAATTAAACCCATAATCATTTATACCATCATAAGCATTACCAATAATACACCCATCTGTTGTAGCAAGAGAATCTACATTTATAATAGTTTCAATAGTAACAATAGCTGTTTTATGAATGAAATTAAAATCTGCTAATACTCCAATACTACCTATATATTGTGTACTTCCATTAAAAGTTACGCATGTATCCGTACCATTACTAATTAATTTAGATACTCCTAATATTGGGGTATTATTATATATTCCTGGGAATAATCCTACAACAACTAATGGTGTATTTACTGGGCCAGCTATTACAGTATCATCTGTAAATTCAGCAGGAGTACCATTATCTACTTGTGTTCTTGTTGTTGTTGTAACATCTGTATTCTCTACTAAACCAATAGTCGCAATTACTGTATCTGTTGTTATATCTATTGTAGTTGTAATTGTACGTTTTAAATTTACAGTGAAATTCCCTGTCATTACATCTTCAGTATAAAAATCATAAAACCAATTACTCCCAGTTTTTACTATTGCTCCTGTTGCAGGATCATATGAAGGTTCATTTTCTTGTAAATACCAAGGAATATAAAAATCATTAAAAGGGAATGTAAGAGTGATATCTACAATGGTTACAGCTTCTCCATCAATACCTTCTATAATAATTTTTACTTCAGCTTTATTTAAATTTTTATACGAACCCAATACAGTAGGTAACCCAAAAATATATGTTCTTTTTCCATAACCTCTATATAAATTTAATGAATTAACTGCACCACCTAAAACTAATTGTTTAATTGCATCTATGATATCAAAAGGAGTTTTAACTGCGCTATAAATCATAAGTGCTAAATTATTTTCTTGTGGATCTTGAATCATTTTATTAGTTACTAACTGAATAGAATATATATCTTCATCAGTATACCCAAGCAAGCTAAATAACCATTCTAATATTGGTAAAGCAATTTGTTTCCATAAAAAAGTAAGTACTGTATCAACAATATCAGCTAATAAAGAAGTAAAATTAGAAACAGCATCAAATATTGCATTAATTACTCCGCCAAAAAAATTAAGTGCTGAATCTACAATATCTCCAATACATCCCATTATAATAATTCCTTTAAGTTTAAATAAGAAAGAATATCATTACCCCAAAGTAATCCAGGTGGTTTCATTTTAACAGATTCAGTTAAATTATCTCTTAAAACTTTTAAAGAAATTGTATTTAATAAAGTAGTATTTGGGTAAATCCAAATATCTTTAGGAGTATATCTTAAAGTTAATTTTTTATTCTGTAAGTAATTAATTATTAAAATTTTAGCTTTAGGAACTAATTCATAATTATTAGTATATAATAAAGCTATATTTAATGCTCTCCTAGATTCTCTATGAGCATATACCCAACATATATCTATACCATTAATACAAACTTTAATTGCTTCTCCTGATATAATACATTTTTCCAATAACTTTGCATGTAATGATATTTCTGAGGAGTGAAAATTTGTATTTGTGGATTCTGAAACAAAATCAAAGTATAACTTACAATGAGAGGTAATTTCTTTTACTAATATTTTTTCTATAGTGTAAATATTATTATTAGTAGTATCTGTGTATGTTTTAAGTATTTTCATAAGTTATTATGTCATCAATTATATTTTTATAAGTTTTAAAGTTTATAATTGTATCCTCAACATAATTAATATTAAAAAAATTCCATATTTTATTTAATTGATAAAATAGAATAACTAAAGCATATTTTTGTAAACGGGATTCAGTTACTATAATACTATCTTCCTTAACAGGTTTTCCATGTAAAGAATATACTATTAAATTAATTTGCATTAATAATTCAACTCTATCCATTAGGTTAACCCTAATACATTAATACCATCTCCAGCAACTTTAATAAAGGCTCCTATATCTGGGGCAGAAGCATTATTAGGTAATACTGCTCCTATATCAGTTGTTCTTTGAACAGCATAAACATCTAACATAATTTTTAATGCTTTTTGTTCCGCATCTCGTGCAAAACCATCTGTTTGAGCAGTAAATAATAATTTTTGTTTACCAATTACACCTACAACAGAAAGAGTATTTACAATATCAAGTATTTGTGCTTTTTCTGTATCAGTTTTTTGTGTTAATAATGCAATTTCAGAAGTAGTTTTTAATAAACTCTCAGCTTTATTAAGTAAATCTTGAGCAGATTGCGCATTAGCATTAGTAGTATTAGCCACTATTAAATCAGCTTCATTTCCAGACTTTTGTTTTGATAATACAAAAGCTATTGATTGAGCCATAGCAGATTGAATAGCTCCTAGATAAACTGATGCATAGTCAGTACTTTTAATTCTATTTTGATCAAATTGATTTTGTAAAAGAGCATCAACAACAGTCATTAATTTGTCAAAGTCACCAGTACCATCAATTATACCAGAAGTAACATCAGTAATTGCTATAGCAGCCATACATTCACCTAAGAGTTATTCAATCTTATTTATTAAACATCAATACTTCTATTTAAACCTTGAGCTTCTTTCAAAGTATTTATTTCTTTTAAAGTTAATTTATCCATTACTTCAATAGAAAATTCATTAATTAATTTACCACGTCTAGTAACATTACCACGATGATCTTTATGGTTTGTAAATATTTGACATTGACGTTCTTTCATAAATTCATAAATAATAAAAGGAACATGCCAACCAGCAACATTATTAAATGGAACAAATTTCTTAACTGATCCAATCATACTATTTCCTGCTGTAAATATTTCACCTTCTAAATATGTTTTAGCAGGGTTCATACAAGTTACTTTTATACGAATTAGTCTGAATGAAGCATCTTTTAATCGTTGTGTTCTTTCTCGTGCAGTTTCAACTACATTTTTTACTAAAGTATTCATTTTTTGTGTAGCTTCAGGAACAGCATAATCTTCAGGAGTTTCAGGAATAGATTCTTTTGCAACTTCTGGGTTTAATTTTAAATCAATTTTTAATTTTAATTTTGGAACACCAATTTTAGGATGATAACTAATACCTAATTGGTCTGCCCTTGCTTTAAGTAAAGTTAACTCATCAGGTAGAGGAGTTTGATCAGAAGAATTTAAATCATTTGTTTCGTCAATCATAGTAAATACCTTTTTGTTAAGAGGTGGTTCTCTTATTTATAAAATGTTCCCTCATCCCCGATGGGGATGAGGTTACAAACCTAACTATTAATATTCAGCTACACATTTAATTAAAGCTAAACGTTCTGAACGTAAAATCATAGTGCCATAATACCATTTGATGCTATAGAATCCTACTTCACCAAAAGGATTTTGACGATCTGCAATTTCTTTACCAGGTCGTTTATGTGTAATAGTAAACTTAACAGTTTTACCATCAGTTTGGAAGCCAATAGTAGTAAATGATTCAGCACCAACAACTAACATTGGATACACATCATAATTACCACCAGTTTCACGATACCCAGCATTAGTTCCTACAGCACCACCAACACCAGCCCAATGAAGCATTTCAGGCACTACAATCAATCGGAATTGATCAACAGAACCAATTTCACCAGTTGCTGTTTCAGTACCAGCAGCATACTTATGAACAGGAATAAAAGCTTCATTACCATGTAAATCAACCATTCGGCGGATCATTGGAATTAACTCTGTACCGATGTACATATAACGTGCACCATAAATAGTTCGGGTATCTACTAAACGAGTACCAGTAATTACACGAGTATTTTTAGGAGTACGGTTATTATCAAGATCAATACTTAATCGCATTAAATCTTCATAAGTTGCTATAGAAATATTACCTGTATCACCAGAAATAGTACCAGTACTTGTTGCTGCGCCACCGTAACGAATTACACCAGCACCATTCAATAAATCTATTTGAAGGGCATCTTCTGTAATTTCATTAGCACCCATAACAGCTTCACGAGTGATATGCATTTGTAATTCAGCATCAGTATCAAAATCCATTGATTCTTGTGTATATTCATCGAAGAAGCCAAATTTTTCAATTATACCTTCAACTTCAATACGTTTAAAACCAACACGATTTACTCGACCACCAGATTCAGATAATGCTGGAATTTTACCAGTAATATACCCAATATCTTTAGATGAGCCATATAAATTACCAGAACCTTCAATTACATCAGCTAAAAGATCATTAGTAAAACGATAACCTAAATCAAATGCTGAAGCACCAGCAGTAGTAGAAACTTCAGTGTATTTTACAGCAGTAGTACCAGCAGCAGTAGTTAAACCTAACCCACCAAAAGCAACACCAAGTTCAGCCCAAGTAACAACTGCTAATTTAGCAGCATCCAATGCAACAGTATCAGAAGCACCATTACCCACATAGTAAACGATACGCCCAGCACCAGCAACATCACCACCATCTAAACCAGCAACTTTAATTGTTGATTCATTGCTTACAGAAACACCAGCAGCATCAATACCTTGATCATTGATATTGGCATCATCTAACAATGGAATGTAGTGATATCGTTTAATTTTCTTACCCATATTTTTAGGCATATTAGTAGTATCAGCTAATTGACCAAAATATGTTTCGCGTTTTGCTTCCATCAAAGCATTTTTGTTGTAGTAATCAGTACGGAATTGAGTACCAA
>VAOX01053573.1_pt1 | contig 41016 bp, 35 predicted proteins | sample 3393891 | NCBI WGS metagenome assembly VAOX01 (sample SAMN08290429, study PRJNA428436) | hydrothermal vent metagenome | isolation source: Deep-sea hydrothermal vent chimney | place: Indian Ocean: Southwest Indian Ridge | depth 2822 m m
CAGACCACGTTTAATTTTTACTGTTAAGATCTTAACAGTAAAAATTAAACGTGGTCTGTCCCCTATTTTCCCCTGTCCCCTATTTTCTGCTTATAGCCTCTTCCCGTATACTCTTATATTAAAGTACAATCAGTACACTGCAGTCAGAAATCGAGCCCGCCTAAAATAGAGGGCTGTGATCGATGGCCACTAATAATCCCAAACAGGAATAAAGAATTTATGTCATTTGATAAAGATTCTCTGAATATCGTGATTTTGGCCGCGGGCAAGGGTACGCGCATGAAATCAAATCTCCCGAAAGTGATGCACCCTCTGGCAGGTAAACCCCTGGTTCAGCATTGTTACGACACTGCTCGAAAAATAAGCACAGGTCCTGTGCAAATTATTTATGGTCATGGCGGTGAGTTGGTTCGAGACTCATTATCACAGCTTGATGCCATTTGGGTGGAACAAGCCGAACAATTAGGGACTGGGCATGCCGTGCAGCAGGCAGTGCCCAATATTGACGATGAACAAACGGTTCTGGTTTTATACGGTGATGTGCCTTTACTCGATACAGAAACCTTAACTGTACTGGTGGGCCAGGTGCATGCCAGCAGTATGGCATTGCTAACAGTATCGCTGGATGATCCCAGTGGTTATGGGCGTATAGTCCGAGATGCTCATGATAACGTAAAACGAATCGTTGAACATAAAGATGCGACCGATGCTGAAAAATTAATTACCGAGATTAATACCGGCATACTCGCTGTGCAAGGCCGTTGGTTAAAAAAATGGCTATCGGATCTTGAAAGTGATAATTCTCAAGGGGAATATTATTTAACCGATATTATTGCTATGGCAGTGGATGACAGCGTGACAGTCACTACCTGCGCTCCTTCTACAGTTGCAGAGATACTTGGGGTTAATGATAAAAAGCAACTGGCCTATCTCGAACGAATTTACCAACGCCAACAAGCTGATACTTTAATGGAAAACGGCGTGACTTTACATGACCCTGCACGCTTTGATGTGCGAGGTAGTATTACCGCAGGCTCAGATGTCAGCATAGATGTGAATGTTGTCTTTGAAGGAACAGTGGTCTTGGGCAACGGCGTGTCGGTCGGAGCAAACTGCTATTTAAAAGATGTTGAAGTTAAAGATAATGTACATATATTACCAAACAGTGTGTTAGATGATGCAGTCATTGGCGCTGGCTGCCGCATTGGACCTTTTGCGCGAATTCGTCCAGGAACAGTGTTGCATGAGCAAGTACATATTGGTAATTTCGTGGAAGTTAAAAAATCGGAAATCGCCAATGGCAGTAAAGTGAATCACCTGAGCTATATTGGCGACAGCAGCATAGGCAGTAACGTGAATATCGGCGCAGGAACCATTACTTGTAACTACGATGGCGCTAATAAAAGCCGAACTGTTATAGAAGATAATGTCTTTATCGGCTCTGATACACAATTAGTGGCACCAGTGACTGTTAAAAGTGGATCAACCATTGGCGCAGGGTCTACCATTACCAAAGACACCCCTGAAAATGAATTAACATTATCGCGTAGCAAACAACAAACTATTCGCGGCTGGAAACGGCCACAGAAAAATTCTTGATGTAATGGGGTCAGACCCCATTTAATCTTACAACAGATTAAGGTCGTTCAATGTGTGGCATAGTCGGTGCAATTGCACAACGTGATGTAACAGAAATTTTACTCGAAGGCCTAAGGCGTCTTGAGTACCGCGGATATGATTCCGCTGGGCTAGCTATTATCAATTCCAGGCAAGAGCTACAGCGTTTGCGTAGTCTTGGCAAAGTGGCCGAACTTGAAAAAGTTGTCGCGAATGATACACCCTCTGGTCATAACGGCATAGCCCATACTCGGTGGGCTACTCATGGTAAACCTAGTGAAAGCAATGCCCATCCACATGTCTGTAATAACAAAGTGGCGCTGGTACACAATGGTATTATTGAAAATCATGAGGCGCTGCGCAAAGCACAAAGCGACTATGACTTTACGTCAGAGACTGATACTGAAACCATAGTCCATCAGGTATGCGACTACCTCGATAAGGGGCAATCTTTATTACAAGCAGTACAAGCCACCACTAATGACATTGAAGGCGCTTATGCACTTGGCGTGATTAGCCCCAATAGCCCGGACATGATGATTGCCGCTTCACACGGCAGTCCCTTAGTTATTGGTATTGGTGTTGGAGAATATTTTATCGCTTCAGACATTGCGGCGCTAATTCCTGTGACCCAACAATATATCGTGTTGCACGATGGAGACACCGCTGAAATTACTCCAAAAGGTGTAACCATTTACGATGCGGATCACAAACCGGTTGAGCGTGAATTACGTATTTCCGAACTAAAAGCAGACTCAGTGGACAAGGGTGAGTTCCGCCATTTTATGCTCAAGGAAATTTATGAGCAACCCGAAGCAATCAGCAATACACTGGAAGGACGTATTCATAATGATTTAGTCATCGAGGAATCATTTGGAGTGAATGCCACTGAAATTTTTGACAAAATTAAATCCGTACAAATTCTTGCCTGTGGTACCAGTTATCATGCAGGCTTGATCGCACGTTATTGGCTTGAAGCACTGGCGGGCATTCCCTGCGTGGTGGAAGTAGCGAGTGAATTTCGTTATCGCCGACCGGTGGTAAATCCCGATGCTTTAGTGATTACCATTTCACAATCAGGTGAAACATCAGATACTTTAGCGGCCTTAAAAGAAGCAAAACGTCTTGGCTTTGGACCGACTCTCTCAATTTGCAATGTTCCTGAAAGCCCATTGGTACGCGCATCCGATTTAGTGTTAATGACACGTGCCGGCCCCGAAATAGGTGTCGCCTCGACTAAAGCTTTTACGACTCAACTAGTAGGACTAATGTTATTAGTATTAGTACTCGCCAGACGTAACGACAACTCTGACGATGCAGTAAAGAAAGAAAAAAATATTGTACGCGGCCTAATGTCATTACCACGCCTGATTGAAGACGTGTTAAAACTCGACGAGGATATTCAAACACTCGCCGAAGATTTTTCAGATAAACATCATGCACTGTTTTTAGGTCGCGGTGCACAATATCCTGTTGCAATGGAAGGCGCGCTTAAGCTCAAAGAAATTTCCTATATTCATGCAGAAGCTTATCCTGCCGGTGAATTAAAACACGGCCCCCTCGCACTGGTTGATGATTCTATGCCAGTGATCGCAGTGGCACCTAATAATGAATTAATGGAAAAACTGAAAACCAATATTCATGAAGTACGCGCACGTGATGGCCGCTTGTATATTTTTGCCGATAAAACCATGCAAATAGAACCCGACGAAAACTTAACTGTTATTCCAATCGTGGCCATAGACGACTGCATTGCACCAATTTTATATACAGTACCACTACAATTATTTTCGTACTATGTGGCACGACTTAAAGGGACTGATATCGATCAGCCACGTAATTTGGCGAAATCGGTTTGTGTGGAATAGTAGTGAAACAGTGGTATAGATTTGTGGAGCTACAATAAAGTTTGATAATATACGTGAAAGTTTGATAATATAGATCGTACTTGTGTGCGAGAATTTCCTATTCAAAACCCCTACTATTTATCGGGGGGACTACAGTACCAGTTTTTTCAACTCGAGTTCCATTTGTACGCTGTGTAATGACATGACCGAGATTCCGAGACTGGCCCATGACAACAAAATCAACGTCATTATTCATGGGTGTTTGATGACACGTGCTAAGATATCCTGACTAGCGGAGCACATCGATTTTCCTACGGCAGTGGCAAAGATCTGTTTTCCAACCTTTTCAAATAAAGGTAATCCCGTTTGCGTCTCAATTCGCTTAATCTGAATAGAAACAGCAGGTTGGCTAATGCATAACTCTTCAGCAGCAGGTCTATAGTTCCCCAGGTGGGCCACAGCTTCGAATAATTTCAGCTGTTGTAAGGTAAAGTGCATAGTTTTTCAGGAATAAACAAATGTATATGTAATATATAATAAAAAATAATTATTTTAAATGGTTAAATCAGTCTATATTGCCTGATCGCTGGTAACAAACCCTAAGCACTATTAAGGCCGTTGTTACCCATCGAAGATGTACTGGTGATGACACTTGTTTCTACAGACAATCTGGATCTCCAAAAAAACACGCATTATAGATACCTAAAGAATTATATTTGCTCTAGGAGGCAAAAATGGCTGATAAAGAAGTTAAAGGAAAGGAACGCTATAAATCTGGCGTAATTTCTTATAAAAAGATGGGCTACTGGCAGCCTGATTACACACCAATCGATACAGACGTAATCGCTATGTTTCGTCTTACACCAGCAAAAGGTGTTGATCCAGAAGAAGTAGCTGCTGGCGTTGCTGGCGAATCTTCAACTGCAACTTGGACAGTGGTTTGGACTGACCGTCTAACAGCTTGCGAAATGTATCGTGCTAAGTGTTACAGCTGTGAACTTGTTCCTAATACAGGACCTGGCACAGAAACAGAAGCCCAGTACTTCATCTACATTGCTTATGATATGGATTTATTCGAAGGCGGTTCTATCGCTAACGTTACTGCTTCTATTATTGGTAATGTATTCGGCATGAAAGCATTGAAAGCGCTTCGTTTAGAAGACATGCATTTCCCAGTGGCTTACATGAAAACTTTCGACGGTCCAGCGACAGGTATTATTGTAGAACGTGAGCGTATGGATAAATTTGGTCGTCCACTTCTTGGTGCGACTACTAAGCCAAAACTAGGTCTGTCAGGTCGTAACTACGGTCGTGTAGTTTATGAGGCACTTAAAGGTGGCCTGGATTTCGTAAAAGATGACGAAAACATTAACTCACAGCCATTCATGCATTGGCGTGATCGTTTCCTTTACTGTATGGAAGCTGTTAACAAAGCATCTGCTGCCACTGGTGAAATTAAAGGTCACTACCTAAATATCACTGCTGCAACAATGGATGAAATGATCGAACGTGCTGAGTTCGCTAAGGACTTAGGTTCTATCATCGTAATGATCGATTTGGTTATCGGTTATACAGCGATTCAATCAATGGCTAAATGGTGTCGTGCGAATGACATGATTCTGCATTTGCATCGTGCTGGTAATTCAACTTACTCACGTCAGAAAAACCACGGCATGAACTTCCGCGTTATCTGTAAATGGATGCGTATGGCTGGTGTTGATCACATTCATGCAGGAACTGTTGTTGGTAAGCTTGAAGGCGATCCGGCTATGATTCATGGCTTCTATGACGTACTACGTGAGACTAAAAACGAAGTCAATTTAGAAAATGGTATTTTCCTTGAGCAGGATTGGGCTTCTTTGAATAAAGTTATGCCTGTTGCTTCTGGTGGAATTCATGCGGGTCAAATGCATCAATTAATACATCACTTAGGTGAAGATGTTGTTCTTCAGTTCGGTGGCGGTACTATTGGTCATCCACAAGGTATTCAAGCGGGTGCGGTTGCAAACCGTGTTGCACTTGAAGTGATGATTCAAGCACGTAATGAAGGTCGTGATTACTTGGCTGAAGGTCCTGAGATTCTGCAAAAAGCTGCTAAGACTTGTTCTCCATTAAAAGCTGCGCTAGAGACTTGGAAAGACATTACATTTAATTACGAGTCTACTGATACAGCTGACTACGCACCTACTGCTACTGCCAGTAACTAAGAGGAATTTTCAATTATGATGACTAACTACGGTAATCGTATGACACAGGGGCAATTTTCGTTTCTGCCTGACATGACTGATGAGCAAATTAGTGCACAAATCAAATATGCTCTTGATAACAAATGGTCTGTTAATGTTGAGTATACTGATGATCCACATCCACGTAATACTTACTGGGAAATGTATGGTATGCCTATGTTCGATATGACAGATCCAGCGGGTATTCTTTTGGAAATTAATGAATGTCGCAAGACTTTTCCAAACTGTTACATTCGTGTAATGGCTTCAGACGCAACTCGCGGTACTGAATCAGTGAAAATGTCATACATCGTTAATCGTCCTCCAAGTGAGCCAGGTTATAACCTGGTTCGTGAAGAACGCACTGGTCGTACTCAAGGTTACACAATCTTGCCTTACGCGTGCGACAAACCAGAAGGCGAACGTTCTTAATATAAGAATGTTTTAGCTGAAAGATTAAAAGGGCGGCTTATGCCGCTCTTTTTTTTAATAAGATTTACATCGTTTTAAATAAATTTCAGGAGTAGACCCATGTCAGAAGCGATAGAGAATGAAGAAAACGAAGCACCTAAGATCGTTATGCCAGATGACACCATAGTTGATTTGCAGGAAGAATTGCGCTTATCTAATATACAGGGTGTGCTTGAACAGCTTGATAAAGAATTGATCGGACTAAAACCGGTTAAAACACGTATTCGAGAAACGGCGGCTCTACTATTAGTGGATCGCGTACGTAATAAGATGGAACTCAGTGCTGCATCACCTACTTTACACATGAGCTTTACTGGTAACCCTGGAACGGGTAAAACCACAGTGGCATTACGCATGGCTGAGATTCTTCATCGCTTGGATTATGTGCGCACCGGCCAACTAGTGACCGTAACTCGTGATGATCTGGTGGGTCAGTATATTGGTCATACTGCACCAAAGACTAAAGAAGTTATTAAGAAGGCTATGGGCGGCGTATTATTTATTGATGAAGCCTATTATCTTTACAAACCTGAAAATGAACGCGATTACGGCGCAGAGTCAATTGAGATTCTACTGCAGGTAATGGAAAATAACCGTGATGATTTAGTGGTTGTCCTCGCAGGTTATAAAGACAAAATGGATACTTTTTTCCATTCAAATCCAGGAATGCGTTCGCGTGTTGCACACCATATCGATTTCCCTGATTACAGCCCAGATGAATTATTAGCCATTGCAAAATTAATGCTAGCAGAGTCAAACTATCGTCTAAGTCCTGATGCAGAGGTAGCATTACTTGAATACACAAAACGCCGCATGACCATGATTCATTTTGCTAACGCGCGTTCAATACGCAATTCATTGGATAGAGCTCGCTTACGTCAAGCGAATAGATTATTTAACAGCACCAATAAATCGGTGAGGAAAATTGACCTAATGACCATTGAGGCAGAAGATATCCTTGCAAGCCGCGTATTTCAAGAAGGTTCGCTAGATTTGGATGGCGACGAAGGTGCAGATGCTGAACCAACTGATAATTCTTAAAATATTGTCACAGAGGAAATTTAGATGACTATTGTAGAGTTTCATCAAGCCGCAATGGAGGCGCTTGCCGGAGAACCCGACAGCGCTATTTTAATAAATCTTGTTAAGCAAGCACAGGAACTAGCCGATATGGTCGGCTGGGCAGATAGTGTTATTGATAAAGACGATAAAGTCTCCGATGCTTTCACTGTATTGAAGGATAGGGCTCGCGTTCAACATGAAAAGACCGGTAATCAAAATATTGCGATTCTACATGATGCAGTCAGCGATCTACTCTCGGCAATATACAAACATGACGATGACCTAGCGCCTTCTAAGTTCGAAAATGACGATTCTGCCTAATGATAAATAAGGTGCTGAACGAATAACTTGTAGCAAAGCAACAAATCTGACTTGATTATTAAGGAGACTTAATCAGACTCTCCTTAAATAACCAATAATTAGCGTATTTTTGAAAATCATACTATGCTTTAGGTAGAGCTATGCAGTTTTTTATAAAACTCTGCATTCCTAAGAAATATAGGAGCTTAGTAATGAATATGCCAAATCCCCTCGATGAGCATGAAACATTGCATACCATGCATAAAATCGTTCCTGCAAAAGACTATAATCGTGTGCGTCTCGCATTGAAACGGTTAAGTAACCCCCTACAGATAGATCTCACTCCAATGAGGCAGCTTGAAATTATTCTTCATGACCAATACTGGTTGTGTTTTGATGGTTGTATGAATAATATGCCAGTACTGGCATGGACTGAATTTGAAACTACAGGTCGCTCTGCCCTCAATACACCAGTAGAATGCGAACTCAGGCTATATCATTACCATGCTGGCATGGTTATGGGCGAAGTACTTAAAGCTCTTGGTAAGTCACTGGAAGCAATGCTGGGTACCAAAAGATAAGGTTTGAGTTAAGTGTCCGCTGCGTAGCGGAGCTAAGCCTGGATGATGATTTGTTAGATTTTTTTACTAAAATGCAGACTCATTCCCCTCGAATTCTATAGCTACATATTAAGGAGTCTCTGATTACGTTTCCAGCAACGCAGTCAGTTTTGCTCTGTATTCACGTGCAATTTCAGGATCGATTGGCATGGTTGCATCAATGATTGCAATAATCATCTCTTTTGCAGCGCCTTCTTTATAGTCTGCTTTGTGCTCTTGTATGTAGAACAATTGATTAAGCGCTTGTTCTGTATTGGCTTCAGCAAGTTCACAGATGGCGCAATCAAGGCGTGCATCAAAATCATCCACGTTTAAAATGATATTTTCTTTTAATGTTTTAAGGCCAGCGGTCTGACTGGCTTTAGTCTTTATTTGTAATTGCCCAAATAGGCTTAAACCCGTATCGCTATTTTTATCAAGATCGGGAAGTTTATTAAACAAACCACCTGCTTGATCAAGATCACCCAAATCTATAAAGATTTGCACCATGTCCATCGCAATTTTTGTATTCGACGGATCTTGTTTAATGGCGTCTGATAATAAAACAATGGCTTCAGTGGTGTCACCCTTTAAATGAAGATCATGCGCCTGGTGACGCTTTTCTTCAATTTTACTGACAATATTAAAGCTATGTAGAAGGTCTCTAGCTTCTTCTTCAGAAAGTTCACCACCTATAGAAAAGACTTCCTTGGCATCAATAAATATTTTTAGCGTGGGTGTGGTTAAGATTTTGTATTGTTTAACGAGCGCTTTATTGTCGCTTACGTCAACTTCGGCAAGGATAAACTGTTCTGCAAACTCAGTTGCTAACTCAGTGAATAAATCGTGCATTTGCGCGCAAATCACCGATCTAAGATTAATAAAAAAAACAAAAACGGGCGCTTTGTTAGAGTTATCTAAAACGTATTGTTTAAAGTTACTGTCAGTGACATCGAAAATAATAGCTTGCTTGCTCATTGTTTAACCTTTAATTATTAATTGGGTCGCATTTAAACTGATCTGGTATCTGTAAGGCCAACGTGCGTTCATTTCTAGCAATAGGATGGACTGCCAGCGCTCAATAATATATTCATCATTATGAATAATCAATGCCTCACTATTCCCCGGCAACGTTGTATGAAGTGATTGTAATCAACCCTTCCACTTTTTGAGTCTAACGTTTGAGCCTACGGTATCTCCACGAACACTTAAAAAGTTAGATAAAACAACGAGGCAGGATCGATATTTGCTTTTTTATCTAATAGTAAGTGACCAAACATACCAAAGGAGACACGATGTGTGCCATAAAAGTATAGAGCGCTCTGTCAGAGCCTATGTGGCTCACTAAGGAGATGACAATGAATATTATTTATTGATCCATCCATTGACTTGAGCGGGAGTCCGTATAATTTGTATCGTTTTCTCGCTGTCATCAAAGGTCTTCGAAACACAACAGTCGCACCCAATTAAAGACACGAAATTATCTAACAAACCTATAATGGACGACATTGATGCTACAATCACAGTAAGGGGTTTTTGTATGGTTGAGTTTTTCAATACTATGAACTATTATGGTATTTACTTAATCGAACTATCGGTAAGAATATTGTGGCTCTGGAAACGGGCCTAGACTCAATGTAGAAGATAGGTGGTAATCATGAGCATGCGATACAATACGTGGGCATCGAAATGGATCGAAGATAACATCCTTCCCGGTGCCAATTCTGACGTTGAGACCTTCGAAGCGAAGGCAAAGCGGCTGATGAAACAAATGAACGTCGAGGGGGCGGAGGCCAGGTTCAAAGATTTCGAGATCAAAGAGGAGCAGTCGCGCCTTGCGCCTCTGATTCTGGATGCGGTTTCAGATCAAACTGATTTCGACTACGATGTCTATACGCTAAAGAGACTCCTGGCGGAAGAGCTTGAAGACGGTGACTGAGTCGCGCCATCCGGCTCGCTCATATTCTCTAATTTTTACTATCAGGTTTTCTCATTTGAACACTTCCAAATTCATCTCAGGCAAGACATAACCATAACCATAACCGTCCATTAAATCGGTCTCGTTCAAATCGCACATCAATGCGAAACATCACACAGGGACTTAAAGGCTTATTGCTTGTTAAGTTTCTAAAAGAGCAATGGTTGTGTCAGCTGTTATTTTGTTTATAGCAAACTGCACTTCACAGTATTCGGTCTCTTCACATATCACTGTTGGGTCATCAGCACAACAGCTGCCAGCGATTGTCCCGGCGTAGAAAATCCCCGTTTTTGCACAAATGTTGGATGCGGTTTCTGTGATATTATGAATCAGAACGCTAATATCGGAATCGCTAACGTAGCTGCTTTGTGACAACCCTTGCTGTAAGGGAAGTAGCTCAGGGCTAAGCCCTTTTATTTCATCTTTTAAAATACTCTTAAAACCGGGGGTTCCCCAAGCTTTTAATGCTTTAGTGAGTTTAATCATTGGCAGCTCTCGATCGTGTGAATATGTGGCATCATTCTTAGTTAGATATTTTTGTCTTTGATATAGGTAGGCTTTCCATCAAGGCTGACCTGATTTTTCTCTAGCCAGTAATCTTTGATGCCGGTACTGCCTTTTTTTAATGCCCAATCATTGAGCTGCTGTCTGTCTTCGACACTGTCATAAAGTGGTACACCCATACCACAAGATGTTTGAACAAGATCGACGCTAAGATCGAACACTTGTCTTGCGCCAGGATTCGGATTGAATAAGGAATATAGTTCGTTCCATTCCGCGTCATTTTGATGGATGACCTTTGCCGTTCCATACAGGCGTAGGATCATAGGAGTACCTTCAAAAGCGGTAAACATTATGGTCATACGAGGATCTTCTTGAATATGTGAAGAAGTCTCATTGCCACTTCCGGTCACATTTAGCCACACCACTCGGTTCTCACCCACGACTCGTAAAGTATCCATTCCTTTAGGAGAGATATTGACTCTACCTTCAGCAGTTGCTGTGCCTACAAAAAATAGTTTTTGATTTTCGATAAACTGTTTAAGCTTGTCAGGAATTTCTGTATATTGTTGAGCCATTTTGGTGCTTCCTTCATGTGCCTAACTTTACCTATTGATAAAGGCTTCATTTACTATCAGGATTATAACATAAGTTTTTGATTGTCAGTGCAGGTCTAGTTGCTTGAAATGGCTTTTTTCAACGGGGTAGCGTGCAATACCAGGAGGCAGTTCTAAAGAAACATATTTTATAGACATGTCACCAAAGTGAGTCATTACCCACTAGTTTACGAGACAGTAAGCATCAACCCAATCTAAACTGTTGGAGGTAAAATCATATCGAGGAATAATTGACTATACTAGGGGAAGCTCTAAAGGCAGTTATAAATATCAAGCAGAGGGGTTGTATAATCACAATTCAATATCGTCAATAAAGCTGCATAAAAACAGTAAAATATCATACTGAAATTGCGATTATTCAGCGAAATTCCCTTTATGTTCAGGCGTCGGGTATGCCTATGAGCAAGAAAAATATGGGCGAGGGCAATCAAAGCGATAAAGATACTTCTGCAACTAGGCAGTGCATTAACTCATGTGAAATTTATAAAAGGAGTAGGTACACCAGCCAAGCCTGCACCACCGGATGCACTTTGGACGCCGTTTAATATCCGCCTCTAGTATTTATTAAGGATCATTTTAACATTGGGAAAGAGACCTGTTTTGGCATAGACCCGTTATTTTTTTATTCATTAATTTTAGATAGCGTAAATCTATAGAAACTTAATGGCGACATTATACTATTTACAAATAGCCTGTTTGCAGTTGAAGGTGTCCTGACTAACTATTCTATTCAGTTACCGTTCAGTATTACATTGGCATTATGAAACTCTACAAAAAAATTAACAACTATAAAGGGAATAACATGAAAAAAATTATGGCAATAGCGGTAATTGGTTTAATGATCGCTACTTCAAATGCTCATGCGGGTAAACGCAAACATAAAGGAGGAGGGCAAAAATATTCGACTAATTCAAAAATTGTTAAACGTAACAAGGGTAATAAAAATACTCGTAACAAGCCTACTGCAAGTAGGAAAGATATTACTATTGAAGTAAAACCTTCGGCTAAGGGAAGTAGGCGTTCATTAAGCACTTTTGAGGAAATGTGGTAGCACGAGAGATAATGATCTGGGGGGACTCCGACTTCCACGACAAACTGATTTATCGGTTCTGGCTGAATAAAAGTATATAAATATGGGCTACTAATGAAAACTCGAGTGTGGTTATGAGTCCTGGAATGTACTTTTTGAGTATTAAATTGCAGCGCTAAGAACTTATATTTAGAACACTGTTAGGCTTTTTCTTGATATTACGTTATCGAGCCAACTTAAACAATAGCGTTACCCAGTGATCCAGTCGTTTTGTCGCCATTTCATGTCCCGCTTCTGCGTTAAGTTGCTTTCGGTCGGAATTATTTAAAAGCCGAGTCGCGGCCTGAACCAACTGTTTGCGGAAGTCGTCTTTATCTTGTCGCCAGACTACTACCTCATGATATAAACCAAGTTCAGTCGCGCGTTCGGCGTTTGTGATTTGCTCTGGCTGGTCGGTTCTGATTAAGATAATCGGTTTGTCATATACCATCGCAATCGAGAGCGACGCCATGCCGGGTGCGGATATGATTAACTCATTGTTAATCGCCGTGCGTACAAATTGTGTGTCTTGCGCTAGCCATCCCGGCCGGTTTGCGTAACCTTCGCCGACACAATGGCGATCAAGGCGTAAATCACATAGTCCCTGTTCCAATGCTTCGGCTAAGGATGTTTCACTAAAGTGAGGGTTAAGGTATACGCTCGCTGTTTGCGTTGTCTTCGTTGTTTGTACGGACTCAGGATTATGCTCGGCAACGACCACAGGTGTCGGCAGCTGGAAGCAGTTATTGGTTTGTGTGTGTGCTTGTTTAAACGCAAAATCGTGTTCAATACGTCCGTGAGCCAAATTGGTTAATCGACTGACTATTCTGCTAAATTTTGTTGACATCCATTTCGGCAAGCGTTCGTCGTAGCTATTTTCATCTTCTAATGCCGCACGTAGGCTTACTCCATAAACATGAACAATTTTTCTGCGCCATTTTGGGATCAGCCCCATAAACAATAGGGCCGGGTGAAAGGAATCGTTGATAACCAGGTCTACTTGGCGAAAGTGTTTTTGTAAGCTGAAAATATCCCGTAGCATTCGCCCAGGCCGAAAGATATAAGCTAATATATTTCGATTGGATTCACGCCGTAGCATATTCTGGGTGCTATCGAATTGTACTGCGTAATGCCTGGACAACAGAGTTGATTTGATATCAAATCCTGCCAGAAAGGCTTGACCGGTGTCAGATGTTGTCATGACGTTCACGGTGGCACCCACAGAGCGTAACGCGTGCGTGAGTATTTGTGCGCGCATCAAATGGCCGCGCGCATCTGCTGTGGCCAAATATAAAATTCGAGGATTACCCATAACACTTACTCATAATATTGGCATAGAATCGATAAATTATTCACCATGATATGAAAGCGCTTTCGCATCCGCTGAAGTACGACCAACGGTATTGATGCCGATGCTACGCGCCAATGCACCGAGGGTGTCCACCAGAGAAAAACCAATGATAAGGCCATACGCCATCATTCTGCGCACGCCATTGATCACTGGCATGTCCTGTCTATTAATCGACTTAAGGCTAAAACCGAGTCGACCCAACATCACACACAAAGGTCCGATCGGTCCGCTACGCGCCAGCCATCGCCAGCGGCGATGAATATGGGTGCGAATAATATGCGGGGTCAACTCTACACTATCCTGTCCGCGCATCCAGCGGAGTTTTAGTGCTTGTCGGCGAGTATCGGGCAGTCGATGTTGTGTGTGGGCTAATGCTGTATAGACTATAGGAACTCCGTCTGACTTTAAGTGCATCCCCATGACTTGGCAATGCCCACGATACATACCGCTGATTTTTTGATAGCGATAATGCGCAAAAACTTCTCGTTTAAACACAACATTGTTAGCATAAAAATTAGAGGTAGTGTTGGCGCCCAGATTATTGCGAAAATACATAAAATCGATGGTCGTTAATGCTGTGCCAACAAGATTGTCTGGATAGCTGGTTCGGCCTGCAACAACACGGGTGTCGGCTTGTTTCGTAAACGGTAACAGAATTTGTTCCAACCAGTCGTTATCAGGGATACAATCCGAATCGGCAAATACCACATAGTCACACTCTTCTTTGTCGGTGGCATCAAAGCCGGTATTCTTTGCTTCGTAGTAGCCAACCGTATTTTCGATTGAAACAAAATCAATATTGTATCCCGCTAACTGCTCAATAGACTGACATGTTTCCATCGGCAGACCATCATGAGTAATCACAACTTGTGTTAGTTGATGCAAGCTAATGGTTTGTGATTTTAAATGTTCGATAAGCCTGTTCAGGCTATGGGTGACGAGCTCTATGTTGTCGCCACCACGCAAGTTATTTGTCTCTATAACGATGGCGGTTTTTCTAACTATTTGATTGATCTGCATGATACCTCCTTATTTTTTTCATCTGAATTATGTCGTATCGAAAATACTAACGTTTCTGTCTTTAACCGAAACTTTTTTCTATAATATCTTTAGCGTCCATTCGTAACAATAGACTGAACGGACTAATCGTTCACGCTATATAGTCCGGTCAGTAAATGTTAAGTTTCATAAGACTGTTTCAAAGCCTTACACGTTAGTGTTACTGTATCGATTACCTTACTGACGCAAATATAAACGCTAAGAACTACAATACAGGTTAATACGTTAACTTAAAAACCTCGAACCAGTTACTAGTTCAGGAAATAACTATGGTACCGCTGCATTTACCCAATCACCTTGTTAGAATCTCACTAGTCAAATCGCTGGGCGCGCTGCTTGCCGACTGGCTGTTGATCGCTATCTGTTTTGCAGTCGTGATATGGTTTCCCCATGCTATAACCTATATTCTGGCTGCGATCATTATCGCCAGAACCCAATTGGCCCTAGCCGTGTTAATGCACGAGAGCGCGCATGGTGTATTTCATACTAACCGACGACTAAATGATTTACTGGGGCAAGTTTTTACTGCGGCTCCATTGTTTATATCGATGTACGGTTATCGACGAGGACACATGCAGCATCATATTGCGCCTATGACCGAGGACGACCCGATATCGGTAGTGTTTCGAATAGGGGATTATCCTATTTCCAGAAAACAACTCTGCTGGCGTTTGTTTATGGATCTGACGAGTATCGCTTATTTCCAAATGCTCTATGACTTACTTAACGGAAAATCAAAACAAGTGCTTCAAAACACAAGGGTAAAATCGGGTAAAAACAGATCGAGTAGAAACAGAACAGTTTTAGTCGTGACCTCAATCCTGGCCATCAATGGATTACTATTTACTTTGTTAGCCACACTGGGACATGGTGCATTATATTTTGGTCTATGGGTGTTGCCAGCGCTGACCTTTCTGCAGGTATTTGCACGCATTCGTGCTATTACTGAACATGCCGGCTATCCACCTGGCGACGACCAAGCGAAAAATGCCCGCACAATTGTTCGGCCGAGCTGGCAAACTTTTTTTTTCGGGCCACACTGCATCCACTACCATATTGAACATCATCTTAACGTTCGCGCTCCGTTTTATCATTTGCCGGATATTCACGCGTATTTGAACACAAAAGGAAAGTTACCACAGGAAAATTTATATCGTGGTTACGGGAAGGTCCTTGCAGATGTGACCTTTTGACCATGATCCGATTCCGACGTTACGTTCTATAAAAAGCGACTAGCCATAGTTTGCCCTATTCGTTTTTGAAACTCACTCCCAGAACAATATTAAAAATCTGGACTCTAATTTATATAATTAGTAATAGTGCTGAGTGTTTTTGTTATTCCTAAATTAATTTTGAATGTTGGGTAGTCTGCTTGTCAAAGTAGTAGGCAACGTGTTGTTTTAGTTGGACGACGACTTATAAATCCCTTATTATTAGTGAATATGGAAAACCTACTCAACATTGCAGCCACGATCAATTCAACACAAGCAGAAGGGCCTGGCCATCGTTTTGCACTTTGGGTGCAAGGTTGTCCGTTAAATTGTCAAAACTGTTGTAACCCTGAACTACTCTCGTTTAAACCTCAGCGCTGGCATTCTATTGATGAGCTTGTTAAATTAATCGCTGTTCAAAAAAATATTGAGGGCGTTACATTTTTGGGCGGAGAGCCTTTTTCCCAAGCAGCATCGTTGGCACTATTGGCTGAGAAAGTTCGGGCTAGTGGTTTGTCAGTAATGGTATTTACCGGCTATACAAAAAATTATATAGATAGTCAAAAAAATCAGGAATGGTGCGCGTTACTGGCACAAACTGACTTATTAATAGATGGCCCATATGTCGAGAAATTACATGCCAATAACATTCGCTGGATAGGTTCAAGCAATCAAAAGATACATTTTCTTACAGACCGGTATAGGCATCTACAGAAACAGAAAAATGCTTGGGATACAGGCTCAAATTCAATAGAAATCCGTTTACTTGATAATACAATCACGGTTAACGGATTTCCCGACCCTAAAGTGAATCAGTGGCTAAATACACTAAAGATCAAGTCCTGAATTACAGAAAAATAGCTCAGTTCAATTTTATACCCTTTGTAGTTGGTTATTTTTCTGGTAAGCATATAACCCATGCTAATCTTCTGCCTATTGGGCGATCAGAGGTGCTCACTGAATACACGTGTGATATTTTAATACAGTTATTACCTAAAGCTGTTTGGCTTAAGTTAGCGCATGCCTTTGGTTGGACTACACAAGACTATTTACTAAATGAAAAAGTCAGTTCGGGAAAATTATGGGATTCTTGTAAGGAGAATGACAGCTTTTTAACCTTTAGTGATTATTCGATAGAATTGCTAATTTGCTTATTTAATGATGCGTCTGTGAACAAAAAGAAAGACGATAGTTATATTCAAATAACATCGAAATGTAAAACTAATGGAGATCTTGTTCTTGAATTTTTAACTTATCTATTATGGCTTGAATCTGGGCATCCAAATAAAAATAAGGTGAAAACTTTTAATCATAATTTTTTATGTCAATTAACTAAGCCGTATAAAGGTTCTAGCCACAATAAAAGAAGACGACAAACACATGATTTGGCTAGCGTAAAATCTATTTGGTTTATGTTGCCCTGGCTAAACAAATATTGGGCTTCCGATTGGGTTAAATCTGAAAAGAGGCGATGGAAGAATATCGATACCTTTATCGATTATTCAGAGAAACAGAACACTATATTAGACTCGTGGTTCAAATTTTTAGTCGACAACGAATTTTACGATCAGCTTAATGTTTTCATGCGCTACTATCATGGCTGGCGTGAGTCAGGTTTAGTAAAAATAGAGAAAAATGTCAATAAGCTATGCGCCGGGATACGCTTAAGTGAACGTCAGGAACTGATTTTCAGGTTGCAAGTACACTTTGATCTTATTGAGAAACTAGAGGCGCTATACAATAACTTTATTACTACGCATCCTATCGAGCGTGATGCCGTTATTGCTCGTTATCTAACAGACTATGGGAAATTAAAATTTTCTAAAGTAGCAAAGGATTGGCGTACTTTACGTAGCAGTTTAGTAGCGGTAGTAGGGTAGTAAAACTTTAAATTCGATCAAAAAAGGGCCGAAATATTATCTTATGAGTCAAATTTATCATATACAACTTAAGACAACAGTGTGTCGTGAAATCAGTGCAAGGGATTCAATTTCTTATCCGCTAGAATTGACTGAAATATTGCCGCAAACTGAAATGCTCGACCTTCTGAAACAGGCGTTACTTAATAAAGGGTGGCAGCAGCAAACTAATGGTACCTTGACTAATACCGGAAGCGTGGGTGAAATACTTACTATTGATCTCGACAATAAAACCTTGGTGGCGAGTCTCGACAGTTTAAAAAATATTTCCACAGAAGTCTCTATTGATGAGAGGGTTGATGCTTGGGAAAAAGAAGATGCAGAGAATTACGGTAAGTCACTGCTTGATGATAAAGTAAAAAATGTAAATAATGTCCTGAACACTGAAAAAACTCAATTACAGAATAATTTGACTCAGCAACTGCTTGACTCTGAACAACAACGTATGCAATTAATTAATGAAGCGACGCAAGAGGTTTATCGTGATGCACTTACACGTAAAGCAGGACAGCTTGGCGAAATTATTTCAGTCAATGAATCTACCAATTCATCTGGAGAGTACGAGCTTATTATTAAGGTTACACAATAATGGTCCACTCTCGATATGTTGCTATAAATGATTTACCTACACAAATAGAAAATGATGATGCAATTGAAGCTGTATATGGCACTGAGCTCAATTGGATATGGAGCAAGTTGGAGCAAAACTTATCTGTATTATTAGAGTGTGATAAACAGCTTAGTCTTTATCTGTATCGAAGTATTCGACAACGATGCCGAAATTCTGCTACCAGTAAACAACTCCACTTGCTGAGTGGGCATGCGATGAATTCCACTGAGCACTCTGGGCCTCAACCTTCCCTACTGCAAAGATTACTAAATCAGATTCAAGAGGTGGTCTTCAGTGGTGAATCCGATCAAATTGTAGTGTTAAATCATCTCGATATACTCACTACCACGACGTCATCTGCCTTAAGTAATGAAACACGAGAAGCGGCAGCGCTTTTATATGAAAACCCTAACACTGTTTATCTTGCGTTTAAAGATCCGTGTTTTGAAATACCAAAAGTGATCGAGTCACTTTTTACTGTAAGGCGGTCACTGATCGGCATTTCAAGAGAAAGTATCAGCAAATTAATTACTCAAAATGAGGCGCGAAAATTTGCACTTGAACAAATTGATCCTTATAGCATGTACAAGTATTTCTCAGGATTAAATGCAATAAGAGTCCGGCAAATTTTGTCCCATATAGAGCACAGGTTGGATTACAATCCTGCTCATCCCGAAGTGGTTGCAGAAATCTACCGGGATATAAGAAGTATGACGGTATTTTCCAATATAGAATTACCAAATGTTAGCCTCGACGATGATATTGGCGGCTATACGGGGGTTAAACAGCAACTTAATCAGGAAATTTTAGAACTGTTGCAGCGTAAGGATATTCTAGAGTCACCTGAACAAATTAAATCGATTGAAGAACTAATCCCTAAAGGAATAATATTGCATGGGCCACCAGGAACCGGAAAGACATTTTTTGCGAAAGCAATTGCTACCTCATTAAATGCGGCTATTTTTATCGTGTCTGGTCCCGAGTTGAAGAGTAAATGGGTCGGTGAATCAGAAGAAAATTTACGTCGCGTGTTCTTTCAAGCACATCAATCTGCTCCGTCCATTATTGTATTCGATGAATTGGATTCCTTTGCCTCAAGTAGAGGAAATTATACTGGCAGTGGTGTTGAGCATAGCATGGTAAATCAGTTGCTCACTGAAATGGATGGGTTTAGAACTGATGAATTAGTATTTGTTATAGGTACGACAAACTTTATGGAGTCGCTTGATTCTGCATTGTTAAGACCGGGACGCTTTGAGTTAGCTATTGAAATCCCTTACCCCGAAGAGAGAGATCGTAAGGCCATCCTTGATTTGTATAAAGCTAAGATGGCCCTAAATATTGAAAACGATATAATTGATTATGCAGTACAACGTACCGCCGGTTATGCTGAACTCACACATCGCATGCGTTATAGTGGAGATCACTTATACGCACTTATGCGATTCCTTAAGCGTGAAGAAATTAGGCAAAACAAGATTGGACAGGCAATAACTAAGCAAGACATTGATCAAGCGATAGGCAGCAAACAAAATCGTGTATCCTTAAGCAAAGATGAGGAAAAGACAATTGCAGTTCATGAAGCCGGCCACGCAATTCTTGCGTATGTGTTACCTCATTGCCCTACGATAGAAAAAATTACAATCGCTGCCGACGATAATGAAACTTTGGGTTATGTGCTGCAAGCGGTAAAAAAGAATAAGTATATTACTACAGAGGATGAACTGCTGGATGATATTTGCGTCCTTCTAGGAGGGCGGTTAGCAGAGATTCTTACCCTTAATACTGCTTCTCTAGGGGCGTACAATGATTTACAGCGAGCCACTGAAATTGCCCGTATGATGGTTGAGGATATGGGAATGGCGGAGAGTATTGGTTTAAGGACTTTTTCTTTGCAAGGCGATCAGTCTGGCATAAATCAGGGACGCCAAGAGATCTCTGAATCTACTGCAATACTCATAGATAAAGAAATTAATGGAATTCTATCACAACAAGAACGACGAGCAGATCAATTATTATTGGATTATAAAAGTGAACTTGAACGATTGACCCAGTCTCTGAAAGAGAATAAATCTGTAGATTTAAAAGAATTAAAGGCCATTTTTTGTGGACGTGACTTCAAGGAGCCTTATGGCGAACATAACGATTAAGTTGGTTTTTAATAAAGAAACCGGGAAAAAAGATATTTATATAGACTTCGAATCGGATTCCGATGCAATGCCTATAGAGCATGAACAACAGCACAAATTGATCCTTGAAAAGTTGTTGGGAAAAAATGTACTTCAGGAAAGTGAAGTGGGTGAGGTTATAGTGTCACGAGGCCAAGAAAAGAATGAGCCATCAACGTCGACCAGTCAAACTCCAAGAAATAAGCTAGATCAGGGACAATGATGAACAATAACGCTTTATATTTTCCTGACGAAGATTATTTTGCTAGTTTTATTCATAGTTTGAATGAAAATCTGGAGGGTGAATTTACACTATTTAATGTTGGTTCATTTTCAAAGCACCCAGGTGGTTTAATATTAACGGGAGTTAATACTGAACAATCCACCTATATTGAGCTTAAACCGGTACAAATAGATGATATCGTCGATAGTTCAAAAGCAACTTATCAGTCACGTAAGATTATTGAATTCCAGGATCAGCAAGGTTCACATGCAGCGACCGTTATTGGTGAAGTAAAAAAATTCTTTATTCTGGATTTAGTCGTCTTGCAAGAAGTTGAACAAGACCCTGCTTTATCTTGTGCTTACTTTTGGATAAAAGACCCCCTGTTACTTAAACAACTCATCACTCAAAGCATTCGGTTGGGGAACGACCGCATACAATTTGCCGAATTTCAAAGTGAATCTAAAAAAACACATATTGTAAAAATAGAGAATATTTCCTACTTTCTAATTCAAAATATGCTTGAAGACAATAGTAGTTGCGTCGATGTGTATTACCCTGTTATGGATGACTTATTCATAGCGTGGGGATATATCCATCCACTAGAGGATATCTGGAAAAAAAGTAAGAAGCCAAGAAGTCATTGGACATTCATCGATCATCACAACCAGACCCACAAAGTGGTGCCTATACAGTGGACAGATATCTATGAACTTCTAAATTTCGATCTAGAAATATCGAATTCACAACTTTCTACATTAAAAACGGTTGAGCTAGACCCATTTAGGATCCCGCTACAATTAGTCACAACATCTGGTGACGCCGGATCTAGTATGTGGCTTATACAAAAAAATTATCTCAGTAAATTCGAGGCTTTACTGGCAATCCTTGATGAGGATGATTTAGCGCCTTACGTAATCAATATAAGTGAAGATGAGTATGGTGAGAAACTCATATTTATCCGAGAAAAAACTCGAGCCAAGAATAAGCTGTTTATTGATTTTTCCGTTCAATCTTTCGCAAATTATCAGGGCTTTCAAAATCTATATTTACCTACTCAATTAGAGTTACAGCCCACTGTACGCCGCGATACTTATCGAATTCTATTTGACTTGAAACCAGGAATAAATACAGTGGTGCTTGGTGGTGAAAGCACTCGTATTGTAAAAATTTCTGACTCTGGATTTTATCCATTATCTCGCTATATCCACTATACGATCGATCAATCGCTTGAGACCCTACAGCCGGTCGTTGAAGGGTCTTACTTCAACTTGTCGGTATACACTAATCTGGCTAAAGCGGGGTTTTCTGTAGAAAAGCCACTTTCTCCTAATTCATTAGTGAATATGAAAAAAGAAGACGGCACTGAGGTCAGTACAGTGCAAGAAAGTGCTCCTTCAAATCCGGGAATTATTGATCGACTATTCGGTAAAAAGAAAGAAGAGAAATCGGTCATCGAGCCAATCGTAGACTCGAAAAAACAATTCGAAATAGAAGCGGAGCGAAATGTTATAGCTGACCCATCACTCCAAAATTGGCAAGAAATATTTCGGGTAAAACAATCTTTGCATAAAGATTATGATTTAGAGTCTTGTGTAGTGGGACTTATTTGGATGTTGAACCCTGGGGATGCTCAAGATTGCTTTACGTTATGGTACAAGCTTGTCTCTCAAGTAAATAAGGATGGTGGTGGAAAAGCATCAGAGGTAGAAAACGCGAAAGAACTAGTGCTCTCCATCGATCAGGTTGCTGAAGAAAATCTATCTCTCTGGTTACATAGCTCAATCAATGCCTTAAAAAGTATAGACAGCCAATTAAAAATTAAAGAAAAGTGGCTGTTGTGGCATATAGTATTATACAAAAATCGTGACACGCGAGAACAAGCCCGATTACAAGAAAAAATTCGTAATACAATCAGTGAGGGGATGGTAGCCACTGATGAAATACCTGAATTTATACGATCTAGGATATTCGCTGATCGTCTATTAGACACTAGCAATAACAATTATGACTTTAGTGTGGCAACTGATAATCTTGCATTACTTTCTGATGCGGTCGAAAAATTTAAAGTGCGTTCGATCAAAATGTCTGGGGCTGCCATTATCGTAAGAATATATTGCCGCGAAATGAGTATGAACTCATTTTCAATTAAACTGTTATTGCGGCTATTAGGGGATAATCGTACTGATTCAATAAAGTCAGTTGACATAATGGAGTTAGTGAGGCGTTTTGTTGAGGACTGCCCTGGAAGTATTCGCGGCTGGGTCGGTTTATATTTTCTTCATAGTTTTCCTAACACAAAAGAAATATCAAAATACTATAGGCGTCTAATAGCCAAATATGATTATAGAAAGAAAAAGAAGATGGATTCTGTTAATGAATTTCTGAAGCAACGTGAAGAGGCGGTAAATCCACTTGCGCTTCTTTCAATGAAGAATCGCAATCGCTATTATCCAAAAGGTAACAGACATGAGAAGGGAGAGTTAGCGGAAGCTGCTGCAAAACTACGTAAAGTTTCACTCACAGCTGATAAAGTAAAAATTAAATCGGTTTTGCTCTCGGTTCTTAATAATATTGAGTCTATCGATAATGACATACAGTTAGCGCGCCTAATTGGTGAACTGACGCATTTGATTAATCTTATAAAAATGGATGAGGATTCAGAGATTGTGCTTGAATGTTTTCGAGTTTTCACTAATAGAGCAGCATCACACGCGGCTGGAGATATCGGGCTATATGAAGTGCTGCGACACAGTAATTTGGCTGAGGGGTTGATTGAAATTAATCATAAAAAGAAGGCAGGTATTAGAATAGCGAGTGCACTTGCGCAACTAGAAAAAATTGAGGTTGAGCTTGATTTTATTGACGCTTGCTCAAGCATTATTAGTACTATTGAATGCTTCGAACTAAATGAGCGTACAGAATTAATTAAATCCTTACTTGATATTATTGGCCACTATTTAGCGGCAGTTCTCCGTACTGATACAAATTTGCAAGAGGACTGGAATCGCATAATCGACCAGGTTGCTGAAGCCTGCATTAGCAAGGACAAGTTGAGCATGAATCTATTCAATAGCTATCAGCAGCAGGATGAATTTGCAATATTGAACCGGATACTTAATGAGAGAATAAATTAGTATGACAAATATTAAAGCAACAAGTAATCTTAACTTAAATGCTATTGTTTCTGAAGTGGAGTCTTTACGTAATCGAGTAAACTCTGTGCGGAAAAGTTTAGCCGAATATTTCGTCGGAAAACAAGAAGTAATAGACCTAATGGTGATTTGCACCTTGGCCCAAGAGCCATTGCTTATTGTAGGTAAGCCGGGTACTGCTAAATCTGATCTCATCGTCAAATTCACGCAAGCTCTCGGGGTAAGTGGTAATCAATATTTTGAATATATGTTAACAAAATTTACGGAGCCTAGTGAGATAATTGGGCCCGTTGATATTAATGCCCTAAAGCATGGCAACTATGTCCGAAACGTAGAAGGAAAGCTTCCTGAGGCACAGCTCGTTTTCCTGGATGAAGTGTTTAAATCGAATTCTGCAATACTAAATACTTTACTTACAATTATCAATGAACGTAAATTTTATCAGGGTGGCAAACCTGTCCCAGTACCGATGCTAATGTTATTTGGGGCTGCCAATGAGATACCAGAGTACTCAGAACTATCGGCTCTAAAAGATCGATTCATACTTAAGGTGGAAAGTCGTTCTGTACAAGGATCGCAATTTGATCAGCTGTTACAGTATGGCTTGCGTAACGAAACATTTAAAACCTTTAACCAAAAACCATGGCAAGGTATCTGTAGTCTAGATGATTTCATTAAATTGAAGTTTTATATTGACAACCAAATTAGCGAAGATTCGAAAAACGATAAGTTAGACAAAAATATGTTTCCGCATGAAGTTTATGTTCTTTTTAAACGCTTGATTAAATCACTACAAAAGGAAGATAAGCTTAATATTACTGACAGAAAAATAATAAAATTGTACAAACTAATAAGAATTCGTGCCTTTTTATTACATGGAGGAGTAGTTCGCAAAGAAGATTTGCAAATTCTGAGCTACATTCCCGATAGACTTCAAGATTTTGAACCCGTTCGTGAGAAAATACATAGCTTACTTAGGCTAGATTAAACTTGAATATTAGTGATAAAAATGCAACCGCCGAGTTTGTTATGTGTGGTGTAACTTGGTCAGCACTTAGAAGTGAGGCCATGGAGTATAATATCAAGAATTCTCTTGATTATTTGAAGCTAATTACGTCACATGGCTTTTACCAGATTCCAGGCTTCATCCTTGTAGATATTGCTAGATTATTGGAGCATGGTTACGATGTTAATTTTTTTTCGGATAAACTTGTTAGTGATGTTCCCGAAATAAATTCTGCTAATAAAGAAGATTTTTTGAATCGTAAAGTTTTACGTATGCGTTATGAGAGTGAATTTTTAAATCGATTATTACAGTTGCCCAAGTTTCATGAACTGGTTGAAATAGTACAAACTTCAAATCATCAGCATGAGCGCATTAAGCGGATTTTAGTTATTTTTTCGGAATCCTTGAAAAGGATGTTCCCAAATAATTTGAAAGTAAATCCTATTATAATGCGGGAATTGCGAATAGATACTATTAATAATGTGGTGCCAAAAGAAGAGTTAAATCAAGAAATAGCAATTTGGTTGGAGACCTTTCTCAAAAATATCTCTAAAAATATGCTTTGGTCTGATCTAATAGAAGAGCAAGATATTTTTGAAATTGGTCACTGGGAACGCCTTAATACGAAACATGCTCGACTCGGCTGTAGGCAAATTATTACTTTACAAAAATCTTTACCCAAACTGGAACTAAGAAAATTACAAATTAACGAGACAGAAACTGAAATAGAGACTTGTTTCATCGATCATACTTATGTGCCATCTGGTGGAGTAGCCGAATTGACTAACAGGGGCAGCATTGAAAATCTTGTTGCTTCGGAGTTACTGTATATTGATGAAAATCATCAAGGGCTAAATTTGTTCGATCTTCGTTATATCGAAGGTGAGCTTCTTTACTATATGCGTGACGAAGGCGCATTGTTGCGTAAGCGCCGTTCACTGTTTTTTATCGTTGATCTTGACTCAAGTTTACATGTAAAGCCTATTTCGTATGACTATCAAATTTCTATTCTGGTACAAGCATTAATGTTAAAACTTTATCAGGATTTCACTAATATATTTGAAAATGATTCTATACAAGCAAATTTCAACTATATTAGCCGCAATGATAATCAAGCTTATCTTGAGGATGAAGCAGAGCTCTTAAAAATACTGCTAATCGATGACATTAAGCATGGGCAAGTTAAGTTTGATATTGGTAATGAAATAAACTTGGCATGGACAGAAAATTTGACTCAAAAACCCTACATCATTATTTTTACCGAAAGAGCGGACCAATACTGGACGAATATTTTTGAAGAAAAGCTGCCTGATTATTCCGCCAATATGGTTCAAATAACAATTTCATCCTCTTCTACTGTTAACCCGAACTACCAAATAAATCCTGATAATATTAATAACCAATCTATACAAAACTTATGTCGCGATACTATTCAGCAAATACTGTTATAGGCTGTCTGTCTCAAAACAGCCTAGAGTACAATTAGATACACTGACAGTCGATCTCGTTTCATAAACTCGAGTGAATTTCATGCCACTCTACTTCAGAGGTTACTGCTTCTTCAAATTTGTTTGTGTGGTTATATAAAAAGTTTGATGACTTCAATGGTGTTGGTTTGCGTTTGCAAAATTGCATCGATAACAACTTTTAAGTTATCACTTTGAATAATTTGAGTCGCAACAATGCGATCGGCCATTAACCCGATATTATCGGCCATGATTAATATTTTGTTGGCCATTTCTAAAATACGATCGGCCATTAATCCAATATCATCAGACAGACGTAACATGGCTTTTAACGAACTATCCAATGATGAAGTCGCGGTAGCGGATGCAATATTAGCGATTTGTACCGTTAAGCCTAGATTTGCTTTGGCAATTGATGAGCTGACGGTACTTAATGTTTGGAATGACACTAACAGTTCGTCGGTTAAGGTCAACGTAATTCCTTTTGCAGCGACAATGGTGTCATATACGCGAGTTACCTGAATTTGAAAATTATTGACATCAGTTTCTATATTGTTGAGTTGAGATGACATTGCTATGGAGCTTAAGTTTGTTCCTTTGACAGTAACGAGTAATGTGTTGCCTTGTGTTATTAGCTTATTGATGTCGTTGTTTAAGGTTGTGGCATCAAGTGCCAGTACTGTATTGCTGATAGACATGATTGTTATGATGAGGCCGGTAAAAATGGTTCGTTTTATTGACGCAAAGTGATTCATCGTTGATTCCTGATAATGATGTTAGTATCTATATTAGATATCTATTATATAATAGAATGCTTATATATAAAATCATATTTATAAATATAATGAGACTTGATTATTTTTTGAACTTTACTGCGATGGTAAAGGGGATTTAAAGATGGTAAAGGGGATTTAAAACAAGGGGTCAAGGTGCTAGCAAGTTGTTATTACTTTTTTCGTTATATTATGAATTCCTGGATATCATTTAATGTTTCGTTATTAGTTCTTGGTGTCAGCATGGCGAGGAGCAAATATAAAGAACATGAGCTTTTGCTTATGAGTTTAAAGGGGTCGTGTCGAAAACCAAATTACTGCGTGCCTAGAATTGTATTTTATTAAACTGTATATAATTTATTATAACGAGCCATACAGTTTAAGGGGCTTAAGATTGATCTCTTATTTCCCCTTGGTAATTGCATTGAGGAGTAATAGGAAGAGTAGTAAAGAAACATAAGCTCAAAGTCGTTAATCGAATATAGTACGGTTATCAAACATAAGGGAATAAAAAATAGAGGCTGGATCAAAGAGTATCGAATAGTAGCTTTTTCTGACTGAGTTATGTTTGGTTAAAAATATCTTATTTTTAATAATTATGCTTTCTAATCAGCGTGTTTAATGAGTCTACCTATAAGGCCAGAAGATTCTGGCGCGTTGCCAAAAATACTTGAAGAAACAAAATAGAAATTATGCCATGTGACTTAGGGATTAGTTATCTTGCGGTGAAACTCGAAAGTTTACTTTATCAATAAGGCTGGAGTATTTGGGTATGTTGCTAAGAATAAAAGTAAAAAGGATTACAGTTATTAATTTTAGGAGACTGAAGCGGGTAGGTGAAAATTTAGTAATTAACAATCTCGGTCAGGTCTAAGTCCAGTCTCAATCGCTAAAAATGATCTATAAATACCCTTTCAGGATTGTTTATAGTTGATATATCCTAATATTTGTATTAATATACCCCTTACAGGATACATATTAGGTGATTAGTGAAAAATCCGACACACATTACCATAACAGCAACTCCTGAAGCACTGGGCAAAGTGGCTCGTGAGAATCGAAAAAAATCAGGAGTCTCTTTACGTCAATCCTCAAATGATAATGCTTATGGCATCCGTTTTCTCTCGGAATTTGAAAGAGGAAAGCCAACCGCTGAACTTGGTAAAGTGATCCAGGCTTTACATGCCGCAGGACTGGATCTTGCAGTAGTGCCAAGGCAGGTTCGAGTGGTGAATAGTGAGCGTTTATCACAAAAATTAAACCTCGAGTTCCCTTATGATTGGTCAAACCCCGATATCAGCGAGTCAACTCTTATTTTTCTGGTTCTTGAGAAAGCGCGTTTTAATGATATTCTGGCGATCACCTATTATTTTGGGCTTGAGCGAATTACCCTTGAGGCCAAAAATTTAGTTGATGCTCCTCAATCAAAGTTAATCGATAAATATCTTCGAAGAATTCAACAAGGGATATCATTAGTGGGTGCTTGATATGACACTACTCAATATTTCAGTACTCACTAATGAGGCTAAGGAATTATTTGATGTGTTGTGTAAGGCTTCTGAACTAAAAGGTTTAACACTAATGGGGGGCACTGCTCTTGCTCTGCAGATAGGCCATCGAACTAGTCTTGACTTCGATTTTGCGTGCTTTGACGGGCAAATACCTTCTTCAGCGATTAACAAATTTATTGCCAGACTTAAAGAGAAAGGTTTCAACGTTCATGAGGTAACTGATCCGCAAAAAGAGTCCCAGTTTCGCATTAATACAGGAGAATCATTACGCAATTGTGTTAGGGACTATATTATTAACAATGTTAAAGTGACTTTCTTTGCGCATGGTAAAAATAAACTCCAGCAGGAATTTTATAGTCACGCTGAAAAAATACAAAGTCCTGGAATGAGCTATACCCTTATGGGCTTAGAGGGTCTTAAGGTCAGTAAAATACTAGTGCTTGCAGATAGAGTACAATCAAGAGATTTATATGATCTTATGATCCTGATAAAGTACCATGATTACTCAATAGAAAAGGCAATGTCGACTGTAAAAGAAATCGGTCATCTGGATGATCCAGAGCATTATCGTGCTGTAATGATAGGAGAAATTCCCCGTGATCAAAACGATACGGGGCTAATGCCGGTGGGTGTTGAAATTTCTATGTCTGACATTTATGAATATTTTGAATCGCAATTTGAAATTCATGATATAAAAAAGGCAACCGAATTATTTTCAAGTAAAAGTATCGATCATTAATTTTAGAAGGTTCATAGAGCTAGCCTTGTTTATTATGTGTCGAGTTGGAGTTTTCCTGAGCCCTGAAAATATCTTTCGCGCGTGTTGATGGGTTTTATAATCCATTTTCTAGAATCCCCCACTTTGATACAAGCGTTTCCCATGCCTTGAAATATTAATTTTGTTTTAAGTTTTTTATGTTAAGTCGTTTATGTAATTTGGCAGCATACGTCAATGTGCCAGTATAGATAAGTGAATGATAAGTATCCGCCACATGAAACTGCTACAGAAAAAAATGGCTATCGCCTCTGGGGCTTTCAATCATGAGGCTGCACACATTCTCCTTCATTCAGGTGGAAAAGGGGGTATCTTTCTAGGTAACACTGAATTTAGATCTAAGAACCGGCAAGAGCAGGAAGCTAATAAATGGGCGGGAGATATTTTTGTACCGGAAGAGCATAGATTTGATCTTTTAGGCCTTAGAGGTCGTGATGAGTTTCTTGAGTTTTTAAGAAGAATTAATGTCCATTTGGGAATTGTTGTTGATAAGCTTCAGCATGAGCAGCAGTTAAGCCAAAAGTCAGTTTAGAATAAACTTAAGGATAGATTGGAAATCGTAGTGTAATTGAGAGTTATTTTACGTACGAAGGCAGCAGATTTTTTCTCCTTGAATTAGAGCATGAATGTTGAACATGCCGGCTATCCACCCGGCGACGACCAGGCAAAAAATGCCCGCACAATTGTTCGGCCGAGCTGGCAAACTTTCTTTTTCGGGCCACACTGCATCCACTACCATATAGAACATCATCTTAACGTTCGCGCTCCGTTTTATCGTTTGCCGGATATTCACGCGTATTTGAACGCAAAAGGAAAGTTACCACAGGAAAATTTATATCGTGGTTATGGGAAGGTCCTTGCCGCCGTGATGTTTCGATCATGAGACAAGGTATCTAATACAAGTCATCTATTTATGGTGACTAAATACTGCTAATGTATAGAATTTTCCCGTGAAGCGAGTTTTCGACCCTGCTCAATTAGAGTCTTTTTATTCCAACCCAATAGATTTTTTACAATTTCCCCTGAAAATCGGGTGCTACTATTTTTATTATATTTATTTTCGCTAAATAACATTCTTGCGGCGTGCTTTAACCCTATATCCCGACTAACAATTTTATTAAATACAAGGCGTGCTTCCCTCACCTTATTTTCTTTTGACAGCAATAGTGCCTGTTGCATGTGAATTCTGTCCGGCCAATTCTTATGCGACTTATACAACACCATCGCTTGCCGATAGTAGAAACGTCTCCATAAAATTTCGTACTCAATATTTCGACTTCTAGTCAAATCCATATTTTTGAGTTGCTTCATAATAAAGGTAGCCATTGACAGACGATTTTGTGCTAATAAATGTCTGCCAACCTTATAAAGGTTTTCAGGCACATCAGAGGTAAAATACGATTTTATCTCCAAGCGGTAATGTTTACGTAAAAAATGATAGGGATTTTCGCCATAAGGTAATATTTTCGCCAAGCCTGATAAGCGTACTTCTGAAAGAATATTTAGATCCGTATTGATTCGTACATGCCTGGACACGGCAAGTGCCTGTTCCCTGGACAAGGCGAAATAGTTTAATATATCTTTAGGGTCCTTAATACCCTGAAAACTCATTGCAAGTTTAATTCTTTTCTCTTTCATACGCTTGGCTATTTGCTGAAAATCAAATACAATTTTTTGTTTCGAGCCAAACATTATCAGATCACCTGTACTAGTATTTGCAAATACCATCCCTTCCGGAAAGACTGAATAAAATGACTTAAATAGGGATTTTAAGGTCGTTGCATCCATGCGAAATAAATTGACCCATTGACCATAGATGCCCTTTTCTGTTAAACGAGAACGAACGAGGGAAAAAAACTCTTGCGTAAAAACAGTTGCTGCATAGGCAAGCCAGGGATGAGATGGCTGTGATGATATAATATCGTACTTTTGTTTACTACGAAGTAAAGTGTTACGCGCATCATTAAACTCCACACTCACTCGCGGGTCCTGCAATACGGGTATTTTCCCTCCATATACCGCCCGCCCTGCGTCGACAACAGCCGGCTCTAATTCAACGACCTTTATTGATTCCAGTTTCGTAAAGCTTAATGCTCTGGTGGTTACGCCGCCACCAAAGCCGACTACAAATGCCTTTTTAGGCTTTGGATGTAGAAAATAAGGAATAAGACCTAGTAAACTTTCAACCACAGGAGCCCTGTATGGATTCTTTAAATCAAAAATAGACTCCTTTAATCCATTGTTTGCCAAATAGACAGTGACACCATCATAGGTAACCATGCTGACTACGCCGGTCTTTCCTTCTTTCAAAAATAAGTATGTGGGATTTATGTAAGCTGCACTTGAATTTGCATACTTGGCATTATAGTCAATAGAGGTAATTAGATCTCTGTAATCGAGATGTGGTAACCCTATATTACCCAACATAATGATAATAATACTGAGACTCAAGCTTATTTTTCGCGCGACAGACTTAATTGATGGGAGAAACATTATCGATGAGACAAGTAACAAGAAAGCCATTGCTGTTAGTAGCTGATCTGTTCCAAACATTGGAATTATTACAAACCCGGCTAGCACCGCTCCAAAAATACTGGCGACTGTATTGACTGCATACGCCTTACCAATTCTTGATCGAATACCATTAACATCACCACAATACAATTTCAAATTTATAGGAAATAATGCGCCGAGAATAAATGTTGGTATGATTAAAATGATAAATACGAGTCCGTATTTCAGCGCGCGAATTAGCCAATCATCGACATGCAATTGTCCTATAAACTCATAAAAATCTGGCACCCAAGTTAATGCTACGCGAGTCCCTATCAGAGAGAGGCCTAGCGCTATTACCAAAATTGATACCCAAAAATCGGGATTTTTGATCCTTGAGATATAATTTCTAATTGCCCATGAACCAAGGCTGATGCCAACCAAAAAGATCGCTAATATTGCCGAAAAACCATAAATAGTAGACCCTGTAAATATCGATAAATATTTCGTCCAGGCTACCTCGCACGCGATTGAAACGAATCCTGTAATAAATAATATTGATAGCGCTCTTTTTTGAAAAAGAGGAGTTTCGCTTAATACATTGAGAGTTTGATTTGTATTTATGTCGACTTGCTTCGTTTCTTCTAGTGGTTCCAGGCGAATTCGTTTATTAAAATAGTAGCCTGCAGCGACTATCGAGAGGTTAATACTAACTGCCAAATAGACAGCTCCATCTAACCCCCAGGCCGGAATAAATACAAAGCCTGATAAAATTGCACCGAGAACTGCGCCTGCGGTATTTAAACTATAAAGTTGACTCATGCGCATGCCACAATCATTTTGCCTTCTAATCAACAGTGTTGCCATTACTGGAAAAGTAGCGCCCATGCAGATAGTAGGTATGCTTAACAGAATCATGGTCACAATGAACTTCATGGGCACAGTGGCTGCAAGACCCGGTGTGCCCGCGATTACTGAATCAAGGTTAACCAGCACGGGCAATAATAATAAACCGCTAATAGCAATTATTGCTTCTAAAATTAGATAGGGGCGTAAATCCGAGATTATGTTTTTGGTCAAACGTTCTGCGAAATAACTTCCAATGGCCAGGCCAAAGAAAAATGCTGCTAACACGGTGCTGATAGAAGCACTGGTGGAGCCCATACTAATGCCTAATAAACGAACCCATACGACTTGATAAGTTAAACTAGCAATACCTGATAATAATAGAAACGACGCAAAAACTTTTATCATGAATAGTCCTTGATGAGTTAAAGATACTAATATCTATCAGTGTAAGGAAAAACAATTACTTTCAAACGTGATTGAATAAACTATCCATCTCTCATATAAAAAATGAATGCCAGGACTGTCAATATTCCTGGTTGAATATTGACACGTTAAGTTCAAATTGTATTATTAACTAAAGGCTATCATTGCTATAACTTTTGATATATAGCAAATACTAGTTCGCTATTCTATACATTTAATTTTCTACAATTTTATTGTATAGCCCTTAATAGTCAGCCCTTAATGGCTATATCGATAAGTATAACCATTTCATTAATTCATATGTTATGACTACAATTATGTGCGGATAATAAAACTAGATACTGTAGACACATTAAGGAGAACGTTATAATGACAGAGGAAACTACCTCATCAAGACCTCAGGTAAAGTTGGAGAGAATCAGTAGTCTGTTCCTAAGATTTTTTCATTTTATTGGAAATAACAAAAAAATATTTGTGATTAATGTAGTCGTTATCGCAGGAGTCATTGTTACCTCGGCGACACTAATCTGGATGATTGGAAAGGGTATTAATGCTCTTATTCAAGATAAGCATGATTCAATAATGCCCTACTTAATCGCCATCTTCTCGCTCGTTGTACTATTACAAATGTTACGCTACCTTAATTACTATTTTTACGAATTAATGCAGCAGCAAGCTATTTTCGGTATTAGGCGAGAGCTTTATTCTCATCTGCTTACACTCTCCACCCCGTACACATATAGACATGCACGTGGTGATCTATTAACACGTCTCGGCAACGACATAGTTCGTATTTCGGAACTCATCGTTTTAATGCCAGGCAATATTTTTCGCTTTCTAGTAACCAGCATATTCTTTGCATCCATATTGTTTTATATCGATCCCGTACTTGCTGCGCTGTCCATGCTATTGACCCCCTTGTTCTTAATACAGCAACGGTTATTTATTTATAGAACCCGTCAAACGGCTCGTCGCTTCCTATATCATCAGGGGAAAATGGGAGCCTTTGAAGAAGAAACACTCAATAATATCCAGGGGATTAATTCGTTCAATGCGGAAGGGTCAATGTTAAAGCGCTTCGATTTTCGCTTCATTAACTTTAAGCGCGCCGCCATGAAGAATTTAATGCTTAGAAACCTGTTTATAGTGACTTTTGAATTTATCGCCGCTTTAATCGCAATAACAATAGTGGCTCTGGGAATCTATCGGGTAGCGCAATCTCACCTAAATGTTGGTGAACTCGTTAATTTCCTGCTCTATCTAAGTTACCTTGTAATCCCGGTTCGTGGTTTAGCTAACGTACCTATCCAATCTCAGATCAATGCAGCAGCTGCAGAACGTGTAGCCACTATTCTTGACGAAGCACCGCTTGTCCCCATCTCTCAGTCAGGCGAGGCAGTGACTAAAATATTGAATAATAAATGCCCTACCATCACGTTATATAATGTCCATTTCTCCTATAACGAGACTACTAAAATTCTGGAAAATGTTAACCTGGAAATAAAACCTTATGAATTTATTGCTATTGCAGGAGCTAGTGGCGTCGGAAAGACTACGTTGGCAAAATTATTGTTACGGTTTTATGATCCCTCTTCGGGAAAGATTTTGTGGAATAGTCATGACATAAAAGAAATTAACGTAAAGTCACTCCGATCCCGAATAGCTGTTGTTTGGCAAGATAGCTTTCTTATTAACGACACAGTCACTGAAAACATACGACTCGCTTATCCTGCTGCTTCTAACGCTGATGTCATTAAGGCCGCCGCCGCATCAAATGCTCATGAGTTTATCGAGCAACTGCCGAATGGTTATGACACTTATTTGGGTAATAATGGCATTTGTTTGTCAGAAGGCCAAAAACAACGTATTGCACTTGCTCAGGCATTCATAAAGAAAGCGCCGTTATTAATTCTAGATGAGGCCACTTCATCACTGGATAGTCATTCTGAGATTTTAATCATGCAATCATTTAAAAAGCTTCGCAAACAATGTACCTCTATTGTTATTGCACATCGCTACTCTACAATTGCTACTGCTGACAGGATTGTTTACCTTAATAGCGACAGATCAGTATTGATTGGTACTCACAACGAACTTTATAATACCTGCCCTTCCTATAAAAAAACTGTAACTCACCAGTCCAACTCCGCTGCTTCCCTGGAGCCTGTAGAATAAAATGGAAATAATGTGAACTAAGGCGCAAAAGTGGATGAAAACATAAATCGTTTGAATAATGCTTTTAGGTAAAAATTGTTATGATTTGGCGTTGTAATAAGCTTATTTCTCTATCACTAGCCAATAGTAGCTACTTAGAATTGGTCGCTTGACGATTGTTACTTTTGCGATGAGAATCGACTGCAACAACTACAAGGGAAGTCTTGGGTTGTCATCCGAGTGAAAATAAGTTGTTTTGTTTTCACTCTAATTCTGAAATCAACAAACATAATATGTTTAGGAGTTAATTATGGGTAACGGTGGAATGGGCGGTATGGGCGGTATGGGCGGTATGGGCGGTATGGGCGGTATGGGTGGCGGAAACTAGTCTTCCCATTCAGACTCAGTATGATTTAAGAAAATTGTGAATAGACTCTTGAATTGCACTGCCACGCTGAACGAAAAACGGCACCCTGCAAGGGTGCCGTTTCTATTTGCAATAGTTAGATCAACTATAAAACAAGATTTGTCTGCGTGACCCCCATTTCAATTCCTGCTAGAGTTGCCTGCAAACGATTTGATACGCCAAACTTTTTTCGGATACTTTTCATATGATTCTTAACTGTATTCTCACTCACTAAAAGTTTTTCAGCTATTTGCTTATCCATTAAACCATAAGTCACTAGCTGCAACACTTCAAGTTCGCGCTTGGTAAGATTTATGTTTCGATAAGGTTTAGCGGAAACTTCAGGGGGCTCAATACTGGAGCGTATTTGATCGATAAGTAAATATTGAGGAAAAATAATTTCGCCTTCGTTAATTTTAAACAAAGCCTCAATTAGTGCCTCTGGTTCAATATCCTTACCCAAATACCCACTGGCACCTAGTTTTATCGATTCTACCATTTGCTCTTCAACAGGAATTTCTGAGAGCATCACTATGACAGAATCCGGTACAGCCTGACGCATGTTCGTGAGCAACTCAGTTTTGTACTCATTAGAGAGATCCATGTCGACCAAAAAAATGTCTGGAGTATTTCTTTTTTGCAATACTTCGATCGCTAACTCAGGGGAGTCCGCTTCACCTACTATCACAATATCCTTATTGTCCTTTAAATAAGCCAACATGCATCGGCGAAACAGTATATGTTCGTCAATTATAAATACACGCATATCTATCGCTCCTTCGATCAGGTAAGAGGGGTTTAACACAAAATGGTAAAATCCTTTCTAGCAATATCGTGTATACCCAAATATTAGTTTTTTAAACCGAGTGTTTAACCAAGAGCCCTCCGAATTTAGAATAAATAATTTTTATAGTGTGATTTCACTGTTTTAGGATAAACGCATTTATTACGACTCATGTATGTGACATTAGGCACAAAGAGAAGGTGATATATAGCACTATAAGTTTGTGACTTTAGTCACTCATGAGGGGGGAAATCAGAATATCTTTCACTTAACGTCAATAACTTCGGAGCTAATCAGACGTTAGTTAACTTGTGAATACTACAATTTAAGTACGAAATAGCCTAGCCATAAAAAATATTGATAGTGTTCAGTATAACTAAAGAATAGTTTTTGCGCACAGTAGCTCGTTATTTAGTGATAATAATATTTTTCATTTTTGCAGGGTTGGTCGCCTGCAAATGATCATAAGCACTAGCGCCTAAATAACCTTGCGCTTGTAATTGCGCCAAAATTACTGTGATGAAAAATCATTTTCCATAGGCTTTTTTTTCTGATCACTGCTTTTAACTTTTCGATTTCAATTATAAATTTTAACACCTGCTCTATTTCTTTCAATTTTTACTCCTCTTAATTTAGCGGCACATAAAAATAAACTCTAAAAATACGATCTTTTCTTTTAACCGTTCTACGCATTTTGTCGCGTAAAATCAACGTCACTAATCCTCATTAGCCAAACAAGTAATCTATGACTATCTTCTTTATTAGAATCCATTTTCAATTCTTATAATTGATTTTTGAGAACAGAGTCTCAATATTACATAAATCAATAACAAGTTAAGCAGACTATTACCCTTAAACAGGTGACCTTAAGTGATTCCTCTCGCTTAGATCGCTAGTTTAACTAGCTCATAAATAATAAGAATTGTTCTGCGTGACGTCGTAAGCACTCGAAAGAGTTTTCATCTGTTGTTAAGGTTAAACGCTGCCTTCCTGGCCATAAATGACTATTGTTATCCAAAAAACTAATTGTTATCTTTGAAACACCATAAAAAAATTCCTCTTAACATCCTGTCAGTCAAAGCCCTTAATGTCTAAAAGGAAATTTATTTAGTATATTAAAAAATGGAGATAAAGCATATGGATCGAAGACATTTTCTTAAATCAGGTTTCATCGGTGCAGCAGGAGTCGCAGGCTTAGTCGCCGGGACTACTTCGTTACTCACCTGGTCACCACGAGGCTATGCAGCCACTGTTAATGTTAATATAAACGCAGTTGGTGGCGATATTCCCATGCAAGATGGCGCTAATATTTACATGCTTTGCTTTAGCTCGAATGGCTCTCCGCAATATCATGGGCCTACTATCGTTTGTCAGGAAGGTGATACCGTTAATGTAAATTTAACGAATACCTTAGCCACCGACATCGTGTTTGCCATTACTGACACTAATGTGAATCGAAACATTTCTGCTGGGAATAATGACAATTTTTCATTTAACGCTCCTGCAGCAGGCACCTACCTTTACTACGACAGCCAAAACAACGGCGTTAATCGCGTAGTCGGCTTAAATGGAGCGCTTGTTGTTATGCCAAATAGTAACAACCAATCATTCAGCGGCGGCCCTACTTTTACTCGTCAATATAAATGGGCATTACACTGTGTAGATGCTGACTGGAGTAATTCAATTCGTGCAAATCATAACGCTGTAGGGTCAATAGATCCTGATAGTTTTCTGCCTCGCTACTTTACTCTTAATGGGGCGAGTTATCCCGACACGCATACTCCTGATACAGACATAGAAGGTGATATTGGTCAAGCCGCTCTAATTCGACTAATCAATTCCGGTGGGATGATTCACTCACCACACTTTCACGGAAATCATGTTGAAATCGTCAGTATTAATCGCAAAAACTTTTCAGGTAGTCTCAAAGAAAAAGATATTGTGTCAATGTTGCCTTTGGATGCACGTGATGTTATTTATCCATTTAAAACGCCACCTGATGCATGGCCTGCTGTCAGTGGTGAACAACGTTACCCAATGCACTGCCATTCCGAAATGTCACAAACTTTGGCGGGAGGTCGTTATCCGCATGGGCTACATGCCGGCATTATTATTGGCAAGACCCCGGTAACCGAGCCACAGTTATAAAATATTTTCTGAATAGTTGAAAGCTCACTGAACACAGTATGGAGAAGTAAAATGGGTGACAAAATTAAAGGTAAGAAGGATAAAGGTGGATCTGGTAGTAATAGCGGCATCCTAATGGCTGACGGCGGAGGAAATGGAGGGGGTGGAATGGCTGGCGGCGGAGGTAATGCAGGCGGAATGGGTATGGGCGGCATGGGAGGTGCGTGTGGTAACGTTGGCATTCTCGGCAGTTGCGGACTAAATACTCAAGCACCTGCAACCCCGAACAGAGTCACGCCTGATATAGAGTTTTTTCGCAACACCTTTATGCAAGGCAATGCCACGATCAATGGGACCAACGTTGCTATCTGGGGTTTTAATGATGGTGCTGGTGGTGGTATGGGTGGTATGGGTGGCGGAGGTGGTATGGGAGGATCTTTTCCTTCACCAGCAATACGAGTCCGCGAAGGTCAAATCGTTCATACTCACCTTAATGCAATGATGATGATGGTACCGCATACCATTCATCACCATGGCATTGAGCCTGATGCCTTTAACGACGGAGTCGGTCATTACTCCTTTGACGTCCTTGGTAATTACACTTACCAATGGCGTGCATCGCAGGCTGGAACTTACTTCTATCATTGCCACGTCAATACCGTACTCCATGCTGAAATGGGGATGTATGGCGCCCTTATCGTTGATCCGCCTGACGGGCCCGGCACTGCATCAGATGGCACTTCCTATAATGTAGAAGCCATATGGGCGGTCGATGACATAGACACTGCCTGGCATTGCTTACCGTGGAATGCGGCCTTATGTGGTGGAGATGCAGGTCTGAATAATTTTAACCCCGATTTGTTTTGCATTACAGGTCTGGGGCAATTAGAGCTGGATGCCGATGCTACTGCTGTAACGCCAACGGTGGCGATTAATGCTAATCGGGGTGACACAGTTTTATTGCGCTATATTATGGCAGGCTATGTACCGCAACGGGTTACATTTCACAAAGATTTAGGAGACGTCACTATTGTTGCTGAAGATGGCCGAAACTTGCCTTCAAAGGTGACATTGAAAGCGGGATCATCAGTATTCATGACTGCTGCAGAGCGTTACGAGTTCATCTTTCAAGCGGACAATTCCGGGACCGCAATACCAATCGATATTGACTATTTTAATTATCGCGCAGTTTCAGGATCTTTACGGAACATAGGCAGTATTCGCGGATACGTAAACGTGAACTAACTGGTAATTTTTAAAATCACACGGACTGTATTGTAGTTATGTTTCTACTGTTGCTTTACTCTGCGAGAGTCTCTTTTTCTCGCAGAGTAATTTATTGCTAATCAACTATCTATGTTTCGATTTTAATAGAATAAATAGTCTATCACGCTAACTGTTCAATAGATTGACTTGTTTCCATAGGCTTTTGTTTTAGCGACCATTTTATGAAAAACTGTAAGCCTCTTCTATTGGCCGGTCTTCAGCCTCCCCGATGCCTGGAAATACCCTTTTCCGGGGTCAATGGGTTTGATTATCCACTTAGTGAGATTCTTGACATCTATACATGCATTTCCTAACCCTTGAAAGATCAATCTAGCTCGAACATTTTTTACCTTAAACTGCTTGGATAATTTTTTAGGGTAGCTTAATGTGCCAGAGAAGATTAATGAATGATAAATATCTGCGACATTATCTAGTTTATACTTCTTGTTTGTAATAAAAGTTATATCAATTTTACGATGGTCAAAAGTTTTTTTAGGCTCAAACGCAAAGTTTCCTTGTTTAGTTTTAAAATAATATTTACCATTTTTTACTACTACTGTGTCTACAGTAATATGCATGTCATGATTATCAAAAGTTCCTTTTGTGAATATGACTCCTCTAACTAATTTTGCCTCGTAGCTTTTACTATTGAGCGTATTTGTTGACCAGCTGTTATCTTGGCCGCAACATGCACAACTATAAGTAGCGGTGACGTATCCAAAATTCACTGACAGTAGCGCTGTGAAAGCAAATATACTGCTTTTAGCAGTAAGACGTGACTTAGTGTACCGTTTTTTCATTTCATGCCTATCTATGTTTAAACGAAATTCTAATACCAATTATAGCAGCGTCTACGGAATAGCAGGGGATCGAGAACTTAATAGGGTCGAAGGAGTAATTGTTCAGAAACTTACGTTCTAATACACGAAAAGGTTATACCTGGCACTCCTTCTGTTCAATAATGTTTAGAGCAGTAGAGCAGTAGAGCAGTAGAGCAGTAG